>Ga0183260_10000234_pt1 | contig 44529 bp, 42 predicted proteins | sample AntDrymUQ4972206_2_FD_129768 | JGI IMG/M metagenome (GOLD analysis project Ga0183260, IMG submission 129768) | Polar desert sand microbial communities from Dry Valleys, Antarctica - metaG UQ497 (22.06) (version 2) (version 2) | ecosystem: Environmental > Terrestrial > Soil > Desert | place... | reverse complement strand
CGAAGAAGGTCACGCCCGCTAGGGCTGCGCCGGCGAAGAAGGCTGCCCCCGCGAAGAAGGTCACGCCCGCTAGGGCTGCGCCGGCGAAGAAGGCTGCCCCCGCGAAGAAGGTCACGCCGGCGAAGGCGGCTCCCGCGAAGGCGGCGCCCGCGAAGGCGGCGCCCGCGAAGGCGGCGCCCGCGAAGGCGGCGCCCGCGAAGGTCACGCCGGCTCCCGCGAAGGTCACGCCGGCTCCCGCGAAGGCGGCGCCCGCGAAGGCGGCTCCCGCGAAGGCGGCTCCCGCGCCCGTCCCGGCGAAGGCGGCCCCGGTCAAGCCCGCGCCGAGGCCGGTGGTCAAGGCTGCGCCGACCATCCCGGTCGAGAAGTGGAGCGCGAAGGAGCTCGGCGAGATCCGGGCCGAGCTCGAGTCCCAGGCCCGCGACCTGCGCAACGAGATCGACACCGCGGTCGAGGCGCTCACCGACATGCAGCGCGACGGAGGCGAGGGCGCCGGCGACGACCAGGCCGACGCCGGCACCAAGACCTTCGAGCGCGAGCACGAGATGTCGCTCGCCAACAACAGCCGCGACCTCCTCACCCAGGTCCAGCGGGCGCTGGAGCGGATCTCGCAGGGCGCCTACGGTGCCTGCGAGGTGTGTGGCAACGGCATCCAGAAGGCGCGGCTGAAGGCCCGACCGGCGGCGACGCTCTGTGTCACGTGCAAGCAGCGCGAGGAGCGTCGCTGACGGCGGACGGCGTCGACCCCGGCACCCGTCCGGTCGGCCTGCTCGCCGCTGCGGCGCTCACCGCGCTCGCGCTCGACGTCGCGACCAAGCTGTGGGTCGTGGAGCGGCTGCGCGACCAGACCGTCCACGTGGTGGGCGACACGGTGACCCTGCACCAGTCCCGCAACCCCGGGGCGGCGTTCGGCATCGCCGGTGGGGCGACCGTCCTGTTCTCCGCCATCGCCATCGCGGTCGCCGTTGTCATCGTCCGCGCCGCGCCCCGGCTGCGTTCCCGCGGCTGGGCTGTTTCGCTGGGTCTCGTGCTGGGCGGCGCGCTCGGCAACCTCGTCGACCGGGTCCTGCGCGAGCCGGCGCCGTTCCGCGGCGGCGTCGTGGACTTCATCGACATCGGGGTGTGGCCGTCGTTCAACGTCGCGGACTCCGCGATCGTCGTCGGGGGTGCCCTTGCGGTGCTGCTGACGCTGCGCGGGGTCGAGCCGACCGGCCGACCGGACGGAGCAGGGGATACTTGACCGGTGCCCCCGACCGCCGAACGCCGAACGCTGCCCGTGCCCGACGGGCTCGACGGGCTGCGCATCGACGCCGCCATCTCGCGGCTGTTCGGCCTTCCGCGTAGCGCGGCGGCGGCCATCGTCGACGCGGGTGACGCCACGGTGGACGGCGTCGTCCGCGGGCGCTCCGACCGAATCCGCAGTGGTGCGGTGCTCGACGTGCTGCTCCCGCACCCGCCGTCCGCGCCCGCCGTTGCCGCCCCGGAACCGGTGCCCGGCCTGCGGGTGGTGCACGACGACGACGACCTGCTCGTCGTCGACAAGCCGGTCGGAGTCGCCGCGCACCCGAGCCCGGGGTACGACGGACCGACGGTCGTCGGCGGCCTCGCCGCCGCGGGCTACCTCCTGTCGACCTACGGCCCAGCCGAACGGCAGGGGATCGTCCACCGCCTCGACGTCGGCACGACCGGGTTGATGGTCGTCGCGAAGAGCGAGCGGGCGTACGTCACGCTCAAGGACGCCTTCCGCGACCGGACCGTGGACAAGGGCTACCACGCGCTCGTGCAGGGCCACCCGGACCCGTCGACGGGGACCATCGACGCGCCGATCGACCGACACCCGAACCACCAGTACAAGTTCGCCGTTGTCGCCGGCGGTCGTGACAGCGTCACCCACTACTCGACGCTCGAGGCCATGCGGGCCGCGTCGCTGGTGGACATCCGGCTCGAGACCGGGCGGACCCACCAGATCCGGGTGCACTTCGCCGCCCTGCGGCACCCCTGCGTCGGCGACCTGACCTACGGTGCGGACCCGCGGCTCGCGGAGCGGCTCGGCCTGCGCCGGCAGTGGCTGCACGCCGCGCGGCTGTCCTTCGACCACCCGGCCGACGGCCGACGCGTCTCGTTCACCAGCGGCTACCCCGAAGACCTGACCCGGGCGCTCGAGTCGCTCCGGGACGAGTCGTGAGACGCCGATGAACCTGCGCGACCTCGACGAGCAGGTCATCCCTGGGCTGGCCCGCCGGACCCAGGCTGCCGCCGACCGCCTGCGGCGTACCCGCGCGGCCGCCGCAGCGCAGGTGGAGCGGGTACGCCCGACCCGCGCGCCCCGCACGCCGGGGCCGGCCCGGATGATCCTGCGGCTGCGCGCGCTCGACGCGCGGTACACCCGCGGCGGCCCGCTCGCGCTCCTGCGGGACGTCCCTCAGCTCGGCGGCTTCCTCGTCGCCGTGCTCATTCTCGCCAACGGCGCGACCGTCGCGCAGCGCGCGGACCGCCGGCAGGAGATCGTCGCGGAGTCGCCGGACGGCGCCTCGATCGTGCCCGGGTTCGTCGAGGGCGGCACCGTGGGCCCGGAGATCGGCGACGACGTGCCGGGCTACGTCCAGAAGGCCGACCGCGAGCTGCAGGAGCGGCTGGCCGACGACGCGGCCGAGCGACCGTCCGCGATGGTCGCCTTCACCGAGTACCGCACGCCCGCGGACGCGCTCGCGCTGCTCGGCGAGGTGCCCGGGTTCCGCGTCTTCTTCCGGGTCCCCGGCAATCTGGAGACCGAGGTGCACGACGAGATCGTGGGGAAGCGGTTCGTCCGCGACACCATGACGGCGTACGTCACGGTGGCCGCGCAGCGCCGCGCGGACATCCCGAACCTGCTGGGCGAGGCGAAGGACGCCGACCCTCTGCAGAAGGCGTTCAACGAGCTGACCGCCCGGCAGTTCGCGCAAGAGGCCGAACAGCTCGAACGCGGCTGTGCCTGCGTCTTCGCGGTCGCCGTGATCGACGACGTGGCGGCGCTGTTCGAGCTGCGCCAGACGACGGGGGTGCGCGTGGTCGACCTGGCACCGGCCGGCGCGCGGCTGGACACCGTCACGTTCACCGGGCTGCGGCCCGAGGAGAAGGTGACGGTTACCAACGGCAACCAGAAGCCGGACGACGCGCTGATCGTCCCGAACGGGTAGTCGGCTAGTCGCCGAGGACCTTCCGGTAGCGCGCCTCGACGAACGACCAGACGCCGTACCCGATCAGCCCGGCCGCGACGAGAGAGAGCCAGAGCGGACCGGCCGGGGTGTCCGCCAGCCGGCGCAGGGACCCGTCGAGCCCGACGGTGTCGTTGGGATCGTCCTCGACCGCGGTGCGCAGCACGAACACCCCGACCGCGGAGAACACGACGGCGCGGGCGAGCAGGCCTGCGCAGGCGACCGCGACGATCCACGGCCGCGCGTCGGTGTCGATCTCGCCCTTCTTCAGGTGGTCCTGGAACTTGCCGCTGACCGCCCGGTAGGCGTTCCAGACGCCGGCCACGAGGAGCGCGGCGGCGAGCGCGCCGATGAGCAGCCGGCCGGCCGGCCAGTCGAGCACCTGCGCCGTGCGGTCGCGGTGGTCCTCGTCGTTGTTGTGCGGGGCCTTGTCGTGCACGACGTAGGTGACCGCCGTGACCATGAAACTGGTGTACAGCAGGGCGCGCGCGCCCGAGCCGACCCGCTTCCACCCGCCGCGCCGGTCCGGGTCTAGCACTGCCTCGACCAGCCGCCACGCCGCATAGCAGGCGAAGCCGACCGCGAGCACTGCGAGCGCCACGCGCCCGAGCGGGTGGCGGCTGAGGACCTCGAACGCGCCGTCCTTGTCCGCCTCCTCCCCGCCGCCGGCGCCGAAGGCGATGCGCAGCGCCAGGATCCCGACGACCGTGTAGATCACCCCACGGGAGACGAGGCCGGCGCGGGCGATGTACGACGTCCAGTCGGCGCGCAGCGTCTCTCGGCGCGCCTCAGCCGTCTTGCGCTTGACCTTGCGCGCGGTCGACCCGGTCGCTGTCATGGCCTCCCTGTACCCACCAGGACATCTTTTCGACTCCACGACCAGCTGGGAGCGGCGGAAATCGGGTCGTGCGGTCGAAAAGAAGCACGACGGTCCGATGCCCGCGGTCGCTCGCGCCTAGCGAAGCAGCGCGCGGACGGCGAGCAGTCCGGCGCCGGCGGCGGCCAGGCCGCCCACGACTGAGGCGGCGGCGTACGCCGCAGCGGCGCCCAGCCGGTCCTCGCGCAGCAGCGTCAGGGTCTCCCACGAGAACGTCGAGAAGGTGGTGAACGCGCCCAGGAACCCGACGCCGAGCGCGGCGACGGCGAGACCGCCGAGCCGCCCGTCGGCGGCGGCGCCCAGCACGACCCCGAGCAGCAGGGACCCGGCCAGGTTGATCCCGAGGGTGGCCCACGGGACGGCGTCCGGGCCGGCCGCGCGGGCCACGGCGTACCGGGCGAGCGCGCCGGCCGCCCCGCCGAGCCCGATCAGCACCAGTCGCATGGCGCACAGCGTGTCATCGACCGGAGCTGTCCGACCCGCGGGGTACCCTCGACTCGTCGCTCGGCCCGCCTTCCCCCGTGCCGTCGCACCCGCCCGCAAGGGCCCCTGCGCGCGCGTGAGAGGAGGTCGGCCCTGTCCGTGAACAACTCCTCCGCGAGCGAGTCGTTCGTCCACCTGCACGTCCACACCGAGTACTCCATGCTCGACGGTGCCGCTCGGGTCAAGGACCTCTTCGCCGGTGCCGCCGAGATGGGCATGCCGGCCCTGGCCTGCACCGACCACGGCAACCTCTACGGCGCCTTCGACTTCTACACGCAGGGCCGCGCCGCGGGCGTGAAGCCGATCATCGGCATAGAGAGCTACGTCGCGCCGGGCAGCCGGTTCGACCGGACCAAGCTCGGCCCGGACAGCAACAAGGTCGACAAGTACAGCCACATGACGCTGCTGGCCAGCAGCAACGTGGGCTACGCCAACCTGGTCAAGCTGGCCAGCCTGGCCAGCCTCGAGGGCTACTACTACAAGCCGCGGGTCGACCGGGAGCTGCTCAGCCGCTACGCCGAGGGGATCATCGGCACCAGCGGGTGCCTCGGCAGCGAGGTCAACCAGTCGCTGCTGCGCGGCGACTACGCAGGTGCCAAGCGAACAATGGGCGAGTACGCCGACATCTTCGGCGCCGGCAACTTCTTCGTCGAGGTGATGGACCACGGCATCGCCGACCAGCAGCGGACGACGCCGGACCTGCTCAAGATGGCCCGCGAGATGGCGCTGCCGTTGGTGGCCACGAACGACCTGCACTACACGAAGAAGGAGGACTCGGTCGCGCACGAGGTCCTGCTCTGCGTGCAGACCGGCTCGACGATCGCCGACCCGGGCCGATTCAAGTTGGAGGGGCAGGAGTTCTACCTCAAGAGCCCGCAGGAGATGCGCCACCTGTGGCGCGACTTCCCGGAGGCCTGCGACAACACGCTGCTCATCGCCGAGCGGTGCGAGCTGACCATCGCCGAGGGCCGCGACCTGCTGCCGCGCTTCCCGGTGCCCGAAGGGCACACCGAGGAGACCTGGCTGCGGGCCGAGGTCGAGCGCGGGATGCACCGGCGGTGGGGCCCGGAGCCGACGCCGGAGCAGCAGGCGCAGGTCGACTACGAGCTCGGGGTCATCAACCAGATGGGCTTCCCGTCGTACTTCCTCGTGGTCGCCGACCTCGTCCGACACGCGCACGAGAACGGCATCCGCGTGGGCCCCGGCCGCGGGAGCGCGGCCGGCTGCACGGTGTCCTACTGCCTGGGCATCACCGAGCTCGACCCGCTGAAGTACGGCCTGATCTTCGAGCGCTTCCTCAACCCCGAGCGCGTCTCGATGCCCGACATCGACATGGACTTCGACGAGCGCCGGCGCGGCGACATGATCCGCTACGCGACCGAGAAGTACGGCGAGGAGCGGGTCGCCCAGATCGTGACCTTCGGCACGATCAAGGCCAAGCAGGCGATCCGTGACTCGGCCCGCGTCCTGGGCCTGCCCTACGCCGTCGGCGACCGCATCTCCAAGCTGATGCCGGCCCCGCTGATGGGCAAGGACGTGCCGCTGCGCGACTGCTTCGACCCCAAGGCCGAGCGGTACGGCGAGGCGACCGAGATGCGCCGTGCCTACGAGTCCTCCGCCGAGGACAAGATGGTCCTCGACACCGCGCGCGGGCTGGAGGGGCTGAAGCGCCAGGCGGGCGTCCACGCGGCCGGTGTCGTCATCTGTCGAGACCCGCTGACCGACCACATCCCGGTGTGGCGGCGCGAGGCCGACGGCGCGATCATCACCCAGTTCGACATGAACACCGTCGAGACGCTCGGCCTGCTCAAGATGGACTTCCTCGGCCTGCGCAACCTCTCGGTGCTCGACGACTGCCTCGAGCACATCAAGGACAACCGCGGCGAGACCGTCGTGCTCGAGGACGTGGGACTCGACGACCCCGCGGCGTACGAGCTGCTCTGCCGGGCCGACTCGATCGGGGTCTTCCAGCTCGAAGGCGGGCCGATGCGCTCGCTGATGCGCTCGCTGCAGCCGAGCTGCTTCGACGACATCTCAGCGCTGATCGCGCTCTACCGCCCGGGGCCGATGGGCGTCGGCGCGCACATCGACTTCGTCGAGCGCAAGCACGGCCGCCGGCCGAAGACGCCCATCCACCCGGAGCTCGCCGAGCCGCTGGCCGAGGTGCTCGACGAGACGCACGGCGTCATCGTCTACCAGGAGCAGGTCATGGCGGCGGCGCAGAAGGTCGCCGGCTACACCCTCGGCCAGGCCGACCTGCTCCGGCGGGCGATGGGCAAGAAGAAGAAGTCGATCCTCGACAAGGAGTACGTCCCCTTCGCCGACGGGATGCGCGCCAACGGCTACGGCGAGGCAGCGATCTCCAAGCTCTGGGAGGTGCTGGTCCCGTTCGCCGACTACGCGTTCAACAAGGCGCACTCGGCCGGCTACGGGCTGGTTTCCTACTGGACGGCGTTCCTCAAGGCGCGCTACCCGAGTGAGTACATGGCAGCTCTGCTGACGAGTGTGAAGGACAACCGCGACCAGAGCGCTCTGTACCTGCACGAGTGCCGCCGCATGGGCATCAAGGTGCTGCCGCCGGACGTCAACGACTCCGACCTGAACTTCACTCCCCGTGGCACCGACATCCGCTTCGGCCTGTCCGCGATCCGCAACGTCGGCGAGAACGTCGTCGAGTCGGTCATCAGGACCCGCAAGACCAAGGGGCGCTACACCGGCTTCTACGACTTCCTGCGCAAGGTCGAGGGCCCGGTCTGCAACAAGCGGGTGGTGGAGTCGCTGATCAAGGCCGGCGCCTTCGACTCGCTGGGCCACACCCGTAAGGGCCTGCTCGCCGTGCATGCCGAGGCCATCGACGCCTGCCTCGACACCAAGCGCGCCGAGGCGATCGGCCAGTTCTCGCTGTTTGGTGAGGTGGTCGCCGACGCCGGGGAGGGCGCCGGTGACGGCCTGACCGAGCTGCCGATCAACGCGAGCGAGTGGGACAAGACGACGCTGCTCGCCTTCGAGCGCGAGATGCTCAGCCTCTACGTCTCGGACCACCCGCTGCTCGGCATCGAGCACGTCCTCGCCCAGCACGCGGACACCCGGATCAGCGACCTCACCGCGGAGTCTGCGCAGGAGGGGTCGGTCGTCACCGTCGCCGGCATCCTGTCCTCGGTGGCCCGCAAGACGACGAAGGCCGGCGCGGCCTACGCGCAGGCCGTCCTCGAGGACCTGGAGGGCGCGATCGGCGTCTGGTTCTTCCCCGGCACCTACGCGACCTGCGCGACGCTGCTCGCCGAGGACGCGGTCGTCGTCGTCAAGGGCAAGCTCGACCGGCGCGAGGACGAGGCCAAGCTGGTCGCCATCGAGGTGTCTCGACCCGAGCTGGCCCAAGCGCCGCGCGGGCCGGTCCTGCTGCGGATGGACGCGACTCGGTGCACCGAGCCGGTCGTCGCCTCGCTGCACGACGTGCTCCGCAGCCACCCCGGGCTCACCGAGGTGCACCTGCACCTGATGTCCGGACCCAGGGCGACGGTGCTCAAGCTCGACGACGGACTGCGCGTCGCGGCGACGCCGTCGCTGTTCGCCGACCTCAAGCAGCTGCTCGGCAGCAGCTGTCTCGGCTGAGGGCGCGCGCCGTCGACGTGACCGGCGGGCTCGCGCTCGTCGGCACCGTGTGGGCGGGCGGTGACGCGGCCCCACTGCGGGATCATGTGGTGCTCATCGACCCCGCTGGCCGGGTGGACCGGATCGGTCCGCTGCGCGCCGTCGATGTCCCCGGCGCCGTACGTCGCCTCGGCGGTCCGGACGCGTGGATCGGCCCGGGAGTCGTCGACGCGCATGTCCACGTCGCGTTCGGGGCGCCGCAGGACGCGCTGCGATACGGCGTCGTGGCGCTCCGCGACCTCGGTGCGCCACCGGTACTGGCCGCGGCTGTCCGCACGTCGGCCGCGCCGCCGCCAGGGTCGCCGCACGTCCGCGTGGCCGGACCGCTTTTGACCGCGCCAGGCGGCTACCCGTCGCGGTCGTGGGGGAGCAGAGGCTTCGCCCGGTTCGTCGCTTCTGCCGACGAGGCGCGGGCGGCGGTACGCGAGCTCGTCGGCACGGTCGACGTGGTCAAGGTCGCTCTCGAGCCCGCCGGCGGCCAGCCCACGCCGTCGCCCGATGTCGTGCGGGCCGTCGTCGACGCGGCGCACGAGGCCGGCCTGCGAGTCACCGCGCACGCGCTGACCTCGGCGATGGTGACCAGGGCGCTCGACGCGGGCGTGGACGAGCTGTGCCACACGCCGGTCGAGCCGATGACGTCGCACCTGGTCGAGCGGGTGGCGGCGGCCGGCATCCCGGTCGTATCGACGATCGAGACGTTGTCCGGTGGCCGCTCTGGCGCCCCCGCCAACGCCGCCGCGCTCGTGGCGGCCGGCGTACCACTCGTCTACGGGACGGACCTCGGCAATGTGGGCACCTCGCCGGGAGCCGACCCGCGGGAGCTGCACCGACTGGCTGATGCGGGGCTCGGGGGGTGGGGCGCACTGCGTGCGGCGACGACGCTCGCGGCGGAGCTGGTGCTCGGCGCCGGCGCCGGCCGCATCGTGGCGGGGGAGCCGGCCACCCTCGTCGTGCTCCCGCGCGACCCCGTCGCCGACCCGAGCGCGTGGCGAGACCCGGGGGTGGTCGCCGTGGCCGGCGCCTTCACTACCTCGGCGGCGAAACGCCGCCCGGAGCTCAGTCTGTGGCGTGCTCGAGGACGATCCGGGCCAGCTTGACCACGGCGTCCTGCTCGACCGTGCCGCTCGCGCCGACGGCGAGCAGCCAGGTCGTGCTGCCTTTCCGCCAGCGGACGGTGACCAGGTCCGACGCGGTCTGCTTGGAGGAGCCGTTGCCTCCGCGGACGCCACCGGCCTGGTCGCCGAGGTCGGTGACGATGAACGGCGTGCCGGACTTGCGCGCGGACTCCAGGTCGGCGGTCAGGTCGGCGGTCGCACCCTCGGTGGTCTCGAACGTGGAGACCACGTTGACGATGAACCGGCCGCTCTTCTGGTCGCCGTACTGCACGACGTAGCCGGTATCGAACCCGTGCTCGCGCAAGGAGCTCTCCGCCGCCGCGCTGTCGCTGGAGAAGCCGGCGATCTTGGTGATGTCGGCCGGGCCGGTCTGCGTCAGCAGCGGCACGAAGCCGTCGGGGACGTCGTCCTCCTGCAGCACTCGGTCGGCCAGCGACCCGGGCGGGAGAGTCACCGTCACTTTCGGCTCCCCGTCGTCCGAGCACCCGCCGACCGCGCCGATCGCGAGCACGACGACGAGTACGGGGGCGGCGAGGCGCCGGCGCGTTGCCATGCGCACAGTCTGCCGTGGCGGTCGTAGTTGCGCCGCGCACCCGGCGTACGACACGCTCGGAGGACCATGACCGCCGCCGCCGATACCGGCGTTCCTGCCACGACGGCGGACCCGGCGTACGCCGTCCGCGGCCTCTCGCGCAGCTACGGCGACGTCCGCGCGAACGACGGGATCACCCTCGACATCGGCCGCGGGGAGGTGTTCGGGCTCCTCGGCCCCAACGGCGCCGGCAAGTCCACGTTCGTCCGTCAGCTGATGGGCCTCCTGCGGCCGGACGCCGGTGAGGTCCGGCTGCTCGGCGTCGACGTCGTCGCCCGGCCGGACGTCGCGCCGCGGCTCGCGGCGTACCTCGCGCAGGACGAGGTCGCGATCGCCGAGCTCACGCCGGCCCGCGCGGTCGAGCTGACCGGCCGGCTGCGCGGCCTGAGCCGCGCCGCGGCCCGTCGAGCGGCCGCGGACCTCCCGGACGAGCTCGGCCTGGCCGACGCCGCCGGTCGACCCCTGGTGCGGCTCTCCGGCGGGCAGCGCCGGCTGGCCGCCGTCGCGACGGCGCTCGTCGGCGAGCGCGAGGTGCTGGTCCTCGACGAGCCGACGACCGGCCTCGACCCGGTCGCGCGCCGGGCGGTGTGGGCCGCGCTGGAGCGACGCCGCTCGGCCGGCGCGACGGTCGTGCTGGTGACGCACAACGTGCTCGAGGCCGAGACGGTGCTCGACCGGGTAGCGGTGTTCGAGCGCGGCCGGGTGATCGCCTGCGACACGCCCGGGCGGCTGAAGGCGGCGGTGTCCGACGACGTTCGACTCGACCTGGTGTGGCGGCACGAGCCGCCGATGGACGACCCCACCGTCGCGCGGCTCGCGCGGGTCGCCGAGGTCACCGGCCGGCGGTGGAGCGCTCGCCTGCCGACCGCGGAGGCGCGCACCGCGCTCGGCCGACTGACCGCCGGCGCGGCCTTCGCTGCGCTCGACGACTTCACCCTCGCCACGCCCAGCCTCGAGGACGTCTACCTCGCGCTGGGCGGGGTGGCGCGCGACCTGGAGCACGAGTGAGCAGCGTGTCTCTCGCGGCGGCGCCGCCGGCGCCGGGTTTCGTCGCGACGTTCGCCGCCGTGTACGCCGGCCAGGTCGCGCGAGCCCGGGTCGTACGAGCGTCGCTGTTCTTCGTCGCGACCCTGCAGTCGCTCGGGCTGGTCGTCCTGCTCCGCGGTGTGGTCGACGACGACCGGGTGGCCGAGAAGCAGCAGGTGGTCGCGGGGTCGGTCGTGCTGGTCATCGCCTTCGTCGCCCTGAACCTGCTGGCGCAGCGGTTCGGGCAGCTGCGGGCCGGCCACGGCCTCGACTACTACGCCGCGCTGCCCGTTCGCCCGGCCGCCGTCGTCCTCGGCATCGCCGCGTCGTACGCGTCGTTCACGGTGCCGGGCACCGTCATCGTCGCCGTCGTCGGTGCGCTTCTCTACGGACTTCCGCTCGCGCACCTCTGGGTGCTCGTGCCGGTCGTCGTGCTCGGCGGAGCCGCGCTGTCCGGGCTCGGTGCCGCGATCGGCCTGTCCGCGCGACGGCCCGAGCTGGCCACGGTCTGCGGACAGCTCGGCATGAGCGTCGTTCTGTTCCTCGGGCTGGTGCGCGCCGAGCGGATGCCGGCCGTGCTGCGCGGCGTCCGGGCCGTGCTGCCGAGCACGTACGCCGCCGACGCGCTGGCGCAAGCGCTGCGGACCGACCCGGCGTACCGCGAGGTGTGGCTCGACCTGCTGATCTGCGGCGTGAGCGGCGTCGCGGCGCTCGTGCTCGCGACCGTCGCCTACCGCCGCGCGGTCGGCGCCGGACGGCGATGAGAGACTGGAGCCCATGACCGCACCCGAGAGCGACCCGTGGCAGGTCTTCGTCGCGGGCGTTCCCGCGCCGCTGGTCAACCCCTTCCAGGCCGTGAACCCGGTCGTGGCGGGCGCCCGTGTCGCGGGAGCGGTGACTGCCGCGCTTGTGCTGCTCGGCGCGCCGGTCGGCCTGATCTGGGCGAGGGTGAGTCCGCGGATCGCGGTCTCCTTCTCGGCGCAGGGACCGTCGCTCGACCACCCCGAGAGCAGCGAGTTCTTCGCCGCCGACGGGACGTTCCTCATCGTGCTGCTCCTCGCCGGGCTGGTGTCCGGCGCCCTCGTGTGGCGGTTCACCCGCGGGCACGGTGTCGGGGTGCCGGTCGGCCTGGCCGCCGGCGGCCTGCTCGGCGGCCTGGTCGCCCGTTCGGTCGGCGAGCGGGTGGTCGTCGACTCGCGCCTTGTGCAGACCTGCCGGCAGGCGGCGTGCGACATCTACGACGGGACGCTCCAGGTCCGCTCGCCGGGGCTGATCGCGGTGTGGGCGGTCGTGGCGCTCGTCGTCCTCGTCGCGCTCACGGCCATCCTCGACGCCGAGCCGGCGGTGACGTCCAACGACTGGCCGGCACCGGACTTCGACTGGCGGCCGTCCGGCACGTGACGTCCGGCTTGGTTCGGAGAGGCGTTCACCTCCGCGCTTCGTCACAACACGCGCGGCGTGTCGGCGACGAACCGCGGAGCCGAACGCCTCGCTGACCGCCTAGTTGAGTGAGAACGGGCCGACGCTCTCGACCGTTGGCGGGTCGTCGAGGAGCCGGCGCAGGAGCGCCGTCTCGCGCCGCAGCACGGTGAGCTCCTGGCGCAGCCGGGTCGACGTGTCAGGGACCGCGAGCAGCGCCTGCTTCTCCGGCAGGTCGACCACCAGGGCCGCCGCGACGAGATAGGACAGAAGCGCCGGATCGATAGGCAGCGACGGCGCCTCAACCTCCTCGCCGCGAGCCTCGGCGACGACGTTGCAGTAGCGCGCGAACTCGGCGACCACGGCCAGCGATCGGGCGTCCGCGCCCTCGCCCAGCTCGTCCGGGAGGTACTCGACCGCGCCGCGCAGGAACGGCCGCGAGTCGTCGACGTCGACCAGCCGGAACCGCGGCCCGCCGGTCGTGATCAGGTCGTAGCGGCCGTCGGCGTACGACTCCACCCGGCGCAGCTCGGCCACGCAGCCGACGTCGTACAGGATCGGGTCGTCGTCGCCGACCTCGAGCCCCTGGCGGATCGCCACGACGCCGAAGCGGCGCGGGGGCGGGCCCTCGACCACCTCGCGGACCAGCAGCCGGTACCGCTCCTCGAAGACGTGCAGGGGCAGCGGCACGCCGGGGAACAGCACCGTGTTCAGAGGGAACAGCGCAAGCGGCTCGGCCACGTCGTCGACCCTATGCCGCCGGACCGCTGCGGGAATCCGCGTTGGCGTGCCCACGAGGGCGAACGTAGGGTCGGGGCTCTGCGCGGTGCGTCGATGCCCGCCGCGAGTGCGAGGAGCGAGCGGGTGCTGCGCCGTGTCGACCTGCGCGGATCCGCTGTGCCGAGGGACGTCGCGCGCCGGCTGCCCCGGGCGCGCCTCGACGTCACCGCGGCGATCGACGCGGTCGCCCCGGTGTGCGAGGACGTCCGGCTGCGCGGTGACGCGGCGGTGCGCGACGCGACTGCGCGGTTCGACGGTGTCGACGTGCCCGAGGTCCGGGTTCCGGCCGGGGCGCTGGCCGACGCTCTCGCCGCGCTCGACCCCGACGTGCGCGCGGCGCTCGAGGAGTGCACCCGGCGGGCCCGCGCCGTGCACGAGGCGCAGCGGCGCGCCGACCTCGTCGTCGACGTAGCCGACGGCGCGCGGGTGACCGAGCGGTACGTCCCGGTCGGCCGGGTCGGCCTCTACGTGCCGGGCGGTCGCGTCGCCTATCCGTCGAGCGTGGTGATGAACGTCGTGCCAGCCCAGGTGGCCGGCGTCGCGTCGATCGCCGTCGCGTCCCCGCCCAAGGCGGACGGGCTGCCGCACGCGGTCGTGCTCGCGGCGTGCGCGCTGCTCGGCATCGACGAGGTGTACGCCGTCGGCGGCGCCCAGGCCATAGCGATGCTCGCCTACGGCACCGCCACCGTCGCAGCGGTCGACCTTGTCACGGGTCCCGGCAACGTCTACGTCGCGGCGGCGAAGCGGCTGGTCCGCGGCGTCGTCGGGATCGACGCCGAGGCCGGACCGACCGAGATCGGGATCATCGCCGACGACACCGCTGACCCGGCCCACGTCGCCGCCGACCTGGTCGCCCAGGCCGAGCACGACCCGCTGGCGGCCTGCCTCCTGGTCACCGACTCGGAGCAGCTGTGCGACCTCGTCGACGCCGAGCTGGCCCGCATGTTGCCCGAAGCAGGTCACCGTGACGTCGTCGAGGCTGCGCTGTCCGGGCAGTCATCGCACGTCCTCGTCGACGACGTCGACGCGGCGTTGATCGTGATGGACGCCTGGGCGCCCGAGCACCTCGAGGTGCTGACCGCCGACGCGGGCACGGTCGCGCGCCGGGTCCGCAACGCTGGTGCCGTCTTCGTCGGAGCGTTTGCCCCGGTCTCGCTCGGCGACTACCTCGCCGGCAGCAACCACGTGCTGCCGACCGGCGGGTCCGCGCGGCACACCGGCGGGCTGTCGGTCGACGCGTTCGTCCGCGGCATTCACGTCGTCGAGTACGACGAGGCCGCGCTTGCCACGGTCGCGCCGTACATCGCCGCGCTCGGCGGCGCGGAGGACCTCCCGGCACACGTGGCCGCGGTGCGCGCGCGCGTCTCGCCCGACCGGGTCGGCTGACGCGGTGGCCGACCTGACCGCCCTGCCGATCCGCGACGACCTGCGGTCGCTGACGCCGTACGGCGCCCCGCAGCTCGACGTCGCGGTGCGGCTGAACACCAACGAGAACCCGTTCCCGCCGTCGGCGATGCTGCTCGACGACCTGCGCGACGCGCTCGCGGACGTCGGGGCGGTGCTCAACCGGTACCCGGACCGCGAGGCGACCGCGCTGCGGACCGACCTCGCGGCGTACCTCGGGCACAACGTCGACGGCACGTGGGCGGCCAACGGCTCGAACGAGGTCCTGCAGCACGTCTGCCAGGCGTTCGGCGGCGCTGGGCGGACCGCCCTCGGTTTCGAGCCGTCGTACTCGATGCATCGGCTGATCGCGCAGGGCGCTGGCACCGCATGGGTCTCGGTCGACCGGGCGGCCGACTTCACGCTCGCCGTGGACGCGGCCGTCGCCGCGGTGACCGAGCACATGCCGGACATCGTGTTCCTCTGCTCTCCGAACAACCCGACCGCCACCGCCCTGCCGGCCGACGTGATCGCGGCGGTCGCCGACGTCGCGCCGGGCATGGTCGTCGTCGACGAGGCGTACGCCGAGTTCTCGCACGCGCCGTCGGCACTGCCACTGCTCGCGGGCCGGCCGCGACTGATCGTCACCAGGACGATGAGCAAGGCGTTCGCGATGGCCGGGACGCGGGTCGGCTACCTCGCTGCGGACCCGGGCGTCGTCGACGCGCTGCGCCTTGTCCGGCTGCCGTACCACCTCTCGGCGCTCACGCAGGCGACCGCGAGGGTCGCGCTCGCCCACGCCGGCGAGCTCCTGTCGACGGTCGACCTGCTCAAGTCCGAGCGCGACCGCGTCGCTTCGGCGATGTCGGAGCTCGGCCTGCGCATCGTCCCGAGCGACGCCAACTTCGTGCTGTTCGGGCGCTTTCGGTCGGCGCCCGAGGCGTGGCAGCGCCTGCTCGACCGCGGTGTCCTGGTGCGCGACGTGAGCTCCGGCCGGCACCTCGACGGCTGGCTGCGCGTGAGCATCGGCACGCCGGGGGAGAATGACGCGTTCCTCGGCGCGCTGGCCGAGGTCGTCACTGCCGAGCCACCCGTCGAGGAGCAGTCGTGAGCCGTACGTCGCGCGTGGAGCGCACCACGGGCGAGACCTCGGTGGTCGTCGACCTCGACGTCGACGGCACCGGCCGGGCGAGCGCCGACACCGGCGTGCCGTTCTTCGACCACATGCTCGCCCAGCTCGGCAAGCACGGCGGTTTCGACCTGTCCGTCGTCACGACGGGTGACACCCACATCGACGCGCACCACACGGTCGAGGACACGTCGATCGCGGTGGGCCAGGCGCTGCGCGAGGCGCTCGGCGACAAGGTCGGCGTACGCCGGTTCGGCGACGCGCTCGTGCCGCTCGACGAGGCGCTGGTCTCGGTCGCCGTCGACCTGTCCGGCCGTCCCTACCTCGTGCACACCGAGCCGGACCTGGTCGAGCTCATCGGCACCTACGACACGACGCTGACCAAGCACGTCTTCGAGTCCTTCGTCAGCGCGGCGCAGGTCTGCCTGCACATCCGGGTGCTGTCGGGCCGCAACGCGCACCACATCGTCGAGGCGCAGTTCAAGGCGGTGGCCCGCGCGCTTCGCGACGCCGTGGCGCTGGACGGCCGGGTCACCGGCGTGCCGAGCACGAAGGGGGTGCTCTAGTGAGGGGCCTCGCCCTCGGCGCCGTCGCGTTCTTCCTCAGCCAGCAATGAGCTTCGGCGAGATGCTCGGGATCGGCGTGTTCGGCGGTGCTGCCTTGGCAGTCGTCCTGCAGGTCGTCGGCTTTATCGAGTCTCGGGTGCGCGACCTGTCCCTCACCGCGACGGTTGCCGACCGGGCCGGGTTTGCCGCCCTCGCCTTGTGCACAACATGCTTCGTGCTCATCGCCGCCGGCGTCGGCCGATGACGCGTCGGCCCAAGGTCGTCGTGTACGACTACGGCTCGGGCAACCTGCGCAGCGCGGAGCGGGCGCTGGTCCGCGCCGGTGCTGACGTCGAGGTCACCGCCGACCAGGTCGCCGCAGTGCGCTGCGACGGCCTCGTCGTACCCGGTGTCGGCGCGTTCGCCGCGTGCGTCAATGGCATCGAGGACGTCGGGGGTCGGGCGGTCATCGGGGACCGGGTCGATCGCGAGCGCCCGGTCCTCGGCATCTGCGTCGGTCTGCAGGTCCTCTTCGAGGACAGCGAGGAGGACGACCGCGCCACGAAGGGGCTGGGCGTGCTGCCCGGCACCGTCCGCCGGCTGCGCGACGCGGACGTGCTGCCGCACATGGGCTGGAACACCGTCGACGTCCGCGACGACTCGGTCCTGCTCGCCGACGTCGCGCCCGAGGACCGGTTCTACTTCGTGCACTCCTACGCCGCCTGCGTGGGCGCGCCGGACTACGTCGCGATCGACGAGATCACTGGCTGGTCCACGCACGGCACGCGCTTCGCCGCGGTCGTCGAGCGCGGGTCGCTGGCGGGTACGCAGTTCCACCCGGAGAAGTCCGGCGACGTCGGCGCCGTGCTGCTCGCGGCCTGGGTCGCGACGCTGTGACCGGGCTCGTCCTGCTGCCCGCGGTCGACGTCGCCGGCGGGCAGGCCGTGCGCCTCGTGCAGGGCGCCGCCGGGACCGAGACGTCGTACGGCTCACCGCTCGACGCGGCGCTCGCCTGGCAGCAGGGTGGCGCGGAGTGGGTGCACCTGGTCGACCTCGACGCCGCCTTCGGTCGGGGAAGCAACCGCGAGCTGATCGCCGAGGTCGTCCGGTCCCTCGACGTCGAGGTGGAGCTCTCCGGCGGGATCCGCGACGACGACTCGCTCGACGCAGCGCTCGCCACCGGGGCGGCCCGGGTGAACATCGGCACCGCCGCGATGGAGGACCCGGAGTGGGTCCGCCGGGCGATCGGCCGGGTCGGCGACCACATCGCGGTCGGGCTCGATGTCCGCGGCACCACCCTGTCTGCGCGGGGCTGGACCAAGGACGGCGGCGAGCTGTTCGAGACCCTCGCCCGCCTCGACGCGGACGGGTGCGCGCGCTATGTCGTGACCGACGTGCACCGCGACGGGACGCTGACCGGTCCGAACCTCGAGCTGCTGCGGTCGGTCTGCGCGGCGACCGACCGCCCGGTGATCGCGAGCGGCGGCGTCAGCAGCCTCGACGACCTGCGCGCGATCGCCTCCCTCGTCGCGGACGGCGTCGAGGGCGCGATCGTCGGCAAGGCGCTCTATGCCGGCGCGTTCACCCTCGAGCAGGCGCTCGCGGCGGTGGCGCCGTCATGACCGTTGCCGTGCGGGTCATCGCGTGTCTCGACGTGGACGCCGGTCGGGTGGTCAAGGGCGTCAACTTCACCGGACTTCGCGACGCCGGCGACCCGGTCGAGCTGGCCGCGGCATACGACGCGCAGGGCGTCGACGAGCTGGTGTTCCTCGACATCACCGCGAGCAGCGCGGGACGGGACACGACGTACGACGTCGTCAGTCGTACCGCCGAGCAGGTCTTCATCCCGCTCACCGTCGGCGGGGGAGTGCGCACGGTCGACGACGTCGACGCGCTGCTGCGCGCCGGCGCCGACAAGGTCTCGCTCAACACGGGGGCGATCGCCGACCCGACGCTGCTCTCCCGGGCGGCGGAGCGCTTCGGCAGCCAGTGCGTCGTGCTGTCGGTCGACGCGCGCCGGGCGGCCGACCAGCCCAGCGGGTTCGAGACGACGACGCACGGCGGGCGTCGGTCCGCCGGACTGGACGCGGTCGAGTGGGCGCGCCGCGGCCAGGAGCTCGGCGTCGGCGAGATCCTGCTCAACTCGATGGACCGGGACGGCACGCAAGACGGCTTCGACCTTGAGCTGCTGCGCGCGGTGCGGGCGGCGGTGACGGTCCCGGTCATCGCCAGCGGCGGTGCCGGCGACGCAGCTCACTTCCCGGCCGCGGTCGACGCCGGTGCGGACGCCGTCCTCGCGGCCAGTGTCTTCCACTTCGGCACCCTGTCAGTCGCCGACGTGAAGTCGGCCCTTCGCGACGCCGACCACCTCGTCCGCTAGCCCCCACCCCACGCGATGATCTTGTCGCGAATCCACAGGTCACTGGCTGCGTTCGCTCGCGCACCTAAACTCCGCGCATGGTCCCTGAAACCTGTTACGTCGACAGCCCGGGCGGGCTGATCGCGTACCAGGTTCTCGGCGACGGACCGATCGATCTGGTGTACCTGTCCGGCGCGACCAGTCACGTCGACGTCCGCTGGGAGGCGCCTCCGGCGGCGCGGTTCCTGCGACGGCTCGCGACCTTCAGCCGGCTCATCCTGTTCGACCGGCGCGGTACCGGCGCGTCGGACCCGGTCTCGATCTCAGCTCTGCCGACCTGGGAGGAGTGGGCGGATGACCTGCGCCTGGTGCTCGATGCTGTCGGCTCGGAGCGTGCGGCGATCTTCGCGGTGCTCGACGCCGGGCCGATGGCGATGCTGTTCGCCGCGACCGCACCCGAGCGAACCCGTGCCCTCGTCCTCGGCAACACGACCGCGCGCACGCGGGCGGCGGCCGACTACTCCGCCGGATTCTCCGACGACTACGCGGAGGCCCTCCTAGACCAGTTCGCCCGCGGCTGGGGGACCGAGGAGTTCACCCACGTCGTCAACCCGTCACTCGGTTCCGACCCGGTTCTGCGCAGCTGGTACGCGAAGTACATGAGAGCCAGTGCAACCCCCCGGATGGCGACCGCACAGCTGCGCACGATCCTCGACCTCGATGTGCGCAGCGTCCTTCCCACCATCAGCGCACCAACTCTGGTGATCCACCGCCGGGACTTCGCCTTCGGTCACGTCGATCAGGCACGCCACCTCGCGGAGCACATCCCTGGCGCACGGTTCCTCGAGCTGCCCGGCGCGGATGCGTCGCCGTTCACGCCGGACTCGGACGCGATGGTCGATGTCGTCGAGGAGTTCCTGACCGGCGTACCGACGGCGCCAGCAGCGGACCGTGTCCTCGTCACCATCCTGATCACCGATCTGGTCGCGTCGACAGAGCGTGCCGCCGAGGTGGGCGACCGGAGGTGGCGATCGGTGCTGGACCGGTACGACGACATCACACGCCGAGAGGTGGGAACACGCCGAGGCGCCGTGCTGAAGAGCACGGGCGACGGGCATGTGGTGATCTTCGACAGTCCAGGGCGGGCCATCCAGAGCGCGGTCGCGGTTCGCGACGCGGTCGCCCGCGATCTGGGGCTGAGCGTCCGTGCCGGGATCCACACGGGCGAGGCGGAGCGTCGCGGGGAGGACTACGGGGGCATCGCCATGCACATCGCCGCCCGCATCTCGGCGCATGCTGCTCCCGGCGAGGTGCTGGTTTCGCGGACCGTCGGCGACCTCGTGACCGGCTCCGAGACCAGTCTGCGCGATCGCGGCGAGCACGAGCTCAGGGGCGTACCGGGCACGTGGGGGCTGTTCGCGGTGCTGTAAGACTCCTCGGGTGCTCACCAGGCGTCGGGTCGCGCTGACGGCCTACGCCGTCGCCCTGGGCGTCTCGTCGGTGCGCAACGGGCTGCCGATCGCGCGTGGTCCGCTGCTGGTCTGGGTCGTGCTGGCTCTGGTGGCGCTGTGCGCGGACCGGCCCCGGCGGCTCGTGCGCGGGCTGTTGGTGGACTGGCTGCCGCTGTTCGTCGTCCTGATCGCGTACGACGTGATGCGGGGTGCGGCTGACGAGCTGACCGCGCGCGCCCACGTCGACCCGCACCTCGCGTTCGACCGGGTGGTCTTCGGCCGGCCGCCGACGCTGTGGCTCCAGGACGCCCTCTGGTCCGGAACGCCCCGGGTGTACGACTACGTCGCCTGGGTCGTCTACACGTCCCATTTCGTCGTGCCGCTCGGCGTCGCGGTCCGGCTCTGGGACCGCTCGACCGCGGCCTTCCGGCGCTACGTCGCCGCGCTGCTGTCACTCACCTTCGCCGCGTTCGTCACCTACGTCGCCTACCCGGCGGTGCCGCCGTGGCTCGCGTCGAAGCAGGGCCACCTCGCGCCGACCGACCGCGTGGTCAGCGACGTGTTCGCGACCACCGGGCTGACCAAGGCGGGCGAGCTCGTGGACACGGGCACGGCGCTGTCCAACCCGGTGGCCGCACTCCCCTCGCTGCACGCAGCGGTCCCGCTGCTGCTCACGCTCCTCTACTGGCCCGCGGCCCGCAGGCGGTGGCAGCGGGTCCTCCTCGCGTCGTACCCGGTCGTCATGGCGTTCGTCCTGGTGTACGGCGCCGAGCACTACGTCTTCGACATCCTGCTCGGCTGGGCGTACGCCGCCGTCGTCGTGATAACCCTGCGGACGGTGTCGGCGCGGCGAGGTACGGTCGGGGAACCATGACCTCGACCCCCCCGGCCTCCCCGCTCGCGGGTGACCGGGTGGTCCGTCGAGGAATGGCGATCCTCGGCCGGTCGATCCGGGAGGAGCCGCGGCTGTTCGCGGTCGCCACCCTCGGCGCCGCCGTCTTCGCCGCCACCACGGTGGCCAGCGCGGTCGTCCTCGGTGTCGTCACCGACCGCGCGATCATCCCCTCGTTCGACCGCGGCGAGGCGCAGGACGGCGTTCTCGTCGGCGCCGTCGCGCTGCTGATGGCGGTTGCTGTGGTGAAGTCGGTCGGGCTCGTGGTCCGCCGGGTCGGCGCGAGCCTCATGCAGACCAGCCTCCAGGCGACTTACCGCCGCCGCGTGACTCGGCAGTACCTCCGGCTGCCGCTTTCGTGGCACCACCAGCACTCGACCGGCGAGCTGCTCAGCAACGCGCACTCCGACATCGAGGCGGTCTTCTACCCGATCGCGCCGCTGCCGTTCTCGCTGGGCGTCATCGTGATGCTGGTCATCGCCGCCGTCGTCCTCGTCGTCACGGATCCGGTCCTCGCCTGCGTCGGCTTCGTGATCTTCCCGGCGCTGGCCGCACTCAACGTCGCCTTCACCCGCCGGATGCAGCCCAAGGCGATGCGCGCGCAGCAGCTGCGCGGCGAGGTCTCCGGCGTCGCCCACGAGAGCATCGACGGCGCGCTCGTGGTGAAGACGCTCGGTCGCGAGCAGGCGGAGACCGAGCGATTCCAGGAGGTCAGCGAGCGGCTCCGCGACGAGATGGTGGCGGTCACCCGGGTGCGTGCCCTGTTCGACCCGCTGATGGACGCCCTGCCCAACGTCGGGGTGCTGCTCGTGCTCTTCGTCGGCGCCTATCGCGTGCGCTCCGGCGCGGTCGACGCCGGCGACGTCGTCCGTGTCTCGTACCTCTTCACGCTCCTCGCCATCCCGATCCGCGGCATCGGCTGGGTGCTCGCCGACCTGCCGCGGTCGGTGGTCGGCTGGGATCGCGTCTCGCGTGTCCTCGACGCCGAGGGAGCCCTGCCGTACGGCGACGTCGAGTCGGCGCCGACGGAGCTGCCGGCGCACGTCGAGGTCGACGCGGTGTCCTTCGCCTACGACGACACCGACGTCCTGCACGACATCACGTTCCACGCCTCGGAGGGGCGCACGATCGCGGTGGTCGGCCCGACCGGCTCGGGCAAGTCGACCGCCGCGTCACTGCTGGTGCGCCTCGCCGACCCGGGCAGTGGGCAGGTCCGGCTCGACGGCGACGACCTGCGCACGCTTCGGCGGGGCGACGTCGCTGCCAACGCCGCCGTCGTGTTCCAGGAGTCGTTCCTCTTCGACGACACCGTGCGCGGCAACCTCACCCTCGGCTCCGACGTCTCCGACGCCGACGTCGAGGCGGCCGCCCGCCTCGCGCAGGCGCACGACTTCATCCAGGCGCTGCCCGACGGCTACGACACCGTCGTCGGCGAGCGCGGCACGACGCTGTCCGGCGGGCAGCGGCAGCGCATTGCGCTCGCGCGCGCCCTGGTCCGCCGCCCGCGGCTGCTGGTGCTCGACGACGCGACGTCGAGCGTCGACCCCAGCGTCGAGTCGGCGATCCTGCACGGGCTGCGCGACGCCGAGCTGCCGTCGACCGTCGTCGTCGTCGCCTACCGCCAGGCCACCATCGCGCTGGCCGACGAGGTCGTGTTCGTCATGAGCGGCCGCGTCGTCGACCGCGGCACGCACGCCGAACTGCTCGAGCGGCAACCGGCCTACGCGCGGCTGGTCACGGCGTACGACGACATCGCGGTTGTCATCGAGGGCCAGGAGCCGGCCGAGTCTGATCGCGAGCCGGCTGCATGAGCGCCGGCGTCGCGGTCCCGGAGGCACCGCTCGGCATCCACGAGGGCCCGGCCGGCAGCTGGCACGTGCTGCGCAGAGGGCTCGCCCTGTCGCCGGAGTTCCGCGACGGTGTCGGGATCACGGTCGGGCTCGCAGTGGTGTCGACCGCGGGCCGCCTCGTGGTCCCCGTCGTCATCCAGCAGACCTTGGACCACGGCCTGCGGGACGACGGAGGTGTCGACCTCGGCTTCGTGCAGCGCACCGTCGGCGTCGCCGGAGTGCTGCTCGTCTTCACCGCGCTCGCCAGCTACGCCACCAACCTGCGGCTGGCCCGCAACACCGAGCGCGCGCTGTCCGCCCTGCGCGTCCGCGCCTTCCGGCACGTCCACGACCTGTCCGTCCTGCACCAGGCGGCGGAGCGCCGCGGCGCGCTCGTCTCGCGCGTCACGACCGACGTCGACACGATCAGCCAGTTCATGCAGTTCGGCGGGCTGCTGCTGGTCATCAACACCGGCCAGCTGCTCGTGGCGCTGGCCGTGATGGCCTATTACAGCTGGGCGCTGACGGTGCTCGTCATGGTCGTCTTCATCCCGCTCGTCGTCGTGCTCCGGCATACCAACCGCCGGCGCGGGCAGGCGTTCGACGTCGTACGCCGCCGGGTGGGCGAGGTGCTCGGCGCTGTCGCGGAGAGCGTCGTCGCGGCACCGGTCGTCCGCGCGTACGGCGTGGAGGAGCGCACGGCCGCCCGGATCGACGGTGCGGTGGACCGGCACGCCGCGGCGCAGGTCCGCGCCGTTCGGCTGTCGGCGACGATGTTCGCCGTCGTCGAGATGAGCGCGGCGGCCGCGTCGGCTGTCGTGGTCGTCGTCGGAGTCCTGACCGGCGTCGACGGGTCGCTGACGGCCGGCCAGCTGGTCGCGTTCCTGTTCCTGGTGACGTTCTTCGTCGGTCCGCTGCAGATCACCACGGAGGTGCTCAGCGAGGCGCAGTCGGCGATCAGCGGGTGGCGCCGCATCCTCGGCGTCCTCGACACGCCGGCCGACATCCGCGACCCGTCGCTGCGTCCGGAGGGCGCGGTGGAGCTGCCGATCGGGCCGGTCGGCGTCCGCTTCGAGCGGGTCGGCTTCCGCTACCCGAGCGGGCCACCGGTGCTGCACGACGTCGACCTCGAGATCGCGCCCCAGCGCCGTGTCGCCGTCGTCGGGCAGACCGGCAGCGGCAAGACGACGTTCGCCAAGCTGCTCACGCGGCTGATGGACCCGACCGAAGGGCGCGTGCTGCTCAACGGCGTCCCGCTGAGCGACGTCTCGTTCGAGTCGCTGCGGCGCCGGGTCGTGATGGTCCCGCAGGACGGCTTCCTCTTCGACACCTCGATCGCCGACAACGTCCGGCACGGCGCACCGGACCTCAGCGACGACGACGTCGCGCTGGCCTTCACCGAGCTCGGGCTCGGCGACTGGGTCGACCAGCTGCCGCACGGGCTGGCCACTCGGGTGGGGGAGCGCGGTGACTCGCTCTCGGTCGGCGAGCGCCAGCTCGTCGCGCTGGCCCGCGCCTACGTCGCCGACCCGGATCTGCTGCTCCTCGACGAGGCCACTTCCGCCGTGGACCCGGCGACCGAGACTCGACTGCAGCGGGCGCTCGAGGGTGTCACCCGCGGTCGCACCGCGGTGTCCATCGCGCACCGGCTCTCGACCGCCGAGGCCGCCGACGAGGTCATCGTCTTCGACGCGGGCCGCGTCGTGCAGCGTGGAGCGCACCGCGAGCTCGTCACGCAGGACGGCATGTACGCCGCGCTCTGGGCGAGCTGGACGTCGCGGCGTACGTCGTCCTAGCCGGTGCCGGCGGAGCAACCGACCGACCGACGAGGATGCCCACACGGCATGGGAGACTCGACGGCATGTCCGATGCCCGCCCCAGCGCCCTCGACCCGGCCGTCGTCGCGCGGCTCAAGCGCGACGCCGACGGCCTGTTCCCGGCCGTCGCCCAGCAGTGGGACACCAGCGAGGTGCTCATGGTCGGCTGGATGGACGACGAGGCGCTGCACCGCACGCTGACCACCGGCCGATGCACCTACTGGAGCCGCAGCCGCCAGGAGTACTGGGTCAAGGGCGACACGTCCGGGCACCAGCAGTGGGTCCGCTCGGTCGCGCTCGACTGCGACGGCGACACGGTCCTGGTGAAGGTCGACCAGGTGGGCGCGGCCTGCCACACCGGCGACCGCACCTGCTTCGACGCCGACGTCCTCGACGTCGTCGTCGGGCGCCCCGGCGTCGTGACCCGCCCGGCCGGCCGGGGATGACGACCGGCGTCGTCGCGCCTGACCTCGACCGGTTCCGCGAGCTCGCCCGCGACCGCCGCGTGATCCCGGTGACCCGACGGCTGCTCGCCGACGGCGAGACTCCGGTCGGGGTCTACCGCAAGCTCGCCGCCGAGCGACCAGGCACCTTCCTGCTGGAGTCGGCCGAGCACGGCGGGGTTTGGTCGCGCTACAGCTTCGTCGGCGCGCGGTGCGCCGCGACCCTCACCGAGCGCGACGGCGTGGCGCACTGGCTCGGGCGGCCGCCGGCCGGCGTACCGACCACAGGTACGCCGCTGGACGCGCTTCGCGAGACGGTGGACCTCCTGCGCACCGAGCGGCTCCCGGGCCTGCCGCCGTTGACCGGCGGCCTGGTCGGCTACGTCGCGTACGACGCCGTGCGCCGCCTGGAGCGGCTGCCGGCGACCGCGGTCGACGACCTGCACGTCCCGGAGCTCTCGTTCCTCCTCGCGACCGACCTCGCGGTGCTCGACCACACGGACGGGTCGGTCCTGCTGATCGCCAACGCCATCAACTGGGACGGCAGCGACGAGCGGGTCGACGCGGCGTACGCCGACGCCCGCGAGCGACTCGACCGGATGGCCGCGGACCTCGCCCGGCCGGCCGCGGCCACCGCGTCGACGATCGACGTCGAGGTCGACGTCTCCGACATCCGCTCGACCGGTCCGGCCGTCGGGTACGCCGCCGCGGTCGAGCAGGTCTTGGAGGAGATCCGCGCCGGCGAGGCGTTCCAGGTGGTGCTGTCGCAGCGCTTCGAGACGTCGACGACGGCGTCGGCGCTCGACGTCTACCGCGTCCTGCGGGTGCTCAACCCGAGCCCGTACATGTACCTGCTCCGGCTCGACGGGATGGACGTCGTCGGGTCGTCGCCCGAGGCGCTGGTGAAGGTCGAGGGCGGCCGCGCACTGCTGCACCCGATCGCGGGGACCCGGCCGCGCGGCGCGACGCCGACCGAGGACGCCGCGTTCGCCGCGCAGCTGCTCGCCGATCCCAAGGAGCGCGCCGAGCACATCATGCTGGTCGACCTCGGCCGCAATGACCTCGGCCGGGTCTGCGACCCCGGCACGGTCGAGGTCGTCGAGCTGATGACCGTCGAGCGCTACTCGCACGTGATGCACATCGTGTCGACCGTCGTCGGAGAGGTGAGCGCCGACCGCACCTCGCTCGACGTGCTGACCGCCTGCTTCCCGGCGGGCACCCTGTCCGGAGCGCCGAAGCCGAGGGCGATGGAGATCGTCGAGGGTCTCGAGCCGACGCGGCGCGGCCTTTACGGCGGGGCGGTCGGCTACCTCGACTTCGCCGGTGACCTCGACGCGTGCATCGCGATCCGGACGGTGCTGCTCAAGGGCGGCATCGCCTACGTCCAGGCCGGGGCCGGGATCGTCGCCGACAGCGACCCGGAGGCCGAGGACCGGGAGTGCCGGGCGAAGGCGGCCGCCGTCCTGACCGCAGTGCGCGCCGCCGAGACGCTCCGCCCGGCATGACCGGCGCCGCGCCGTCCACGGGCAGGGTCACGCGACCTTCGACGCGAGGCCTCGTCGCAGCGGTCCTGCTGTGCGGGCTAGGCGCGTCGCTCGTGCTCGGCGGCGTCGGCCGAACCTGGGTCCGCACCGAGCAGCGGGTGATGACCCCGACCGACGACCGGCCGGACGCCTTCGTGCTCTCCACCGACGAGCGAGCCGGCAGCGACGTCGCCGGGGGCGTGCGCGGCCTCGGCCTCGTCGCGCTGGCCGGCAGCGCGGCGCTCGTCGGCACGCGCGGGCTCGCTCGACAGCTCACGGGCGCGGTGCTCGTCGCCGCGGGCGCCGGCACGGCGGCGATCGCCGGGCGCGTGCTGGTCGACCCCGACGCCGTCGCCGCCGGTGGCGGCGTGGCCGCCGGAGCGGTGGGTACGACGCTGGCCGGCGCGCTGCTGGTCGCCGTCGCCGGCGCCACCGCCGCGCGCGGCGGGAGTCGGTGGGCGACCCTCGGCGTGCGGTACGACGCGGACCCGGACCGGCTGGCGCCCGACGCGCCGCGCGACGAGCTGGGCGAGGCGTGGGACGCAGTCGAGCGAGGGGACGAGCCGGACCCCGCCTGAGCTCGTTGGCGGCCCCCGGGTGGCCGCCGCCGGCCGAGCCCCCTTCGAGCGGGTCGCCTACGATGGCGGTTCCGCCGTGACCCGAGGAGCCCCGCGTGAGTGTGCTCGACGAGATCGTGGCCGGCGTGCGCGCCGACCTCGTCGATCGCGAGCAGGCCACCTCGCTGGAGGACCTCAAGGCCAAGGCCGCGCGCCGCTCGCCGCCGCTCGACCCGATGGCCGTCCTGCGGGCGCCGAACGTCAGCGTCATCGCCGAGGTCAAGCGCTGCTCGCCGTCAAAGGGCGCGCTCGCGGCGATCGCCGACCCGGCCGGGCTGGCCGCGGACTACGTCGCCGGCGGCGCCGCTGTCATCAGCGTCCTCACCGAGGGCCGTCGGTTCGGCGGCAGTCTCGACGACCTCGACGCGGTGCGCCGCAGCGTCGACGTGCCGGTGCTGCGCAAGGACTTCGTCGTCTCGCCGTACCAGATCTGGGAGGCGCGGGCGCACGGCGCGGACCTCGTGCTGCTCATCGTCGCGGCGCTCGAGCAGACCAAGCTGGTCAGCTTCGTCGAGCGGGTCGAGTCCCTCGGCATGACGCCTCTCGTCGAGGTGCACGACCGCGAGGAGCTGACCCGCGCGGTCGACGCGGGTGCGCACCTGATCGGGGTCAACGCCCGCAACCTGCACACCCTCGAGGTCGACCGCTCGATCTTCGCCGAGCTGGCTCCGCTCGTGCCGCCGGAGTGCGTCAAGGTCGCCGAGAGCGGTGTGCGCGGACCGCACGACCTGATCGCGTACGCCGCCTCGGGCGCGGACGCCGTGCTGGTCGGCGAGGGCGTCGTCACCGGCCGCGACCCGCGCCAGGCGGTGCGCGAGCTGGTCACCGCGGGAGCGCATCCGTCGACACGGGGCGTGGACCCGGACGAGTCGTGACCGCCGGCACCCCGCCGGTGACGCCGTCGTCCCCGGACGCGTCCGGCCACTTCGGCCCCTACGGCGGGCGCTTCGTCCCCGAGGCGCTGGTCGCCGCGCTCGACCAGCTCACCGACTCCTACGCCGCGGCGCAGGCCGACCCGTCGTTCGCCGCCGAGCTCGACCGGCTGCATGCGACGTACGCCGGCCGGCCGACGCCGCTGACCGACGCCCGCCGGCTGGCCGAGCACGCCGGTGGCGCACGGATGCTCCTCAAGCGCGAGGACCTCGCGCACACCGGCTCGCACAAGATCAACAACGTGCTCGGCCAGGGGCTGCTGACCAGGCGGATGGGCAAGCAGCGGGTCATCGCCGAGACCGGGGCCGGCCAGCACGGCGTCGCCACCGCGACGGTCTGCGCGCTGCTCGGCCTCGACTGCGTCGTGTACATGGGCGAGGAGGACACCCGGCGGCAGGCGCTCAACGTCGCGCGGATGCGCCTCCTCGGCGCCGAGGTCGTGCCGGTCACCGCCGGCGCGCGCACGCTGAAGGACGCGATCAACGAGGCGATGCGCGACTGGGTCACCAACGTCGACACGACGCACTACTGCATCGGGTCCGTGGTCGGCCCGCACCCGTTCCCGGCGATGGTCCGCGACTTCCAGCGGGTGATCGGCGTCGAGGCCCGGGCTCAGACGCTCGAGCTCACCGGGCGGCTGCCGGACGCGGTCGTCGCCTGCGTCGGCGGCGGCTCGAACTCGATGGGCATCTTCCACCCGTTCCTCGACGACTCGGGGGTGCGCCTGGTCGGCTGCGAGGCCGGCGGTGACGGCGTCGAGACCGGCCGCCACTCCGCGACGCTGGTGGGCGGCGCGCCGGGCGTGCTGCACGGCGCGCGGTCCTACCTGCTGCAGGACGCCGACGGGCAGACGCTCGAGACGCACTCGATCTCGGCCGGCCTGGACTACCCGGGGGTGGGTCCGGAGCACGCGTGGCTGCGCGACTCCGGCCGGGCGACGTACCGCGCGGTCGACGACGCGCAGGCCATGGCCGCGTTTCGGCTGCTCTGCCGCCTCGAGGGGATCATCCCGGCGATCGAGACCGCGCACGCCGTGGCGGGCGCGATCGAGGTGGCCCGCGAGCTCGGCCCCGACGCGGTCGTGGTGGTCAACCACTCGGGCCGCGGCGACAAGGACGTCGACACCGCCGCCCGCTGGTTCGCGCTGCTCGACGTCCCCGGCGCGTGAGCGGGCTCGACACCGCCTTCGCGGCGGCCCGGGCGGCCGACCGCGCGGCTCTCGTCGGCTACCTTCCGGCCGGCTTCCCGTCCGTCGACGGCTGCGTCGAGGCGTTCGTCGCGCTGTCCGAGGCCGGCGTGGACGTCTTCGAGGTCGGCCTGCCCTACTCCGACCCGCTCATGGACGGCCCGGTCATCCAGGCCGCGGTGCAGCGCGCGCTCGATGCGTCGGTCGGCACCTCGGCGGTGCTCGACACCGTGCGCCGCGTGGTCGACGCGACCGGCGTGCCGACGGTCGTCATGACCTACTGGAACCCGGTCGAGCGGTACGGCGTCGACCGCTTCGCCGCCGACCTCGCGGCGGCCGGCGGGTCCGGGTTGATCACCCCGGACCTGATCCCGGAGGAGGCGACGGGCTGGCGCGACGCGGCGGCCCGCAACGGCCTCGCGCCGGTGTTCCTCGTCGCGCCCTCGTCCACCGACGAGCGGCTGCGGGTCGTCGCCTCCGCTAACTCGGGGTTCGTGTACGCCGCCTCGACCATGGGCGTCACGGGCGCGCGAGCCGCGGTCGGCGACCGTGCCGAGGGGCTGGTCGGCCGGGTGCGCGCGGTGACCGACCTGCCGGTCGCGGTGGGGCTCGGCGTGTCGACCGGCGACCAGGCCGCACAGGTGGCGGCGTACGCCGACGGCGTCATCGTCGGCTCCGCCCTCGTCGCGACGCTGCTCGACGAGGACGCCGCCGACCCGCTCGATGCGCTCGGCGCGCTGGCCCGGGAGCTCGCCGACGGCGTACGCCGACCTCGGCGCGGCCGCTGAGGGCAGGTTGCCCTTAGGTGCGGTGCAGCCCGGCGCGACGTACGGTCACCCGGTGACCAGGCCGACCGACTCGCCGCCGCAGCACGTGGACCACCACGTGCGGCACCGTGATGTCACCGGCGGCTGGCTGCGGCCGGCGGTCTTCGGCGTCATGGACGGCCTGGTGTCCAACGTCGCGCTGGTCGTCGGCGTCGCCGCGGCCGACGCCACCAACCGGTTCGTCCTCGTCGCGGGGCTGGCCGGTCTCTTCGCCGGCGCGTTCAGCATGGCGACGGGGGAGTACAACTCGGTGCGCAGCCAGAGCGAGCTCGCGGCCGCCGAGATCGCGATCGAGCGGCGCGAGCTGTCCCGCGCGCCGGAGGCGGAGGAGGCCGAGCTGGCCGCCATCTACCGCGGCAAGGGCCTCACCCGCGAGCTGTCGACCGCCGTCGCGCGCGAGCTGTCCCGCGACCCCGAGATCGCCTGGCGGGTGCACGCGCGCGAGGAGCTCGGCATCGACCCGGACAACCTCCCGTCGCCGTGGACCGCGGCGTTCGCCTCGTTCGTGTCCTTCCTGCTGGGGGCGGCGGTGCCGCTCGTGCCCTACCTGCTCGGCGTCGAGGACGGCGCGCTGCTCCTGGCGTGCGTGGGCGGGGCCACCGCGCTGTTCCTCACCGGGGTCCTCGTGAGCCGGTTCACCGCGCGCGGCGCGCTCTACACCGGGCTGCGCCAGCTCCTCCTCGGCTCGCTCGCCGCATCCGTCACGTTCCTCGTCGGCTCCGCCGTCGGGGTGGGGGTCGCATGAGCCTGCAGGTCCCGCACCTGTTTCGGCCCGACCTGCTCGCGTCGATCCCCTCGCCGCCGGACTCCCAGATCGACATCGGGCCGTTTCCCCTGCGCGCGTATGCGCTCGCGATCATCACCGGCGTCTTCGTCTGCGTCTTCATCGGCGAGCGTCGCTGGGTCGCCCGGGGCGGGACCAAGGGCACCGTCGGCGACTTCGCCGTCGTCGCGGTGCCGGTCGGCATCGTCGGTGGGCGGATCTACCACGTCCTGACCAGCTGGGAGCAGTACGCCGACTCGCCGGTCGACGCCCTGAAGGTGTGGGAGGGCGGCCTGGGCATACCGGGTGGCCTGGTCGCCGGCGCGCTGACCATCGCCGTGATGGCCCGCCGCCGCGGCGTGCGGGCAAGCGCGATGCTCGACGCGATCGCGCCCGGCGTCGCCGTCGCCCAGGCCATCGGCCGGCTCGGCAACTGGTTCAACCAGGAGCTGTTCGGCCGGCCGACCGACCTCCCGTGGGCGCTGGAGATCGACGTCGAACACCGGCCGTTGCGGTTCATCACCGAGGCGACCTACCACCCGACGTTCCTCTACGAGCTGCTGTGGAACCTCGTCGTCGCCGCCCTCGTCGTGCTCGCTGATCGGCGCTGGTCTCTGCGCCACGGCCGGGCCGCGGCGCTCTACGCGGCGCTCTACGCCGCCGGTCGGTTCGTCATCGAGGGCATCCGCATCGACTCCGCCAACTCGGTCGGCGGCCTGCGGACCAACGAGATCGTGGCGATCGTCGTGTTCGGCGCGGCCACGGCGTACCTCGTCGCCACTCGCGGCAAGGGCCCCGACGACACCCCCGTCGAGTCGCCCCCGGAGTCAGACCTTGGATCCGACGTACTGGTCAAGTATGGCGACGCTGTCTCGCCGAGCGACGGTCGTGGACTTGATGTTGGGGTGTCGGGACTCGACTCCGAGTAGGTCGCAGGCCCGCTGGAACAGTCCGTGGATGCCGTGCAGCCTGGCGCTGGAGACCGACCTACCGTGCGTCCCGGCAGAACCTGGCGAATCGCGTCTGCGGCTTCTTCGATGATCTTCGGGTATGCGTTGTCGAGCGAGACCCGGAACTTGAAGACGTCGCGCGGGCCCGGTGAGATACAGCCGTCGCCCAGGTAGAGCCCGAAGAGGTACGCATACCGTTCGGCGGGCCAGGTCGGTGAGGCTCGCGCGTCATCCGCCGCGCAGACGCCGGAGGTCGTTGTCGGCGAGGAGGCTCGAGGTTCGTCGAGGTCCGCCCATCGTTCAAGCATCGCGTCTAGGTCACAGTTCGTCCGAGTGGGCTCGCCCCGTCAAGATGCCTATTCCCTCGAGCAGGACCCTGTCGGCTCTACCGCACCCGTAGACTCCGGGCTCTTGGCCGGGATGGTGGAATCAGGGAGACACCGGGGATTCAAAATCCTCTGTCCGCAAGGGCGTGCGGGTTCGAATCCCGCTCCCGGCACTGGTGGTGAACCACAACCAGCGGGTGGGCTGCACGATGGTCAACGCCTACTCGCTCCACTGGCCGCACTACTTCCCGCAGCACGGGCCGGGGGTGAAACACCAGCGGGACATCGTGCTTGCCCCCTGGCAGCAGGCGATTGCTGACGAGTTCCCCGACGCGCTCGTCCGCGGCCTGATCCACTCCGACGGGTGCCGAGTGCGCAACTCGATCAAGGGGGGCCGTTACACCTATCCGCGGTACCACTTCAGCAACCGGTCTCAGCAGATCCACGGGATCTTCCGCCGCGCCTGTGACGAGCTCGGCGTTCGGTGGACCTCGACCGGGCACAGCACCGACGTATCCCGGAGGGCAAGCGTCGCAATCCTCGACGCCCATGTCGGACCGAAGGCCTGAGAAGCTCTCTGTAGGCTCCGCCCCGACGTACGCCGAATCCGACAGGGGCCCCCGCGATGACCGATGCCGCTGTGCGCCGCGTCGTCATCGCCGAGGACGAGGCGCTGATCCGCCTCGACCTGCGGGAGATGCTCGAGGAGGAGGGCTACGACGTCTGCGGCGAGGCGGCCGACGGCCAGACCGCGGTCACGATGGTGGGCGAGCTCCGCCCCGACCTGGTCATCCTCGACGTGAAGATGCCGGTCCTCGACGGGATCGCCGCCGCCGAGCAGATCGCCCGCCGCCGCATCGCGCCGGTGATCATCCTCACTGCCTTCTCCCAGAAGGACCTGGTCGAGCGCGCCCGCGAGGCCGGCGCGATGGCCTACCTGGTGAAGCCGTTCCAGAAGAAGGACCTGCTCCCGACCATAGAGATGGCCCTGTCCCGGTTCACCGAGCTGGTCGGGCTCGAGGCCGAGGTGGACGACCTGCAGGGCCGGCTGGACGCCCGCAAGCTGGTCGAGCGGGCGAAGGGCGTGCTCATGACCGAGCACGGGATGTCTGAGCCGGACGCCTTCCGCTGGATCCAGCGAACGTCCATGGACCGCCGGCTGACCATGCGCGCCGTCGCGGAGCTGGTCCTCGGCGGCTCGGACCTGCCGACCGGCTGAGCCGAGCGGCGTACGGCCACGGCCAGGTCACGACACGATCACGGCGCGGACGCGGCGTATTCCCCAAACGCAGCGGGTCCGGTACGTTGCCGCCGCCCCCCGAGTGCACGGGAGCGGCGCGTCGATCCGGGTTTCGTCTCGACGCAGATCTCTCCCACAGAAGGGAGTCCGCGTGCGTTCACGCCGGCTCATCAAGATCGTCTCCCCGCTCCTCCTGGGCTCCATGGCGCTCGCCGCGTGCGGTGGCGACGACGATGGAAGCTCCAGCGGTGATGGGGACAAGAAGACGTACAAGATCGCGTACCAGGGCCCTCTGAGCGGTGACAACGCGCAGCTCGGCATCAACATGCGCAACGCCGTCGAGCTGGCCGTCGAAGAGGCCAACAAGAAGGGCGACCTGCCCTTCGACCTCGAGTTCGTCGTGTCGGACGACCAGGGCACCCCCGACGGCGGCCCGCCGGCGGCCCAGAAGCTGATCGACGACGAGGCCGTCATCGCCGTAGTCGGACCGGCTTTCTCCGGCGCCACCAAGGCCTCCGAGCCGCTGTTCAGCCAGGCCAACCTGGTCTCGGTCAGCCCGTCGGCGACCAACCCGGACCTCACCAGCCTCGGGTTCACCTCGTTCGCGCGCGTCGTGCCGCCGGACGACGCCCAGGGCCAGGAGGCCGCGCGCTTCATGGCCAAGGGTCTCAAGGCCAAGAAGGTGTACTCGGTCGATGACAAGAGCGAGTACGGCACCGGCCTGTCGAAGGTGATCGAGACCGAGCTGAAGACGCAAGGCGTGCCGTTCGTCCACGAGGGCATCGCGCCCACCAAGGACTACTCCGCCATCGGCAGCAAGATCGCCGGATCGGGCTCCGACGTCCTCTACTACAGCGGCTACTTCGCCGACTTCGGCCTGTTCGCCAAGGCCGTCCGCGCCGCTGGCTTCAAGGGCAAGATGGTGTCCGGTGACGGCAGCAACGACGACCAGTTCATCGTCGGGGCCGGCTCTGACGCCGAGGGCGTCCTGTTCACCTGCCCCTGCGCCGACGCTCGGATCGACCCGAAGGCAGCCGGCTTCGCGGCGGCCTACAAGGCGAAGTTCAACGTCGACCCGGGCACGTACTCGCCGGAGTCGTACGACGCTGCCAACGCCATCATCTCGGTGCTCGGCAGCACCGGCGATGAGCCGACCCGTGAGGCCGTCACGAAGGCTGTCCTCGCCGTCGACTACACGGGCATCACGAAGCAGATCAAGTTCGATGCCAAGGGCGAGGTCCAGGGCAAGACGATCTTCGTCTACGAGGTCAAGGGCGGAAAGCGCGTCATCAACGGCACCACCGAAGAGCTCTCGAAGTAGTTCCAGAGTCCGCTGTTGCACGGCCGGCACCGGAGCGCGCTAGTCTCTGCGCCTCCGGTGCCGGTCTGTGTTTTCTCGTGACGCTCCGCCGGCGTAGCCGGCTTACTCGAGGGGTGAACCGCCCTGCCCGACTGCCTCGGTGACAACTTCTGGAACCTCACCGTCTCTGGGCTCGCCCTCGGCTCGGTGTACGCCCTGATCGCGCTCGGCTACACGCTCGTGTACGGCGTGCTGCAGCTCATCAACTTCGCCCACTCCGAGGTCTTCATGCTCGGGGGGTTCGCCGGCCTGTTCGCCGTCCGCGCCGTCACGTCGCCCGGTGAGAACATCGGCGGGACCAAGTCGGTCATGCTCGTCGTCTTCGGCGTGCTCGTGGGTGCAGCGGTGGGCGGCGTGAGCGCGATCGTGGTGGAGCGGGTCGCTTACCGGCCGCTGCGGCGGCGCGGGGCGCCACGGCTGGCCTTCCTGATCTCGGCGATCGGCATGTCGCTGCTGCTGGTCAACCTCGCCGGCAAGGAGTTCGGGCGACTGCCGATCCCGGTGCCCGAGCTGTTCACGGACGGCACCGTGTTCACCGTCTTCGGCGCGGACGTGCGCACCGGGCAGCTCATCGTGTTCGGGTCCGCGATCGCGATGCTGATCTTCCTGGACCGGTTCGTGAACGGCACCAAGATCGGCATGGGCATCCGGTCGGTCGCGCAGGACGCCGAGACGGCGAGCCTCATGGGTGTCGACATCAACCGGATCATCACGATGACGTTCCTGGTCGGCGGTCTCCTCGGCGGCGCAGCCGGCTTCCTCTACGGCATGACCTTCAACGTGCAGAACACGATGGGCTTCATCCCCGGCGTCAAGGCGTTCACCGCCGCGGTGCTCGGCGGCATCGGCAACGTCCGCGGCGCGATGATCGGTGGTCTCATCCTCGGGGTCGCCGAGAACCTCGGCGTCGCCTGCGTATCGTCGTCTTGGCGCGACGTGATCGCGTTCGGCATCCTGGTGCTGGTGCTGGTGCTGCGGCCCACGGGCATCCTCGGCGAGCGACTCGGGAGGTCCGCATGACCGCGGTGTCAGACCCTCGCCCGACCCTGCTCGACCGGGTCCGCGGCAACGCCGACGCACGTCGTCTCGCGCGCTACCTCTTGATCGCCGTGGTGGCCGGCTTGATCGTCGGGAAGGACGGCACCGGCGACGAGCCGTTCAGCGGGATCAAGGGCTCCTTCCAGGACTCGACGATGCTCTACCTCGTCATCGCCGCAGTGGTGGCTTCCGTCCTCGCTCGGCTCTACGACGCCCAGCGCGACACCGTGGCGCAGCTGCGCGGCCGTGCCTCCGGCGCACGGGAGCAGCTCATCGGTGGCAGCCGGCAGAAGTACGCGAACATCGCGTTCCTCGTGCTGGCCCTCGTGTTCGCGCTGCTCCTGCCGCTCGGGCTCTCGGGTTTCTGGCAGCGCGTCCTCGTCGAGCGGATCGGGATCTTCGTCCTGCTCGCCCTCGGCCTGAACGTCGTCGTCGGCCTGGCCGGCCTGCTCGACCTCGGCTACATCGCGTTCTACGCGATCGGCGCCTACGTCACGGCGTACTTCACCGGGCAGCTCCCGGCCGAGCCGCCGTTCACGCTCAACCCCTTCCTGATCATCCCCATCTCGGTGCTGGCGGCGATGATCGCCGGCGTCCTGCTGGGAGCGCCAACGCTGCGGCTGCGTGGCGACTACCTGGCGATCGTCACCCTCGGATTCGGGGAGATCGTCCGCATCACCGCCGTCAACAGCGACAAGCTCACGAACGGGCCCCGCGGTGCGATCGGCATCCCGCACTTCTCGGCCTTCGGCTACCAGTGGAAGCTGGACTCGAAGCCGTACTACTACCTGCTGCTCGCCATGATGGTGATCGTGGTCATCGCGTTCCGCCGACTCGAGAACTCCCGGGTCGGTCGGGCGTGGGCGGCCATCCGCGAGGACGAGGTGGCGGCCGCGGCGTGCGGCGTGCCGACCGTCAAGTTCAAGCTGCTCGCGTTCGGCATCGGGGCCTCCACGGCCGGACTTGCCGGCAACTTCTACGCGAGCAAGGTCGGCTTCATCAGCCCGGACAACTTCCTGCTCATCACCAGCTTCCTGGTGCTGGTCTACGTCGTGTTCGGCGGCATGGGCTCGCTGCCGGGAGCGATCCTGGGCGCCGCGGTGCTGACCTGGCTGCCCGAGGTGCTGCGCGACAAGGTGCCGGCGCAGGACAGGTACATCTACTTCGGGGTGCTGCTGATCATCATGATGATCTTCCGGCCGCAGGGGCTCATCCCCTCGAAGCGTCGTGCTCGTGAGTTCGCCATGCACGAGGGCGGCGATGCGCTCGGCAGCGCCGAGGGCTCAGGGACGACAGCAGGAGCAATCGCGTGAGTGCGGATCAGAGCGCGGTGCAGATGCCGGTCCTCGAGGTCGAGGCTGTCACGCTGCGCTTCGGCGGCCTCACCAGCCTCGCGGCGGTCGACCTCTACCAGGAGCGCGGCGAGATCCTCGCCGTGATCGGGCCGAACGGTGCCGGCAAGACGTCGCTGTTCAACTGCCTGACCGGTGTCTACGTGCCGCAGGAGGGGCGGGTCACGTTCCGCCCCACCGCCGGACGAGACGTCGACGTGCTGGGCAGCAAGCCGCACGAGGTCAACCGGGCCGGGATCGCGCGGACCTTCCAGAACATCCGGCTGTTCGGCGCGCTCACCGCGGTCGAGAACGTCAAGATCGGCGTCGAGTCGCGGCAGAAGCACGGGGCGATCGGCGCGATGGTCGGGACGCCGCGGGCGCGACGTGAGGAGCAGGAGAGCGACGCGACGGCGATCGAGCTGCTGCGGTTCGTCGGCCTCGGTCGTCGCGCCAACGAGCTGGCCAACTCGCTGCCGTACGGCGACCAGCGCCGGCTCGAGATCGCGCGCGCGCTGGCGACGTCGCCGTCGTTGCTGCTGCTCGACGAGCCCGCGGCCGGCACGAATCCGGCCGAGAAGCGTCAGCTCGAGGACCTGATCCGCAAGGTCAACGACGAGCGTGACATCAGCGTCCTGCTGATCGAGCACGACATGCGCCTGGTCATGTCCATCGCGAGCCGGATCGTCGTGCTCAACTTCGGCAAGGTCATCGCCACGGGCACGCCCGCAGAGATTCAGAGCGATCCAGCTGTCATCGAGGCCTATCTGGGAAGTGAGGCAGCCGATGCTGCTGGAGCTTGACGACATCCACGTCAAGTACGGCGCGATCGAGGCGCTGAAAGGCGTCACGCTCGACGTCGAGGACGGCGAGATCGTGACGCTGATCGGCGCGAACGGTGCCGGCAAGACCACGACGCTGCGCACGATCTCCGGACTTCGTCGGCCGCATGTCGGCCAGATCAGGTTCAAGGGCGAGCGGATCGACGCCGTGCCCGCGCACGACATCGTCGCGCTCGGCATCGGCCACGCCCCGGAGGGCCGCAAGGTGTTCCCCCGGATGACCGTGCTCGAGAACCTCGAGATGGGCGCCTACCGGCGCAAGGGTCGGTTGGACGAGGACCTGCAGCGCGTGTGGAACCTCTTCCCGGTGCTCGACGAGCGCAAGACGCAGCAGGGCGGCACGCTCTCGGGCGGCGAGCAGCAGATGCTCGCGATCGGGCGCGCCCTCATGGCACGCCCGACTCTGCTCCTGCTCGATGAGCCCTCTATGGGTCTGGCCCCGCTGTTCGTCCAGAAGATCTTCGGGATCATCGAGGAGATCAACCGTCAGGGCACGACCGTGCTGCTCATCGAGCAGAACGCGGCGCAGGCGCTGAGGCTGGCCGGCCGCGGCTACGTGCTGGAGACGGGCTCGGTCACCATGACCGACGACGCCGACAAGCTGCTCAACGACGCCCGCGTGCGGGAGGCCTACCTCGGCGAAGGCTCCGTCGCCACCGACTGATCTCGCCACCGACTGATCGCGCCACCGAGACGCCGAGGCCCGGACCGCCTTTGGTACCACCTGCGGCTTCCCCGTCCGCGGGTGTTGTCTACTCGGCAGTCCGGGCCACGGTCACCTCCGCACAGGCACGGCTCCGGCCCGACTCGATTGAGTTGGGGGCGCCGTCCGCGCTGAGGCGTCACGGACCGTATCGTCGTCGTTGCGCGGGCGTCAATCTGCGATTTCACGCTGTGCCGCAGCGTATCTTGGGCCGAAACGGCATGACTTCGCTGCGCCGCAGCACTCGCGGTGCTTCACACCGTTACGGCTAGCATCCGTCGGATGGTGGACCCCCCGACGTCGTTTCACATGACCCCGGACGAGTTCCGCCGGCACGCGCATGCCGCGGTCGAGTGGGTCGCCCGCTACTACGAGCGGATCGAGTCGCTGCCGGTGCTGTCGACGGCCGAGCCGGGAGCGACGCGGGCGCTGCTGCCGGCCTCGCCGCCGCGGCACGGTGAGGACTTCGAGGATCTCCTGCGCGACCTGGACGACGTCGTGCTGCCCGGCATCACGCACTGGCAGGCGCCGGGGTTCTACGCCTACTTCCCGGGCAACAGCTCGGGCCCGTCCGTGATCGCCGAGATGATCTCGGCCGGCCTCGGCGTGCAGGGCATGCTCTGGTCCACCAGCCCCGCCTGCACCGAGCTCGAGACCCACGTGCTCGACTGGCTCGCCGAGATGCTCGACCTGCCGGCCGGTTTCCGCTCGGACAGCGCCGGCGGCGGCGTCATCCAGGACACCGCGTCGAGCGCGACGCTCTGCGCGCTGCTCGCCGCGCGGCACCGGGCCGGGGGCGACCTGTCGCGCCTGACGGCGTACGCGTCGCCGCACGCGCACTCCTCCGTCGAGAAGGCGGTCCGGATCGTCGGCATGGCACCGGAGCGGCTCCGCCGGCCGGCCGTGGACGCGACGTATGCGATGCGCCCGGACAGCCTCTCCGCGCTGATGGCCGAGGACGTGGCGGCCGGCTTGGTGCCCGCGTTCGTCGTCGCCGCCGTCGGCACCACGGGGACGAACGCGATGGACCCCGTGCGCCCGATCGCGGAGGCCGCTCGCGCGCACGGCGCCTGGGTGCACGTCGACGCCGCGATGAGCGGGACGGCCGCGCTGTGCCCGGAGTTCCGCGGGATGCACGACGGCGTGGAGCTGGCCGACAGCTACTGCGTCAACCCGCACAAGTGGATGTTCGTCAACTTCGACTGCGACGCGTTCTACGTAGCGGACCGCGCCGCGCTGACCGGGGCGCTGTCGGTCGTGCCGGAGTACCTGCGAAACGCCGCCAGCGACTCCGGCGCGGTGATCGACTACCGCGACTGGCAGATTCCGCTCGGCCGCCGGTTCCGGGCGCTCAAGCTGTGGGCCGTCATCCGCCACTACGGCGTCGAGGGCCTGGCGCACCACGTACGGGAGCACGTCGCGCTGACGCAGCGGCTCGCCGGCTGGGTGACCGCGCACCCGCGGCTGGAGATCGCCGCCCCGCACCCGCTCAACCTGGTCTGCCTGCGCCACGTCGACGGCGACGAGGCGACCCAGCGGGTGATCGACCGGGTGAACGCGTCGGGGGAGGCGTTCGTCACCCACACGCGGCTGGACGGCACGCTCGTGCTGCGGGTGTGCATCGGCGCGCAGCGCACCGAGGCCCGGCACGTGGAGCGGTTGTGGGCGCTCCTGACCTCGGCCGCGTGATCGGCGGAAACCCACGGGTCCATCCGGCCCTGTCCGCCGTCTCCGCTGCGGGGGTACGGTGACGGCAGGCTCTCCGGGGGGAGCCTGGTGGACCCCAGATCCTCCAGCCGACCGAGGAGCACTCGTGCGTGCAGCGGTGACCGTGCGTGAGGCCCGCCCGAACGACATGCCGGACCTGTTGGCGCTCTGGCGTGAGCTGCGCGAGCAGGCCGGACGTCGCACCGGGCGCGGGCCGGACGCCGTCGCCGCCACCGAGGCCCGCTACACCGAGGCGATGCGCAGCCCCGGCTGCCGGCTGGTCGTCGCCGAGTGCGGCGGCGACCTGATCGGCATGGTGCTGCTGTGCCTGGGATCCGCGACGTCGATCGTCGACACCCCAGCGGTGGAGATGACGCACATGGTCGTCTCCGACCGGCACCGCCACCGGGGCGCCGGCAAGGCGCTCGTCGCGGCGGCCGCGGCATACGCCGACGACCTCGGCGTCGACCAGGTGGTCACCAGTGCGCGCCCCCAGGACCGCGAGGTCAACCGGTTCTACGCTCGGCTCGGATTCGGGCCGGTCGTCGTGCGCCGGGTGGCCAGCGTCAGCGCGCTGCGCCGCCAGCTCGTCGGCGGGGACAGCCGGACCACCGCCGTGCTCCGACGGGAGCTTCGGGTCCCGCGGGGCGTCGCCCTTCGCCGGGGCCGCGCCCCCGCGGTCATGACCGGGTCGGACCGCGCCAACGGCAGCTAGGCGCGACCGGGTGGGTCGGTCACCCGTCCCCTCTAGGATGCCGGTCGTGACAACCGCCGCGGACGACGCCCGGTGAGCGACGACCGGCTCCTCCTGCTGGACGGTCACTCGCTGGCCTACCGGGCCTTCTTCGCGCTCCCGGTGGAGAACTTCTCGACGACCACCGGCCAGCCGACGAACGCCGTCTACGGCTTCACCTCGATGCTGATCAACGTCATCCGCGACGAGCAGCCGACCCACATCGCGGTCGCCTTCGACCTGAGCGCGCCGACGTTCCGGCACGCGGCGTACGCCGAGTACAAGGCGACCCGGTCGGAGACGCCGACCGACTTCCGCGGGCAGGTGTCGCTGGTCAAGGAGGTCCTCGAGGCGCTGCGCATCCCGATGCTGGAGGCATCGGGCTTCGAGGCCGACGATGTCATCGCGACGCTCGCCACGCAGGCCAGCGCGCAGCACATGGACGTGCTGATCGTCACCGGCGACCGGGACGCCTTCCAGCTGGTCGACGAGCACGTGACCGTCCTGATGACCCGCAAGGGGATCAGCGACATGACGCGCTTCACGCCGGACGAGGTGATGGCGAAGTACGGCCTGACGCCCGCGCAGTACCCGGACTTCGCCGCGCTGCGCGGCGACCCGAGCGACAACCTCCCGGGCGTGCCGGGTGTAGGGGAGAAGACCGCGATCAAGCTGGTCCAGCAGTTCGGCACGCTCGCGCAGATGTGCGACCGCGTCGACGAGGTGCCCGGCAAGGTCGGGGCCAACCTGCGCGAGCACCTGGCAAGCGTCATGCGCAACCGGCAGCTGACCGAGCTCTTGCGCGACGTCCCGCTCGATCTCGGCCCGGCCGACCTGCGGATGGGCGTCTGGGACCGCGACGAGGTGCACAAGGTCTTCGATGCGCTGCAGTTCAAGGTGCTGCGCGAGCGTCTCTATGCGAGCCTCTCGTCGGTCGAGCCCGAGGCCGACGAGGGGTTCGACGTCGCTTCCCGCGTGCTGTCCACCGGGGAACTGCGGGGCTGGCTGGAGTCGGTGCCGGCCGGCACCCGCGTCGGGCTGCACCTGCGCGGCACGTGGGGTCGCGGCACCGGCGACGTGCACGGCATCGCGTTCGCGATGGAGAACGGCGAGGGCGCGTTCCTGCACCTCGCGGCGCTCGACGCGGACGAGGAGGCGGCGCTCGCGGCCTGGCTGGCCGACCCCGTCGTACCGAAGGCGGTACACGACGTGAAGGGGCCGAAGCTCGCGCTGAAGGCGCGCGGCTTCGACCTCGCCGGCGTGACGAGCGACACCGCGCTCGCGGCGTACCTCGCGCTGCCCGGGCAGCGCAGCTTCGACCTGGCCGACCTCGCCCTGCGCTACCTGCACCGCGAGCTGCGCACCGAGGTCGCCGACGACGGCCAGCTTGCGCTCGACGGCACCGGCGACGACGACGCGGAGTCGACCGATGCGGTGCTGCGGGCCCGCGCGGTCGCCGACCTCGCCGCGTCCCTCGACGCCGACCTCGAGCGGCGCAGCGCGAGTCGGCTGCTCCGCGACGTCGAGCTGCCGCTCGTCGACGTGCTGGTCGAGATGGAGCGCACCGGGATCGCGGTCGACCGCGACCACCTGGCGATGTTGCAGGCGCAGCTGTCGGCGAAGGTGAAGGAGGTCAGCGGAGAGGCCTATGCGTGCATCGGCCGCGAGTTCAACCTCGGGTCGCCGAAGCAGCTGCAGCAGATCCTCTTCGAGGAGCTCGGCCTGCCGAAGACGAAGCGGATCAAGACCGGCTACACGACCGACGCGGACGCGATCCAGTGGCTGGCGACGCAGAGCGACCACCCGCTGCTCGGGCACTTGCTGCGCCACCGCGACGTCTCGCGGCTGCTCACCACCGTCGAGAAGCAGCTGCTGCCGATGGTCGACGACCACGGCCGGATCCACACGACCTACGAGCAGACCGTCGCCGCGACCGGCCGGCTGTCGAGCACCGACCCCAACCTGCAGAACATCCCGATCCGCACCGCCGAGGGCCGCGAGATCCGCAAGGCCTTCGTGGTCGGCGTCGGGCCCGACGGCACGGCGTTCGAGTCGCTGATGACCGCGGACTACAGCCAGATCGAGATGCGCATCCTCGCCCACCTCTCCGAGGACGCCGGCCTGCTCGACGCGTTCGCGAGCGGTGAAGACCTGCACACGACGACGGCGTCACGGGTGTTCGACGTGCCGCCGGAGCGCGTCGACCCGGAGCTGCGCCGGCGGATCAAGGCGATGAGCTACGGCCTCGCCTACGGGCTGTCGGCGTACGGGCTGGCGCAGCAGCTGCAGATCACGCCTGACGAGGCGAAGGAGCAGATGGCGGCGTACTTCGAGCGCTTCGGCGGCGTGCGCGACTACCTGCACGACGTCGTCGAGCGGGCCCGGTCGGACGGCTACACCGAGACGATCCTCGGCCGCCGGCGCTACCTGCCCGACCTGGTGAGCGACAACGCGCAGCGGCGGCAGATGGCCGAGCGGATGGCGCTCAACGCGCCGATCCAGGGCTCGGCCGCCGACATCATCAAGCTGGCGATGCTCGGGGTGGACCGTGCGCTCAAGGGTGAGGGGCTGCGGTCACGCCTGCTGCTGCAGGTGCACGACGAGCTCGTGCTCGAGGTCGCGCCGGGGGAGTGCGGGGCGCTGGAGCGGCTGGTGCGGCGGGAGATGGCCGACGCCTATCCGCTGTCGGCGGCACTCGAGGTGTCCGTCGGAATCGGCCGGACATGGGACGACGCCGGGCACTAGGCCCGGCCTCGCGGGTGGTTCTCCGCTCACCAGCCGCAGCGGACCGCATTCTTGACGCTGGTGTATACGGTGCACTGCCGGTCGCAGTGGCCGTCGAGGTCGCAGATCGGAACCGTGATGATGGGGTCCTCGGGCCCCGCGGCTGCCGGCCCGGCGGCGAGGCCCAGTGCGAGGACTGCTCCGGCGAGGAGGGCGAGACTACGGCGCATGCGCGGGGCTCCGATCGTGGCGGCGGCAGGATGACCAGTATGTCCGGATCGTGCGCCGGTAGGCCAGCAGCGGCGCCGCGCCGGATCGCGGTCGTCGGCGTGTGTGGGTCGGGCAAGTCGACGACGGCCGCTGCTATCGCCGCACGGCTCGGCATCGCCCACGTCGAGCTCGATGCGCTCTGGCACGACGCGGGATGGACCAACCCTTCGACCGACGAGTTCGTCCGCCGGGTCGCTGCGGCCATCGAGGGCGAGGAGTGGGTCGTCGACGGCAACTATGCCGACGCGCGACCGCTCGTGTGGGCCCGCGCGACCCACGTCGTGTGGCTCGACCCCCCGCGCTGGCGGTCGACCGCCCGAGCTCTCCGGCGGACCGCGGGGCGGCTCGTCACCCGGAGGGAGCTGTGGAACGGCAATCGCGAGCAGTGGCGGACACTGCTGTCGGCGGAGCACCCGATCCGGTGGGGCTGGGCGAAGCACCCCGTCTATCGCGCCAGGTACGCAGAGCTGCTGG
>Ga0183260_10000233_pt1 | contig 44762 bp, 44 predicted proteins | sample AntDrymUQ4972206_2_FD_129768 | JGI IMG/M metagenome (GOLD analysis project Ga0183260, IMG submission 129768) | Polar desert sand microbial communities from Dry Valleys, Antarctica - metaG UQ497 (22.06) (version 2) (version 2) | ecosystem: Environmental > Terrestrial > Soil > Desert | place... | reverse complement strand
GGCCACGAACGGGCTGACCGCGACGATCGGCGCTCGCGCGTCGGCCAGCGCCTCGCGCATGCCGGGCAGCGCCAGGATCGGGCCGATGGAGATCACGGGGTTGGATGGGCCGATCACGATCGCCTCGGCGGCCGCGATCGCCTCCAGGGACTCGGGTGAGGGAACGGCCTCGGCGATGCCCTCGAGCTCGACGCCCTCTATTTGGGGCTCGGCCCGCTCGGCCACCAGGAACTGCTGCAGGCCGCGCGGGCCCTCGGCCGTCCGGACCATGGTGCGGACGGGCTGCTCGCTCATCGGCAGCACGTTCGCCCTGACGCCGAGCGCGCGGGCGATCTGCGCCTGGGCGCCGGTGCGCGTCCCGCCCTCCTGGACGAAGGCGCGGCGATAGAGGCAGGTCGCGAAGTCGCGGTCGGAGAGGTGGAACCAGTCCGGCGCGCCGAGGCCCACCATGCGGTCGAAGACGGTGCTGGTGTCGCCCTTCAGCCCCCAGCCCCTGGCCTCGTCGATCTGCCCGCAGAGCCAGTAGGTGACGAGGTCGGGGTCGGGCGAGACGTCCGCGCCCAGGATCTCGACGTCGTCGGCCGTGTTGGCGATCACCGAGAGGCCCTCGCCCAGCAGCTGCTGGAGTCCCTCGGCTAGCTTGGCGCCGCCGCTGCCGCCGGCCAGCACCACGACCTTTTCTGGGGTCACGCCCAGTGGTCGCCCTCGGGCAGCCCGGTCAGCTTGATGCCGGCGTGGGTCTTGTAGCGGACGTTGACCGAGATCAGCATCGGTGTCAGCGTCTCGACGATCCGTGCGGTCTCCAGCGGACCGGCATTGACCGCCCGCAGCCCTTCGATCAGCTCGATCAGCCGTGCGACCTTCGCCTTCGGCGCCTTCTTGTCGCCGCAGACCAGGACGTCCTCGTCGAGGCCCTCGCCCCCCGCCAGCACGGGAGCGCTGACCGTGTGGAGCGCGGAGATCACCGTGACCCCGTCCGGGACCATCTCCTGGGCCTGCTGGGCCGCCGACCCCTGCCAGACGCCGATCGTCCGCGTCGCCTTGCCGCTGAGGGCGGCGGCGAGCGGAACGGTGCAGTCGACCAGGATCTGGCCCTCGCTCAGATGGTCGCGCAGGTTGTTGAGCGTCTCGGACTGGGCCCGGAACGGAACCGTGAGGAAGATGACGGGCCCGCGCTTCGCAGCGTCGGCGTTGTCGAGTCCCTCGATCCTCGCTTCGGGGGCCTCCGCCTTGAGCTTCTCGGCGGCCTCCGCGGCCCGGTCGGCCTTCCGGGAGCCGATCACCACCTCCTGCCCGGCCTGCGCCCAGCGCAGCGCCAAGCCGTAGCCCAGGGCGCCGGTGCCGCCGATGATCGGGATGGCGTCGGGCATCCGGAGAAACCTAGCGTTAGGGTCCCGCCGGTGAGGCTCGAAGGAAAGAACGCGCTCGTCACCGGCGGCGCGAGCGGGATCGGGGCGGCCATCGCGCGCCGGCTCGCCGCCGAGGGCGCCAATGTGACCATCGGGGACGTCAACACGGACGGCGCCGAAGAGGTGGCGGGCGAGATCTCGGCCGACGTCGTGAAGCTGGACGTGACCGACCTCGAGTCGGCGAAGGGGGCCGTCGAGGCGACGGGCACGCTCGACATCCTCATCAACAACGCGGGCACCGACGAGTTCGGCTTCTTCACCCAGACGACCCCCGAGCAGTGGGGGAAGGTGCTGGCCGTGAACCTGAACGGCGTTCTCAACTGCACCTACGCGGCCCTGCCCGGGATGCAAGATGCCGGATACGGGCGGATGGTCAACATCGCCTCCGAGGCGGGGCGGGTTGGGTCGAAAGGCTCGGCCGTCTACTCTGCGGCGAAGGGCGGCGTAATCGCATTCACCAAGGTGATGGCGCGCGAAGGCGCCCGCTTCGGGATCAACGCCAACGGGATCGCCCCGGGCCCGATCGAGACGCCGCTCCTGATGCAGGCGATCGAGTTCGGCGAGATCGGGCAGAAGATCATCGAGAACATGAAGGCCGGGACCCAGCTGCGCCGCATGGGCCAGCCCGAAGAGGTCGCCGCCGCCGTGGCGTTCCTCGCCTCCGACGACGCCTCGTACGTGACAGGCGAGATCCTCGGCGTCTCCGGCGGGATGGGGATGGTGGGATGAGCGGCGAGGGACTGCCCGAGCCGGGGGTCGAGCGCTCCGACGACTTCGTCGTCGAGGACCGCCTCGTCACGGACGTCGGCGGGACCATCGGCGTCAGCGTCCTCTCGACCCCGGGGATGATCGGGATGATGGAGCAAACCGCGGCGATGCTCTCGTTCGAGCACCTGCCCGAGGGAAAAGCGACCGTCGGCTTCGAGGTGTGCATCAAGCACGTCGCGGGCTCAGCCGAGGGCGCGACCTGCACGGCCACGGCGAAGCTGCGCGAGGTCGCCGACGATCGCAAGCTGCGCTTCGACGTCGAGGTGACCGAGGGCGAGCGGACGATCGGCGTCGGCACCCACGAGCGGCGCGTGATCGACGTCGGAGCCGTTAAGCAGGACTAACCTCGCTTGGTGGCCCCCACCGAGGTGAAGATCAGGGAAGTCGGCCCCCGCGACGGCTTCCAGAACGAGCCCGAGGTGATTCCTACGGCCGAGAAGCTGCGCCTGATCGGGATGCTCGCCGACTCGGGGTTGAGGCGGATCGAGGTGACGTCGTTCGTCCGCGCCGACATGATTCCGCAGCTCTCCGACGGCGCCGAGGTGCTCGCCGCGCTGGAGCCGAGGGAGGGCGTCTCGTACTCGGTGCTGATCCCGAACCGCCGCGGCCTCGACAACGCTCTCGAGCGCCGGGACCGCTTCCACGAAGCGAACTTCTTCCTCTCCGCGTCCGAGACGCACAACCGCAAGAACGTGAACCGCTCGATCACGGAGTCGCTGGAGGGGTTGGAGGAGACGGTCGGCGTGGCCCGCGACGCCGGCCTGCGATGCGAGGGCGTGATCTCGACCAGCTTCGGATGCCCGTACGAGGGCGAGGTACCGGCCGAGCGGGTGCTCGAGATCGCCAAGCAGCTCGCCGCCTTCGGCTGCGAAGAGGTCGGGTTCGGCGATACCACCGGCATGGCGAACCCCAGGCAGGCCTCGGAGTTCTTCGAACGAGCCGCGAGCGAGCTGGATGGCGCAGAGCTGACCGCCCACTTCCACAACACGCGCGGCCAGGGTCTCGCCAATGTGCTGGCCGCGCTCGACGCCGGCGTCGCCTCGTTCGAGAGCTCGTTCGGCGAGCTCGGCGGCTGCCCCGTCCCTCCGGGGGCCACGGGCAACGTCGCCACCGAGGACGTCGTCTCGATGCTCCACGAGATGGGTGTCGAGACCGGGGTGGACCTCGCCAGGCTCATCGAAGCATCCGCAGCCGCGCAGGACGTGTTGGGCCGCGCGCTCGGCTCGCACGTCCTGATCGCGGGACCGGTCGAATGGGAAGGAAGCAGATCCGGCCGATGAGCGGCATCAACGCCTTGGCGGCCGCGATGAAGGCCAAGCTGGAAGAGGCGTCCGCCTAGGGGCAGGACCCGCCCGCGCACGTGCGGTACAGGTCCACCTTCGCCTGGAGCTCCGCGCGTTTCGCCGCGAAAGCCGGCAGCGCCGCGAGGTTCGACAGCTGGAACGGGTCGGTTGAGAGGTTGTAGAGCTCGGGGGCCTCGGACTCGTTGTCGATGAAGACCCAGGAGCCACTTCGGACCCCGGTGGAGCCGTCGTTCACCTCGCTCTCGAAGAGGATCTCGCGGGCCGCGCCTGCGGCCGGGTTCTGGGCGACGGGCACGAGGGAGCGGCCGTCCATCGTCAGTCCCGGGGTCGCGCCGGTGAGCTCTGTGATCGTCGGGGCGAGGTCCACGTTGCTGACGAGCGGGTCGCGGACGACCCCGGACGGGAACTCGGGGCCGCGCACGATCAGCGGGACGCGGGTGGACTCCTCGTAGATGTAGTTCTTGAAGAGCAGGCGGTGGGCGCCCAGCAGCAGGCCGTTGTCGGAGGTGAAGAAGATGTAGGTGCGCTTCAGGTCGCCGGTCTTCTTCAGCCGGCCGACGATCCGTTTCACGGCCTCGTCGACCGAGAGCAGGCTCTCAAGGCGGCTGCGGTAGCGGCGGTCGATGTCCGCGATCTGCTCGCCGGTCAGCTTCGGAGTGGTCTTGACGGAGGGCGGCTTGTCGGAGACGTCCGCCTCGTCGAAGTTCGGGGTGCGCGGCGCGGTCGCGAACTCGTAGCGCCCGAGGTGGCGCCGGGCGGGGGAGGGGTCGCGGAGCGCGCCGGGGAAGACGCCGGCCTCGCCGTGCGGGGCCGTCGGGTTGAACCACATGAAGAAGGGTTTCGGGAACGGGGCCTGGCGCTTGACGAAGTCGACGGCCTTGTTCGAGAGGACGTCGGTGACGTAGTTGCGGGCACCGAGCTTGTAGAAACGGATCTTGCCCTGTTCGTTCAGCTTGTACTTGTAGCGACGCTGCTCGAGCCCGCCGGTGAGCGCGTACCACTCGCTCCAGCCGGGCGGGATCTCGAGGGCGTCGGACGTCGGCTCGACGATCTGATCGTCGATCCCATAGCCGTTCAGGTACTTGCCGACCATCGCGGTTCGGTAGCCCGCGGTGCGGAGCCATACGGGGAGGGTGTTGAGATGGTTCAGACCGTTGTAGCCGTTGGGCAGCTCGGTCGTGAACACCCCGTGGTTGTGCGAGTACTGCCCCGTCAGGAAGGTCGCGCGCGACGGGCAGCAGAGCGGAAACGAGACGTAGCTGTTGCGAAAGGTCGTGCCTTGGGCGCCGAGCAGGCTCTGGGTGAGCGGCAGGCCCTCCATCGACTCGTTCTGGTCGTCGGTCATGATCACGATCACGTTCGGGCGCCGCTGGCGGGCGTTCTTGCGCCGGATCGCTCGCTTCTCCTCCGCCTTGGTCGCCTTGTCTTTCCCTTTCCCCTTGCCCTTGTCCGGCCCCGCGGGTGCCGCCTCGGCGGGGGTGGCCGCCGCGGTCAGGCCCACCGCGCTCACAGCGAGCACACAGCCGAGCACGCACGCAAGCGCCGACGCGCCTGCGCCCAGCCGGAAACGCTTGTCGATTGCCCCGCCCATTCGACTCACCAACACACGTTAGGCTCCGCCGTCGCGCAAAAGCAAGCGCGGAAACCCGACGAAGGAGCTCATTCAGATGGAGATCAGCAAGGTCGGCGTCCTGGGCTGTGGCCTGATGGGCCACGGGATCGCCCAGATCTGCGCCCAGAACGGCTGGGACGTCGTCGTCCGCGAGGTCGATCAGGACAAGCTCGACAAGGGCCTCGGAAAGATCAGCAAGCAGCTGGGCAAGGCCGTCTCCAAGGGGAAGATGGAGCAATCCGACGCCGACGCGGCGCTCGGCCGCATCCGGGGCACGCTCGAGTACGGCGACCTGGCGGACTGCGACCTCGTGATCGAGGCGATCACGGAAGATTTTGACAAGAAGGTGAAGATGTGGGGAGAGGTGGACGGCATCGTCAAGGACGACGCCTTCTTCGCCACCAACACCTCCTCGCTGTCGGTGGCCGACCAGGCAGCCGCGACGGGGCGCCCCGAGCGGTTCCTCGGGCTCCACTTCTTCAATCCCGCCCAGGTGATGCCGCTCCTGGAGGTCGTCAAGGCGGAGGGCACCGCCGACGAGGCCTACGACCTGGGGTTCTCGGTCGGGGACGAGCTCGGCAAGACGACGGTCGCAGCCGGCGACAACCGCGGCTTCATCGTCAACAGGCTGCTGGTTCCCTACATGCTCGACGCGATGCGCGCCCACGAGGCGGGCGTCGGCTCGATCGCCGACATCGACGCGGGGATGATGGCCGGCGCCAGCCACCCGATGGGGCCCCTGACCCTCGCCGACTTCGTCGGGCTCGACACGCTGGTGTCGATCTCGGGCGTGATGGCCGACTCCTATGGTGAGGACCGCTTCGCCGCCCCGGAGATCCTGCGGGAGATGGTCGATGCAGGAGATTTTGGAAGAAAGTCCGGTAAGGGGTTCTACGATTACTCCGGTGAGAAGCCGGTACCCGTCGATCAGGAGTAGGTGAGCAATGGGCGTTGACCAGACCAGCCTGGACCGCATCCGCAACGCGACTTTCCCGTCGTCCAAGCGCGGCTACGACAAGCAGGAGGTCGAGAAGTTCCTCTCCCGCCTGGCCGACTGGCTCGAGACCGGGGGCGGGGACGAGTCGCGCTCTGAGACCGTGAAGCGCGAGCTGGAGCGGGTGGGGGAGCGCACCGGCGCGATCCTCTCGCAGGCCGAGGACTCGGCCCAGCAGATCCGCTCCGAGGCCGAGGCCGAGGCGAGCGAGGCCGTGAGCACGGCCAATACCGAGGCCCAGCAGACCCGCACCGAGGCGGACTCGTACTCGGATGAGGCCCGCACCTCCGCCGACACCTACGCCGAGCAGACCCGCGCGGAGGCCGACACCGACGCCAAGGACACGCGCGAGAAGGCCGACCAGGACGCGGCCGACGCGATCGCCGACGCCGAGGCCAAGGCCCATCGGATCGTCGAGGAAGGGACCAGGCGCCGCGAGGACGTCGAAGCGGTGATCTCCGATCTCGCTCGTCGCCGCGATGACGTGCTGGCCGATACCGAGGAGCTGAGCTCCAAGCTGACCTCGGCCGTCTCAGACCACCGGCCCGCCACCGGCTCCGACCCCTTCGACAAGCCCGACGAGCTCGACCCGCTCGCCCGCGAGGGCGTCGATGATGATGACGACGATGACGACGTCGACGAGGTCGGTGCGGAAGACGATGGCCCCGACGACCTCTTCGACGCGGAGGAACAGGGGCAGCCGGACGACAAGACGAAGAAGCGCGGCTCGCGGCGCGCCCGGGCCTGAGTAGAGCCCGCCGATGACCGAGATCCGCTCGGCGCTCGAGGCGGCCCTCGAGGGAGGACCCGAGCGGCACCGGCAGAAGGTCGCCGAGCAGGAGAAGCTGCCGGTTCGCGATCGCGTTGAGCGCCTCCTCGACTCGGGCTCGTTCTCAGAGAACGCCCTGCTCGCCAACTGGGAGCACGAGGGGCTCGGCGCCGACGGCGTCGTGACCGGCATGGGAACCGTGGGTGGTCGTCCGATCGCCCTGATGGCCAACGACCCCGCCGTGAAGGCCGGATCGTGGGGAGCCAAGACCGTCGAGAAGATCCTCCGCGTCCAGGAGGACGCGATGCGGGTCGGCGTGCCGATGGTCTACCTCGTCGACTCGGCGGGGGCCCGCATCACCGATCAGGTCCGCATGTTCCCCGGCCGGCGCGGCGCGGGTCGGATCTTCCACAACCAGGTGCGGATGTCCGGCCAGGTGCCCCAGGTCTGCCTGCTGTTCGGGCCCAGCGCGGCCGGAGGCGCCTACATACCCGCCTTCTGCGACGTCGTGATCATGCGCGACGGCAACGCTTCGATGTACCTGGGCTCACCGCGGATGGCCCAGATGGTGATCGGCGAGGAGGCCACCCTCGAGGAGATGGGCGGGGCGAAGATGCATACCGGCAAGTCGGGTTGCGGCCACTTCCTGGTCAAGAGCGACGCGGAGGCGATCGACACCGCGCAGCGCTACCTGTCCTTCATGCCGGGGAGCTGGCGCGAGCCCGCGCCCACCGCGCCTCCGGCCGAGCCCGCCGGCGGCGTGATCTCGGCGATCGTCCCGACCGACCCGAAGCCCGCCTTCGACGTCAACGATCTGATAGCTGCGCTGGTGGACGAGGGCTCGTTCCTCGAGGTCCAGAAGCGCTGGGCGAAGGAGCTCGTCGTGGGCTACGCCCGGCTCGACGGCCGCGCGATCGGCATCGTGGCCAACCAGCCGAAGCAGAAGGGTGGAGTCCTCTTCGTCGACTCCTCGGACAAGGCCGCCCGCTTCATCTCGACCTGCAACGCGTTCAACGTCCCGCTGCTCTTCCTGGCAGACGTCCCCGGCTTCATGATCGGCAAGGACGTCGAGCGCCAGGGCATCATCCGCCACGGCGCGAAGATGATCAGCGCGATGTCCTCGGCGACGGTCCCGAAGCTCTCGGTGATCGTCCGCAAGGCCTACGGGGCGGGCCTCTACGCGATGGCCGGGCCGGCATTCGACCCTGACGCCTGCATCGCCTTTCCACAGGCCCAGATCGCGGTCATGGGTCCCGAAGCCGCGATAAATGCCGTGTTCTTCAACCAGGTCCAGGCGATAGAGGACGAGGCGGAGCGCGAGGAGTTCGTGCGCTCCAAGCGCGAGGAGTTCTCGAAGGACATCGACATCCTCCACCTCGCATCGGAGCTCGTCGTGGACGCGGTGATCCAGCCCGATGACCTGCGCCCGGAGTTGATCCGACGTTTCGCGCTGGCCGAGGGCAAGGACCGCTCGTTCTCCGAGCGGCGCAACCCGGTCACCCCGGTTTAGCGAGCTCCACGAAGTAATCGAGCGCCGCGGGGTTCGCCAGGGAATCGCGGCTGGCAGCGCGGTCGGGGTCCTCGCCCATCAGGATCCGCTTCACCGGGACTTCGAGGACCTTTCCGCTGAGCGTCCGTGGCACCTCGGCGATCGCGTGCATCTCGTTGGGCACATGGCGGGGTGAGCAGGCTTCGCGGATGCGGCGGGCGACCTCCTCCTTCAGTTCGTCCGTCAGCTCCGCTCCCTCTCGCAGGACGACGAACAGCGGCATCCAGCCTTCGGTTCCGTCGCGCGGGACGTCCACCACCAGGGCATCGAGGATCTCGGGGACCCCCTGGACGGCGCGGTAGATCTCGCTGGTCCCCATGCGGACTCCGGATCGGTTGATCGTCGAGTCCGAGCGGCCATAGATGATCGCCGTGCCCCGCGAAGTGATCTCGATCCAGTCGCCGTGGCGCCAGATGCCGGGGAACATCTCGAAGTAGCTCTCGCGGTAGCGGCTGCCGTCCTCGTCACCCCAGAAGAAGACCGGCATGGAAGGCATGGGCTCGGTGAGCACGAGCTCGCCGACCTCGCCCACCACCGCCTCGCCGTCCTCGTCGAAGGCATGGACGGCGCAGCCCAGGGCTCGGCCCTGCAGCTCGCCGCGGTAGACGGGCAGGATCGGGACCCCGCCCACGAAGGCGGTGCACACGTCGGTCCCCCCGCTGGTGGAGAAGAGCCAGGTGTCGCGCCCGACGTGCTCGTAGACCCACTCGAAGCCCTCGGGCGAGAGTGGCGAGCCGGTCGATCCGACCGATCGCAGGCGCGACAGGTCGCGACCGCCGGCCTGGGGCTCGACGCCATCCTTCATGCAGGCGGAGATGTACGAGGCGCTGGTGCCGAAGCAGGTGACCCCCGCGCGGGAGGCCAGGTCCCACAGGACGCCCATGTCGGGGTGGCCGGGGTTGCCGTCGTAGAGCACGATCGACGCCGGGGTGAGCAGCACCCCGACCAGGAAGTTCCACATCATCCAGCCCGTCGTCGTGAACCAGAAGACGCGGTCCCCTCCCTGCGCGTCGAGGTGGAGGTTCAGCTTCTTCAGCTGCTCGAGCAGGATTCCCCCGTGGCCCTGGACGATCGCCTTCGGCAGGCCGGTGGTGCCCGAGGAGTAGAGGACCCACAGGGGGTGGTCGAAGGGGACGCGCTCGAAGCGAAGGGGCACGCCGGCGCCGAGCTCGGCGAGGTGTCCCCAGGTCATCGGCTTCGCGCCGCCCGCGCCCAGGGCGGAGAGGTCGGGGGCCTGGGACAGGTAGGGGACGACCACGACCCGCTCCAGGCTCGGGATCTGGCCGGCGATGTCGGCGACCGTCGCCATCCGGTCGAAGTCCCTGCCGCCGTAGCGGTAGCCGTCGACCGCGAACATGACCTTCGGCTCGATCTGGGCGAAGCGGTCGACGACGCTCGAGGGGCCGAAGTCCGGCGAGCAGCTCGACCAGATCGCACCCAGGCTCGCCGTCGCCAGGAACGCGACGAGCGCCTCGACTCCGTTCGGCAGGTAGGCGACGACCCGGTCGCCCGGCTCGATCCCCTCGGCGCGCAGTCCCTCGGCGACGGCTGCGACCCGCTCGCGCAGCTCGCCCCAGCGCAGCTCGCCGAGCTCACGCAGCTCCGAGGCGTGGAGGACGGCGACCTCGTCGTCGTCCTTCGCCCGGAAGACGTGCTCCGCGTAGTTCAGCTTCGTCCCCTCGAACCAGCGCGCGCCGGGCATCCCGCGCGATCCGAGGACGTTCGAATGATCGCCGTCGGCCTCGACCTCGAAGTACTCCCAGATCGAGGCCCAGAAGTCGTCCAGCTCTTCGACCGACCAGCGCCAGAGGGCCTCGTAGTCCCCTGTCTCTACGCCGCGCGCCTCCGCGACCCAGCGTTGGTAGGCGGTCATCCGCGAGCGCTCGATCGCATCCGCGGACGGCTCCCAGAGCTTCTGCGGTGCTCCGTTCGCGCTGGGGCTCATGACGGCGCCCTGCGTGCGGCGTCGCGGTCCAGCAGGTGCGCCAGCGACACGAGCAGGTCAGCCGCGCGGCCGATCGCCTGCGTATCGCAGCGGGCCGGGACGTCGTCGTCGGTGTGGCGGAGGGGGGAGGGGAGGCCCTCGTCGTCGAGCCCGGCGATGGTGATCGCGGGGATGCCCCGCAGGCGCGGGCTGCCGCGTCGCCGGTGTGGGGCGAGCGGAAGGGCCGCGCGGCGATTCCTGAGGATGCAAGCGCTTCGCAGATCGAGATCAGCGTGAGGTCCGCCGGCGTGCTGACCACGGCGCCCTCGCTGACCGCGTATGAGGGCGAGCCGTAGCCGACCGAGTCGGCGCTGACCACGGCGGTGCTCTGCGGGTCGAGGGTGCCGCGGTGCGCGGCCACGAAGGAGCGCATCCCCTCGGCCTGCGGCTCTCCCGCGCCCGTGAGGACTACCCAGACGTCCAGGCTCGCCGGCGGCTCGGCGCGCAGGCGCTCGGCGGCTCCGAGCACGGCGGCGACGCCCGAGGCGTCGTCGACCGCGCCGGGGACCGTGTCCGAGAGTGCGATGTCGACGAGCACGAAGATCGCCGCGATCAGGGTCACCGTCGGGATCATCTGAACCACCGGGACCCACCCGGCGTCGACTCCCGCCATCCGCAGGCCGATCACGGGCAGGAGCGCCGCCAGCCCGCCCCAGAAGTAGACCCTCCACGGCGACAGCAGCACCCTCATCCGCGGAGAGAGCCTGCGGGCGAGGCTGACGGAGCGCTTGCCATAGATGAACCCGGACCGCCCGGCGTCCAGGTGGGCGACCAGCACCAGGCGCATCGGTGCCCCGGGATTGCCTCCGGGCGAGACGACGTTCTGCGAGGCGCGGCGGAAGAAGAGCCGCCTGAGGAAGTAGAAGCGCGTGTTCAGGTCCAGGTAGGCCGAGGTCGCCGCGAAGAGCACCAGCGCGAACCCGATCCCCGGCTGCGAGACGGCGGCGATCGAGCCCGCGATGCCGACCGCAGCGTGCAGTGCGTGGACCAGGGCCCACTGCGGGTGCACATAGGCCGGCTCGACATCGGCGCGCCGCCCCAGCGCCAGCAGCCTGGCGGCGAACGCGTTCGCCGCCCGCCGCTCGGCATCCGTCCCGGCTCCACGTCCCGCAAAGGAGCAGAGCTCGTCGACGAGCTCGTTCCCGCCGGCCCCGGCCCGCTCCACGCCTTGAGTGTCACTCGCCTGCTCCACGGCGGGGATTATCCTCGGATGCCGGGGCTATGGTTTCACCGCCTGCCGGAGTGGCGGAACTGGTCATACGCGCGGCACTCAAAATGCCGTGTCCTTCGGGACATGTGGGTTCGACTCCCACCTCCGGCATGGGGAGAACCTCCCCGTTTGATGCCTCAGGGGTCCGGTGGCGCCCTCGAGCCATCAATCGCGTGCGACGGCGGTCTGGCACCTAGCGGGTCGCCAGCACGGCGTCGTGACCTGGCGGCAGCTGCGCGACCTCGGCTACACGAAGGACGCGATCAGGCACCGGCTCCGGCGAGGACGGCTGCACCGGGTCAGGCCGCAGGTGTATGCGGTCGGAAGCCCCCGCCTCGCACGGGACGGTCTCCGGATGGCGGCGGTGCTCGCCTGTGGGGAGGGCGCGTTCCTCAGCCACTGGAGCTCGATCGCCCTGTGGCGGCTCGACGACCGCGTCGAATCCCAGTTTCACGTGACCGTCCTCCGCTCGTCGGCGCTGTCTCAATCCGACCTCGTCTGTCATCGGCGTCCGTCGTTGCCGGACAAGGACCGGACGACGCAAAGAGGCATCCCGGTCACGACGCCGCTGTGTGCGTTGTTCGACGTCGCGTCCACCGTGCCTGAGCACCGGCTCGAGCGTCTCATCATCGAAGCGGACAAGATGGGGCTCGTCACCTCGGCCGGACTGCGCTCCGCCGCCCAATCCCGTCGCGGGCGTCCCGGGGTGAAGGCGATTCGCGCGATCGTCGGGGCCGACGAGTTCCGACGCACCGACTCGGAGCTGGAGCGGCGATTTCTCCGGATCGCGCGGGGGACCAGCCTCGGGCTGCCGCTGACGCAGGTGGAGGTGCAGGGGTTCCGGGTCGACTTCCTCTGGCGAGAGCTCGGCCTGATTGCAGAAACCGACGGCTTGCGTTACCACCGCACGGAAGCTCAGCAACGCAGGGATCGCCGACGTGACCGGACACTGGCCGCTGCCGGCTACGTGGTTCTTCACTTCACCCATGGTGAAGTCTTCCGTGACCCGGGCAAGGTGAGGGGTGATCTGGAGCAGTTCGCGGCGCGACGGCGCTCCAGCTAGAGCGCCCCCTCGGTCCCCTTGGTCGCGCCCTTCGTCGCGGGGTCGGGGTTGTGCGGCGGGGACTCTTCGCCGCCCAAGGCGCCGCTTTCGCTGCCGAGGCCCTTCTCGCCGCTTTCCTCGTCGACGGCGTTGTCGTCTGAGTCGGTCTCGGCCGCCTCAGTCTCGGTCGCGTCGGGCTCGCGCTCCTCGTCGGTCGTGCCTTCAGTCTCGTCTCTCATCCTCTTCCTTTCGTCGCCTGCCTCGTTCAGGGGTTACCCGGTAGGGCGATTGCCACACTGAAGCCATGTGCGGCCGCTACACGCTCACCGACCCCGATCCGCGCCTGCTGCGCTTTCGCTTCGGCCTGGCCGAGAGCGCCGAGATCGAGCAGTCGGCCCGCTACAACGTCGCGCCCACCGACACGGTCCTGGCGATCCGCACCGACAAGGAGGGCGAGCGGCAGCCCGGCCGCCTGCGCTGGGGCCTCGTGCCCCACTACGCCGACCCCGACGAGTGGGACCGCATGCTGATCAACGCGCGGGCCGAGACGGTCGCCGAGTCGCCCGCTTTCCGCGACGCCTTCGACGGTTTCCGTTGCCTGATCGCCGCCGACGGCTTCTTGGAGTGGCGCGCGACCGAGACCGGCAAGCAGCCGCTCTGGGTCACGCGGCCCGACCACTCACTGTTCGCGTTCGCGGGGCTCTGGGCGAGGTCGGTCCGCAAGGACGGCTCGGAGCTCCATTCGTGCACGATCGTCACCTGCGAGCCGAGCGAAGTGGTGCGGCCGATCCACGACCGGATGCCGGTGATCCTGGATCAGGGCTCAGAGGCCGACTGGCTCGATCCCGAGCTGGGCGCCGACGACGCTCGAGGCCTGCTCCGGCCGACCGAGGAGCTGGTGGCGACCGAGGTGTCGGAGGCCGTCAACAGCGTCCGCGAGGACGGCCCGCACGTGCTCGAGCCGCCGCTGAAGCTTTTCTAGAGAACGACCGACCCGGCGGGGGTCAGTCGATCTCGTCGCCGATGGGGCGCTCTTCCTCGACGTGCCATTCCTGGTTGAACGCGACCATCGCGACCGCGATCAGGATCACCTGGACGGGCACGAGCAGCAGGGTGAGCAGGCCGAGCAGCTCCTCGGGAAGCGCCGGACTCGAGAGGCCGTCCTTCGCGCGGTCGAACCACGCGGGGGCGGCGATGCCGGCGAAGATCGCGAGGATGATCGCCAGGGCCGATGCGACCGGCAGGCAGCCGCGGTTCCAGCGCGAGACCAGGAAGGCGAACAGCAGGTAGACGAGGATGAAGAAGATCGCGAAGAGCTTGCCGCCCTCGAGGCGCTCCCAGCCGCCGATCGTGATGACCGCCGCCAGGCCCGCGGAGACGAGCAGCAAGAAGACGACGAGGGCCTTGGCGCTCTTCGCCTCGGCCTTCTGCCTGTTCGGCCTCCAGAGCTCGTAGCCGGGACGGATTGCTCCCGCTTCCATGGGTCGTGAGTCTATGTTCTTCGCAGGCGGCGCGCCACCACCAGCAGCAGGCAGTGCGGGCGGAGGGACTCGAACCCCCAAGCGCTTTCGCGCACGGGCACCTAAAGCCCGCGTGTTTCCCAGTTTCACCACGCCCGCTGGGTGAGCCGATAATAGGCGCGCTCTCGCGCGCGACGAGCCGCCGCGGCGGCTCGTCCAGGAGCGGGGCACCCAGGACTCGAACCTGGAATCGCCGACTTTGGAGGCCGGTGCCTTAAGCCAGTTTGGCCAGTGCCCCGAGGGGGCCGAATCGTAGCCTTCGGGAAGCCGCCGATCCGTCCGGCCCGTGTGCGAACATATGTTCGCTATGGAAGTGGACGGCATGCGTACTTGCAATCGGTGCGGCGAGCAGAAGCCACTGGAATCGTTCGCCTGGCATCGCAAGGCGCTGGGTCAGCGCCAGCATCACTGCAGGAACTGCCAGAAGGAGATCGGACGAGCCCACTACCTCGCAAACCGCGAGCGCTACATCGAGCTCGAGGCAAAGCGGAAGAAAGTGAGGAACGAGAAGCGGATGCGGCTATTGATCGAATACCTTCGCCGCCATCCGTGCGCTGATTGCAGAGAAGCTGATCCGCTTGTCCTCGAGTTCGATCACCTGTTCGACAAGAGCTTCAACGTGAGCAATGGGTTCTCGGGGAGAAGATGGGAGGACGTCCAGGCCGAGATGGCCAAGTGCGACGTGGTGTGTGCGAACTGCCACCGTCGGCGAACCGCCGAACGTCATAGCCACGTCAGAGCGATGCTGCTCGGGAGACTTCCGGTGGCGTAGGCGAACCTATAATCCGCGCTAGCGCGGGCGAAGTGTCAACGGCTGCACGTGAGCTTTCCAAGCTCGAAGAACGGGTTCGATTCCCGTCGCCCGCTTTGGCCCCAGGCTTTGGCCCTAGGATCAGGGCCGCACGCTTCGGGGCGTGGCGCAGTCTGGTAGCGCACTCGGCTGGGGGCCGAGCGGTCGCTGGTTCAAATCCAGTCGCCCCGACTATCGAGGTCGCTCCGTCAGACCGCGACAAACCGCGACAAACCGGGGTACTCGTCGCCTCTGGCCGGGATCGGCAGGCAGGGCGACTCACGCCTGCGAATCCCCGCCTCACTGAGAATCGGTAGCTGATCGGTAGCAACCGGGGTGGTAGCCGGGCGCGAATCGGTAGCAGGACAGGTGCGAGACTTGCCGACTTCGGCCCGAGAGCCTCAGCAAGCCGGTGAGGTCACCAGCGAACCTGTTCGCAATGAGCTGGCCGAGATGCACGAGAAGGGGTTGGACGGCGGGAGCATCCAAGGAAGGTGGCGGAAGAAGTCAGCACCAAACCCACAGCCGCACTGTGAGCATTCCTTCCCAGCTGCGCCTCGCTGGCCGAACCGCGTTGCCCCCACCCCTGAGCGCGTTCTGACTTACGGTGCGAAGCTGCACCTATGTCAGCAATCTATCTACGACAGGAGCAGGCATACGTCGCCATGCATGAAACGCCATACGACGCCGAGGAGGTCTTGCAGGAGTTGATCGAAGATCATCCGGAGATGCTCGCTGGCGACGACGCCTCCCATGGCCCGCTGATCCTTGTTCGGCGCGAAGCCGGGGTAAGCGACGAGGAGGATGCCGGAGCGCGCTGGTCGCTCGACCACCTTTACTTGGACGGCTCCGGCGTTCCGACGCTCGTCGAGGTCAAGCGCAGTAGCGACACTCGGAGTCGTCGCGAGGTCGTAGCTCAGATGCTCGACTACGCGTCCAACGCTCAAGTGTCCTTCAGTGCCGAGCTGATGATCGGATGGCTAGAGGAGTCGGCAAAGAAGCAGGGCACCACAGCCGCCAAGACCCTCAAGAAAGCGTTCGGCATAGACGACGTCGACAGCTTCTGGCAGACCGTCGACACGAATCTGAAGGCCGAGCGTTTTCGCCTCGTGTTCGTCGCCGACAGTATCGGCCCAGAGCTTCGACGCATCATCGAGTTCCTCAACCGACAGATGAGTGCGACTGAGGTGCTGGCCATCGAGGTCAAGCAGTACGTTGACGCCGACGGCAATCATCAGACGATCGTGCCGCGGGTAGTGGGCGATACCTCGGAGGCGCGTGCGGCGAAGGGCCCGTCTCCTCGTCGGGAGCGTCTTGACCGCGAAGCGCTCCTGGCCAAACTCAGAGACCAAAACGAGGCGTCCGCCGACGCAGCGAGGGCCATTCTTGACTGGGCGGACGGCGAAGCCCGGGTCACCACTCGGTACACGACCACAGCCGCCGCGATCGAGGCCGATGCCCGGTCGCTGCTTTGGCTCTGGACGGGCGACGACCGGTGGCCCGGACACCTCGAACTGATCATCGAGACACTTACGACGCATGGCGAGCCATGGAACGATGAGGATCGCGTCACCCGACTGCTGCACGACCTCGCCGACGTGGGCGTGGACTACACGACCGACCCCCGCTACCTGACAGCGCCTCTTGAGTCCCTCGCTGATCCCGCACGGCAAGAGCAGTTCTTCAAGCTGATGGAGGGGACGCTCGACACCTTGACCGCCTCGCCCTAGCACTCAAGAGTGCCGTCGGTTTCCTCGGGGCCAAGTCGACTGGACCGATGGAGAGGAATGGCTCCGAGCGCTTCCGTTCAATCTTCGAAGAACGTACCTGTTATGAGCTAAAGGGCAGAACGGCGAGTGCGCGTTGTATTGCGCTGGCGCTGCGGTGGCGACCTACGGTCTTTCGTTGTTGCGGCGGATCGCGTCCTCACGGGCCTTCCTAATCGTCTTGAGATCGCTCGCGTACGAACGGCCGTCACTTATCGAGTAGTCGATGCGATTACAGAGGCGGTGCGCCAGGAGGACGTTGTCCACGGTTTCCTTGCCGCCCTCTCTATTGGAGAGCGGGTAGTGCTCGACGGTAGGCATCCAGTCGCTCAACTCGGTGGTCACCGGCTCGAAGTAGCACGCGCCTCCAAGCTCCTCGGGACAAAAGCATTCCGGCATCTTGCATGCGAGCTGCGTGATGTAACCCTGCTCGGCTGCCTTGATGAGGATTCTCTTCGCGCCGAGAGCCTTCAACTTGGCTGCAGCGGCTCGGCCGCGTTCAGGATCCCGCTCAACCCTCGACATGTCCCAACCTTAGGTGCTCTGAGCCCCCGAGCGTTGCGTCGAGCGACATGGCTGCAGCCTGGGGCGAGCGTGATCTCGCCTGACCCCGGCCTGTTCGGGCCTGATTAGCCGAGGGGCTTAGGAGGCCGGAACCCACTGATGGAGCCCTCGCTTTGTGGCCGCCTCAGGCCCGGCGCTGGGCAGTCGCTCCGGTGACCCCTGGCAGATCCACTACCCGCCGTCGGGTCCGACGCCTCCTGCTTCCTGCTGCTGCCTGAACGCTTGAAGGACGCCACTCGCTCCCGCCTCGCACCGTCGGTACGCCCTCCTTGTTCAACCGGTCCGCGATCGCCTGCAGCGTCATCCCTCGTCCCCGCATGCGCTCAATGCGCCGCTGCAGCTTCGGGTTGTCTGCCAGCGACGGTCGGCTGATCGCCTTGCCGCTCTCTCTCGCCGCCTGCAGGCCGTCTCGCGTCCTGGCGGCAATGACCTCGCGCTCCCACTCGGCGACCGACGCGAATACGTTGGCCACAAGGCGGCCTCCTGGGGATGAGGTGTCGATCCCAAGGTCCAGAGCGACCAGTGTGGCCTCGGCCTCGGTGAACCATTCCAGCAAGGCGGCGAAGTCCGCTACGGAGCGGCTCAGGCGGTCGAGCTTGGCAACGACAAGGCCGGACGCATCACCTGACGCGATCCCCTGCAGTGCGATGCGGAGGGCAGGGCGGTCGAGGTCCTTGCCCGACTCCCCTTCGTCACGCAGCAGGTCGGCCAGGACCCAGCCCCGCTGCGCGCAAGCCTCCGTGATTGCCGCCTCCTGGGCGTCGAGACCGTGTCCCGTGGCGGCTTGGTCATCGGTCGATACGCGGACGTAGCCGAGCAGTTCGATGCCTGGGTTCATGGCTTGATTGCGTCCTTTCCATACGCAAGGGACCAGTTGCGCAACGCAAACAACCACGAAGCACACGCGATAGCGAGTGGAGGTTTTGTCGGTAGGCTCGGCGCTTCTCGACACATGCCTTGACGGCCTACCAGTTTGGTCCTCAATGCAATGCGGATACGGTTCTGCCGTGCCTGAAGTCCGCCTCCAGCCTGAGCAGCAAGCTCGTGTAGCTATTGACGGGATGCTCAATGCAGCAGGTTGGGCCGTCCAGGACTTCAGAGCCGCAGCCATCGACCTGGGCGCAAGTCGCGGCGTTGCCATTCGGGAGTATCCGACCGCAAGAGGCCCGGTGGATTACCTCCTGTTCGTCGACGAGAAGGCAATCGGAACCATCGAAGCCAAGAGAGAGGGGACGCCCCTCCTCGGCGTTGAGGCTCAGACCGAGCGCTATGTGGAGGGTTTCGCAGAGCTAGCTGACAAAGGGCGAGCGCCGCCCTTCTGGGAGCCGCTGCCGCTCCCGTTCCACTACCAGTCGACGGGGGCCGAAACCCACTTCACGAATCTCCGCGATCCAATCGCCCGTCCCCGCGATGTCTTCCATTTCCACCGACCCGAGACGCTTGCCGAGTGGGGATCTGAAGAGTCGCCGTTCCGCTCGCGCATTCGCAGCATGCCGGTGGTAGATACGGCTGGACTCCGAAGTGCCCAGATCGTTGCAATCGAGCACCTGGAGGAGTCGCTTCGCAACGGCAAGCCCAAGGCCTTGGTCGACATGACGATGGGGTCGGGAAAGACCTATGTGGCGGTTGCAGAGGCTTACCGCCTCCTACGCCACGCCAACGCGACGCGAATCCTTTTCCTCGTGGACCGGATCAACCTCGGTCAGCAGGCTCAGGGCGAATTCGCCAACTACGTCACTCCCGACGACAAGCGCAAGTTCACCGAGCTTTACAACGTCCAGGTACTGCGCTCGAATCAGATCGATCCAGCGGCGAAGGTAGTGATCACGACGATCCAGCGCCTCTATTCCATCCTGCGCGGGCAGGCCGACGAGGAGTTCGACCCAGCAGAAGAGGAACGCTCGACGTTTGAGGTCGAGCCGAGCCAATCTCATGAGGTTCTCCCCGTTGCATATCTACCCACGGTCCCGATTGAGGAGTTCGACTTCGCGTTCGTCGACGAGTGCCACCGCTCGATCTACGGGCGCTGGGGTCAGGTCCTCGACTACTTCGACATGTTCTTGACTGGCCTGACCGCGACCCCTGAACACACGACGCATATCTACTTCGACCAAAACGTGGTCACCGAGTACAGGCACCAAGAAGCGGTCACCGACGGGGTCAACGTGCCCTACACGACTTACCAGATCAAAACTGAAATCGGCGAGGGTGGGGCAGAGATCGCTAGCGGCTCATGGATCGACATACGCGATCTCGGCACGCGTCGCCGCGAGCGCCACCAGCTCGAGGATGAGCTGACCTACGACCCTCAGAAGCTTGACCGCGCAATCGTCAACCCCGACCAGATCCGCACGGTCGTGCGCACATTCAAAGACAAGGTCTGCGCCGAGATCTTCCCTGGGCGTCCCGAGGTTCCAAAGACGGTCTTCTTCTGCAAGACCGATAACCACGCTGAGGACGTGCTGCATGTCGTCCGCGAGGAGTTCAATCGCGGGTCGGACTTCGCCAGGAAGATCACCTACAAGACCGAGGGCGACTCGCAGGCCCATATCCAGCAGTTCCGCACCGACCCGAGTTTTCGCATCGCCGTTTCGGTCGATCAGATCGCCACGGGCACGGACATTCGCCCGCTTGAATGCCTCGTTTTCATGCGGATGGTCGGTAGCCGAGCACTCTTCGAACAGATGAAGGGCCGTGGCGTGCGCGTAATTGATCCGACCGACCTTCAAGCGGTCTCGCAAGGCGCTCTGACCAAGGAGCGGTTCGTGATCGTCGATTGCGTGGGCTTGACCGATGAAGACAAGGCATGGGTGGAGACCCGCCCGCTTGAACGCAAGCCGACCGTGCCTCTGGAGCGCCTGCTCCGCGACGTCGCGCTCGGAATCCGCGACGAAGCGACGGTCAGCAGCATTGGCGCGAGACTTGCATGCCTCCACAACCATCTCGATGAGAAGGGCCGCCAGGACTTCGCGGACGCCGCCGACGGACAAGGAATGGACGAGGTCGCTGAAAGGCTTCTCTCGTCGACGGATGTTGACCAATGGGCTGCTGTCGCCGCTGACGAGGCGGGCGCGGCGGAGGACGAGGACTACGAGCCGAGCGAGGACCAGCTGGCCGACGCAGGACAGCGCTTAATGGCCCAGGCGGTGAAGCCATTAATGAGGGCTGAGGTTCGACGGCGGATCGAGTCGCTGCGGGAGCGGAATCAGCAGATCATCGATACGACGAATCCCGACGCCGTTGTCTTCTCTGGTTGGGCCGACATCAGCGCCGCCGAGGAGGCGGTTTCGTCCTTTGAGGGCTTCATCAAGGCCCACCACGATGAGTACCTGGCGTTGAAGGCCTATTACGAGCGTCCCTATCGCTTGCGCCCGAGCTATGAGGACCTGAAGAAGCTGCGCGAGGCCATCGAGCAGCCGCCTCTCAATCTCACCCCCGAGAAGCTGTGGGCGGCCTACGAAGCGGTCGAGTCCGACAAGGTCCGTGGTGCCGGGATGCGAAGGACGCTGACCGATCTCGTACAGCTGGTGCGGTTCGCATTGCATGCAGAGGACGAACTTCTGCCTCGTAAGGAGGTCGTCATGCTGCGATTCGATCTTTGGCTTGCTGAGCAGCAGTCAGCGGACCGCGAGTTCAGCGATGAGCAGATGCGGTGGCTCGGTTGGATGGCTGAACACATCGCAGCGTCGATGACCTTGGAATCCGAGGACTTCGATTACGAGCCATTTGCCCAGGAAGGCGGCTTGCTGGGTGCGCATGAGACCTTTGGTGACGCATTGAATGAGTTAGTCGAGGAGCTGAACCTAGAGCTGGCGATGGCATGAGCGGGGGGGGAACGTCCCTCCCTGACGCGTGGGGTTCATCTCAACTGGGCGACCTAGCGGAAATTGTCGGCGGGTCCCAGCCTAAGGTCAAGGAGGCGGCGCATTGGAGCGGCGCGATCCCGTTCATAGCTATCAGCGACTTGGGCCGCATGGAAAAAGTCGAAGTGTCCGGCGGGACGCGCACGCTGTCGGAGCAGGGTGTCGAGGCATGCGGAGCGCGCCTAGTTTCGACGGGCGCCGTGCTGATGGCGTCGATTGGAGCAACCGTGGGAAAGGTTGCAATTGCTGGCAGGCCGCTGGTCATCTCGCCCAACATGATGGCCTTCGAACCCGGCAGCTCCATTGAGTCCAGATTCCTCTATTGGTGGTTCCGTGCGAATACTGAGTTCGTACGGTCGATGACGGATGGATCGGCGCAGCCTTTCATCTCGCGCTCCACCGCAAAAGGCATTCGCGTACCGGTTCCCCCAATTGAGGAGCAGCGGCGCATCGTCCAGGCGATGGAGCAGCTGTTCGCGGATATCGAGGAAGGTGAGGAATCGCTTTCGCGCAGCATCGAGGCCATTGACGCGTTCAGGGCATCGGTGCTTCGTGCCGCGTTGCGTGGCGAGCTGCCGAGTCTCTCGGAGGATCTGGCTCGTCAGTTGCGGGAGGCTCAACTAAGCCCGCTGTCAGAGCACGCTGCCATTAGATATGGCTGGACGGCGAGCGCCAGCGATGAGCCAGTCGGTCCCCGAATGCTGCGCATCACTGATATCCAGGGCGGAAATGTCGACTGGGATCGCGTTCCCTACTGCGAGATCCCCGATAACCGGAAAGCGGACTTCCTGCTGGACGCCGGACACATCGTATTTGCGCGGACTGGCGCAACGACCGGGAAGAGCTACCTGATCCCTGAAGAAATACCGGAATCGGTCTTTGCGTCCTACCTGATTCGGGTTTCCGCTAGCGAAGATCTAGACCCAGAGTTCCTATATCTGTTCTTCCAGAGTGCCGATTACTGGGCACACATACAGCGGAGCAGTCGAGGGATCGGCCAGCCAAATGTCAACGCAAAGTTGCTCGGGCAACTTGAGGTTCCTGTACCTCCAATTGAGGCGCAGACTGCAGCTGTGGCAATTGCTGAAAAGGCACTCGCAAGCGCTCGCGCATCTGAAGATGCTCTCATGGCGATTGGAGCAGGCGCAGAGGCACTCCGAACGCGAGTCCTGAGCGCGGCGTTCCTGGGGAAGCTCGCGCCTTCCGCCGAGGAAACCTCGCCGAACGCGTCGCCTGACCATAATCCCCGCTCTTGAGATGAATGCGCCAACTAACGGTCACTCCCGAGCACTAGTCGCCAAGCTCTGGAACTACTGCAATCTGCTGCGCGACGACGGCCTCTCCTACGGCGACTACATCGAGCAGCTCACTTACCTGCTCTTCCTCAAGATGGCCTACGAGCGCACCCAGCCGCCGTGGGGCGAGCCTTCGAAGCTTCCCGATGGATACGACTGGCCCTCGCTTCTTGAGAAGGACGGCCCCGAGCTAGAGGCCCACTACACGCAGGTACTCAGCAAGCTCGGCAGCGAACCTGCACTGCTCGGCCTGATCTTCCGCAAGGCCCAGAATCGAATCCAGGACCCGGCCAAGCTGAAGCGCCTGATTGTGGACCTGATCGATGCGGAGACCTGGACCGGCGTCGACGTCGACGTTAAGGGTGACGCGTACGAGGGCCTCCTGCAAAAAAACGCCGAAGACCTCAAGTCGGGTGCCGGGCAGTACTTCACGCCGCGAGCGCTGATCAAGGCGATGGTCGACTGCGTCCAGCCGAGGCCGGGCGAAACAGTCACCGATCCCGCGTGTGGTACCGGGGGTTTCCTCCTCGTTGCGCACGACTACGTGTCGCACAACTACGACCTCGACAAAGACGAGAAGCGGTTCCTCCGCGACGAGGCGTTTCACGGTGTTGAGATCGTGGACAACACAGCCCGACTCTGTGCGATGAACCTCTTCCTCCACGGGATCGGTGGCACGAGTCCCGATGCGACGCCTCCGATTGAGGTCCGCGATGTTCTGCTCACTGAGCCTCCCGAGAAGGCCGACCTCGTCCTGGCCAATCCACCGTTTGGCAGAAAGTCCTCGATCACGATCACCGGCGAGGACGGATCATCGAGCCGTGAGTCGGCAGCGATTCCGCGTTCCGACTTCTGGGCGACGACCGCAAACAAGCAGCTCAACTTCGTTCAGCACATCCGGTCGATGCTCAAGATCGGTGGCCGGGCAGCAGTTGTCGTCCCTGACAACGTCCTTTTTGAGGGCGGCGCGGGCGAGACGATCCGAAGGCGACTCCTGCAGGATTGCAACGTCCACACGCTGCTGCGGCTGCCTACGGGCATTTTCTACTCGCAGGGAGTGAAGGCGAACGTGATTTTCTTTGAGCGTCGGGCTGCGTCATCGGAGCCAGCCACGACTGAACTTTGGGTCTACGACCTTCGTACTAACCAGCACTTCACTTTGAAGGCCAGGCAGATGAAGCGCGATGACCTTGAGCCGTTTTTCCAGGCTTACAGGCCGGGCGAGCAAAGAGAGCGTGAGGAGACCGAGAACTTCAAGTGCTGGACCTACAAGCAGTTGGCAGAGAGGGAGGGCTTCAACCTCGACATCTGGGCCGACGTCGAGGACAAGTCCCTGGTGGATGTCGAGAACCTGCCAGCGCCGGACGTCATCGCTGAGGAGATCGTCGAGCAGCTGAACTCAGCCCTCGCCCAGTTTGAAGCAGTAGCAAGCGACCTGCGAGCCGACAAGGCCGAGTAGCTCGCCGCGTCAAGGTCGTCTCAACGGGCCAGCTGCCCAACCGCAAGCGTTGGGTTGCGTACGGCCTTACGCCGCCCCAGGGCCGATAAGACTGCAACGATTCGGTCTCGTGCACGCCCATAAAGCACTAAAGACCGTCTGGCGAGCGAAGATAAACAGTGGGAGTGAGGGCGTCGACTGGGACGGAGCGAAGGAGTACGCCCGGCGAGCGGGCGTCGTGGGGGTTGGGTGGGGCCACACGAATCTTCCTGACGGGGCTTCCCTGGACGAGGTCATCGCCGAGATCTCTAAGTACCCAGATTGGATGCCCGCAGGTCCGCAGGTGATCCGACGCCTGGCTGAGCAGGTGGCAGATGGCGACTATGTGTGGACCCGCGATAGATCCGGCGCGCACTGGCTCGCGCAGATCGACGGGCCCTGGCGCTATGACGGGTCTGCCGATGCCAACAAATGGGACCTGAACAACATCCGTCCCTGCCGCTGGCTTGAGGCCTCGTTTCGCGATTTCGAGGTTCCGGGTGCCGTGGTTCGGAGCTTTGTCGGTTCTGCCACAGCGCTGCGACGAGTCAAGGGCGAAGGTGCGGCGCGTATAACGGGCATGACGTTTGCGCGGGAAACGGATCCGAACGCGACGGTGTCGCTCGGTCCCGACGAGGTAATCACTGATCTTCTTGATCCCACGGACGTCGAGGACGTTGCGCTCCTGTCCTTGCAAGCCCAAGGCTGGATCTTGCTCCCGTCAACCCGTATGGGGAGCACGCCTCTTTACGAGGCGGCGTTTCGCCATCAGACAGATGGACGACTCGCGGTGATTTCCGTCAAGAGCGGAGCCAGCAACCCGGTGCCTATCGAGGACCTCACGAAGGCTGCTGGCGACGCAGAGATCTTCGTCTGCTCAACGCACGACCAGTTCTCTGCGCCGCCGCAGGACTACGGAGCGCGTCCCATCCTCCGAGCTGATCTCGTCCGTTTCATGGCAGAGCGCCCTGAGTTGCTTCCGCCGCGCATCGCTCGGTGGCTCGCGACCTGATCGTCCAGCTGCCGCGTTCTCATTCAGAATCGGTCGGGATCGAGCTCTGGTAGATCGCTCGGATAGCAAGCCAGACCGCCCCCGGATCGGTGTCGGCAAACATCTGCTCCAGGTTGCCGTCAACTTTGTACGGCATCATTTTGCTCTTCGCGAAAGCACTGAGGGCCGACCCTATCCACGCTCGGGGATGCGTCTGGAGGGTCCGCTCGGAGCGCGAACCCACGCAGGAGTTATGAATCTTTTGTGTTCCCCGGCTCCGGGTCGTCCTGGGGCTCGTCCTGTCTCCGCTTCCTCGCTGCGGCGAGGGCTGCCACCGCTGCGGCCTCCTCCTCAGGCGTCGGTTTCTTGCCGGGCCCGACAATCCGCCCAACCGTCAAACCCTCCTCTGACGTTAGCTCGGCCAGGATGTCGTCAAGCTCGCTCTGGGCCTGCGCCTGACGCTGCTCGGCGCGGGAAGTCCTCAGGGCTTGCACGCTGACGGCGAGTATCACCGACGCGACAATCAGGCTCAGCGCCGACGCCCAGGCTCGAACCGGGACGTCGTCAATCACCCCCACGGCCCAGCCGATGACGAACAGCGTCGCCGCTGCGAGGACCGTCCCCACGGCCTGCGCGGTGGCCTGAAATAGCCACTCACCGGTTCGAGTTGGCAGCTTTGTAGCCAAGCCCCTCACGCGAGGGCCGCCCCGACCACTATTCCGGCGATACCGACGAGCGCCGTAGCAGCAATCGCCGCCACCTTCAGCCAGAACTCCCGCCGGTCGACCTTGTCCGCCAGGATTTCCTCCGCCGCTGCGATCTGACCCTCCGTGTACGCGCCATCATTTCGGTAGCGCCGCAGCCACGCTCGCAGCTCCCGGATCCCGGAGGCTCTCGAAGTAGGAAACACTCGAAACCTCGTCGGAAACGTCAGGGGGAATTGGGCGAATATTGGCCACGAGTCTGAGGCTACGCCCGGCGACGGACTGCTCTATCCACCCGGGCGGTGGCGCTCTCAAGTCTCTTCAGATACCCGCACCAGTGTCGGGCCGACGCCGATCACCAGCACGTTGCCCTCCCAGCGCGCCCCAGCGAAGGAGGGGCGGTCGAAGAAGAACGATGCGTGCTGGTCGAGCACGAACAGGTAGGTCTCATCATCACGGCCCAGCTCCACGACCTCAGTCCCGCGCTCCAGTGTCCCAACCGCGTCGAGGATCAGGACAGGGTCGCCATTTGCAGCGGCGACGCTTACGCCGACCCGCTTACCGATGAAGCCGAGCAGCTCGTTCAGCACTTCGTCGTAGTCCATCGGTCCTCCTGAGGGTTGGGAAACGCCTGCACGCCAGTCGCCTCGCCAACGCTGGCGCTAGTCGTAGTCTTCTGAGCCTTCCTCGCCATTGGTAGGAATTTCGCTGCTGTACAGGGAGCGTGTCGCCATCCAGGTCGCAGCTGGATCTAAGTCGCCGAAGAGCTCTTCTGCAATTCGCGCAGCGAGGTCCCAGCGCTGCTGCTCGTTCGCGCTGTTGACGAAGGGCGGATAGGAGGCAGCGCAATTCCCGTCCGTGTCGCTGTCTTGGTGAGCCACGTGGACACCACAATGGCGACATCTTGGTGTCGGTATGCGACTGGAGTGGAGTTGCCGCTTCTCAGTGCCAACGGTTCCGAGCAGGCTGGGCATGGAAGTCGTGCCTGATCCCTCCGCCTCGCTGCCCCATGACGCTTTGGTCCGTCTTGGTAGTGCGACACGCCCCGCGTGAAGCGCTCCTGAGCGGCTACGGGCCGTAGACCGGGTGCGTTCCCCCGCTGGTCACCAGTAGCCCGGACAAGGGCACACCCCCCGTCTGAGGGTCTGCCCATCCTTGCTCGCCTGGGCGATGTCAGCTCAGATGCGACGACGCTCGCACGTCAACGGTCAGTCCGCGAGTCTCCAGCGATAGCTGAAGTCGCCGTAATCGACGGTCGCGGAGTATCGGTAGCCCTCGATCTGTCCTCCCGGGAGGTACTCCGTTATCGCGAGACAGTCGAGGCTCTGCGTTCGGGCCGTCACGTCGATCACCCCGCCCTCCGGATCGCACTGGGTGCCAAGGATCGGCCCCTCGATAATCGAGAAGGATTCCTCCGACGTGCTCTGAGCGTCCTGAGTAACCGACTTCTCGAGGTCCTGCACGAGGAGACGGCGCGAGGTTCGCTCCAGATCCTCCTCTTCCTGAGCCGCTTCGGCCGCGGCAGCCACCTGCTCTTCCTCTTGACGCTCGATCTCCTCGTCCGCCAGCGATTGGGCCTCGTCGTCGCGGTCGCTCGCGTACCCCTTCGCCACGATGCCTCCCGCGATGGCAAGAAGGACTACTAGAACCCCAGCACCCGCGACTAGGCGCAAACCTAATGACATGGGGCCCATCTTTCGACTCAGTCGGACTCGTCTGCTCCGGATGTATGAGGAACCGCAGTGGGGACAGTTGTCCGAGCTGGTCTCCGCCTGAGCCGAGCAGACAGGGCAGATCCGCGTCGTGGCTTTCGTTTGACCAGCCGCTGCACTTGGCTTCGATTCGACGCTTTCCGGACCCCGGTCTCGACCGCGGAACGCCAGCACCGCCAGCACCGCCAGCAACCCCGCTAGAACCGCCAGACCGATCGCGATGACCCATAAGGTCCCTGCCGGATCGCCGTGCAGGCGGCCGCACTCCGCCGTTGAGAGCACCTCCAGCTCCTGGCAGTCGTCTTCACTTGAGGCTTGATCGTTGGAAAGCGTGTACAGATAAGCGCTCAGGGCGATCAGCGCAAGAGCCGAAATGCCCAGACTTATCGCTCCCACGTGCCCGAGGCGACCGACTGACCACTTGGCATTGCGAAAGTACGACTTGAGCTTCTGCGATTTCCTCACCTCCCGACGAGTCGAGTCGAGCCGACCCTATACGTGCTTTGCCCTCGAGGCAACAGGTCGGGTCGAGTCCGGCTTGCTCACTTCAACAAGCATGGGCGCCGAAGCGGGCCTGCTCACCCAGGCATACCCACGGCGGGTAGCGCTTGGCCGTTTCGGATCCGGTCCCCGATCCCGTCTCGGATTGTCATCAGCAACGCCCATGTCCGAAGGAGTACCGGAATACCCGAGCAGGCATCGCGTTCTTGCGGTGACGTCCCTCGTTCTTGATGTCCGAGAGCGGGAATCTACGGTCGCCAATGCCGTCATTTTCCTGCGCTCCAATGCTCGCCCGCGAGTACTCGCCTGATCGTGGTCTCGCCGAAGCCGAGTGCCCTCGCCACCCGCCGCCCCGACCAGCCCGCCGTGCTCAGCGCACGCACGCGGGCCGCGATGCCCGGCGGCATCACGCGCCGTTCCCTGCGACGCACGACCTCGACCTCGACGGGCTCGTGGTGCCGTGGTCGCACGCAGCGGGATCAGCTGCCGATCGAATCGTCGCGCCATGCTCGAGACGCCAGGCGCAACGTCGGCGGGCTAGTCGCCTCGTTTGAGCTCGTTGAGAAGGCTCGATCGATCACCTTCCTCGGCATCACATTGAGTGATGATGTTTCTTGTCGAGTGGCTCTCTATGCGTGGTGAGGTTGGCGATGGCGCTTGAGAGGGCGGAGTGGAGGCCGGAGCCAGTGAAGCTGCTCGGCTGGGTCTAGGGGCGGGTCTTGGGCGTGCGAGGGCGTGGAACTACTTGCTGATGCCGAACACAACCCAGCTGCCCTCGGTCAACTTGGCGAGATCCAGCCTCAGCGAGGTGTCATCTTCGAGGCGTATCTGCGCCACGGCGTCGGGAGAGAGGTCGTCATCAACGATCTCATTGTTCAAATCGACCTCCACATCAGCGAACCGCGCACTCGGCAAGGCTGCACCGGTGCAGATCGTAGGATTAGCGCTGAGTTCCTCGCAGGCAGCTTTGTCCCCTTCACCAACAGCGCTGAGCCAATCCTCCGCTGCCTGCTGAGCCGCAGCCTCGTCACCGCCGCCATTGGAGTCATCCCCGCAGCCGACGATCGAGGCAAGCATCAGCACGAAAGCCGCCGCTATCACGAGCTTCTTCACCTGGAAATGACCTCCCGAATTTGCGTTGTGCCCACGCGAGCCTATTCCCTTGGTCGCGTTAACGGCAGCCCGACTCCTTGACCCGCTATCCGCTAGCTACTACTACGGTCCGCTGAGCTGCCATGTGTAGGTGAAGTCCTTGTAGTTGACGGTTGCGGTGTAGTTGTATTGAGTCAGTCGGCGTCCCCATGCGGTCGACCGTAGATCCCAGCCCGGCGGCCTTGATCGGGACTCGCTCCTACAACGTTGTCCGTATCGCGACAAGACCGCTGAGCTCTTGACAAGCGCGCTCAAGGTGTGCGCGCCCCGAGCGGGCTCGTGCTGTAGACGCTCACCGAGCGGCTCTGAGCGGTTCTGTCCATGTCGACTGGCTTCGCTCCTTCACGCTGCGACCAGCGGCCTGAAAAGGGCACACAACGCGTCAGATGGGCGAGACGGTCCGACCTACTTGCCACACTGGTCGGGCTCGATCCTTTGGGCTTATCGCGCCGTCCCCGGTTTCACCGGGGGCGGCGCTTCCGGTTGCGGACTCGTCCGACGCGACGCTATGATCGTTGTTGTCGTCGCTTGGAGAGCGCGACCCGGAGCAAAGACCCAAAGGAACGAGTTTGAACGCAGCGACTGCCTGGCTCGTAGGTCCGAATGAACTCCCGCCTGAGACGGCTCAGGATCGCGCTGCCCACCAGCACTGTCAGCGCAGGATTGATCGGATGTGGGCCAACCAGGGCAGGGCCACGCGGATGTGGGCCAAGATCGATCCTCGCGTTTGCACCAGAAGGCTTCATCGCCGGGCTCCACGCTCCGGCCGCCGGGCGTGCAACACACCACGCCGAGGCAGCAGACGTGTCGCGTCACGTGCCGGGCCATCCGGCGACCCCGACTTATCTGACGAACCCGAGCCACCATCTGGGTGGCTTTCTGCGCTTGATCTGGACTGCTCGACTCCGAGGTGGGGCCGACATGACCATCGCCACGGAGATGCTCGGCCTCAAGCACTTGGCACGGCACGTTTCGCGGGGGCGTCGGCATGAGCCACAGCATCGAGTCTCTGGGCCCCGAGATGAATGCCCACTTGATTGCGCTGGAGCGCACCATCGAGGAGGGCTTGCATGCCTTTCAACGGGTCGGAAACGCGCTCATCGAGATCCGCGACCAGGGCCTCTACCTCGCCAAGTATGAGAGCTTCGAGGAGTACTGCCGGGCGCGGTGGAAGTTCTCACGCACACGTGCGTATCAGCTGATAGACGCATCGGAACTGACTGCCTCGGTGTCAACCATGGTTGACACGCCGCCGATCGCGAACGAGCGGCAAGCCCGCGCCCTACTACCACTGAAGAACGAGCCGCTGGAGATCCAGCGCACGCTCAAGGCGCTGCACGACGAGCACGGCGACAGCCTCACCGCTGAGAAGGTCAAGCAGGCCGTCGACGCGAAGGTCAAGCGCGACGCGAAGGCCAAGAGCAAGGTCGAGAACAAGCACGACAAGCAGCTGCGCAAGACGGCACTGCGGCTCGGCGACTGGCAGGTCGACCAGGGCGACATCACCGAGCCGTGGGCAGGCGAGCCCGTCGACTGCATCATCACCGACCCGCCCTACAACCGCGACGCCGTCGAGCTGTACGGCGACCTCGCGACCCTCGCCGGAGACGCGCTGAAGCCCGGCGGCGATCTCGTCGTGATGACAGGCCAGAGCTACCTGCCCGACGTCCTGACGCTGCTCCAGACCGACGAACTCATCTACCGCTGGACGCTCGCCTACCTCACGCCAGGTGGCCAGGCATCACAGATCTGGCAGCGCAACGTCAACAGCTTCTGGAAGCCCGTGATCTGGCTGACGAAGGGCCACCGCACCTCGACCGACTGGATCGGCGACACGCCGACCTCGCCACCGAACGACAACGACAAGCGCTTCCATAAGTGGGGCCAGAGCGTGGCGGGCATGGACAAGCTGGTGGACTGCTTCACCGACGCGGGCCAGAGCATCCTCGACCCGTTCTGCGGTGGTGGCGGCATCGGTGTTGCCGCCGTGATGGCAGGGAGGCATTACCTCGCCTTCGACCTTGATGCAAATGCGGTCAGCACCACGCGGGGCCGCTTGGAGGCGCTGTGAGAGGCGGCCGTCCTACCCGCGTCGGCGTGCGTCATGTGGCGGCCAATTTGGCCTCGAGCGGTGTGGCGGTGGCCTCGTGACGGCCGGGCTCAGCGCCGCGCTCAGCTATCGGAAGCTCGGGCTCGGGCTACTTCCGGTTCGGGCGGGGGACAAGCTGCCAAATTTTGACGTTCTTGAGGCCGTTCACGGAAGCAAGGACTGGGGTCCTCTAAGGCAGCGATGTGCGACGGAGGCCGAGATCATCGCGTGGTTCGAGCACGACCAAGACACTGGCCTCGCGATCATTACGGGCCCGCCATCCGGTGACCTGGTGGTCGCTGACGTGGATGTTCCAACAATTCCGTTTGAACACCCGCGCACGCCGACCGTTCGCACCGGTCGCGGCTGGCATCTCTACTTTCGCGGTTGCGAAGCCAAGACCAGGAAGTTTGCTTGGGGCGAGCTGCGCGGGGAGGGGGCTTATGTTGTCGCGCCTCCAAGCAGACACTCGAGTGGCGCAGAGTACGAGTTCAAGGTCGGCTTCGACGAGGCGTTTGCGGATCTGTCGACTGTCTTCCCGCAGACGAAGCCCTCCCCTAGAAGTGATCTAGACCTAAACAACCCAGCAGACCCAGGTATATATGAACTACCTGTGTCCACCTCCTTGTCCGCGGAGGGGGACAAGCAGCGACTCGGCTACGACGCTGACGCTGTTGCAGCGGCGGTTCGGAAGATGGTTGGCGAGCACGCTCGAGTCAATGTGCCCTTCTGCTGCGTAATCCCCGGCCATACCGAGCAGCGAGCTAGTGCGTCGGTCTTTCGAGACCCACGGACGGGCCTCTTCGTATACCGCGACTGGCATCAGCGCGGCCCGGAGTGGCTCACGCTCGCGCAGGTGAGAGCTGCGCAGGGCTACGGGGCCGTGCAGGAGCTAAGGGGGCCGGAGGCCGCTCGTTGGTACGACCGGCTGTTCTTCGAGGCGGGGATCCTGAAGCCCGAGCCAGTGCCGCTGCCCTCGCTACCAAGCGATGCGCGCATGCCTGTCGTACTGGCACGCCAGGGTTTTGGGTTGCTTCTCGGTTTGCGTTGGCTGACCGAGCCCGTCGGCACGCCGACCCCGTTCGCCCGATCGTTCATCTCCGGGTGGTGCGGTTTAGCGCCGAGCACCGCCGAAAGGGCGAAGGTTGAGCTGCTCAGGCTTGACGTGATTAGAAAGGTGGCGGATTACGGGAGCGGACCTCGCCGGACGTCGATGTACCTGCCGGGGTCTGAACGCCCTCGCTTCGGGCGCGGACAGGTCAGCGAGCGATGGCGTTGATGCCGGAGCCTTGGCTGAGCAAACGTGAACTGGCAGCGCACCTGAAGGTCTCCCCGCGGACGATCGAGAGACTGAAGCCGCCCTACCTGCGCGTGGGCGGAATGAACCGCTACAAGCTCAGTCAGGTCGAGAGATATCTGAGCGCTTCGCCGGGAGCGCCGGACAATGTGGTCAAGTTCCCGAGTGCCGAGAACGGGCGGTGGCATTATCGAAGCGGACCGGCGTAGCCGATGAGCGTCTTCCGCCGCGGCAACCGCTGGGCCGCAAAGTTCGTTCTCCGGGGTCAGCAGCACTGGGTGCCGGGTGGGCCCTGGGCTACCAAGACCCAGGCGGCCAACGCTGAGCGACACTTCCGCGAGCGCCTGCAGGCTCGCGTCACCGACGAGACCTGCGCGAGCTTTGCCCAGCGCTGGCTGGAGGATTGGCCTCGTGAGGCCGCGTCGACCCGCCAGCTCTACGGACAGGCAGCCCAGCGCTTCGGTGATCACTTCGGTTCCACGCGCCTCGGAGAAGTCGAGCGGGTATCCGCACGAGCGTGGGCGCTCGGCGTGCCGCGCAACATCTCGAAAATCGTTGGCACGCTCTACGAAGACGCGAGGAACGTGGGTCTCGTTGAATCCAATCCTTTCTCGAACCTGCGGCTTCCCAAGACCGAAAAGACCGAGAGCGTCGTATGCCCGTCCGAGGACGAGTTCCTCGCCCTCCTTCGTTCCTGCGCAATCTTGGGCGGCTACGGGCCGGAGTTCCGGGCGATGTTGACCTTTGCGTCTTGGACGGGCCTACGAGCGGGTGAGATCCATGCTCTGCAGTGGGAAGACTTTGGGGCCGAGTCGATCCGCGTGAGGCGGGCGCGCAAGTCTGATGGAACCCTGGGCCTGCCGAAGAATGGGAAAGAGCGAGAGATCGCTCTCATCGAGCCAGCGAGAGTGTTGGACCAGGTCCCTCGACGTCCGGATTCCTTCGTTTTCCACACTCCGAGAGGCCAGCCGCTTCGCAAGGGAAACAGCTACTACCACTGGAACAAGGTCAGGGCGGGTGTAGCGCTAGATAGGTCCGAAGCGGGCGGTCCCACGATCCGATTCCATGATCTGCGCCACCTGTGCGCTACGCGCCTGCTCGAACGCGGTCACTCACACTTCGATGTCTCGGTCCACCTCGGGCACGAGGATGGCGGGGCGTTGGTGATGGCGCGCTACGGCCATCCGTCAAAGAGCGCAGCCCGAGACCGGCTACTTCAGAGCTTTCGTGATTGGCCTCCCCAGATCGGTAGCGAAGCGGTAGCAGTTGCGCAGTAATCCCGCTCCTGCGTTCAAATTGAACCGAACGCCCCGACTCAAACTCGAGTCCAAGGTCCCCCAACCAGGAACAAGGCTAGGCTGTGACGGATGAGGGGACGGATGGGGAAGATCGCGGTTGTGGCAGCGCTTGTCGTTGCCGGGTCCCTCGAAGTCGCCATGGCCCACACGACCAAGTACAAGTCGGTCGTCGAGATCGGCGGCTACCAGGCAACCGAGCGCATCTTCCTCGGCACGGTCGGCTCGTTGCAAAGCAAGTCGTGCGGTGGCAAGCGGCTGGTGACCGTCTGGAAGATCAACCCAGGGGCAATGGACGGCCCCTTCGGGTCGACGAAGAGCAAGAGCGGATCGTGGCGACTCACCGCCGACGCGCCCTCCGCCACCTACTACGCGACAGTGAAGAAGCGGATCGTCCGCAACTCGGGCGGGCACCGGCACGTGTGCGGGAGCGATCGCTCGCCGAACTTCGTCATTCCCTAAGAGGAGGAGATCGTGAGCAGAGGATCGAGGGGCAAAGCCGTGCGGATGAGGCTGCTAGGGGCGCTTGCGACCGCGTCGGGGCTGGCGCTTTCGCTCGGGATCGGCACCGCGACCGCGCACAAGTTCGCCTACGAGAGCAACGTCCAGGTGAAGGCCGACGCGGTCAGCGACACCGTCCTTGGACTCTCTGGCAAGGTGACCTCGGATCGGGCGAAATGTGTCTCCGGCCGCACGATCACCATCACCGCGAACGGCGTGGAGATCGCGACCGCCACCACCCTCGCCAACGGCGAATGGTCTGCTCAGGCAACGCCGCGGCCCCCGAAGGGAACCACCCTGATCGCGACCACGCCGCGCAAGTTCCTGAAGCGCAGCAATCGCCATAGGCACAAGTGCGAATCCGATTTCTCGGAGAGGAGGGCGCCATAGCCGCCGACAGCAACGAGCTCATCTCTCCACCTCTGCTGCCGAGGTCGAGGGCTTACTGCCGCCACAACACGAATCCGCCGATCTCGTGGCAGTGGGCGCGGGTATCCAGGGCTTTCTCAAGACCCGCGAGGAGATCGACCGGATCGCCACCGCCCTGAGCAAGGTCGCGACTTCGAGTTGAGGAGCGGTATGGACACCCATCTGCATCCCACTTCTCGATCCACCTCGGCCACGAGGATGGCGGGGCTCTCGTGATGGCGCTCTACGGGCACCCTTCGAAGGAAAACGCGCGAGAGCGGTTGCTTCAGTGCCTTCTCGACCGGCGATTCGCACGATGGGGGGGCGCTGGTAATGGCTCGCTACGGGCACCCTTCCAAAAACGCTGCCCGAGACCGGCTACTGCGTAGCTTCCGGGGGCAGATGTCCGGAATCGGTAGCCAATTGGTAGCCGCTGGCCCGTGATCCCGCTGGTGCGGCGAAATTGAACCTGTCGCCCCGATTTCGGTCTTTGCCGGCAACCTGGATGGGAGGGTGTTCGCGCGAGCTCGATGGTGGCGCAGCTCGCTTCAGCGAGCTTGTTGAACAACCCGGTGGGCAACTACACTCAGGTCGCTGGTTCGGTCCGGTGCGGACCGCAAAAACTGCAACCAAAAGAGATAGCTGATGTCAGCGCATGTCGATCCTTCACACATCATGCAGGTCGGCATGGGATTCTTCGGCTCCAAAGCCCTCTTGTCGGCAGTCGAGCTGGAGCTTTTCACCAAGCTGGACGGCGAGGGCATGACGGGTTCGGAGATCGCAGACGCGTTGGAGCTCGACGAGCGCGCGATCCCGGATTTCCCCGATGCGCTCGTCGCCCTCGAGCTACTCGATCGAGAGGGCGAAGGGAGCGATGCTCTCTATCGCAACAACGAGGCGGGCGCGACATTTCTTGACAAGGCGAGCCCCGCCTACCTCGGCGGGATCCTGGAGATGGCCAACGCGCGGTTGTATGGCTTCTGGGGTGATCTCACCCAGGCCCTGCAGACCGGCAAGCCCCAGAACGAGGTCAAGCACACGGGCAAGCCGATGTTTGACGAGCTCTACAGCAACGAGGCCAGGCTGGAGCAGTTCATGAATGCGATGGCGGGGATCTCCGCGGGTCCGTTCATGGCGCTGGCGGAGAAGTTCGACTTCTCGAAATACGAGACGCTATGCGACGTGGGCGGCGCCACCGGCCAGCTTTCGACCATCCTCGCCGGAGCTCACCCGCACATGCGGTGCACAAGCTTTGACTTGCCGGTCGTCGAGCCCATCGCTTCCCGCAGGATCGAAGCCGCTGGGCTGAGCGACCGGGTCACGGCGGTAGGAGGTGACTTCTTCGCTGATCCGCTACCGAGCGCAGACGTGATCACCATGGGCCTGATCCTCCACGACTGGAACCTCGAGAAAAAGAAGCACTTGGTCAAAGCCGCCTACGACGCACTGCCGGACGGCGGGGCCTTCATCGCCATCGAGAACATCATTGATGACGCCCGCCGCGAAAACGCGTTCGGGCTGCTGATGTCGCTCAACATGCTGATCGAGTTCGGCGACGCATTCGATTTCACCGGCAAGGACTTTGGCGGCTGGTGCAAGGAGGCCGGATTCAAAGAAATAGACGTCGTTCCGCTTGCCGGTCCCACAAGCGCCGCCATTGCCTACAAGTGAAGTGCAAGGAGCGCGCGCTCAAGCTTCCCGTCTGCTCAGCTCGAGCACGATTGCGCGAGCGTATTCCCAATCGCACGTCTCTGTCCTGCGCCGGCGATGCGACGATGAGCTCATGGCGAAACCCAAGTCGGAGGCAGCGGCCACCCGCACCTGGGACGCCAATGCGGCGACGTACAGGTGGCAGGAGCGCTTCGAGTCCCGAGCCTTGAGTGCGGCGATACGGCTCGCCGACACCGGTCCGGCCGACCGCCTGGTGGACCTCGCCACCGGCACCGGCATCGTGCTCCGCGCGCTTGCCGAAGCGAAGACGAGGCCCGCGGACGCCTTGGGAGTCGATCGCTCGGTAGGCATGCTCGAGAGGGTCGGACCGCTGCCCCCGGGGTGGCGGGTTCTCCGGGGCGATGCGCGAGCCCTGCCGCTGGCGGGCGGCTCCGCCGACGTCGTGACGTGCTCCTACCTGCTGCATCTCCTCGACCCCGGCGACCGCGCCTCCGTGCTGGCTGAAGCGCGGCGCCTCCTCGGCTCTGCTCCGTGGCCGCGTCTCGTCGTGACGACGGTCTGGGTGGACCGCGACACGATCGGGGGGCGCCTCTTGAGCTCCGTCCTGAGGGGGATCGCCCGAGCGGCCCCGGCTCGCCTCGGCGGCCTCAAGCCGCTGGACCCGACCGCGGACCTGGCGGCCGCGGGCTTTCTCGTCACCGACCGGGTCGTACTGCCCCGCGGCGGCTACCCCTCGCTGGTGCTGCGGGCCCGCCCCGTGTAGCCCGCCCCATCTAGCCTGAGCCGGTGGCGACCAAGCGCTTCGCATCGAAGGAGCCCGAGCGGGAGGAGATCGGGCCGGCGATCCCGGTCGAGCTGCCCGGCTCCGACCCCGGTCCGCTGAGGAAGATCGGCCGCCGCCTGGTCATCGCGATCGGGCTCATCTGCCTGGTCGCCGTCATCGCGTACATCGGGAGGGACGGCTACCTCGACCCCGAGGACGGGGAGCTCAGCCTCCTGGACGCCTTCTACTACTCGAGCGTGAGCGTGACCACCACCGGCTACGGGGACATCATCCCGGTGACCGACGGCGCCCGCCTGGTGACCACGCTCGTGGTCACCCCGGTGCGCGTGCTGTTCCTGATCCTCCTCGTCGGGACGACGTTGGAGATACTGGCGGAGCGAACTCGGATCGCGTACCGGATCAATCGTTGGAGGAGCGGCTTGCGGGATCACATCATCATCTGCGGATACGGGAGCAAGGGCCAGAGCGCCGCGCGGACCATGCGTGGCACGGGGGCCGACCCCGATCGGATCGTGGTGATCGACCCACGCCCCGACGAGCGCGCCCGGGCCACCGCGGCCGGGTACGCCGCCGTGGCGGGGAGCGCGACGTCCAAGGAGGCGCTCGAAGAGGCCGAGATAGCTCTCGCCCGAGCGGTGATCGTCGCCGTCGACCGTGACGACGCGGCCGTCCTGGCGACTCTCACCGCCCGCGAGCTCGCCCCCGCCGCCACGATCGTCGCCGCGGTGCGAGAGGAGGAGAACGTCCACCTGCTCCAGCAGAGCGGCGCGAACTCGGTGATCATGACTTCGAGCGCAGCCGGCCGCCTGCTCGGCCTCGCCACCGACACGCCGGGAACCGTCGAGGTCCTCGAGGACCTGCTCACCGTCGGCGCGGGGCTCGACATCGTCGAGCAGACCGTCGGGGAGGGCGAGGGCGGACCGCTTCCATCGGTCACCGAGCAGGGCCCCGTGGTCGCGGTTGTCCGGGGCGGGGAGGTCTTCCGCTTCGACGACGAGCGCGTCGCCGAGACGCAGCCGGGGGATCGCGTCCTCGCGATCCACAGCCACCGAGACTGAGCTGCGAGGTGCTCAGCCGCGGGCGATGGCGGCCACGTGCTCCGCGATCGCGGGCGCCTGGTCCTCCTGGAGGAAGTGCTTGGCCGGGAGCCGGTGGATCGTCTCGACCCCGGCGGCGAGGCGCGCCTCCTCGCCCTGATGGCCGATCTTCAGGGCGGGGTCGTCCTCGCCCCACACGACCTGGACCGGATACCGGTCGCTGCCGACGACGGAGACGTAGAGGTCCCGCTTCTCGCGCGTCCGCTCGAAACCGCGCATGATCTTGAGAAAGGCGCGCCCCCCGTCGCCGCGCTTCAGCAGGTCCACGTAGGCGTCGAGCTCCTCGTTCGGCACCGCCGAGCGGTCGGCCACCCCCTGCAGACCCATCAGCATCCGGAAGGCGGGTTTCGAGAGGGTCCGCAGGGAGACCTCCCCGATCCCCCGCCGCGCGAACGGCTCCATCGACCAGGGCCGCTTGAACGTGTCGACCTCGACGATCGTGTTGAGGACCGTGAGCGAGCGCACACGGTCGGGCATCCTCGCGGCGAGCTCGAAGCCGACCGGCCCGCCGACGTCGTGGACCACCAGGTGAAAGCCGTCGAGCCCGAGGGCGTCCACGGCCGCCGCGCTGTAGGCGCCGAGCCCGGTCCACGAGTAGTCGAAGTCGCCCGGGCGGTCTGCGAGCCCCAGCCCCGGCAGGTCGAAGGCGACACCGCGCATCCCGCGTGCGGCGAGCTCATCCAGCACCTTGCGGTAGAGGAAGCACGACGCCGGTACGCCGTGCATGCAGAGGACGGCCTCGCCGCTCCCGGCCTCGCGCACGAAGCCACTCAGGCCGGCGGCCTCGAGAACACTCCCCGCGCGCCGGTGCGAATCGATGACCTTTGCGCTCGCCATCCGACCACCCTACGACGGTCGAGCCGGAATGAGAGACTGCCGCGATGGCAGTCGCCGCCGACGCCCTCCGCGCTTCGCTGGACGTCGCCCCCACCCAGGAGGAGCAGCTGCTCCGCGAGTCCGTCGCGGGGATCTGCGCACGGTACGGACCCGAGTACACGCTCGCCCGCCTCGGCCGCTCGGCCCCGGTCTCACGCGAGATGGTCCTGAACTACGTCGCCGAGCACTCGCTGCGCCTGCCCAAGAGCTACTGATGAGCTTCCTGGAGCCGGCGGAGCCGCCCTTCGACCTCGACGAGTGGAGGCGCAAGCCGCACCTGGCGCGCCTCAAGCCGTGCGTCCAGGACTGGGGGCTGAACGGCTTCGGGTCGCCGTCCTTCGTCTACCTGCTCTATGCCGTGAAGCTGGTCGTCTACAGCGTCGGCGCTCTGTTCGTGATCTCGCTGACGCCGGGCCTCGGGACGCTCGGCAACATCGGCGATTGGTGGACGGAGCCGATCGTCTTCCAAAAGCTGATCGTCTGGACCCTGCTCTGGGAGATCCTCGGCCTCGGCGCCGGGTCGATGCCCCTCAGCTTCCGCTTCAAGCCGCTGATCGGCGGGCCGCTCTACTGGCTGCGGCCGGGGACGATGCGACTCCCTCCGTGGCCGGACAAGGTGCCGTTCACCGCCGGCTCGAGCCGCACGGCTCTCGATGTCGCCCTCTACGCCGGCGTGCTGGCATCGGGGATCTTCCTGCTCGCCTCGAGCGGAACCGACATCGCGGGCTCCGATTCGGTGCGGCTTCCGGTCGCCGGCATCGCCGCCCTGCTCGGCCTCCTCACGCTGCTGGGCCTGCGCGACAAGGTCTCGTTCCTCGGGGCGCGGCCCGAGATCTACGCGACGATGCTCGCCGTCGGGCTCTTCTCGGTCGAGGGGTGGATCGTGGCCTGGCAGTTCATCTTCCTGTTCATCTGGTGGGGAGCGGCTTCGTCGAAGCTGAACAAGCACTTCCCGTTCGTCGTCTCGGCGATGATGAGCAACGCGCCGCTGATCCGCTCGAAGGCGTTCAAGCGCCGCCTCTGGCGCGACTACCCCGACGACATGCGCCCGTCGAGGATGTCGGCGGCGATCGCCCACTTCGGCACGGTCCAGGAGTTCTTCTGGCCGCTGCTACTGATCACAGTGGACAACGAGACGATCCGGTGGATCGCGATCGTCGGCATGATCGTCTTCCACCTGAAGATCACCTCGATGTTCCCCCTGGCCGTCCCGCTCGAGTGGAGCCTGTTCATGATCTTCGGCCTGCTCTTCCTGTTCGGGCATTACGGCGAGGTGGGCCTCTCGACGCTCGACGAGCCCGTCCTGATCGCGATGATCGCGATCGTCTGTGTCGGGCTGCCGATCCTGGGCAACCTGCGCCCCGACAAGGTTTCCTTCTTGCCGTCAATGAGGTATTACGCGGGCAACTGGGCGACCACCCAGTGGCTCTTCCGCAAGGACACCGGGGCCGAACAGAAGCTCGACGTGGGGATCGAGAAGTCGGCCCGGATCATCATCGCCCAGGTCGGCGACATCTATGACCGCGAGACCGCGGCCTACCTGCTGGACCGCGGGCTCGCGTTCCGCGCGATGCACTCACACGGCCGCGCCCTGAACGGGCTCCTGCCGCGGGCCGTGGACGACGTCGAGGCGTACAACGCCCGCGAGGGCGAGCTGGTCTCGAACGTGGTCAACGGCTGGAACTTCGGCGACGGCCACTTCCACGGACGCCAGCTGCTCGAGGCAGTGCAGGAGCGCTGCGCGTACGAGCCGGGCGAGGTGCGGGTGGTGGTGCTCGAGTCCGAGCCCGCCGGCAGCGGGCGGCAGCGCTACGAGATCCATGACGCCGCCACCGGCCTGGTCGAGAGCGGCTCGGTCGCGGTCGCCGACATGGTGGTGCGCCAGCCCTGGCTCGATGAGAGCTTCGACTTCCCCGTCGAGGTGGACAAGACGGTCGAGGCCAGGGCGAAGGCCCCGAGCGCTTGAGCAGCGCGATCGTCGTCGGATCGGGCCCCAACGGGCTCGCCTGCGCGGTCGCGCTCGCCAGGGAGGGAGTGGAGGTGACCGTGCTCGAGGCCGCCGAGACGATCGGCGGTGGAACTCGAACCAGCGAGCTGACCGTCCCCGGGGTGCTTCATGACCACTGCTCGGCGGTGCACCCGATGGCGGTCGGCTCGCCCTTCCTGAACTCGCTGGGCCTGGAGCGCCACGGGCTCGAGTGGGCGTGGCCCGAGGTCGATCTGGCGCACCCGCTCGACGACGGCAGCGCCGGCGTGATGGTCAAGTCGATCGAGGACACCGTCGCCGGCCTCGGCGTTGACGGCCCCGCGTGGCGGCGCATCTTCGGCTCCTCTGCGGCGAACTTCGAGGCCCTGAACGAAGACCTCTTCCGGCCCGTCATGCACGTCCCGAGCCACCCGGTCCACCTGGTGCGCTTCGGGCTCGCCGCGGCCGCCCCGGCGAACATGCTGGCGCGGGCCTGGAAGACGCCCCAGGCAAGGGCGCTCTTCGGCGGCGTCGCCGCGCACGCGATCGGGAACCTGCGCCTGCCGATGAGCTCGTCGGTGGGGACGGCCCTGATCTGCGCCTGCCACGCCTTCGGCTGGGCGGTCGCGAAGGGAGGGTCCGCCTCGATCACGACGGCCCTCGCGGGGGCTCTCACCGAGCACGGGGGGAAGGTCGAGACCGGGATCACCGTGCGATCCCTTGCGGAGCTGCCCGACGCCGACGCCGTGGTGTTCGACCTGGCCCCGCCCGCCGTGGCGGAGGTCGCGGGCGATCGCCTTCCCTCTCGCGTCGGGCGCGCGTACCGGGGCTACCGCTTCGGCCCTGGGGCGTTCAAGGTAGATCTCGCCGTCGATGGTGGCGTCCCGTGGACCAACGCGGCCGCGCGCCGCGCCGGCACGGTTCACGCGGTCGGGACGTTCGAGGAGACCGTCGCTGCCGATGGCGACGTCTCGCGCGGGCGGATGCCCGAGCGCCCGTTCGTCCTGGTCGGACAGCAGTACCTGGCCGACCCCTCGCGCTCGAACGGCGACATCCACCCGGTCTGGTCCTATGCCCACGTTCCGAACGGCTTCACCGGCGACGCCACCGAGATCGTGATCGGGCAGATCGAGCGCTTCGCCCCTGGACTGCGGGAGCGGATCGTCGGCACGGCCGTTCGCCGCACCGACGAGTTCCCCGGCTACAACGCGAACTACGTCGGCGGCGACATCATCACCGGCGCCAACACGCCGGTGCAGGTCGTGATCCGCCCGCGCTTCGCCCTCGACCCCTACAGCTGCGGGGCGCCCGGGCTCTACATGTGCTCGGCCGCGACGCCGCCGGGGGCCGGAGTGCACGGCATGAACGGCTACAACGCGGCGCAGTCGGTCCTGAAAGGCTTCCGATGATGCTGCGCCCGCAGACGAGCGGATGAAACCGGCCGAGGCTCAGCCCTTCAGGGCCTGAACGCGGAACTTCTTGACGCCACCCGGCGTCTCGACCTCGACGTCCTGGCCCACCGCTGCGTCGCGGAGCGCCTCGCCGATCGGGGACTCGGCTGAGAGCTTGCCCGCCGCCAGATCGGCCTCGGTTGACCCCACGAGGGTCCACTCGTTGACCTTCCCGGTCTCCTGGTCCAAGACCTCGGCCGTCTTGCCGAACCCAAAGGCGCCATCGTCGCCCGCCTCCTCGGCGTCGACCACCACCGCCATGCGCAGCCGCTGGCGCAGCCGCTTGATGCGCGTCTCGAGCATCGCCTGGTCGTCCTTGGCGATGTGGTAGTCGGCGTTCTCCTTGAGGTCTCCGAGCTCGCGCGCGGTCTTGATCCGGGCCGCCATCTGCTTTCGCCCGTCCCCCTCGAGCTCTGCGACCTCGGCCTCGAGCTCTTCCAGCCCTTCGGCCGTGATCGACTCGCCCACGGGCTTTTCCTCGGCGGATGCCATCGGCCCAGACTGTCAGATCGGGGCTTGGGTCCGCCGTCAGCAGGCGCAGGTCAGCGGACGCTGATCTTGCTGAAGCGCACGCGCAGGCGGTTCATGTCGACCCGCCCCGAGATGCCCGGGACGGTCCCCGAGCTCGTGTACTGCCACACCGACCATCCGCGCCCCGCCCAGTTGGAGGCGGGGACGGAGGGGCTCTTGACGTCGAAGTTCGCAACCCAGAGTGGATAGCCCTTGGCCGCGAACTTCGTCGTGTTGCCCGTCGCGGCCCAGCTGCTGGTGTTCGTGTAGATGATCGGCGTCTGGCCGAGGGTCTTGTTCACCCGCGTGATCCAGGTCTTGATCCAGACCCTGATCTGGACCGCCGTCGCGCCGTCGAACGGGGACTCGACGTCGAGCGCGGGGCGGAGGTCGCCCTGCTGCAGGGTGCCCACCATCGAGGTGAAGGTGTCAGCCTCGAGCCGCGCGTCGGCCTTCAGCGCCTCCAGCGGCTCGGGATCGATGAAGACCCGGTGGTAGGGACCGACCCTGATGCCGTTCGCGCGCGCGGCCGCGTAGTTCGTCGCATAGAAGAGGTCCGGACCACAGTCGTCGGGCACGACGTCGCAGTCGAATCCGGTCCCGCGACTGGCCTGCACGAAGGCGAACTTGATGCCCGAGGCCTTGACGGCGGCCCAGTCGATCGTGCCCTGGAAGCGCGAGACGTCGATCCCGGTGACGGAGCCCTTGCCGGCCGATGCGGCCGCCGGTGCCAGCGCGCACACGAGCGCGGCGGCGCCGATCGCGGCCGCGAGAGTATTTGTGGTGCGCGTGAGTCGTCCCCGCCTCATCACCCCTACTACAGCCGCCGGGGGCAATAGTCGCGGTCGACCCGTTGCAGGCGCGGCTCGATGGCGAACCGCGATAATGCCCTCATGGAAAGCGCGACGCAGACCACCGACGCCATCCGCGTTCCCCCCGCCCAGGCGGTCCAGCCGGTCGAGAACGAGGCACTCGACCGCTTCCTCACCGGGACGCTGACCGTCGTGCCGATCCTGCTCCTCGGGGTCGCCGGGTGGCAGGTCTGGAACGAGGCGCTGCACCTGCGCGATCTGGTGATCCTCGCCGTCCTCTACGTCGCCACGACCTTCGGCGTGACCATCGGGCTGCACCGTCTGCTCACCCACCGCTCTTTCAAGACCGGGCCGAAGATGCGGGCCCTCTGGGCGATCCTCGGCTCGATGGCCATCGAGGGGCCGGTCATCTCCTGGGTCGCCGACCACCGCAAGCACCACGCCTGCTCGGACAAGGAGGGCGACCCCCACAGCCCCCACCACGGGCACGGCGAAGGCCCGATGGCGCTCGTCAAGGGCTTCTTCCACGCCCACGTCGGCTGGCTCTTCATCCATACGCAGCGCGGCTCGAAGGAGCGCTTTGCCCCCGACCTGCTGGCAGACCCGGTCGTCAGCTTCGTCAACCGGACGTTCTTCTTCTGGGCGATCCTGAGCCTGCTGATCCCGTTCGGCCTGGGCTACGCGCTGGGCGGGACGCTGGACGCGGCCCTGGCGGCGCTCCTGTGGGGAGGCGCGGTGCGCGTCTTCCTGCTCCACCACGCGACCTACAGCATCAACTCGATCTGCCACACGTTCGGGTCACGCCCCTATGACACCGGAGACGAGTCGAGGAACTTCGCCCCGCTCTCCCTGCTGACCATGGGCGAGTCCTGGCACAACAACCACCACGCATTTCCGACCTCCGCCCGCCACGGCCTGCGCGCCTGGCAGCCCGACCCCTCGGCCGCGGTGATCGCCGCGATGGAGAAGACCGGCCTGGCCTGGGACGCGGTCTGGGTCCCTAAGGAGAAGCAGAGGCAGCGCCGGCGG
>Ga0183260_10000232_pt1 | contig 44769 bp, 39 predicted proteins | sample AntDrymUQ4972206_2_FD_129768 | JGI IMG/M metagenome (GOLD analysis project Ga0183260, IMG submission 129768) | Polar desert sand microbial communities from Dry Valleys, Antarctica - metaG UQ497 (22.06) (version 2) (version 2) | ecosystem: Environmental > Terrestrial > Soil > Desert | place... | reverse complement strand
GAAAACACAAGACCTATTTTTGGACGAGTTGCGTTTGACAATTTAGGTTCGCAGAAAGTTTTAGAAAAATGTGGTTTTGTAAATATCGGCACGGACAAAGGTTTTGCAAATGCACGACAAACAGAGATAGAAGAATTTATTTACAAGCTGACATAGGAATTGACAGAACAACGAACCGCCAACAAGTGCATTTGGCAGCAGTTCTCTATTGCCATGCCATCGCAAATGCTCAACGGAATATGCACATTTGAAAATTGCATTATCCTCCACATCATTATTCAAAAAAAAGGAAATACAAACGCTAAAGTTGAGAGCTCCTTTCTTATAACATTATATCATTTTGCAATTCTGTACACTTGTCACATACGGCAAGATGTAAAAAAGAACCGGCTTAATTCCAATCAATTAAAGTTTAACCTCGTAATGCACAGGTGAAAAAAATGATCACTACATATTCAACAATTTGGTAATGATTGATTAACGCATTATTAATGATGCAGTAATATGATTTGGGTCTATTTGTAATATCCAATATCCTGTAGTCAATATAATCCATTGATATGAAAAAATTAAAACCCAAAAGAAAGGTTGATATCCTGGTGTTATCAGATGTGCATTTGGGAACGTATGGATGCCACGCCACAGAATTACTTGAGTATTTGAAATGCATTAAACCCAAGGCAATCATTCTGAATGGAGATTTTATTGATATCTGGCAATTCAGTAAAAGCTATTGGCCAAAAAGCCACATGAAACTGATAAAACATTTAATGGGATTGGTTACTAAAGGCACCAAAATTTACTACATCACCGGCAACCATGATGAGTTGCTGAGAAAATTTGAAGGATTAAAATTTGGTGCTTTCCAAATTGTAAATAAACTCGTTTTGCCTTTGGAAAATGGAAAAAGAGCCTGGTTTTTTCATGGAGATGTTTTTGATGTAACGATGCAGCACTCGAGATGGCTTGCAAAATGTGGAGCTGTAGGTTATGATATGCTGATCTTACTGAACAGGGTTGTCAATTTTCTTTCGGAAAAATTATTGAAGAAAGGAAAGATTTTACTTTCAAAAAAAATAAAGAATAGTGTAAAAACAGCTCTTGCATACATACAGGATTTTGAACTAACGGCAGCTTCAATTGCAATATCCAATGGCTACCAATATGTGATTTGCGGACATATTCATCATCCGCAAATGCGTGTAATAGATAATGAAAGAGGCAGTGTAATTTATCTCAATTCCGGCGACTGGGTTGAGAATCTTACTTCACTTGAATACTTTGAAGGAGAATGGAAAATCTACCACTACGAGCCTCCGACAGATAATCAAACCATACCTGAAGATGAAGAGATGAATACTACAATGCTTTTTAATAACCTGCTCAAAGAACTCCAGGTAATTCATACTACATGAAAATCCTATATGCCATACAGGGAACAGGAAACGGACACGTCATTTGTGCACGTGATATCATTCCACTACTCCAAAAAAGAGGAAGTGTTGATATACTGATCAGCGGCACACAGTCAGATATAGATCTGCCTTACCCTATCAAATACAGGTTGCATGGATTAGGTTTCGTCTTTGGTAAAAATGGAGGAATAGATTATAAAGAAACCTATAGACAGACTAACATCAAGCGATTTTTGTATGAAATAAAATCTTTGCCTGTATGGGATTACGATGTCGTGATCTCAGATTTCGAACCTGTAAGTGCCTGGGCTTGCCGTATAAAAGGGAAAGCATCCGTGGGTCTGAGTCATCAGATTGCTGTCACCAACAACCAATCTCCTCAACCCCCGAAGATGGATTTGTTGGGAAAATCAGTATTGAATTTTTATGCCCCTGCAAGTTTAAAATTTGGCTATCACTTTCTTCCTTATAACACCCACATTTTTAGCCCGGTCATTAGAAAAGAAATTCGCTCTGTTTCCAAAAAAAATGATGGCCACTATTCTGTTTACCTCCCCGCTTACAGTGCTGAGTTGATCATTAAAATATTGACTTTTTTTCCATCTATTCATTGGCATATATTCAGCAAAGACTGTATGGAAGAATACAATGTAGGCAACATAAGGATCCGGCCCATACAAAATGAAGCGTTCATTAAAAGTATGGCCGCTAGTGAGGGTGTATTATGTGGCGCCGGTTTTCAAACTCCAGCAGAGGTATTATTTCTTAATAAAAAATTGATGGTAGTACCTATGAGGGGGCAATATGAACAACAATGTAATGCTGCTGCATTGGAAAAGCTGGGTGTCCCCATTCTGAAGAATCTAAAATTCAGGCAGGTAGAGAAAATAAAAAAATGGATTGAAAATGAGACGGTATTATCCATTTCTTTTCCTGATGAAACACAAGAGCTGGTAAACACTGTACTGGCAGCAGCTACAAGTATTTCTTCTTTCAACGATTCAGAAAAAGATAAATGCTACACTTTAAAAAAAAGAATTTCCCGAAAAATTTTTCAATTAAAACTAAATAATTGAAGGCAATAGATTTTGGCCCCGACTTCAAGTGGGGGGTCAGCAGTTCATCATTTCAAACCGAAGGGGCTTATCAAACAGATGATAAGGGCATTTCTATATGGGACCTCTTTAGCGGTGTTCCCGGAAAAATCAATGGAAATAAAAAAGCCCATATTTCATGTGATTTTTACAACCGGTATATACAGGACCTGATACTCATGAATTACATGAATATTAAAAATTTCCGGTTCTCTATTTCATGGCCGCGTATTTTTCCTGAAGGCTTTGGAAAAGTGAATGAAAAAGGACTTGATTTCTATGATCGTCTTATAGATTATTCATTAGAAATGGACATTGACCCCTGGGTTACTTTATATCATTGGGATCTGCCACAGGCACTTGAAGACAAAGGTGGGTGGACGAACCGCTCGGTTATTCACTGGTTTTCTAAATATGTGGAAACCTGTATAAAAAAATTCGGAGACAGAGTACAAAATTGGATGATACTAAATGAACCTTTGGTATTTACCGGCGCAGGATATTTTTTGGGTATACATGCACCGGGTAAGAAAGGAATGTCACCCTTTCTTCAGGCAGTACATCATGCTGTTTTATGCCAGTCAATGGGAGGCCGTATTGCTAAATCATGGAATGGAAAACTCAATATAGGTACTACTTTTTCAACCTCTCATATTGAGCCGCTGAGTAAACATATACTAAATGTAAATGCTGCAGAAAAGGTAGATGCACTTGTGAATAGATTATTTTTAGAACCATTACTTGGCCTGGGCTACCCGACCAGGGATTTGCCTTTTCTCAATACAATTGAAAAATATGTGCAACCCGGTGATGAGCAACTAATGGTTTTCCCGATGGATTTCATTGGTGTTCAAAATTACACAAGGGAAATAGTACGCCACACTTCATTCGTACCTTACATCAATGCCAGAATAGTAAAAGCGGAAAAAAGAAATGTTCCTAAAACCGCTATGCAATGGGAAATATATCCCAAAGCCATGTATCATATTTTAAAAAAATATGCCACTTACCCCCAAATTAAAAATTTGATTGTAACAGAAAATGGTGCAGCGTTCAATGATGAATTGGAAAACGATAAAGTCAATGATCTTGCCCGCATAAATTTTTTAAAATCTTACCTCGCGGAAGTAAAAAAAGCCAAACAAGAAGGTGCACCAGTCAGAGGTTATTTTGTATGGTGCTTTACAGATAATTTTGAATGGACAGAAGGCTTAAGTAAAAGATTCGGACTAGTGCATGTAGATTTTGCAACACAAAAAAGAACGATAAAAGCATCAGGCGGATGGTATAGAAACTTTCTTACAACTGCAAAGATGAGCGAAGCCCAAAAAATGACAGGGTAAATTAAAGAAACCTTATTTACTTTTAATTGTATATGAGTATTAAAAATGCTTACTGCATTCTTGTTGGAGTATTTTGTTTACTCATATTTCCTGTGTGCAGCCGAAAACTATATACTAACAATTCAGTGTCTTCTTTTGATAAACAAGGCCATCGCGGATGCCGCGGGTTAATGCCTGAAAATACGATACCTGCCATGCTGAGAGCAATTCGGGAAGGTGTAACTACCCTTGAAATGGATGTCGTAATTACCAAAGACACACAGGTGTTGCTGTCTCATGAACCCTGGATGAATGCTGAAATTATTACCAAAGCCGATGGCACACCCGTAACACCTTTGGTAAAAACATTTGATGCAGGTATGAAGCCTCATCCACGTTTTCCTTTGCAGCAAAAAATAAAGACAGTCAAACCTTTGCTCATAGACGTGATAACCAATGTGGAACACTATACGAAAAGTCAAAACATCCCAACCATTTATTATAATATCGAAATTAAATCCATGCCACAGGGAGATGGTTTATTTCACCCCACTCCATCCAGTTTTGTAGACCTGGTTGTATCTGTGCTGAGAAAACAAAACATTGCATCGAGATCTATTATCCAGTCTTTCAATGTGAGGCCGTTAAAATATCTGCATGAAATGCATCCTCATATACCTGCAGCTTTGTTGGTGGAGGAGCATGATAGCCTCAGTGTGGGTCAACAAATCAATAAGCTCGGTTTTATTCCCTCCATCTATAGCCCTCACTACAGTCATGTTACTTTGAAGCTTTTGAAAGAATGTGCAAAGATGAATATGAAGATCATTCCATGGACTGTGAATGATCTTACAGATATGAGGCGGCTGAAAACATTAGGAGTTCACGGGATCATTACTGATTATCCTAATCTTTTTACTTTACTTTAAGGCAATGCTATCATAATAATTTCGTAACGCCGACTGTGTTAGAATGGCATCATTATGTATGCTATTATACAAACTCTTAGTTATGCTATACTTCATTTCTGCATTAAGCAAGCTGGTAGAACCAGGCATCACGCTTACACGTCATGAAGTGATCCGGCGCTACCGTCAAATGGCAGGATGCAAAAAGGGTTTACTCCAAATTTTATATATGACCCAATTTACATTGCTGGGTAAAGATGAAAAAGGGGAATTATATTTTTCTTAGTGGTCTGCAACCTCATTTCTTAATATTCAGGTAACATAGATGTTGTATTTATACAACTCATGGAAATACTTTTAATGGTCCTTGGCGGCCTCGGACTTTTCCTTTTTGCTATCAACAACCTTTCGGAAGCACTAAAAGACATTTTAGGGGGCAAAGCAAAAAAATGGCTTGGATACAGTACGCGTAACCTTTTCTTTGCCATCCTAACCGGTGTGGTAATCACTGTGTTACTTGATTCATCATCAGCTGTCATTATTATGACCATTGTGCTGGTAAATGCCAAAGCACTGACCTTCAAACAATCACTGGGAATAGTAATGGGAGCTAATATTGGCACTACCTTTTCCAGCCAGCTGATCGCTCTTGACATTGGGCAATTTTCCCCCATACCCATTTTCATTGGGCTAATGCTTAGCATTTTTGTAAAGAATGAGAAGATTTCAAAACCTGCTAAAGTGCTCTTATATTTCGGGATTTTATTTTTTGGCTTGTTTACCATGGAAAGGGCGGTCGAGCCCCTGAAAGGTCATCCACAATTTTTAGATTGGATGGCTCAGCTGGAAAATCCAATAAAAGGGGCCGGTATCGGTGCACTGGTTACCTTAATCATTCAATCTTCCTCAGCCACTGTAGGCATGGTGATTACATTAGCAAAAAAAGCTTTAATCACTTTACCTGCGGGCATTGCAGTAATGCTGGGTGCCGAATTAGGAACTTGTTCAGATACCTTACTTGCTACCATCCGTGCGGACAGACAAGCTGTAAAAACAGGAATATTTCACCTCTTTTTTAATATCATTTCCATTGCAATCGGATTGCTGATCTTTCCCTTTTTTGTTCAGTTGATCGAATATATATCAGACAGGGCATCCATTGAACAGCAAATAGCCAATGCCCACATGATTTTTAATACAACCGGAGTTTTATTGTTTCTTCCTTTTATTTCATTTATAGAAAAGGCATTGAATAAATGGCTTCCTGAAAAAAAGTCAGTTGAAAAAAAAGAGCTCCATATAGCAAGCGTTTAATGAGTCAGATTAGTCACCAAAAAAAGGCCCTGGCGAGGCGTTGAATAAGCTTTAAATCTTTTTCTGATCCTTATCAACGTTGACTTGATAATTTTCTTCTTGAAATGGCAACGAACCATCTATGCTTTACCTTAATGTTAAATAAGAATTATCCTTGTGTTAAGAGTTATGGACTGCCTTGCGAAAATTTAATATTGCCTTGTTAATATATCTTGGAATTTTACTAAGAGAATTACAAAAAAAACATCATGAAAGAAAAGAGATATAAATACGCAGAAGACCTGGTAGACGATTACTTAAGTCTTACAGGCGAGCAGATTGAGCTGCCGCTGCTTATTGCTGAAATTCGGGAAAAGCAAATAACCATAATGGGTGATGTTTCAGGGCATGTTTTGAAAAAAGGGGATGCAGAGGATGTATTCAAATTATTCACCCAACTTAGAAGAGCAGAAGAAAGAAAGGAGGAACTTCAGGGCGAACTCGGTGAAGTAGAAGGTTTATTAAAGGAATTCTTACAATTCATTGACGGCAATCAACTTGCTTTTGAAAAAAAAGACGATATAGATAAGCAAAAGATAACATATCTTTTTTGGCTCGAAGATGGCATAGTAAAATGCAATCGCTGATTTAAAATCTAAGATAAAATTCAGCATAACCCTCAAAATAAGCCAGTCAATTTATCCTTATAAACTATTAATTATATGATTGGAAGTGTATTAGGGAGTGAACTATTATAGTGTCAAACTGTTAATCTTAAATAGCACAGGGCTTCATTTTCCTTTTGTTGACATTTTCATTAGAGCAGTGGCTTTAATTTTACTGTTGATCTGCTATTTTCAAACATGCTTAGATTTTTTGCTGCTTTTTTATTAATCACCTTTGGAGTTTCCTGTAAAGATCTTTTTCAATATAATCCCAACGAGGTAAGATTGGAAGAAAAAGACCAGAACATGAATGCGAAAAACATTCAGAAACTACAAGCTCTTCCTCAAAGGGATAGTTTTAAGTTTATTGTGATTGGCGATTCGCAACGCTTTTATGAAGATCTTGATGAATTTGTTGACAATGTCAATGGCCTCAATGATGAAATAGCTTTCGTACTCTTAAACGGAGATATATCTGACTTCGGTCTCAACAGAGAATTCATTTGGATCAACGCTATCCTAAAGAAATTAAAATACCCTTATATAGGTGTTATCGGTAATCACGATATGCTGGCTAATGGAAGGCTTATTTATAATAAGATGTTTGGAGCTGAGGATTTTACTTTTGAATATAGCGGAAGCAAATTCATTTGTCTCAATACCAACTCTTATGAAGTAGGCCACGATGGATCTATCCCCGACCTGCCCTGGCTTCAGCAAGAGGTAAATGACTTAGCCGGTTACAAAAACGCTTTTATTTTTTCTCATGTTCCGCCATTTGATAATGAATTTGATCCTTCAAAAAAAAATCGTTTTTTTGAAATTTTAGGTGCCGCTTCCCATAAGGTTCGCTTATCTATACACGGTCATCAACATAAGTATAGCCTGTTTCTTCCAAAAGAAAATGAATTGGAATATTTAGTGGTCAGCACAATTTACAAACGTAATTATGCGCTTATTACAGTCATTGATAACACCTATAGAGTTGAGCAGAAATTTTTCTAAGCGTATTGCTTTATCGTTTTTGTTTTGTTTTACTTCTATGTGGTATGCAAACGGACAAGATAGTGTAAGGCGTCAAAAACATTGGGCGTTTCCTGATCATGCTATTATTCAATTTGCAGGAGGTATAGGATATGTAAGTGTTGGTGCAGGTTACACCGCTCGAAAGGAAAAATTAAAACTTGTATTACTTTATGGATATGTACCTGAATCTATTGGAGGTTTGCCGATACATGCAGCGACGGCCCAGTTAAAATGGATGCCCCTGAAACCTTTTCGTTTCAAAAACTTTGAATTACAATCTTTAGTTACAGGGTTACTAGTTAATTACACTTTTGGAAAGCAATACTTTGCTTTTTCCCCAGAATACTATCCCTTTAATTACTATGGTCATCCCACTTCCATTCATGCAGGCATTCTTGCAGGGTCAGAAATTTATACACTACCCAAAAAAAACAAAAAAATAAAACAATGGGGATTATATTATGAATTGGTTAGCTATGATGTAGAGTTAGTAAGTTATTTTGGTAATACACAAACTTTATCTTTTAAAGATGTTTTAAGTCTTGGTTTTGGTATAAGAATGCGTATCTGACCTCCATGAACTAACGCTATCTTAAAAGCGGAACTGCATTCTTAAAGTAAATACATTGTCTTCTATGTCATTTTGGAAATTATTTAACCCGGTTGTTTCGTTATGAACAATTTCATAATAAGCAAGCATTTTAAAATTTCCGGTGAAATACCTGGTTAAGCCGAATCCATAAGTACGGTATCGAACATCAGCAATGGTCAGGTTAGTTCCTGCTTTACCAATTTCATTTGTTTTTACTTTTACATTGGGATCATACCAATCATATTTAGCCATTACCTCCCATTTTTCATTGATAATATTTTGCAGAAAATAAATAAAAGCTGCGTCAAAGTTGCGCATGTAGGTAGGCGTTGTTGGCAAGGTACCGGGGTTTATAGTTGTGGTAGCCGTGCCTGGTTGAGTTCCCCTCCAATACTCTCCCCTTATCTCTGCTTTACCCCAATCATGCTTATAGATCAATTGGGCATCACTTCCATAATAATGACGGGGAGCTTTATCATTTATATTTTCTATACTGGAGTCTACCTTGAAAAATTTATTTCCATTGTCTTCTGATATCTGGTACTTCAATTTATTTGCCTGCGCCCAGCCGCCCCGCAATAGTGAAAGCCCACCGCTCAACGACAAAGTTTTACTTAATGGCAAAGGCTTTAGGTAAACCCGGCTTATCAAGTCTTTATAAGAATCAAATTCTGCAGGCCCAGACTTTCCCTGGCCGTTAAAAACCCCAATATCAAACTTGAACAAAGGGTTTTTACGTGCTTTGTTTTGGGACTCATAAGTGATCATTGCTCCAAGGTCTCGTTCACTAGGCATCAAAATTTGCGAGGCCCTGCCCCGTTCAGGCGTTTCTCTAAACGAAGAAGACAAATTCACTTCATATCCGAAAGGGCGTGCAAATAAACCCATGGTCATGGAAAAGTTTTTCTTTTTGGGCTCGTATAGCCGTACATACATATCCCTTACATTCACATCACGTTCTGTAGCCTCAAACTGGAAGGTAAAAAGGGCCTGGGGAAATGTGTTATTTTTTGTAGGAAGTACATAATCAATTTTCAATCTCGCTCTGCGCAGCATAAAGCGATTATCGGAAAATTTAGAAAAATTTCCACCGCTGAATGATTCTATTCCTTTTTGTGCCGCTATCTGGTACTGGGGCTGTATATATCCACTGATATGAAGATTTTCAAACCTCTTCACAAGGGGGCGCAATGTATCTCGGATAAAAAGAGTAGAATCGAAATCGGTAAGATAGCGTTGTGCATTGATAGTTGAAGAAAGAAAACAGACAAAAATGACGGTTAGAATAACTCTTAAAATAAAGAGAGTACAGACGGCCATTACCTTTTTATTAATATTCATTGCAGTAGCCTTTATATTAAGAATAGTCCAATATTAAGTTATTATTAATTCTATGTAAACAAAATCCCTGCTCTTATTAGAGACTATTTTCGCTTTCTCTTAAAAACAGAAATATGGCATTCTCATTAACCAAATTCTTTAGTCCTAAAGACAAATTATTTTACGGGTTGTTTGAAGAAGTGGCAAACAACGGAGCGTTAATGGCTGAAAAACTGGCTGCTATCGTAGCAGAAACAGACCCTACGAAGCGGGCAGCTATGGTAAAACCGATTGAAGACATGGAGCATACCAACGATGAATTGACTCATAAAATATTTACTGAATTGGGCCGCAATTTCATTACCCCTTTTGACAGGGAAGACATTCACCATCTGGCGAGTGCACTTGATGATATTGCAGATTATATATATGCAGCGGCAAAAAAGATTAAACTATATCATGTAAACCCGACCGATGACGGTATTCACCAGCTCGCTGCGCTGATAGTAGAAGGAACTAAAGAGGTAAGAATTGCAGTGGGTGAACTGCGGGATATGAAAAATATACGCAAGATCACAGACGCTCTCGTACGCATCAACCGTATAGAAAATGAAGCAGATGATATAAGTGACAGCTTCACCGAACGCCTGTTCAGCATGGACGTAGATACTAAAGAAATAATAAAAAAACAACAGATATACCAGGTAATGGAAGATGCTACAGACAAGTGCGAAGATGCCGCTAATGTGATAGAATCTATCATAATTAAATACTCCTAATTTTTTGAAATCATCCATTAAGAAATGCAACGCTGCCTTCTTTGAAGATGTTTTAAAAATTCAAAAATTTTCTTATGACCTATCTCATTGTTATAATTGCCCTTGCCCTGATCTTCGATTATATTAATGGTTTTCATGATGCTGCCAATTCGATAGCTACGGTTGTATCCACCAAAGTGCTTACTCCTTTCCAGGCAGTTGTATGGGCAGCAGTATTTAATTTTGTTGCTTTTTTTATATTTAAAGATCATGGTGTCGCGAATACTGTGGCAAAAACTGTAGAACCTGATGCCATTGAATCCACACGGATGTTGACGGTGGTATTCAGCGGGCTCATTGCAGCCATAGCCTGGAATTTGCTGACCTGGTGGTTTGGAATTCCTTCTTCATCATCACATACATTGATCGGAGGATTTGCCGGTGCAGGGATTGCTGCAGGTGGTTTCGATGCTGTGAACAGTGATGTCATCCTACGTACAGCTTCATTCATACTTCTCGCTCCTTTAGTCGGTATGATCATGGCCTTCCTCATATCATTATGGTTCATTTTTTCTTTTCGAAAGGGCTGGGGTCCCAAGCTGCTTTCCATTTTTATCATCCTTGGGCTTATCTTCTTTCTCAGCAGATCTACTACTACCAATCGTGCTGAACTTTCCGGCTTGAAACTGGAAAAAGAAAGCGCAGGCATGATGGTAACAGGTGTTACTACAAACTCCCCGGCAGACAAGATGGGTTTTAAAAAAGGAGATATAATTACAGCTATAAATAGCCAGCCTGCAAAGGAACAACAGGATATTAACCATTCTTTCCGGCAATTACACCGGGGAGATATATTTCAACTTTCTGCTTTTGATAAAGACAATAAACCCAAAACTGCTTCAATTTCATACCAAACAAACTACAGCAGCCATTTCAATAATGTTTTATTTTTTGGTCAAAATTTTAAGTGGTTTCTTTTAGGGCTGATCATGCTTGTACTTGCAATTTTTACATTTTGGCTCAATACACTCAATGCTACAAAATCCACAGCCTGGTTCAAGCGACTACAACTTGTTTCATCGGCAGCATTCTCTATAGGGCATGGAGGCAATGATGCACAAAAAGTGATGGGAATCATTATGGCTGCTTTAGTAGCTTACGATTCATCCACATATAGCCTGAGCCAAATGCCTGCATGGGTTCCTTTGGCGTGTTACAGCGCTATTAGCCTTGGCACCATGAGTGGCGGATGGAAGATCATTAAAACGATGGGAACACGCATTACCAAAGTAACACCATTCGAAGGGGTAGCGGCAGAAACAGCAGGCGCCATTACGCTTTTTGTAACTGAAGCATTGAAAATTCCGGTCAGCACAACACACACAATTACCGGAGCCATTATTGGTGTGGGCGCTACTAAAAGATTATCAGCAGTTCGTTGGGGTGTTACTATTAATTTGCTTTGGGCATGGGTACTCACCATACCCGTAAGTGCACTACTCGCAGCAGGTGTTTATTTTGTTGCGAGTCTATTCATTTAAACTTCAGATTAAATACCGAATTTTGCTGCTAAGGGAAAAAGTATGGCAAAAATATTGGTGACAGGAGGTTGTGGATATATTGGTTCACATACACTGGTAGATCTTGTAGAGAACGGATATGAGGTTATTTGTGTAGATAATAATTCAAGATCGAATCCTGTAATTTTAAAAGGTGTAGAAAAGATCACAGGTAAAACTGTAAAAAATTATAAGGTTGATCTTTGTAATTACGATGAAACCTTCGCCATCTTCCAGGAAAATACCGATATAGATGGCATCATACACTTCGCAGCTTATAAGGCTGTTGGAGAATCTGTAGAACAGCCATTGTTGTATTATGAGAACAATATGAAATCGCTGGTGAACATCTTAAAATGTGCCCAGGATTTTCATACACCGTGGTTTGTCTTTTCATCTTCCTGCACTGTCTATGGCAATCCCGATGAATCTTTGGTAACAGAAGAAACGCCACAGAAGCCTGCTGAATCGCCTTATGGCGCCACGAAGCAAATGGCTGAACGAATTGTAGAGGATTTTCAAAAAGTAGCAAATACGCAATGTATTTTGCTTCGATATTTCAACCCAGTCGGATCTCATATCTCCACACTCATTGGTGAATTACCAATAGGTAATCCTCAAAATTTAGTGCCTGCGATTACGCAAACAGCCATTGGCAAATTACCTAAAATGAAAGTGTTTGGAGATGATTACGATACCAGGGATGGTAGTTGCGTACGAGATTTTATACATGTAAGTGATATTGCCCACGCCCATACATTAGCCATTTCTTATCTCGAAGAAAAAAGAAATACAGAGGGCTGCGAGGTTTTTAATCTGGGAACTGGAAATGGAGTGACGGTACTTGAAGCGATACAGGCATTTGAAAAAGTGAGTGGTGTAAAACTAAATTATCAGATAGGTGCCCGGCGTAGTGGGGATGTTATTAGCATCTATGCCAATAATGACAAAGCCAAAAAATTATTAGGCTGGAACCCTCAATATACTATAGAAGACATGATGAACACTGCATGGAAATGGGAAAAGAAACTTAAGGAAGATGAGCAGCTTTTTAGTTCTACTGCATCGCAATTGAATTGACGAGGGATTATCAATTCTGAAATTCCTGATTGACTATTGCCGATTCACCAATCACTTAACTACATTTGCCCTCATGCTAAGAGACATACAATCAACCGGAAAAAAAGACACACGAAGTGGTTTTGGAGACGGCATAGTGGAAGTAGCCAGAACAAACGAAAATGTGGTAGCCCTAACCGCAGACCTCGCAGGTTCTATGAAATTGCAGCAATTTATAAAAGAATTCCCCGAACGTTTTATACAATGCGGTATTGCTGAAGCCAATATGATCGGCATTGCCGCAGGATTAACGATTGGAGGAAAAATACCATATACCACAACGTTTGCAAACTTTTCCACCGGACGTGTTTATGACCAGATCAGGCAAAGTGTAGCATACAGTGGAAAAAATGTAAAAATTTGCGCTTCACATGCAGGACTTACCCTCGGCGAAGACGGAGCTACGCATCAAATACTGGAAGACATAGGGTTGATGAAGATGATGCCCCACATGACCGTTATTGTTCCTTGCGATTATAATCAAACAAAAGCAGCTACCATTGCTATTGCAGAATATAAAGGTCCGGTTTATCTGCGCTTTGGCCGCCCAAGCTGGCCAATTTTTACAAACCCTGATGAAAAATTTCAAATAGGTAAGGCGCAACAATTTTCAGAAGGCACAGATGTCAGCATATTCGCTTGCGGCCACATGGTGTGGAATGCAATACAGGCCGGTGTTGCGCTTGAAGAAAAAGGATTGAGTGTAGAAGTGATAAACATACATACCATCAAACCTTTGGATGAAGAAGCCATATTGAATTCTATAAGAAAAACAAAGTGTGCTGTTACTGTAGAAGAACACAATATTATCGGTGGGCTTGGGGATGCCATAGCACAAGTAGCTGTCAAAAACTTCCCTATTCCTATTGAGTATGTAGGTACGAAAGATACATTTGGTGAAAGTGCAATGCCTGATCAGTTACTAAAAAAATATGGCCTGGATATACCAGATATTGTTGCAGCGGTAGAAAAAGTGATAGCAAGGAGATCTTAATAATCTTCTCCCATTATTGTTCTGTTCCAGTTTAACCAAATTACATTAAAGAACTTCAGATAACCGCTAACAACTATTTTTTCAAGGCATTGCAGGTTCCATACATTGAAAACAAATAAAGTTTACAATAACTACGTCAGGTTATTCATAAAATTTAACTTTAGTCCTTTGTCGTAGTTTAATAGACATTCGGATAAAAAAAAATAATTAATGGCGCTGACACAATATGAGGATGCTGAATTGCTCATTCAATTTCGTAATGAAGCAACGAAAGAAAGCGCATTTACAACCCTTATAAAAAAATACCAGGAACGCCTTTATTGGCATGTACGTCGAATGGTCGTTGACCATGATGATGCGAATGATATATTGCAAAATGTTTTCATAAGAGTATGGAAAGCGTTAGAAAATTTCAAAGAAGAATCTCAGCTTTATACCTGGCTCTATCGAATAGCTACCAACGAATCTTTAACATTTTTAGAAAATAAAAAAAAGCGAAGTGCAGTAAGCCTGAGTGATGTGGAAAGTGGACTACAAAACAAGGTGCGTTCTTCAGAAAACTTCGATGCCAATAAACTGGAATGGAAACTACAACTCGCTATACAGAGCCTTCCGGAAAAACAAAAAATCGTTTTCAGTCTCAGGTATTACGATGAAATGCCTTACGAAGAAATGAGCAGGGTGCTGGATACCAGCGAAGGTGCGCTGAAAGCCAGTTATCACCATGCTGCCAAAAAAATAGAGGATTATATCCTTAATCATTAAACCTCAAACCTCTTTTTAGGTCTTAAGCCTTGATAATGAATAACAGAAAGGTTATACAACAAGAACTGAATGAATGGAATTTAAAAGTCATATCAGCTATTCAGGAGCCCGTTTTTAGCCTGCCTGATTCCTATTTTGAAAACTTTCCATCCACTGTATTATCAAAGATCAAGGATGAAATTGCTGTTCCAACAGGAGAAGAATTGATAATTTCTTCCCCTATATTTTCCCGCCTTTCCAGGCAAATGCCTTTTGAAGTTCCACAGAATTATTTTTCAAACTTTGTCTATATAACCACAGAGTTAACCGAAAACCATTTACAGGAAACAATGGGTGGACTTAACAAGATTCAGCCATACACTTTACCTTCTGGATACTTCAATGATTTTCCTGAAAAAATGTTGGCACGTGTATCTTCAGCCCCTGCAAAAATAATTCCCATACATAGCAGAAACTGGTTCCGAATTGCTGTGGCTGCGATTGTAGCTGGTATTATCAGCATCAGTGGTTTTTTATATTTTAATGATTCGCAAAATAATTCAATAGGTACTACCACATCATTAGCCCACAATTTGAATGAAGTGCCGGATAAAGAGCTTGAAGATTTTATAAGTACTGCAGACGCCGGTAATGAAGATGACATTATAGAAACATCTACAACTGTCACGAATATAAATGCGCTGCTTCAAGACATTCCGGATCACGAGCTTGATGCATTTTTGGAACAAGTGCCCGATGATGAAGAACTTTAAAAAAGACTGAGCATACATAAATGAAACGAATTTTATATATAATTAGTTTTTTTATCATTTTCCAAAATGCTGCTTATGCACAGGAAGAGGAAGGGAGAAATGGTGAAAAGATGAGGCAGCGCATGAGTGAATATATTCAGAAGGAACTTAATCTATCCAAGGCTGAAGCCGATAAATTTTCCCCGGCCTTTATCAGCTATTTCAATGAATTAAGAAAAACGAATCAACAATACCGTGGCGACAGGCTTATGTTGCAACAAAAGACGGCAGACTTACGGCTACGCTATCGCAATCAGTTTAAACCCATATTAGGTGATAAACGCAGCAATAATGTTTTTGTTTACGAGCGGAAATTTGTAGAAGAAGTAAAAAGGCATCGCAGAGAACGCAATCAAAATAGAAAAATAAGCACTTCAAATAAAAAAACATAATGTCCGTTGCAATAAAACTGAAATTCAGCTACATTTGAACCTGGTGTTTTTCATAGGTTAGCAACGGCCGGCTCTTTTTAGGGCAGGCCTTTTTTTGGCCCCCTATCCCCGGTGGGGGTATTTAGGTCACACATTTATTTTTAATTCGCATTATTTTAATTAAAGAATTAGAAAGCTTGATTTTTATTTTAAAACTATTTGTATAAGGAAACAGCTCAATAAAATTCATCCTCTTTTGGACAGAAGCATTTTATTCAGGTAAGCGATTTGTCCTAAATGGTAAATATCGTGCTGTATCAATCCATGCAGTAATTTTTTAAAATTGTATTTGCGATCAGGAACAATTTTATCGAGTATCACATCATTTTGTTTTTGGAGGATGTTAATTAATTCATGCTGTGTTTCCGCAAACCCGATGAGTCCTTTTGCCCAAAGAGATTTATCATTCATATCAAGTTTGCTCCAGTCGTTTTGTTCAAAATATTTCATGCTTTTTTCCTCATCAGGCTCTAAGCTGTAAATAGTGAATTCACGCCAGTTGTTAATATGCCACAATAATTCCAGCATGCTATGTTGGTCATTCCATTTAATGAATGCATCACTTTCTTTCACTTCTTGGAGCAACTCTATAATACTTCTCCCAAACCAAGGCTCACCCTCGTAAGCATCTTTCAATTGGGTGATAATAAACAAGATTTCTTTATTCATTCAAATATTTTAAAGTTTGGAGTTAACGGTTCACATTTGATTAACTATTTACTCAAATACATACTTCTGTCTTTATACAATTGACGGAAATAAGGATCCCGCAAATCTTTGATAAAGCGTATGGCTTCTCCGGTTGATTTCATCTCAGGGCCTAACTCTTTATTTACACCCGGAAATTTATTGAAAGAAAAAACCGGTTCCTTGATAGCAAAACCATTCAGGTTTTTTTCAAAAGTGAAATCCTTCAGTTTATTTTCACCCAGCATCACTTTTGTGGCTACACTCAGATAAGGATAATTATATGCTTTTGCTATAAAAGGTGTAGTCCGTGATGCCCTCGGATTCGCTTCTATCACAAATACTTTATTGTCTTTGATTGCAAATTGAATATTAATTAATCCTAATATATTTAAAGACCGTGTTATCTTTTCTGCATAGTGCTCCATAGTAGTTACTATCAGTGGTGTAAGATTGAATGCAGGTAATACTGCATTGCTGTCGCCGCTATGTATGCCGGCAGGTTCGATATGCTCCATCACACCCATTACATGGAAATCGTCACCATCAAAAATGGCATCAATTTCAGCTTCCTGGCAACGATCCAGAAAATGGTCAATCAATATTTTATTATCCGGAATATGCTTCAGCAGGCTGATCACTGCTTTTTCCAATTCCTCATCATTAATTACGATACGCATGCGCTGCCCGCCCAACACATAGCTGGGCCGAACCAATACGGGGTAAACCACTTTTTTCGCTACGGCTATTGCCTCATCTACATCGAAGGCTGTTCCATATTGCGGATATGGAATTTCAAGTTCTTTAAGGAGATCACTAAACCGGCCTCTGTCTTCAGCAATGTCCATATTGTCGTAAGAAGTGCCAATGATCTTGATGCCTTTTGCATGTAGCCGCTTTGCCAGTTTTAATGCGGTCTGTCCTCCCAACTGCACGATAACACCTTCAGGTTTTTCGAGTTCGATTATTTCCCAGAGATGCTCCCAATAAACCGGTTCGAAATATAATTTATCTGCAATATCAAAATCTGTTGATACTGTTTCAGGATTACAGTTCACCATGATGGCTTCGTATCCGCATTCTTTGATTGCGAGCAGGCCATGCACACAGCAATAATCAAATTCAATCCCCTGACCTATGCGGTTCGGACCGCTTCCCAGTACAACTATTTTCTTTTTTTCACTGACCTTGCTTTCATTGGATTGTCCCTCTTCAAAAGTGCTGTAGAAATAAGGGGTTTTGGCTTCAAATTCAGCACTACAGGTATCTACCATTTTATAAACACGTGTAATACCCGCAGCTTTACGTTTTTCATATACTTCATCTTCAGTTCCATCTTGTATTATCCTTGAGATTTGCTCATCACTAAAGCCATGAGCTTTTGCTTTTTTCAATAGATCGAGCGGCAGGTCTTCAAGCCAGTAATTTTCTAATTCTTTTTCAATAATACATATCTTCTGAATTTCATAAATGAACCACCGGTCTATATAAGTTGCTTTAGAAATTGTATTTACACTTACCCCAAGCATCAATGCATCTTTGATCCTGAATATGCGATCCCATTTCGGAATCTTAATATATTCAAGCAAATCTTCAGCATGCATCTGGCTCCTGCCATAATAGCCCAAACCAACAGCATTGTTCTCCAGGCTTTGACAGGCTTTTTGAACTGCTTCTGTAAAGCACCTGCCAATAGCCATCACTTCGCCCACACTTTTCATTTGTAGTCCCAATGTATCATTCGCTCCTTTAAACTTATCGAAATTCCATCTTGGAATCTTTACAATCACATAATCCAACGCCGGTTCAAAATATGCAGATGTAGTTTTTGTAATTTGATTTTCCAATTCGTCCAATGTATAACCAATGGCGAGTTTTGCTGCAATTTTTGCAATCGGGTAACCAGTAGCTTTAGATGCCAAAGCTGAAGACCGGCTTACGCGGGGATTAATCTCAATAGCAATAATTTCTTCCGTAGCAGGATTCAATGAAAACTGTACGTTGCAACCACCTGCAAAATTTCCAAGGTCTCGCATCATTTTAATAGCTGTATTCCGCATGAGCTGAAATGCAGTATCGCTCAGTGTCATAGCAGGGGCAACAGTTATTGAATCGCCCGTATGTATGCCCATTGGGTCAAAATTTTCTACAGTACAAATGATCACGACATTGTCATTGGCATCCCGCAATAATTCTAATTCGAATTCTTTCCATCCCAGTACAGCTTTTTCAACCAACACTTCATGGATAGGGGAAGCCTGGAGTCCATTGGTGAGTGCTTCATCGAGTTCATCTTTATCATGTACAAAGCCGCCCCCTGTACCCCCTAATGTAAAAGAGGGCCTTATTACAAGTGGAAATCCAATTTCCTGGGCAAATTCTTTTCCTTCCAGAAATGAATTGGCTGTACGTGCAGGTGCAACAGGTACACCTAATTGTATCATCCATTGGCGAAACTTTTCCCGATCTTCTGCTTTATCTATTGCTTTAATATCAACACCGATAAGCCTCACATTATACTTTACCCAAATGCCCAGGTCTTCTGCTTCCTTGGCCAGATTTAGTGCAGTCTGTCCGCCCATAGTTGGCAACACCGCATCAATATTATTTTCTTCCAGTATCTGCTCTATGCTTTCAGTAGTCAAGGGTAAGAGATATACTTTATCAGCCATCATGGGATCTGTCATGATGGTGGCGGGATTGCTATTGATCAACACTACTTTGATCCCCTCTTCTGCCAGACTCCTTGCCGCCTGTGTACCTGCATAATCGAATTCGCAGGCCTGGCCAATGACGATAGGGCCTGAACCAATGATCAATACAGATTTTATTGAATTATCTTTTGGCATTAGAATTAATTATGTATTGATTGAACTAAAATTAATTGAATAGAAAGATTACCAGATCATTTTTATACATAAAAAAACCGGGCTATTGCCCGGGATGCAAAACTACGTGAAAAGAAGTTTTGTAATTACATTGTTTAAAATCTCGCTATAAACTCAAGTGCGCTTATACAATTGTGCCATTGCCGGTAGGTGTACCGGTATTCCTAGTACCAAGCACATTACCTAAATCGCCGAGATTATCATTTACAAACTTTTTGCCTTTATCAACTAAATCTCTTTTTTGCTCTTCAGACATTTTTGAATATTTGTATGCTCCAAATGCTGCTGCACCTAATAATAATAACGAGCCCAATCCTGGTTTACGTGTCATAATTTTTGATTTTTTATTTTATACTCTTGCCATAGGGCAGAAATAAAGTAATAAAATATCGTACCATACATGCAAAGTTATACTACGGGAGGATTGTCCATTGGAGTACCCGAGGTATTTTGAGCTGTGATATTTTGAGGTGTTGTCTTATTTCCACCTTTAAATAAGCTTTCAAAAAACTCTTCCATTTTGGGCATATATTCTTTCATAGCATCAGTGCCTTTGGTCTTCAATTCTGCAAAGTATTCAAGAGCCTTGTCTTCTGCATCAACGGCGGAGGTTTTCAATTTATTAGCCTTTTCTTTGATGTCTGTAGCCAACTTTTCTTTTTCTTCTTCGGTCATATTCATGTATTTATATGCACCGAATGCTGCAGCCGCTCCAAGTAAAAATGTAGCGAGATGTTTGTTATTTACGCTCATGTTTTTTGAATTTTTAAGAATAATTAATTTTTTGTCTCAGGTAAGTTACCAATTTTATGCCCAGCTTCGCAACTTTCAAAAAAGAACTTTTAAATACAATGTGGTTTAAAATATTATCAGTGCTTTTTATTTTTCTGCTTTATAGCAATATGTGTAGTGCACAGATATTCCAACCTGACTATTTTCGAAATCCATTAAATATAAAAATGGAACTGGTCGCCAATTTTGGTGAACTGCGAAACAATCACTGGCACATGGGGCTGGATATACGCACACAGCAACGAGAGAATCTTCCGGTGCATGCAGCAGCAGCAGGCTATATAAGCAAGATAAAAATAGAACCTGGTGGATTTGGCAGAGCCATATACATCAACCATCCAAATGGGCTGACGACACTATATGCGCATCTTAATAATTTTACACCTGCCATAGATAAATGGGTTAAAGAGCAGCAATACAAATTAGAATCCTGGGCAGTGGAATTAATTGTCCCCCCTCAATTATTTCCATTATCGAAAGGTCAGTTTTTCGCCTATAGTGGTAATACCGGTGGATCGGCAGGACCGCATGTTCATTTTGAAATCAGGGATACCAAAACCGATAAATGTCTTAATCCCTTAATATTCCGTTTTCCACTATCTGATAATGTACCACCGACAATTAGCAGGTTAGCGATGTATGACCGTTCCCGATCTGTGTATTCCCAATCTCCGCAAATGCTTCCTATCAAAAAAACAGGTTCTATGTATGGAATGGTGAAGTCTGATCTGGTAAAAGTGGGGAGCAATAGGATCAGTTTTGCCATAGGGGCGACTGACCGTTTGAGTGGATCTTCAAATCCAAATGGAGTATATAGCGTTCAAGTAAAAATGGATGGTAATCTGGTATCAGGATTTATATTGAATAATATTGGTTACGACGAAACCCGGTATATGAATGCGCACACAGACTACAGGTATAAAACTATTGGTGGCTCATGGCTTCAACATTTAAGCCCTATGCCGGGGGACGCTACGTCTATTTATAATACAAAATCAAATGAAGGCGTTATTGTTTTCAATGACGAAGAAGCACACTTAATAAGAATAGAAGTAAAAGATGCTGCACAAAATATTTCTGTAATCCAGTTAAATGTCCAATACGATCCAAATGTGGCCCTCAATACTATTACTCCTATTACTGATACATGGATACCTAATTATATAAATGCATTTGAGCATGACTACTTTGAGGCTTACAGCAGTGAAACAACGGTTTATGATACGGTTAATGTTACTTATAAAAAGTTGGATGGTATATCTGCCAAAGCCCTTGGATCTGCACATTATTTTCTAAGCTCAGCTATACCTGCTCACGATTCCTTCCTGGTAAGATTGCATTCACTTGATACTTTAAACGATTACCAAAAAAATTGTACAGTTCTCTTAAGTACTTCCGGAAACCGAAAGGTTGTAAAAAAAGCAAGGTGGCAGGGCAATTGGGTTTGGGCCTTTTTTCGTCAGTTCGGGACTTTTCAGGCATTCATTGATGATGTACCCCCTACGATAAATGCACCTGCTGCAAGTGGCAACAGGATTGTTTTTACACCTCGTGATAACTTCAACAGCATAAGGAAATTTCGTGCAGAGCTTGATGGAAAGTGGTTGCGGTTTACCAATAACGGTGGTAAAACATGGATTTATAATTACGATGAAAAGTTCGCACTAGGAACACATGAACTTAAAGTTATGGTAGAAGATGAAGCAGGTAATGTAACCAATAAAGTATGGACGGTTACGAGGTGATTAAAATAAAGCATGAAAGAAATGCACTTCACCAAAAAACTTTTCATCAGGTAACAACCAAACTGCTAAACAAAAATTAAATATTTCATGGCTACACATATAAAGATCGGGGATAGAGCTCCGGGCTTTGAAAGCAAAGACGGCGATGGAAATAAATTCACATTACGTGATTTGCTCGGACAAAAAGTGATACTCTTTTTTTATCCTGCAGACGATACACCAGGTTGTACTATTCAAGCCTGCAATTTGAGAGACAATTTTCAACTGCTCAAACAAAAAGGATATAATGTAATTGGAATTAGTCCTGATGATGGAGCAAGCCATAGAAAATTTAGCAGCAAATTCAACTTACCATTTCCATTATTGACTGATCCAAAACATAAAATCATCAATAAATATGGTGTTTGGGGCGAGAAAAACCTTTATGGACGAAAATATATGGGCTTGCAACGAACCACTTTTGTAATCAACGAAAAGGGAAGTATTGAAAATATTTTCTTACGTCCAAAAAACAAGGCCCATGCAGAAGAAATTCTTTTTAAGTCGGTTAAATGATCCACTCTATTTGACCTACATTAAACTGTTCCTGTATGGCATGCTTAACTACTAACTGGCCGGCAGATGTAACATCCAAAATGATAGCCTCGAAAACCCGGTTTGCCTTTTTTAAACGAACCTTTTGCTTCCATTTGTAAAGGCTTTTTTTATATTCCATCTCTGTAAAAAAATGATTACTGATTAATGCATCAAATGCATTTAGAACATCAGTGGCTAATTCCTGTGCAAGCGAAATAGGTTGATAGTGTATGCCGGTAATTTGTTTTAAGGAAACGGCCTTTGTTTGCAAATCATCGAATACCACCTGGTTCACATTGATTCCAATACCGCATATTGCAAACTTCCATTGACTGCCCTGTATTATATTTTCAATTAATATTCCTCCTGCCTTTCTGTCACACCAATACAGATCGTTAGGCCACTTAATGGTTACATTTTCATTAATATACTTTTTCAAAAATCTGCAACCACCCAGCGCCACTGCCTTACTCAGCCAAAACATTTCTGAACTATTCAGGCAAGTGGGTTCTAAAATGATACTACAAGTAATGTTCTGATTTTGTTGAGCAATCCATTCCTTATTTCGCTGGCCTTTCCCATTGGTTTGATGGTGCGCAAATACACAGGTTCCATGTTGTGCCATACCTGCATGAGCAAGTGCGGTGGCATAGTTGTTGGTGCTGTCAACCTGATTTAATTCTATGAATTTGACCATTCTTGGAGTTTAACTACAAGCTCAAAATTTGTTCTTAATTTTGAAACAAAGCTATAGCCTGCTTGTTTACTCTATCATGATGTGCACTCATTATTAATATTTTAAATAGCATTTGTATTTGGAACGATTAGAAGTATTGACAACACGAAAGAAAGGAACTACCAGACTCAACCGTAATTCAAAGATTTTTAAATCAATCATCAAAGCTATTCAGGATAAAAAAGGCGAAAATACCGTCTCATTGGATTTAAGAAAAATTCAGGAAGCGGTTGCTGATTTTTTTATTATTTGTGAAGCCAATAATCAACCCCAGATACGAGCCCTTGCAGATGCTGTGGAAGCAGCAGTAAAAAATAATTGTGGTGAAAATCCCTATCATCATGAGGGAAAGAAAAACCTGCAATGGGTATTGATAGATTATATTAATGTTGTAGTACATATCATGATGCCTGAAAGCCGTAAGTTTTACAAATTAGAAGAATTGTGGAGTGATGCTTCACTGGAAGAATATAATGTTTAACCGGAGTTTGTGATTAAAAGATAAGCTGCCCGATATTTTTCGGGTAAATATCCATTATTTAGCAGCCTTCATATATAAAAGCAAAAATGTCACAGGAACCATATAAACAAGATAACAAACCTAAACTCCCAAAATTCTCAACCAGACCTGGAGGAGAACCTGATGGTTCCAAAAAAGGCCCGCGCTTCAGTATTTACTGGGTATATGCAATCATCGCAATCATATTGATTGGCTTTAATTTTTTAAATCCTTTTAATTCTTCCACCGGCACTATCAACCAAAATCAGTTTGAAGAAATGCTGAAAGGGGGTGAGGTTTCAAAATATACAATCATATCTAATAGAAATATAGTAAGGGTAAAACTTACCGGCGAAGCTATAACGAAGTATGAAGGTAAAATCGGCAAAAATTTGAGAGCTGAAGATGAGGCGCATACTACATTCAAGATAGGCTCTGTTGACTCTTTCAAAGATGACATGAGGGAATTTTACAGGAATAACCCACAGGTGAAGAATGTGGGCGATGCGACTTCAGATACTAATATATGGAGTCCTATTCTTCAAACTATTCTTCCTATTCTTATATTCATAGCCATCTGGATATTACTGATGCGCAAGATGGGAGGAGGAGCCGGTGGAGGTGGAGGACCTGGTGGTATATTTAATATTGGCAAATCGAAAGCAACCCTATTTGATAAAGGCACTAAAGTGAATATAACTTTCGCTGATGTAGCTGGTTTGGATGAAGCGAAAGTAGAAGTAATGGAAATTGTTGACTTTTTAAAGAATCCAAAAAAATATACTTCTTTAGGTGGTAAAATCCCCAAAGGCGCACTACTAATAGGACCGCCCGGTACTGGAAAAACTTTGTTGGCAAAAGCAATGGCCGGCGAAGCCCAGGTTCCATTTTTTAGCTTGAGCGGTAGCGACTTTGTAGAGATGTTTGTAGGTGTGGGTGCAAGTCGTGTACGTGACTTGTTCAAACAAGCCCGGGAAAAATCTCCCTGTATCATTTTTATTGATGAAATAGATGCTATAGGCAGGGCACGCGGAAAGAACATGATGATGAGCAATGATGAACGTGAAAGCACCCTTAACCAATTGCTTGTAGAAATGGATGGATTTAGCGGTGAAACCGGGATAATTGTTTTGGCTGCTACGAACCGCCCCGATGTTTTGGATACCGCACTTTTACGTCCAGGTCGCTTTGACCGCCAGATCACCATTGACAAACCTGACCTGAAAGGGAGAGAAGCAATCTTTAAAGTGCATTTGAAACCAATCAAAATCTCAGAAAAACTAGACATTTTTAAAATTGCAGAACAAACACCCGGATTTGCCGGAGCAGATATTGCCAACGTTTGCAATGAAGCAGCTTTAATAGCAGCACGCAAAGGAAAAACGGCTGTGGATATGGAAGACTTTCAGGATGCGGTAGATCGTGTGATCGGTGGTTTGGAAAAAAAGAATAAAATCATTTCACCTGAAGAAAAAAAGATCATTGCATATCACGAAGCGGGTCATGCAATTTGCGGATGGTATCTTGAACATGCTTATCCTTTACTAAAAGTTTCGATTGTGCCGAGAGGAACTGCTGCTTTGGGCTATGCACAATACACTCCTAAAGAACAATATCTATACAATACAGACCAGTTAACTGATCAGATTTGTATGACATTAGGCGGCAGGGCAAGTGAAGAAATATTCTTTGGCAAAATATCAACCGGCGCCCAAAATGATCTTCAACAGATAACCCGCATTGCACACGCAATGGTGACTGTATATGGTATGAGTGAAAAAGTAGGTAATATCAGTTATTATGACCCACAAGCTGATCAGACTTTTACTAAACCCTACTCTGATGAAACCGCTAAGATTATTGATCAGGAGGTAAGATTGCTCATAGATGATGCATACGAAAGAACGAAGGGACTATTAAGGGAAAAACAAGATCAGGTAGAGAAACTGGCTGAAGCGCTGCTTACAAAAGAAGTACTTTTTCAAAGTGATGTGGAAGAGCTGATTGGCCGGCGTCCTTATGAAGAAAAAAAGGCACTTGGTATAGATGATGATAAACATCATGAAGGTGGTATCAGCGAAGGCGTTCCACCTTACGATCCCGGTATTATTGTACAGCAACCGGTAGCACAATGAGTTCCGAATCTTCCAGAAAAAATATTTTTGATAAAATAAGATTGGCGTTGACGAAATCAACGCCAATTCCTTTTCCGCAAACTGTAGGAGATGAGGCTCAGTTTCATTCTTCGGAAAAAGACTTAGTACTGGAGTTTGCAGAACAATTCACTTCCCTTTTGGGTAAGTTCATTTTTTGCGAGGATGTAATAAAATTGCCTCTGACGGTCAATGGGCTTTGCAAACAAATGGATTGGCAAAAAATATATTGCACTGAAGAAAAATTTGCAAAACATTTTCCACAAGCATTGAGGACTGGCGATATTATAAATTGCGATGCAGGTATTACCTCTTGCGAACTATTAATATCAAGAACAGGCAGTATTGTATTGAGTAGTAATAACAGTGGTCGCATTGCCAGTGCTTATGCTCCCGTTCATATTTGCATTGCCTATACTTCACAAGTGGTTTATGACATCAAAGATGCATTCTCTATTCTTCAAAAAAAATATGGAGATCAACTTCCTTCGTTTATCACCTTAGCTACAGGCCCCAGCCGCACAGCAGATATAGAAAAAACTTTAGTTGTCGGTGTACACGGCCCAAAAGAAGTGTACCTGATACTGGCAGATGATTTAGTTTAAAAAAAATCAGGATTTTAGAAATGAATATTCCACCAGGAAAAAAAATATATTTTTTATCTGATTTTCATCTCGGAGCACCGGATGCACAAAGCAGCCTGCTGCGTGAAAAAACAATTGTGCTTTTCCTTGATGAAATAAAAGGTGAAGCTTCTGCGATATTCATTGTTGGCGATGTATTTGACTTTTGGTATGAATATGATCATGTAGTGCCCAAAGGCTATGTACGCCTGCTTGGTAAGCTTGCGGAACTCACTGATTCCGGTATAGCAGTGCATTTCTTTGTTGGCAACCATGACATGTGGATGAATTCTTATTTTCAAAAAGAATTAAACATCCCTGTTTATTTTGGGCCCAAAGAATTTGAATGGAATGAAAAAACATTTTACATAGCCCATGGCGATGGCCTGGGACCGGGCGATCATAAATATAAAGCGCTAAAAAAAGCATTTCGTAACCCGGTGTGTCAATGGCTATTTGGAGCACTGCCCCCGGGCATAGGCATTGGTTTAGCCAATTATTTCAGCGAAAAAAGCCGGGCTAAATCCGGCGACAGGGAAGAAACTTTCCTTGGAGAGGATAAAGAATGGCTGCTGATACACAGTAATGAAGTATTGAAAGAAAAAAAGGTGAATTATTTTCTTTATGGACATAGACACCTGCCTATAGATATTCGTCTTTCTAAGGAAAGCCGTTATATAAATCTGGGTGATTGGATTCGTTATTGCACTTACGCTGTATTCGATGGCACAGATCTTACTTTAAAATCTTATACCGACCAGGAACATAAAATCATAAGAAAAGAGTGAAGTCAATTTTTTACATAGTTATTTTTTTGTTTTCATTATCCGTTTCAGCACAGGGAGATTCTTCTTTTATGCTCATGAAAACCATGAAGATAAATGCAAGGACTTTCACTATTGACAATCTTGAAAACCTGTATTTACTTACTGAAACCGATCAGTTAAAAAAATACAATAGCAACGGGGATTCTATAGCAGTGTATAATGAAATGAAACGTTTTGGAAAGTTGTATGCCCTTGATGTTTCCAACCCATTAAAAATTTTATTGTTCTACAAAGATTTTTCTACTGTTTCAGTTTTAGACCGGCTTTTGTCTTTGCGAAATTCCTTAGATCTCCGAAAACACAATATTCTGCAGGCTACAGCTGTAAGCGGTTCTTATGACAATAACATTTGGGTATTTGATGCGCAGGAAAACAAATTGAAAAAAATAGATGAACAGGGTAACTTAATATTAGAAACTATAGATTTCAGGTCCTTCCTTCCCATGAGCTTCTCTCCTGAGAAAATTATTGATCAAAACAATTCAGTTTATTTATATGACCCGCTAGTAGGCCTGCTGCAGTTTGACTATTTTGGCAGCTTTCAAAAAAAACATCCGGTCACAGGATTGAAAAACATTGCTATTTTAGATAAAAGTATTGTGGGTATAGATACAGGTCGGCTTACTATTTACAATACATCCACACTCATGCAAAGGCAGTATCAGTTTCCCTCATCTTTCGGTTCGTTCAATCAATACATTATTGCCAATACAAAACTGCTCACCCTTAACAACGGAAGTATAAATATTTATTCTTTCCGATTTTAATTTTTGGGTTAATAATTTAGCTCAAATTCCGCAGTGGATGAATCATTTTTTGCAGCAACTTGTTTTTGATAACCGCATAAAGGATTATTTGTGGGCAGCAGGTATTATTTTGTTTGCCGTTATTCTGAACAAGATTATTTCCAGATACCTCGCAGGATTGCTTTGCAAACTGTTTAAAAGAAACTGGAAAGCTTTTGATCAGCAAAAATTCATTGATCTTTTTATTCATCCCCTTGGCATTTTTTTGGTTTGGACTATTTCTTTTATAGTTCTCTACAAATTGAATTTTCCAAAAGCATGGAACATTATTATCTACAAATATTCACTTCAATCTATATTTCATGCTATAGGCACAGCTATAGAAATTGCCGTGTTTATCTGGTTGTTATTGAGGATAATAGACTTCATTGCTAATGTGCTGGAAAGAAAAGCGAACTATACGGCAGATCAAAGCGACAACCAATTAATTATTTTTTTTAAAGATTTTTTCAAAGTTGTTTTAAGTATTGTGGGTTTGTTATTGATAGTGCGCTTTGCTTTTAATTACAATATCTCAACAGTTCTTACCGGTCTGAGTATAGTAGGAGCAGCTATTGCGCTTTCGTTGCGTGAAAGCCTCGAAAACCTGATTGCATCTTTTGTCATCTTTTTCGATAAACCATTCACAACAGGCGACCTTGTAAAAGTTCAGAATATTACCGGCAATGTAGAGCGGATAGGCTTGCGGAGTACACGCATCCGCACCGAGCAGAAGTCTTATGTCACTGTCCCCAATAAGCAAATGGTTGATAGTATTTTGGATAATTTATCACTACGGTCGCAGCGAAAAAATGACCTCTGGTTACATCTGAATTTACAAACCCCAAGTGAAAAAATAAAACAGCTTCTTACAACAGTGAAAAACTATTTATCTAAAATTGAAGACCTGCAAAGCTGGAATGTTTTAGTTGAGGACATAAATCAGCAGGCTATTATTCTGCACCTGGAATGTTTTACACTTCCAATTGAGATGGCTCAATTTCTTTCTTTAAAACAATCAATCAATTTGTTTGCTTTAGAAACTTTAGAAGAGATGGATATAAAAATCGCAGGCGCTATGGCACCGGCACCGCCTCTACCTGAGAGGGCATGATTATTTAGTTTGGGTTATATTATCTGATGTAATTACTAAAACCTAAAATAAAAACTATTTCTTTCCACTGATAATTTCACCTAACTCTTTATCAAACATTCCTGTTTTACCATATTCTACTACCCTGCCTATTTCCTTCCCGTTTTTGAGTACTATAAAAGTAGGTACAAGTGTAATATTGAAAGCCTCTGTAAGATTATGTAAAGTTTTCTTGCTCCGGTCAACACCAACAAGTGTGATATGCTTTTCAGATAATCCACCTGCTTCTGCGAGTAAGAAAAACTTTGGCAAAAGATTTTTCGTATCGTCACACCAGGTGCCGCCAAATGCCAGCACATGTATTGAATCTTTATTCTTATTGAATGCATATAAAGCGGAAGCATCCGGAACATACCCTTTTTGATTTTCGGCATACCATAGGAAAGCAGAATCATTTTTCAGATCGTTTTTGCTCATAAATCCTTTGATAACTTTAGTACCATTAGCATCTACATTTACTTCTGCTTTTTGTGCTATAACTACGACACTTGTAAAAAGCATTATTACCGCGAATAATATTTTTTTCATATTAGAGTATTGATAATTAAAATTAAGATGAGCGTTTATACAAATCGGGTTGCAAACGTTAAACCTTATTTTAGAGATGTGCTTTTAACTCAAGTAAAAAGCTTCTTATTTTCTGAAGGGATTGTATCAGCCTGTATTTTTCGTCGGCTTGTTTATTCTTTCTTAAAAAATCTTTAGCTCCCTCAATGGTGAATTTTCTACGCCTGAGCAAGTCATATATCAACTGAACCAGCTTTACATCTTCCGGACGAAAAAAGCGATCGCCTTTACGATTTTTACGAAGTTCCATCCCAAACTCACCTTCCCAATGGCGCAATACAGATGAATTTATATGAAACATTTGTGCAACATATCCTATGGAATAATATTGTTTTTCAAAAAGTACAGCATCTTCTGGAACTACAACATTAATTACATCTTCACCCATTTCTTTCAATGACTTACGTCCCCGCGTATTTTTTTGTTTTTCCTGGAGAGGAAGTATAGGACTCCCTGATAAAAATTCTTTTGGAATCTTTTCATCTTCATTGGAAAACTCAAGGGTTATCTGATTAATTTCTTTTCCCATCAGCGAATCAAAAGTATGTAACCAAATGGATGTTTCAATCCAAACTCTGATTAGAGGCTTTTGCCCTTTTTAATAACTCATCAAATTGTTTTGGATTAAGGTCATTGTAAAAAAAATAAACAGGATCAAGCTTGTTTCCGTTCTTATGTACTTCGTAATGACAGTGCGGTCCTGTTGACTTGCCAGTAGAGCCAACATAGCCAAGAATTTCTCCTCTTTTTACTTTCTGGCCTCTTCTTACTTTTATTCGTATCATGTGTCCATACAGCGTTTCGTAGCCATAGCCATGATTGATGATCACATGATTGCCATATCCGATATCGCTATAACCTGTAGATTTAATACTTCCATGAGCCGTAGCATAAATGGGTGTTCCCTGAGGTGCTGAAAAGTCCATACCTGCATGCATTTTTGGGGTTTTATAAATTGGGTCAATGCGGTAGCCAAAACCTGATGCTATCCTATTTAGGTCTTGGTTGCTTACCGGCTGAATAGCTGGAGTTGCACCCAATAATTCTTCCTTATTATTTACAAGTACAGCCAATTCATCATAGGATTTTTTCTGTATTGCAATTCTATTGGCAAGTGTTGATAAAGAAGCATGTATGGATTGTACAAGGGCATTGTCCCTCATACCTTCTATTTTAGCTATTTCCTTTTGTTTTTCTAAAGCCTGTGCTCTGGCACTGTCAGGAATAGGTTGTGCTTCAAAAATGCTGCGATATACGTTGTTGTCCCTCTTTTCCAATTCAGCCATTTGTTGCTGAATATCTTTCACCTTTTTATTTAAATCCTGATAGCGGTATTTTAAATTTTCATTTTCTGCCTTTACAAATTTTTCTGTGGGTGAGCCTATAAATTGAAATGCGAAATAGGAAATGATAGCAGATGTAACGAGAGCAACAGCAAGAAAACTGAATACCCTCAGTAATTTTACATGGAAAGGTGTTACCAGCTTCTCATAACGAAGCGTATGCGTATTGTAGAAGTATTTGATCTTCTTCATAATACCGGGGCTGCAAGTCGGCAACATTCCTATTCGTTACCTTTGCGCTCTCCCTGTTTTAAGGGGGAGCAAATATACCTATAAAGAAAAAAACACATTTTTATTGTGAAATTTTTGACCAGCGCTGAAATCCGAAAAAAATTTTTAGACTTTTTCCAAAGCAAAAACCACCAAATCGTTCCTTCTGCCCCAATCATTGTAAAAAATGACCCGACATTGATGTTCACCAATGCAGGGATGAATCAATTTAAAGATTATTTTTTAGGAAATAAACAAGCCCCTTTTCCCAGGGTAGTTGATACACAAAAATGCCTTCGGGTAAGTGGTAAACATAATGACCTTGAAGAAGTGGGTGTGGATACTTTCCATCATACCATGTTCGAAATGCTGGGGAACTGGAGCTTTGGAAATCCTGAGAACCCGGCAGAAGGTTATTTTAAAAAAGAAGCTATTGAATGGAGTTGGGAGTTATTAACCAAAGAATTAGGCATCTCTGAAGACCGGCTTTACGTTACCATATTTGAAGGCAATGCCCTGGAAGGCATTGAAAAAGATACAGAAGCTATTGAAGAATGGAGCAAGTGGATAGATCCGCAGCGGATATTGCCATTTGGGAAAAAAGATAATTTTTGGGAAATGGGTGATACCGGACCTTGTGGACCCTGTACAGAAATTCATGTAGATACACGGAGCGATGAAGAAAGACAAACTATTGACGGCAAAGAATTGGTGAATATGGATCACCCCCAGGTGATAGAAATATGGAATAATGTATTTATACAATACAACAGGCTCAAAGATGGCAGCCTTAATCCTTTGCCCGCCAAACATGTAGATACGGGGATGGGCTTCGAACGCCTGGTAAGAGTGCTTCAGCAAAAGGGCAGTAATTACGATACAGATATATTTAGCGGTACAATAAATAAAATTGAGGAGATCACAAATAAAAAATACGATCAATCTGAAGCTCTCATTTCGGATGGGGAAGAGGCCGATGTAGCCTTCCGCGTAATTGCTGATCATCTAAGGGCGATTTGTTTTTCTATTGCTGATGGTCAATTACCTGCAAATACCGGTGCAGGATATGTGATCCGGAGGATCTTGCGCAGAGCCGCCCGTCATTACTATACACATCTGAATTATCCTCAACCATTATTGTTTCAGTTAGTTCCGGTTTTAGCAAAGCAGTTTGAAAATGTATTTCCTGAATTATTTGCGCAACAAGACTTCGTAGCTAAAGTGATCCGCGAAGAAGAAGAAGCCTTCTTACGTACACTGGAAAAAGGCCTGAAAAGAATTGATGATATTATTGTAAACTCAGGCGGTAATATTTCCGGTAAAGATGCTTTTGAATTATACGATACCTATGGTTTCCCTTTTGACCTTACGGGCCTGATAGCCTCCGAACGCAAATGCAGTGTTGATTCAGAAGGTTTTCAAACAGAAATGCAAGCGCAAAAATACAGGAGTCGAAAGGCCACTGCCACCGATACCGGCGATTGGTCAATAGTAAATAAAGACAACCACCATACTGTCTTTGTCGGTTATGATTCGCTTGAATCTGAAGCAGAAATGCTTCGGTATAGAAAAGTAAGCGCTAAAGGAAAACAAATTTTTCAAATCGTTTTAGACAAAACACCTTTCTATGCAGAAAGCGGAGGCCAGGTAGGTGATTCAGGTAAAATAATATTTCAGCATTCGGAATTGCCGGTTATAGATACCAAAAAAGAAAATGACCTCATCATTCATTATGTCGAAACCGACCCATCCAGGGTAGATGGAAAGCTTATAGCTTCAGTAGATATCGAAAGAAGAAATAAAACTGCCCTGCACCATACGGCAACTCATTTATTGCATGCTGCTTTACGCACTGTGCTGGGCAAACATGTTGCTCAAAAAGGTTCTCTGGTAACACCCGATTATTTAAGATTTGACTTTTCACATTTTTCAAAACTTTCGTCAGAAGATTTGCTGAAAGTTGAAAAGTTGGTGAATGAAAAAATACGTCAGAATGTACCGGTTGTCATAGAAATAATGAATAAGGAAGAAGCGATGAGTATGGGAGCCACAGCGCTATTTGGTGAAAAATATGGTGATCAGGTAAGAGTGGTTATTATGGACCCTGCTTATTCTATTGAACTTTGTGGGGGCACGCATGTAATGGCTACCGGTTCGATTGGACTATGTAAAATAGTGTCAGAAGTAGCTGTAGGCGCAGGTGTGCGCCGCATAGAAGCCATCTGTGGCGAAGCAGCGGAAAAGCAGGTTTATCAATATATAAATGAACTGCAACAACTTAAGGATGTATTGAAGAGTTCAAAAAATCTTCCAGACGCAGTCCAGAATTTAATAGAGGAAAATGCTACTTTAAAAAGAGAAATTGCTCATATTGAGCAGAGGCAATTATATGATATCAAAAAATCTTTACGGGATAAATTCAAAAAGGTAAATGGCACACACTTCATTGGTGAAAAGGTTGACGTACGCAGTATAGAATCTTTGAAAAAGCTTGCCCTGGATCTTAAAACCAATGCGCAAAATCATTTAATAACATTAGCTGCCATCATCAATGGAAAAGTGAATGTAGTGGTGGCAACGGACGATGAGTTCACAAAACAAAAAGGACTTGATTCTATACAGATTATAAAACTTCATGTAGCGCCATTGATAAAGGGCGGTGGGGGTGGACAAAAAAATATTGCTACTGCAGGCGGCCAGGATGCTAATTCCCTTGAAGAGGTGCTCAATACTGTAGAAAGCCTTTTATAAAATTATTTTTTTAACACTTGCGAAAGTTTTCGTATTTCATGTTTTTAATCTTATATTTGATCTACGAAATCAAACGTACTTAAAAAATATATTTTATGAAGCATTACTTTTTAAAGGCAGTTGCTATTGCCTCTATCTTTTCAGCTACAGTGCCTCTGTATGCTCAGGATCAAAGAGATAAAAAAGATAAAGATGAAAAAGAATTTCAAAATATCATTATTACCCGCAAAGATGCACTGGATGAAAAAATGATCATTGAAGTGCAAGGGGATAAAGTGATTATTAACGGGAAAGATGCCAAAGAACACAAAGATGTAACCGTGCGTACGCAAAAGTTAAAGGACAATTCTTTATTTCTTCGTGGTGCACAGGGCAATTCATGGAATTTCAATTGGGATGAAAATAATCATTACTCATTTTTTTCTGAAGATTCAACCCGGGCCATGCTGGGCATAGGTACGAGTGAAAATGAAAAAGGTGCGGAAGTTAATTCGGTAAATAAAGAAAGTGCAGCCGAAAAAGCAGGGCTGAGGAAAGGAGATATTATTACCAAAATTGGGGATCACAAAGTAATAAAGGGTGAAGATGTAACAAAAGCAATAAAAACACACAAACCCGGAGATAAAGTAGCGGTACATATTATCAGAAATGGAAAAGAACAAACACTAACTGCTGAATTGGATAAATGGAAAGGCATTAAAATAAACAAGCTGGAAGCTACTTTTCCTATGGCCCCAATGCCGCCTATGCCACCTTTTGCAAGTGGAATGTTCAATTCAACAGGTCGTCCCAAACTTGGACTTTCCATTCAGGACACTGATAATGGAAAAGGAGTAATGGTACTGAATGCAGATGATGAAGGCAACGCAGCAAAAGCAGGTGTAAAAGAAAAAGACATCATTACACACGTGGATGATAAAGCAGTAAACAGCACAGATGAAATAACTAAAATTATCCGGGAAAGCAGAGATAAATCATCTATCAGATTACAGGTATTGCGCAATGGAAAAACGCAAAACATAGAAGTGAAAATTCCACGAAAATTGAAAACATCAGAAATTTAAATATTTATTTTAACTCCATTTTCCTGTCCTGCCTACGGCGGGACTTTTTTTTAGCAATTTGCTCATATCAATAAACTCTACTTTTGCCACACTTAAAAATTTATTGATGAAAAGTGTATTTTGTTTATGCGCCTGTTTTTTAGTCTTTCTTTCAGCCTGTGAGCAAAAGGATAAGATCAATTTTACAGTAAAAGGAAGAGTAAAAAACGCAGCGACAAGCCTTATCTTTCTTGAAGAAGCCGCTTTAGGCAGCGATAGACCTGTAATAGTAGATTCTGTGCATCTTGGTAAAAATGGAAGTTTTGAATTGAGTACCATTGCTAAAGAAGAAAATTTATATGTATTAAGATTTTCCCAGGAAATGAATCCTGTAGCCACATTTATCAATGATGTAAAAGAGATCGAAATAACTGCAGATATGCAAAATGTCAAGGGGTTTTATTCGGTAAAAGGTTCACCTGCCAGCCAGTCATTGATAGATTATATTAGCCAGAGCAATACGAGGCTTTCTTCCATTTATGCATTAAGTGTACAATCAGATAGTATTCAAAAAAATAATATTCAAAAAAAAGGAGGCAGCGACAGCAGTACATTAAACATAGATAACAACAGAATTGCAGCCGCCAAAGAATATAAAAAATATGTCACAGAAATTATTACTTCCAGCAAAAGCGCAGCTCTTGCTATTTTTGTGTTAGGCAGTTTTCAAAGTTATTCCTCTAATCCTGTTTTAGGTTTGGAAGCTTTTTCTCAGCCCGAAATTGTTTCTTTAGTTGATCAGACAATTGCTAAGTTTCCACAACACACTGGATTAGCTTCGATTAAAAGCAGGTTACAGACACAGTCTTCTGCCCCTACATCTGAGGGCTTATTGAACAAACCTGCACCTGACTTTACGCTCGCAGATGTAGATGGTAATAATTTTTCTCTTTCCTCATTGAAAGGTAAATATGTATTAGTGGATTTTTGGGCAAGCTGGTGCAAACCTTGTCGCGTTGAAAATCCTAACCTGGTAAAAGCTTACAACCTTTACAAGAACAAAAATTTTACTGTATTAGGTGTTTCACTTGACAAAGAAAAAAGCGAGTGGTTAAAAGCAATCAAAGCTGATGGGCTTGCCTGGAAGCAAGTGAGTGATTTAAAATTTTGGAATAGTGCAGTAGTGCCACTGTATAATATCCAGGGAATACCTTATAATATTTTGCTTGATCCCAAAGGAGTAGTGATAGCAGAAGGATTAATGGGAGATGCTTTGAATAGTAAGCTGGCAGAAACTATAAAATAAAATATGTATTGTTCATGAAAATGCCCGCTGTTCATGGCGGGCATTTTTGTAGTTTAGGTGGAATAATATTTATTTATCCCAGAATATTCTCTCTAATACACTTGCCTTTTGTTTCGGTGCATTCGGGTTTAAATCAATTTCACTTTGAGGAAGTAAAAGTGAACGTGGAATGCCTGAAACAACACCATTTGCAACAGGATTGAGTACCGGATATCCGGTTCTTCTAAAGTCTGTCCAGGGTTCTAAAACTACGCCATAACTCGCAACATATTTTTCCTGAATGATCCTTCTCAAATTACTTTCCATATTACCACTCAAAGTCCCATTAGCTGCCACATAAGCATCTGCATCTGCAGTAGATACACCTGCCATTTGCATAGACGCCCGAATGCCTGCTTGAAAAAATGTTTGGCCTCTGCGGGTGGTCAGGACATTACTGCCCTTCATCAGGTAATAGAAACTATAAAAACCCTAATCTCATCCAAGTATGTATTGGTTGATTTTTGGGCCAGCTGGTGTGCACCGTGACGTGCAGAAAACCCAACGGTTGTAAAAGCATTTCAGCAGTTTAAGGATAAAAATTTTACCGTTTTAGGTGTGTCTTTGGATAGGCAAAAGACCCCTGGCTAAAAGCTATAAAAGATGATGGGTTAACCTGGACGCATGTCAGCGACCTGCAGTTTTGGATAGCCCTGTTGTACCTATGTATTAAGTATGGCATCCAAGGCATTCCTTATAATGTACTGATCAACCCTGAAGGTGTGGTAGTAGCAGAGAATTTGAGGGGTGAACAACTTCTTGAGCAACTTACTGCCTTTGTAAAATAAAACTTTGTGTAACTAAAAGAGGCAGCCAAGTGGCCGCCTCTTTTTTACCTTACTATAGTTTGTCTCTTAATCGTTTTGTACTGAGTTTGGATTTGCCTGTATTTCCGAAATAGGAATCGCAAACTGCCATCTGTTATCTACCGAAGGAGCGCCTATTTGCATTACGCCTCCTACAGATGCAGATACATAATTGGGTACAGTAGTTCTGTCCAAAGGTTGATTCAACCTTTTTAGATCAAAGAATCTAAAACCTTCTCCCCAAAATTCTACTCTTCTTTGGAAAAGGATTTCATTGATAAGGGCAGCTCCCGTATTGGTACTAAGCGTATAGTTTGCATCACGTTTCTTTGCCAGTGTAAACAGCGCTGCCTTAGCCTCAGCTTCTTTTCCGGCAAGGTTGGCATTGGCTTCGGCTAATATGAGATACATTTCTGCAAGTCGGATATAAGGCACATCTCCTATTGTAGGAATGGCCCTTGTTTTAAACTTCCTGCTCATGAACGGCTCTCTTGCATAAGCTGTAGAAGGCAATGGAAAGTTTGTTGCTGTAGGAGCAGGTTCCCACATTGTCTTTCTTATATCAGATGTTTTTATCTGTGCATAAAGGGCAGAATTGATTCTCTTTGGACGGCTGCGTATATAAGATGTATTACCATCCCAGGAGATTTGGGCAAAGTAAGAACCAAAAGTATCTCCCTGATCATCCTGTACAAAAGCACCCCAAATCCACTCAGTGTTATTTATATTATTGAACCCAGACCGGTATTGGGTACTATCCATAAGTGAAAAGGCATTCCCATCAATCACTTGCTTTGCAAAGCTGGCAGCTGACGTGTAATTTTGCTGTGTCAAAGCCACCCTTGCCTTAATGGCCCTTGCGGCATTTAAACTTAAGTGCGATTTATTTAGAGCTGGGGATGCTGTAGGAAATAAGGCCAGCGCATCGTCCAGATCTTTATTAATCTGCGTGTACACTTCTTCTACAGTAGAACGAGGTAGTTTAAGATCTAGCGGACTCAGTGGCATGGAAACGCCTAACTGGCTGTTTGTTGTCCCTGCCCCATAACGCTTTCCATAAATTTGAACCAGATTAAAATAAGCCCAGCCACGTATGGTTAACGCTTCTGCTTTCAGCCTTTTTTTATCTGCTTCAGGTCCAGCAGCTGCATCAATGTTAACAATCAATGCATTGGCATTACCAATAATGCGGTAATAAAATCTAAAGGGAAAAGCAACCCAACCACTGGCATCATTTTTCTGGCTAACCCAGCCACCTGTACCACTACCGGCAGTAGTATACCAGGTACCAACCGATTGATGTAGGTCTTCACCCATAAAATCCATGTCTAACATGATGCCACCCTGCCCTGGCTGATTTTGATCACCATAGCGGGAATACATATACCTGTAAATACCATTGATTACGTTAGAAGCATTGGTGGTACTGGTAAATAAAGCCGCTTCATCTGCACTACCTGTAGGGGCAGTGTCTAAAAAATCTTTTTTGCAAGCAGTAACCAAAGTGAAACTTGCAATAATAACAAAGGCAAATATTTTTTTCATATCTGATAGTTGAAAGTAATTTTAAAAAGAAACATTAAGGCCTGCACTTAGTACACGGTTGGGTGTATACACAGCACTGTTTGTACCATTAAAGCTCTCAGCGGGATTTAACCCTTTTCTTTTTGAAATAACTGCCAGGTTCTCACCTGAAACATAAAATTTAAGTTGTCCTACTTTCAACCGGCTCAATAAATTTTTTCCAAAAGAATAGGACACTGCTATATTCCGGATACTTAAATAAGAGGCATCAATCAGAAAACGGTTTGACTGAGCGTTAAAATTACCTGCATTGGCTATATCCAATCTGGGGAAATCAGTTACATCTCCCGGCTTTTGCCACGACTTTAGTACATCAGCATGAATAGAGGATCCGTAAGCAGGACTAAGCAAACCCTGATAATTGCCATCGTAAAATTTACCGCCTAACTGGTAGTTCAATAAAAAGGATAGTCCTACTCCTTTAAAATCAACTGAACTTCCAAATGATCCAAACACATCAGGTATGGCAGAACCCGAATATTCGAAACGTGCATTTGTTGGATTGGTCACCACAGTATCCCCCGTTTTACTAATACGGAAACCTGTTGTAAGTCCTGGATTGGCGAAATAAAGGCCTGCTCCATCATCCGGATCTACCCCATACCACTGTCTCAGATAAAAGGCATTGATATCTTTTCCTTCTGCCAGCCTTTTTGTTCCACTTGTAATAGCCTGTCCTCTTGGCAGTTTGGTTATTTCATTTTTCAGGCTGGTTGCATTTAACTGAAAATCCCAGTTGAAATCTCTTGTCCTCACTACATCTGCATTCAACTGAAGTTCAAGACCCTTATTTGACATGGCACCAATGTTTTCAGTGCGACTGGTCACTATTGCAGACAAACCCTGGGGCACATCAAATAATAATTCTGAAGAGCCTCTATCAAAGGCTTCAAGTGTACCTGATATCCTGTTTTTGAACAAACCAAAATCAATACCCAGGCTAAGTGTTTTATTAACTTCCCATGTTAGATCATTGTTCGATAAAGACGATGCCAAAGCACCCGGTTCAGTGGCATTATTGAAACCTAAACCATACAGCCCCTGGTATTCGTAATAGCTTCCAAGAGCGTCATTACCCACGGTACCGTAAGCAGCTCTTATTTTTAACTCATTAAGCCAGTCAACATTAGTCAGGAAACTTTCACGCTTAATAAACCAGGAGGCACCCACTGAATAAAAATTACCCCAACGGGATTCTGGAGCAAAACGGGATGATCCGTCTCTTCTATAAGAAAACTCAGCAAAATACTTATTGTTGTAGCCATAGTTCAAACGGCTTAAATACGCATCTCTTCTTAGATTGTCGAAACTACCATTGACCCCGCCTAAAGTAACAAAGTTGATTAGCTCCACGTTACCGTCAAGGTTCATTCCTCTTCTATTACCATTAAAATACGTTTCATTTACCCACTGGTTTTCATGCCCTACTAATACACCTACATCGTGTGCGCCAAAGGATCGTCTGTAATTTAAAAGCTGATTTGCAGAAATGGTTCTGAACTCGTTTGATGAGGTTGATGAGGTACCACCAGCGGTAACGCCATCTCCTACGATCCTGTTCTGAAATCCTTTTCCCCGTGTATTATTCAGATCAAGCCCTACATTGGCAGTGGCCGTAAAATCTCTGAGGAATTTTCCTTCTAAAAAAGTACGTGCTATAATACTATTCCTGTTAGAAATAGACTGATTCAGCAGGGTCTCATAAATTACATGACGCCCCGGGAAAGCACCCTGGGGGCGGTTTATGGATCCGGCGTGTTGGCCAAAATCATAAACTTGGTTGCCTTCGGCATCCAACACAGGTGTTCCCGTAGTGCTGAATGCACGAACCGGATAAATAGGTCCGATCCGGCGGGCAAATACGAAAGGATTTATGATCGTATTGCCACCATCGCCACTTGCCTGATTAGACTTTACAATGACACCACTAAGATTGATTCCTGACCTCAACCAGCTTTTCATTTGTGAATTAAGGCTCACACGAGCGGTAGCCCTTTCATAATCCGATCTAATAACAAATCCCTCATCTTTTAAATAGTTGAGCGAAATGTAATAATCTGACTTATTCATTTTAGCTGAAGTACTCATTGATACTTCATTTCGTGGACCGTTTTGAGATAAAGGTCCAAACCAATCGAAATCATTATATAATAACGTAGCGCTTGGATTCAGTTTTCCATCTGTACCTACAATGCTGCCATTAGGAACATTGTACGGATTATAGATCAACTGATTGGCAATCGTTGCAGATGCCTGGGCCGCCGCAGCAGATTCTGATAAACCTGTACCTGAATTAGGATATTGCAGGCTGTTTTTAAGTGCCTGCCACATTACCGGATAGTAATCATTGGTACCTACCCTGTCGTATTCAGGTATTCCTCTTTGAGAAAAACCAGAAGAAACAACAATATTTACTCTGGGCTCAGCGGTTTTTCCTTTTTTAGTGGTAATCAATACTACACCATTTGCAGCCCTTGCTCCATATAATGCAGTAGAAGATGCATCTTTCAGAAGAGAAATAGTCTCAATATCATTCGTATTCAGGTCACCGAGAAAACCTTCGTATGGAAAACCATCTACCACGTACAAAGGGGCGCTGCTGGCATTTACAGATCCAAAACCTCTGATTCGTATTGCAGCACTGCTTCCTGGCTGGCCATTTCCCGAGGTAGCGGAAATACCAGGTGCTGCACCGGCAAGAGCTTGAGTTATATTGGTAGTTACTCTTGTCTCCAATTGCTTTGATCCAATAGTAGAGACAGAGCCGGTAATGGATTCTCTTTTTTGAGCACCATAAGCCACCACAACAACTTCATCCATTGAGCCTACTACAGATGTTAATGTAACGGTTACATTGGATTGATTAAGGATGGACACCTCGAAATTTTGAAAACCCACTGATGACACGATCAATGTCCGGGCTGTTTCCGGAACACTTAAAGTAAATGCCCCATCAGTTGCTGTAGTGGTACCCAGTGCTGTGCCTTTTATCGTAACGGAGGCATTTGGTACACCACTACCTTGTGCATCTACAATGCGACCTGTAATGGTGCGGTCTTGAGCTAGGAGGTTTGTGCATACTACAAACATACCCAGTAACAGAAGTAGAAATATTCTCATTGTGTGATTGATTTAAATAAATAATTGAAAAAAAATATGTAGAGATACTCAAAGTCAGATGAATAACAGACTAATTCAAAAGTAGAATCGCTGCGTAAAAATCGATCAGAGGTTTGAAAAATTGTATTTTTTTCGTCAAATGACTACAAAAGCCCGCTGGTTACCAGCGGGCTTTTGTTCTTATGAAAATATCAATAGCCAGGATTTTGCTGTCCTTTCAAAGACGGATTAATATCAATTTCTCTTTGAGGAATGGGCAAGATTACTTTTTGACCCGTACATGGCACTGACAAAGCAGCGGTTGGGCCGGAACTACGCAAAGGTTTCCCCTTTCTCAACAAATCCATTCTTCTATGCCCTTCAAAAGCAAGTTCCTTACGTCTCTCATTCAGAATTGCATCTACAAAAGCCTGTTTTGTTGTAAACGTTGCCATTGTCCAACTGGTTAAACCTGCTCTTGTACGTAGTAGATTCATCAAGTCAATAGATATTTGGTTGATGCCATTTAGTTCCGCTAATGCTTCAGCGCGGTTAAGGTACATTTCTGTAACCCGTATAACAGGTGTATTGTCTGCGTTGGTTCTTGCATCAAAGTATTTTAAAGTAAATCTTCTTCTTGGTCCGTCTGACGCAACCGCTGAATCACTGATACCTAAACGCCTGTCACCAGGTTCCTGCAAATAGGCATTTACAAGATCTGTACTAAACGGTGCATCGCCCCTGCCGCCCTGAGCTGCAGGACGATGGTAAGAAGCCAGACCACCAGCTCCTGTGCGGGAATTATCAGTAGTAGTCATTTGAATAGTAAAAACATCTTCCGCAGAATTAGCATCATAAAAAGCATAGTTAGCTGCTAATACATACGTTGGAGTTGCTGTAATTACTTCATTAGCCCTGGCAGCAGCTGCTGTCCATTCCCCTCTGTATAAATGAAGGCGGGATAAGAGCCCTCTGGCAGCACCTTTTGTTGCTCTACCTCTGGTATCCGCTGCAGCAGGATAGGTAACAGGTAAATCGGTAAGAGCTTCTTCCAAATCTTTTTTAATTTGAAGATGAACTTCGTTAACAGTGCTTCTTGCCGGAAAATCAATTTCGCCCGCCTTAAATTCTTTTAATACAAGCGGCACTCCCAAATTACTGCCCATACTGCAATTGTAAGGCTGCGCAAATAAATTAACCAATTGGAAATAAGTCAATGCCCGCATAAACTTAGCTTCAGCCACCATTCCTTTTTTTTGTGCATCTGTAAAGCCTGATTCAGTAATGCCCGGCACACGGTCAATGACAGAGTTTGCTCTTAGTATAACCCTGTAATGATCTTGCCAAATGGGGGCTATACTGACGTTTGTGGAAAGTGTAGTATACTGGTTAATCTCCTGAAGCGTTGGAAAGGAACCGACAAATTGTACATTATCTGCCTGATAATCCCCTATAATCAAGGGCAAACCTCCAAATACCTCTAAAACTTGTGCAGTGCTATAAATACCAAATACTGCCGCCTGAGCTCCTGCCCTGGTAGTAAAAACTACCTGGTCTGACAGCGACTGTTCAGGCTCTATTGCCAATTCTTTTTTACAGGCAGCAAAAGAGCAAACCAATAATAATGACAAGGATAATTTATATAAATTCATAAAATTTAATAATTTAATAATTTAATAATTTTAGAAACTAATATTAAGACCGAATGTAAAAGTTCTTGCCTGAGGTAACGCAAAAAATGACTGACCCTGAATTAAGCTGCCTCCATTAGCGGAGACTTCTGCATCTGGCCCGCGGAAATCTTTATCCTGAATAATGAAAAGATTTTGACCCAGTACATAAAAACGGGCACTGCTGATAAATTTTACTCTATCAATTATTGTCCTAGGCAATCTGTAACCAAGGGAAAGTGTTTTTAAACGGGCATACGATCCATTCTGCATTTGTAAGGTAGATAACTGGTTAAAAATAGGAGCTGTAGAACTTGATAACTTCGGGGCAAATGCCTTATCACCCACCATTTTCCAATAATCCAAAACATTGGTAGTCTTATTAAAAGAGGGTGAGCCAAGATTTTCTGTAAATTCCAATCCACTAATCAATACCTTATTTCCATAAGCGAAATTAATGAATGCCGAGAGGTCAAATTCTTTAAACCTGAATGAATTAGTAAAGCCTCCTGTGTATTTCGGTATGGCACTGCCTACAATTTGCCTGTCTGCAGCTGTGGGAGTGGTGGTAGCCTTGCCATTTTTATCTTCCCATTCTGCATCGCCGGTAGCCGGGTTTACTCCAAGATAACGGATCAAGTAAAAAGTATTTCTTGAAAAACCTACAATAGCACGTTGTGCTGAGGAAATAACCAGGTGGTCACGCCCAGCTTCATCTTTGTTTGTAGGTAACGAAAGCACTTTATTATTAAGGTATCCGAAGTTCAAAGATGTATTCCATTCAAAATTCTTGGTTTTGACATTTACCGTATTCAATTCAATATCAACACCTTTG
>Ga0183260_10000231_pt1 | contig 44790 bp, 50 predicted proteins | sample AntDrymUQ4972206_2_FD_129768 | JGI IMG/M metagenome (GOLD analysis project Ga0183260, IMG submission 129768) | Polar desert sand microbial communities from Dry Valleys, Antarctica - metaG UQ497 (22.06) (version 2) (version 2) | ecosystem: Environmental > Terrestrial > Soil > Desert | place... | reverse complement strand
GCGGCCACTACCCTGCCCCTCCGCCCCCCGTCGTGGAGGTCGGCGGGGCAGGGGCGACTCCGGCGCCCTCGAGTGCCTTGATCTTGCCGGCGAAGCCCTCGACGCCGTCCGAGCGATTGATCCGGACCCGGTTGAGGGTGAGCAGCTGGTCGGGGCCGGCGTTGCCGTACTGGGTCGTCGTGGCGGTCAGGTAGCCCGCCTGGCGCACGGCATCGATGACCCGCGCGTCGTATCGCCCCGCGGGATAGCAGAAGAACCGCGCGGGGCGGCCGAAGCGGCGGCGGATCTCCCGGCGTGAGTCGACGAGCTCGGCAGTGAGCTGCGCGTCGTCGAGCGTCGTGAGATCAGGATGGGTGACGGTGTGGGACTCGAGTTCCCACCCGGCGGCCAGCAGGGCTCGCACCTGTGCGGGCGAGATGCCCCCCTGGCTGGTGTTCTCGAGCATGTCGACCTGGAGGTAGAGCAGCCCTGGCCAGCGCATCCGTGCAAGGATCGGCCGCGCGAAGGCCCAGATGCTGCGGTATCCGTCGTCGAAGGTCAGGACCACCGGGCGCGCGGGTAACGCCACCCCCTTCGTCCACAGGTCATAGACCTGCTGGAGGGTCACCGCGGTGTAGCCCTTCGTCTTGAGCCAGCGCATCTGGCCGGCGAAGTCGGCCTTGGCTACATAGAGCTCGGGGAGTGGGGCCCCGGCCGGCGGATCGTTGACCGCGTGATACATGAGGATGGGGACCGGCACGTCGCGCTGCGAGCGCGGAACGCGGCGCACGGGGCGCGGAGGAGCGGGCCGACCGGCGGGGGATCCGGCGCGGGTCCCGGCGCGCGTGGGCGCCTCGGCACCGCGGGAGGCCGCCCGCCGGCCGCCGGCCCTACCGTCATCCCCGCCGCCGGCGAGGCTCCCGACGGCGATCACCACCGCGACGAGGCCGGCGAGCAGCGCGACGACGGCGAGCGCCCGACGCCGTTGCACGGCCGCCCGCCGGCGCCCGCGCCCCTCGTGCTCGGAGCGCGGCCGGTGCCCTCGATCGTCGGAGGAATCGTTCACGCCGCTTCGTCCAGAGCTTGATTGACCAGCGCGTCGGCGTGGGCGTTCTGGGCGCGCGGGACCGATCGGATGCTCCAGCGCTCGAAGTTACGCAGCGCGCGTGTCGCGGCGTGGTGGAGCGGGCGCATCGCCGCGTGCTTGACCTTGTAGACGCCCTGGAGCTGGCGCGCCACGAGCTCTGAGTCGTTGACGAGCTCGAGCTGAGTGGCTCCAAGGGCCCGGGCGCGCTCTATGCCAAGCAGGACGGCCCGATACTCCGCGACGTTGTTGGTGGCGGTCCCGATTGTCTCTGCAGACTCGTCGAGGACCGTCCCCTCCGGGTCGGCGACCACGGCGCCGACCGCGGCCGGCCCCGGGTTCCCCCGCGCGCCGCCGTCGACGTGCACGATCACTCGCATCTGCCCCCAGGCTAGTCGGCCGGCGGACGTCTAAATCGAACCTCGGTCTAGATGCTCGGAAATTCCCCGGGCACGCGCGGGCGGCGACGGTCGCGCACCTTGCGGTTGCCGCCCGCCTCGGGAAGGCCCTCGCGCCGCTCGCCCTTCTGGCGGCGGTCGATGATCACCTCGACGTGCGGATCGTCCGCGTAGTACTCGTTGAGCCGGTCGTAGAGCTCGGGGGCGAGCTCTTCGGGGACCACGCTGTAGATCATTGGGCGAGCCTCACCTCGGCCAGGATCCTAGAGGATCGCGCCCTCCCGCCCTATAGGACACACGTCTAGTGCCGAGGGCTCGCGTCGGACGTCCGTCGAGCCCGGGCTCTCACCGAGGCGGGCCGAGGGCGAGCAGGCCGTCGTCGTCGGCGACTGCGTTGCCGACGTGCTCGTCCTGCGAGAGCTCGTCGAGCTCGGTGCCCTGCGCGGCGATCCTGACACCGTTGGCCTCGTCTGCCAGGTCCGCCTCGTAGCGATACCACGACAGCTCCCAGCCGACGACGATGGTCACCACGCTCGAGCGGTGGGCGTCGGTGAGCACCGCGACCAGCGGCGGCCCCAGCGACCGCGCGATGCCCGCGACCGAGCGGGGGTGCTCGGAGGTGTTGAACAGCTCGAGCGCCCGCGCACGCTTCATCTCGTCGCTCGAGGGAACCGCGTGGACGTGGCGCTCGTGCATGAGCGAGGGCGGCGGCGGCTGACGCCGCGGCGGTGGCGAGGGCAGTGGCGGCCCCACCACGGGGACCCGTTCGGCATCCCCCGTATCGTCGATCTCCCGGTCGTCGTCGTACGCAAGGGGGGCGCCCGGATGCTCACGGCGCCCGCGCAACCGGCCGAGCAGCGAACGGCGCCGGTCGCCAGAGCCCCACTGCGCACGCGGCTCCAGGCTCTCGTCCTCGGGGATCCAGCCCTCGTTGACGGCGCGCCCGCGGCACAGCTCGCATACGAGCTTGCGCTCGCCGCCGTGCAGGTAGTGGTCGGCCCCCTCGCCGCGCAGCAGCGTGCGGCCGCACACGTCGCAGTTGAGGACCGTGTCGCTCGGCCGGATGTCCCTGGTGGCCATGCGAGCCGAAGATAGCAAGGGCCCCCGCACCCTCCGAGAGGCGCAAGGGAACGTGCGCCAAGCCCTTTAGGTCTTTACTGCCTCGGACTCCTTCTCGGAGGCCTGGATGACCTTCTGGGCGAGGTGGGAGGGAATCTCCTCGTAGCGCAGGAAGTCCATGGTGTACTCGCCCTGGCCGCCGGTGATCGAGCGCAGGTCGGGTGCGTAAGTCAGCATCTCGGCCATCGGCACCTCTGCGCGGATCTCGGTCATGGCCCCGGCCGCCTCGGTCCCCTGGGGGCGCCCGCGACGCGAGGAGAGGTCGCCCATGACGTCGCCGACGCTTGAGTCGGGCACCGACACGGTGACCATCATGATCGGTTCGAGCAGCACGGGACCGGCCTCGGCGAGAGCCTGCTTCATGGCCAGCGAGCCGGCGACCTTGAAAGCCATCTCGGAGGAGTCGACGGTGTGGTACTGGCCGTCGAAGAGCCGCACGCGGACCCCCTTGACCGGGTAGCCGGCGAGGGTTCCCTCCTCCATCGCCTCGACGACGCCCTTCTCCACCGCCGGAATGAAGCTGGTCGGGATCACCCCGCCCTTGATCGCGTTGACGAACTCGAAGCCGTCCTCGAGCGGCTCTATCTCGATGTGGCAGTCGCCGAACTGGCCGCGCCCTCCGGTCTGCTTCTTGTGGCGCCCGTGCGCCTTGGCGCCCTGGCGAATCGTCTCCTGGTAGGGCACGCGCGGCGGCTTGAGGTTGACCTCCGCGCCGAAGCGAGCCCTCATCCGCTCGACGAGGACCTCCACGTGGACCTGGGTGAGGCCGGCGACGATCTGCTCGCCGGTCTGGGGATCGCGGTGCAGGTCGATCGTCGGATCCTCTTCCTGGAGGCGACGCAACGCGGTGAACACCTTGTCCTCCTCGCCCTTGGACTTCGGCTCGACGGCGAAGGCCATGACCGGCGCCGGGAGCTTGATGGCCGGCATGGCGATCGGCTCGTCGCGGGCGGCGAGCCAGTCGCCGGCCTTGGTCTCCTTGAGCTTGGCGACCGCGCCGATGTCCCCGGCGCCGAACTCGCTCACGTGCTTGGTCTCCTTGCCCTCGTAGACGAGCAGCTGACCCACGCGCTCCTTGTTGTGGGTGCGCGTGTTGAGCAGCTGGCTGTCGGGGCTCATCGTTCCCTGGTAGACCCGGAACAGGTTGATCCGACCCGCGAAGGGGTCCGCGCGCGTCTTGAACACGTAGGCGTAGAGCTCGGCGGCCTCGTCTGCCTCGAGCGCGATGCCCTCGACCTCGAGCGCCCCGTGCTTGACCGGCGAGGGGAGGTCCTCGACGATCGCGTCGAGGAGGCGGTTGGTGGCGAGGTTGCGGGTGGCCACCCCGCAGGTGACCGGGAAGAGCGCGCCATGGTTGGTGCCCTCCTTCAGCGTGCTGACGATCTCCTCGTGGGAGATCTCCTCTCCCTCGAGGTAGCGCTCCAGCAGCGAGTCGGAGTTCTCCGCGACCTCGTCCATGAGCTTCTCGCGGTACTCCTGCGCGTGCTCGAGGAGGTCCTCGGGAATGTCGATCTCCGAGCAGTTGTCGCGATCGGCGCTGTCGTAGCGGTAGGCCTTCATGTCGATGAGGTCGATCACGCCCGAGACCTCGTGCTCGGAGCCGATCGGGATCTCCGTCGCGACGACGTGGGGGCCGAAGGCGTCCTGGAGGCTTGAGAGCGTGCGGAAGAAGTCGGCGCGCTCGCGGTCGAGCATGTTCACGAAGACCAGGCGCGCGATGTCGAGCTCGGAGGCACGCTCCCACAGCCGCGTCGTCGCGACCTCGACGCCCATCACCGCGTTGACCACGAACACCGCCGACTCGCACACTCGCAGCGCGCCGAGCGCGTCTGCCACGAAGCTCGGCTCCCCGGGCGTGTCGAGCAGGTTGATCTTGCGGTCCTGCCACTCGAAGGACGACAGGGCCGCCGAGATCGACATCTGGCGCGCCTTCTCGTCCTCGTCGCCGTCGGAGACCGTCGTGCCGGCGGGCACCGTCCCGAGCCGGTTGACCGCGCCGGCTCCGAAGAGCAGCGCCTCGTGCAACGAGGTCTTGCCGGCGCCCCGGTGACCGACGAGCGCGACGTTGCGGATCCGGTCGGCGGGCTTGTGCATCGGTCGGTCCCTCCTCTCCTCGATCGAGGCGACGGACATTACCGACCGGCGTGGGGTGCTAGGCCTGCACCTCTTCGCTCTGCAACCGCGAGCGCAGACGCATGACGGCCTTGGTGTGGAGCTGGGAGATGCGCGACTCGGTGACCCCGAGGACCTCGCCGATCTCGCGCAGGGTCAGGTTCTCGTAGTAGTAGAGCGCGATGACGAGCTTCTCGCGCTCGGGCAGGCGAGCGATCGCGTCGGCGACGCGATCCTTGAGCTCGGAGGCGTCGACGAGCTTTGCCGGATCTGGCGCGCCGGGGTCCTGGATGGTGTCCAGGAGGGAGACCTGGTCGCCGCTGGTGTCCGAGATGGACCACAGCTCGTCCAGCGCGGCGATCGTCGACTTGGAGATCTGGAGCAGCGCCTCCTGGAAGTCGTCCATCGTCATCTCGAGCTCTGAGGCCATCTCGTCGTCGGTGGGCGTTCGCTGGAGGCGGCCCTCGAGCCTGACGTTGGCTCGCTCGATCTCCCTCTCCCGCGCCCGTACGGACCTTGGGACCCAGTCCAGAGAGCGCAGCTCGTCGATGATCGCGCCCTTGATGCGCGGCAGCGCGTAGGTCTCGAACTTGATCTCGCGCGCGAGCTCGAAGCGCTGGATCGCCGATGTGAGGTCGACGAGCCCATAGGAGATCAGGTCGGCCTCCTCGACGTGAGCGGGCAGCCCCGAGGCCATGCGTCCGGCGACGTACTTGACCAGGGGCGAGTAGGCGACGACGAGGCGCTCGCGTGCCCGCTCGTCCCCGCTGGCCTTGTAGCGACGCCACAGGTCGCGCAGCTCGATCGCCTTGACGTTGGTCTCCAGGATGCTTCGCCTCTCACCTTCCCTGTGGCGCTGAACGTCGTACTAGGCTCGAGGATGGCTCCTAGCGTAGGCCGATCGCAACCGCGAGGACTCTACCCGAGTGTAGACCTGCGTAGTGCTCATGCTCGCGTGCCCCAGCAGCTCCTGAATGGCCCGCAAATCCGCGCCTCCCTCCAGCAGATGGGTCGCGAAGGAGTGGCGCAGCCAGTGCGGCGAGACCCCGGCCTGCAGCGCCGCGCGGCGGGTCCATACCCTCAGCCGCCGGCGGACGTCCGACGGGGACAGGCGCCTGCCCGACTTGGAGAGCAGCAGCGCCGGATCGGGCTCGGGCCCGGTCAGGGCCGGCCGCGCGCGATCCAGGTAGCGCTCGAGCGCGGCCGCGGCGTACTCGCCGAGCGGCACGAAGCGGGTCTTTGACCCCTTGCCCTCGACGCGCACCTCCTCGCCGTCGAAGTCAACGCCCTCGAGGTCGAGGTTGACGAGCTCCTCGGCCCGCAGGCCCGAGCCGTAGGCGAGCTCGAACATCGCGCGGTCGCGCAGCTCGAGCGCGGTGGTGGCCGGGATGCGCTCCAGCAGGGCGAAGACCTCCGCCGGCCGAAGCGTCCGCGGAAGCCGCGCGGGCCGCTTGGGCGATGCGACCAGCTCAGCCGCATTGTGCTCGAGGATGCCCGCGTCGACGAGGATCGCGCACAGTGCGCGCAGCGAGGCGAGCTTGCGCGCAACGGTCGTCGGCGCCATGCGCCGCTCGGAGAGCAGTGCCGCATACCGGCGCACGAGGCGCGGCTCGATGGCCTCGGGCAAAGCTCCCTGCGCGGCCGCCCACCCCGCGAACTGCTGGGTGTCGATCCCGTAGGCGCGGCGCGTCTTCTCCGCGGCGCCCCGGCGGCGCAGGTCGCGATCGAGCGCCGAGAGGGCGTCCGACCAGGCGGAGCGCAGGTTAGGCTCCACCTGCGTGGGGGTCTTCTTCGTCGACACCGACACGGGTCAGGTGGCCACCGGCCGCCAGCTCTTCGAGGCCGGGATCTCCGACCGGGACGGCACGCCGCCCAAGCCCTGGTTCCGCATCCAGGGCCCCAGCGACGCGTCGACGCTGTGGTACGCCGTCCTGCGCAAGCGGGAACGTGGGGTATACATCGGCACCCTCTCCATTCGACACCTCGGCCACCACGCCTCCCTCCTGGAGAAGGGGTGGGAGGAGGTCCCGATCGGCGAAATCCAGCCGGAGCCGGATCCCAACTAGTCCTCAGCCGGCTGCGGAGAAAGACGCCGCCGGATGACTAGCCCACGAAGATGGGGGTGCCTACTTCGACCTTGTCGTAGAGCTCCTTGACGTCTGGGATCAGCATCCGGACGCACCCGTGGGAGGCGGCGCTGCCGAGCGAGCCGACGTCTGCGGTGCCGTGGATCCCGGCGCCGCCAGAGAAGCCCATCCACCGCTCCTTGAGCGGGTTGTTGGGAGAGCCGCCGGGGATCACCTGGCCGGCGAGCGATCCCGCCCAGGAGGAGTTGGGCACCGACCAGACCGGGTCGACCTGCTTGGACTGGATGGAGAAGAGGCCATCGGGGGTCGGCCATGCCGGCATCCCGACGGCCACGTCGTAGGTCTTGACCAGCTTGAGGTTGCGCCAGAGCCGCAGCTTGGTCTGGCCCTTGCTGACGGTGAGATAGGTCGGGTACTTGTCGGCGACCTCGCGCGTGGTCACGTTCGGTTGGATTCGTCGCGTCTGGCCGCGCACGCGCCGGCCAGCGGACGGATTGGTCAGCTCGGCCCCGATATCGCGGCGTAGCGCCCGCACCCGGAGCTCCAGTCCGCTTCGCCCGCGCTTCCTGCTCAACTCGGTGGGGGTGGGCACCACGGCGGCGTCCTGCGCCGGCCGGGCCACGTCGGCCTCGATGCGATCGACCAGCCCGTCAACGGCCCGCCTCGAGAAGCTCACGGTGGGGCGCAGCTTGGCGCTGGCCTCCTCGCCCGTCAGCGCCCGCCAGCTGCGCGTCAGGAGGTTCCCGTCGCGGCTGCGGCTGACCGCCTCGTTGACCATCGCGTCGACGTTGACCGCCACCCTCGCGCGCCGGGCGCTGAGCCTGAACTCGCGGCCCCCCGCCTCCACCAGCACGGGACGGCGCATCGGGGCCATGAGCGAGCGTTGGAGCCTCGAACGCGCTTCCTCGGGTTTCAGGCCGCCGAGATCCACCCCGTTGACGGTCACGCCGTCGGCGACAACGTCGTCGTGGGCGGCGTCATAGGCGTAGAGCCCGCCCGCGCCGACGACGAGGATCGCGGCGAAGGCGGCAAGCAAGATGAGGATCGGGGTGCGCATGGCGGAATGGCTCCTGGAACGGAGGAGTGACCCAGTCTAGTAGCCAAGGTGGCCTGCACCAAGCGTTGCATGGTGCGGCGCCGTTCGGGCGGCTCAGGGCGGGTCAGGTGGCGCCAGATTGCCAGAGCGCTTCTGGCGCATCAGCGCTCGCCCCGGCGCACGGACGGGCTGTAGCGCAGGAACTCCTCGACCTCCTGCTCGTAGCGATAAGGCTCGCTCGCGTCGCGGAGGATCGGGGCCAGCCGGAGCTGCTTGGCCAACTGCTGGACGGCCTCGCGGCTCGTGTAGCGGTAGTCATAGCCTGTCGCCTTGAGCTTGCGGTTGTCCATCCCACGTCCGTAGCGCAGCTGGTTGAGCAGTTCGGACGGGAAGCGCAGCCCGACGCGCCGCAACGGCGCCGCCACCAGCCCGGTGCCCCACGGCGGCAGCACGGGCGCGAGCGGCTTGCCCAGCAAGTCGGCGACCTCGGAGAGCGCGAGCACGCCGTCGGCCGCAGCGTTGAAGACCCCGGCGAGGTCGTGGCGCGCGGCGTGCTCGAGGCAGCCGACGATGTCCTCTTCGTGGATGAACTGGTAGCGCGGGTCGAAGCCCAGGATGCAGGGGACGGCGGGCAGGGCGAAGAGCCGCGTGTGCGAGGTCCGCAGCCCGGGGCCCAGCGTGTTGGCGAAGCGAAGGACGCACACGGTGACACCGGGGTGCTTGTCTGCGAAGTCGCCCACCGCGGACTCGGCTTCGACGATGTCGCGCTCGATCGGCGTCCGCGGTGGATGCGGGCGGCTCATCTGCTCGGTGAAGAAGGCCGGGTCGTCGCGCTCGCAGCCGTAGTAGTGGGCTGAGGACTTCATGACGATCTTGCGGACCGGGGAGTCGGGGCCAGTGCAGGCGGCCAGGATGTTCATCGTCCCGATCACGTTGTTCTCGTGGGCGAGTCGGGGCGGGGCGACAGTCGAATCGACCGCGAGCCGGGTGTCGATCACGGTGTCGATCTCCGCCGCCACGACGATGCGCCGGATCAGCGCGTGCTGGTTGTAGACCCGCACGTACTCCGTGCGGTCGAGCTCGACGCTGGGGTCGTGCACGTCGACGCCGATGATGGTCTCGATCGCGTCGTCGCGCTCGAGCGCCCGGGCCAGGCGACCTCCCCAGAAAGTCGACAGGCCGGTGACGAGGATGCGGCGGGAGTCCACTTCCCTACCCCATCCAGACGCTCGACCGCTTGGCGAGCATGTCGAGCAGGTTGCGCTGGATGAGGTCGCGGACCTTCTCGGCGACCGTCTGCACGAGGCCGGCGTCCTCCCAGGGCTCGGGCCCCCACTGGTCGGTCGCGATCGGCTCGAGGAAGCGGATGACGAACTTCGCAGGAAGGTAGCCGAGCATCCCCGCAGGGCCCAGGAGCGGGAAGCTCGGCGTGACTGGCACGTAGATCAGTCCGGTGAGCCTCTGCAGCAGGCGCAGATGGGCGAAGATCGGCTGAGCCTCCTCCGCCCCGACGACGCACACGGGCACGATCGGCACCTGCGCGCGCATCGCCGCGGCGACGAACCCACCGCGACCGAAGCGGCGCAGCCGGTAGCGGTCCTTGTAGAGCTTCTCGGTGCCCTTGCGGCCCTCGGGGAAGACGAGCACGAGCTGGCGCTCGTCGTAGAGGAGCCGGTGGACGTTGGCCGGGTGAGCCGGGACCGCGCCGATCTTCGGCAGGAGCATGGCAAATCCTGGATAGCCCTTGAAGAAGTGCTCGACGGTGATGTGCACTGGCCGGGGACGGCGGTGCTCCTCCTTGATCGCCTTGGCGATCATCGTCGCGTCGGGTGGAAGGGCGCCTGAGTGGTTGGAGACCAGCAGCGCGCCGGAGTCGTCCGGGACGCCATCGAGGCCCTCGACCGAGACCCGGAACCAGTAGTGGTAGAGGAAGTCGACCAGCGTCCGGTCGAGGATCCCCTCGACGCGCTCGGAGCGCCCCCAGTCTGAGACCTGCCGATCGGGCTCGATGCCCGGCAGGTGCTCGCGAAGATCCTCGACGTCGAGCGGCTCGCGCCGAGACGCCTCGGGAAGCCGACCACCCTCCGCTTCCTCACGGACCTCCTCGGCGGCCTCGCGGGCCATGACGCGCCGCTCATCCCCCATGTCGGCGATTCTCGCAGGTCGGGGCGCTGCGAAAATGGCGTGGCCCCGGAGCTTCCCGCTTACCCGGTGACCGCGCCCTCGGAGGCGCTGGAGACCAGCCGCGCGTACTTCGCGAGCACACCGCGCTCCAGGTCTGGAGGCGGGGGCTCGTAGACGGCCACCCGCCTAGCGATCTCGTCGTCGGAGAGGGCGACGTCAAGGCGGCGGGCCTCGACGTCGAGCGTGATCTCGTCGCCCTCGCGCACCGCCGCGATCGGGCCGCCGCGGGCGGCCTCGGGCGCCACGTGGCCCGCCATGAGGCCCTTCGTCGCGCCGCTGAAGCGCCCGTCGGTGAGCAGCGCGACCTTGTCGCCCAGCCCCTCCCCCACCAGCGCCGCCGTCACCCCCAGCATCTCGCGCATCCCGGGCCCGCCGGCGGGCCCCTCGTTGCGGATGACCACGATGTCGCCCGCCAGGATCGACCGCGCAGTCACAGCCGCCATCGCATCCTCCTCGCACTCGAACACGCGAGCCGGGCCACTCTGGCGGCGGCGCTCGTAGCCCGCGAGCTTGACCACGCAGCCGTCCGGGGCGAGGTTGCCGCGCAGGATGGCCAGGCCGCCCTCGGCGCTCAACGGGTCGTCGAGCGAGCGGACGACCCGCTGCCCGGGAGCCTCGCGGGCCTCCGCGGCGTGCTCGCCGACGGTCCGCCCGGTCACCGTCATCGCCTCCTCGTGCAGCAGCCCCGCGGAGCGCAGGCGCTCGAGGACGACCGGCACGCCGCCGGCGGCGAAGAGGTCGGTGGCAACGTACCGGCCACCGGGCTTGAGGTCGCACAGCAGCGGCGTCGCGCGGCTGATGCGATCGAAGTCGTCGATGTCGAGCTCGACTCCGGCCTCGCGGGCGACCGCCAGCAGGTGGAGCACGCCGTTGGTCGAGCCGCCGCTCATCGCGATCGCGGCGATGGCGTTCTCCAGCCCGTCGCGGGTAATGATCTCGCTCGGCTTGAGGCCCCGGCGCAGCACGTCGACCACGAGGCGCCCCGCCTCCTTGGAGGCCTCCGCCTTGCCGCCGTTCATCGCCGGCACCATGGCCGAGCCGGATGGGGAGATGCCCAGCACCTCGAAGGCCATGGCCATCGTATTCGCGGTGAACTGGCCGGCGCATGCGCCGGCCCCCGGCGAGGCCGAGTGCTCGAGCTCTGAGAGCTCGTCGTCGGTCATCGAGCCCGCCGCGTGTGCCCCCACGGCCTCGAAGACGTCGCCGATGGTCACGTCCCGGCCCTGAAAGCGGCCGGGCGCGATGGAGCCGCCGTAGAGCATGAGGCCCGGGACGTCGAGGCGGGCGAGAGCCATCACCGTCCCCGGGATCGTCTTGTCGCAGCCGCTCACGGCGATGACCGCGTCGAAGAAGTGGCCGCGGGCGACGAGCTCGATCGAGTCGGCGACGACCTCGCGCGAGACGAGGCTCGTCTTCATCCCGCTCGTTCCCATCGTGATCCCGTCGGAGATCGCGATGGTGTTGAGCTCCATCGGCGTCGCGCCGGCCTCGCGGATGCCCTCCTTGACCTTCGCGGCGAGCGCGCGGAGGTGGAAGTTGCAGGGCATCGTCTCGATCCACGTCGAGGCTACGCCGACGATCGGCTTGCTCAGCGCCTCCTCGTCGAAGCCGATTCCGTAGAGGTAGGCTCGCGCGGGCGCTCGCTCCGGCCCTTCGGTCAGCGCGCGACTGCGGTGCTTTAGGTCGAAGGCGGCGCGTTGGCTCACGGGGCGGGGACGGTACCGCCCTCGTCGCGCCGGCCCTCGCTGCGTTCGCGCTCGCGCTCCCACTGGCGCAGCCGCCAGAGATCACGACGCACCCGCTTGGGGTCGACCTGCCGGCCGGGCAGGTGCATGTTCGCGCTGGCGATGAGGCGTCGCTCGTCGCCGGTGAGCGCCATCCACTTGGCCAGGACATCGTCTGAATCGGGCAGCCGAGCCGAGCCGTAGGGACGCGTCTCGTCGGGGAACTCGACGCAGTACTCGCTCAGCAGGCGCCCGGTCTGCGGAAGGTAGGCGACCACCGGCTTGTGCGGATAGACGAGGTATGCGTACGGGGCGCCGCGGGTCGAGGAGCGCAGCTCGGGCCCCTCGGCCTGAGTGCCCCACACCCGGATGAATCCGAGGTCGCGGTACATGCCCCACTCCTCGTCGTTGACGCAGGACCGAAGCAGCTCGCGGGCACGCTGCTCGGCGCGGCGCTCGCGGCCGGGGTCATAGCCGGGGACGGCCGGTTCGACGATGGCTCGTCGCGCGCGGCGGCGTGCGATCGCCTCCTCGACGCGCGGGACGACGATCTCCCACAGCAACGCCACGACGACGATCGTGGTGGCGCCTAGTGCGAGCAGCACAGCCGTCGGTCAGCGTGCCCCGCCGGCGGCGCGGGGAAAGAAGATCACCCGGTCGGCGTCGCGCGGCACGTCCTCGAAGCTCTTGGCGATCTGCGCCTCGCGCCGGCCCACGCGGTCCTCGACCGGCACGGCGGCCCACATGCCCAGGTCGAGCTGCCGGCGAAACTCCTCGACGAGAGCGCGCTCCTCCTCGGAGACCTCCACGTCGCCCTCGGCCAAGAGCACCTCGCCATGCCCCGGCTTCATGCGCAAGAACCTCACGAGCGCGATTATGGCACGTCGCTGCCGAACCTAACGCGACTTCGCCGAACGGGGAAAGGAGGCCTGGTGGCATCCCGCGGTTCCATGGGCCCGCCCCTCGACGGTTGATCTGTCGTCAGCACGCGGACGAAGCGGAGGCAGGCAGCGCGAATGAACGGTCGCTGGGCGCCGTCGGGCGCCCAGCCGTGCGCCCGGTAGAAGCGCCTGCCAAGGGCAATGCCATCTTGCCCTCGAGCACCCTGTCGGCCGGCACCTGTCCGAATCAGGTCACGGGGACGCGCTCGGTCAGCCGCCGCGCTTCAGCGACCGGCACGCGCGCGTCGATCGCGAGGATCTCGACGGAGACTCCCACCGCTGTGGCCCGACGAAAGGCCTCGCGCTGCCGACCGCGCGCCCGCGACAGCGCGTCCCTAGTTTGCTTGAGGCCGCGCATGACCGTCCGCTGCTGTGCGTCGAAGTGGCGCCGCATTCCCAGCGCCTAAGGCAAACCTGCTCCGGCGGGGCGCGCCGGTACGCCGAGTTCCTTGGCGTGGGCAATCTGGTGTCGCTGAGCTGCCACCGCGTCGGCAGTTTGATCCGAAGCCAACCGGGCCTGAGCCAACGCCTGGCGTTGCGGTGCCGTGAGGTCATGCATGGTGCAACGGCAGGATATCGCCGCGCGAATTAAGGCGGCGTAGTCGACGGTGCTTGAACCGGCCGACCTTGAGCCCTGGTTCACCACCCTCAACCTGAAGGTCGGCTGCCGACGCCCAAGGCGTTGACCGGCCCTGCGCCCGCCCCGAGGTCTCTCAGGCCGTCGCGGACAGCGCGGGAGGCGACGCGCTTGGCCCCACGAGCCGCCTCGAGCGGGTCGCGGCCGCGGGCGAGGAAGGTGGCAAGCGCCGAGGCGTGCGTGCAGCCCGACCCGTGGGCGGCACCGTCGGGGTGACGCTCGCCGGGAATCTCGACGAGGTCCTCGCCGTCGAAGAAGAGGTCGGTCGCCCGCTCGCGATGGCCACCGGTGACGACGACCGCGCGGGGGCCGAGAGCGTAGACCGCGCGGGCGAGGGCCCCCACGTCGACCCGCCTCCCCGGGGGTGAAGCGTCCTTGCCCGCCAGGGCCGCCGCCTCGGCGACGTTCGGCGTGACGACCGTCGCGCGTGGCAGCAGGCGGGCGATCAGCGCCGAGCGGGCCTCGGGTGCGAGGAGCGTCGCTCCCGACTCCGCGACCATCACCGGGTCGACGACGAGTGGCGTCTGGGCGGGGACGAGATCGAGCGCGCAGTCGACCGCCTCGATCGTCGCGACGTCGCCGAGCATGCCGGTCTTCACCGCATCGACACCAATGTCCTCGACGACGGCCCTGACCTGCTCGACGATGAAGTCGGGCGGCACGACGTGAACGCAGGTGACGGCGACGGTGCTCTGGGCCGTCAACGCGGTTACCGCGGTCATCCCGTGACCCCCGCAGGCGGCAACAGCCTTGAGATCCGCCTGGATACCGGCGCCGCCGCCAGAGTCAGAGCCGGCGATCGCGAGCACGCGCGGGATGGGGGGCATCGGGCGAGGGTAGGGCAAGGCGGAGCTCGCTCACGCTCAGGCCGTGGGCGCGTAGACGCCTCCCGGGCCCCTCACGAGGAAGCCCTCCAGCTCGAGCTCGGCCAGACCGGTGAGCGCGTCCTGGGGCTCGCAGCCCGCGGCAGCGAGCGAGGCAAGCGTGTCGTTTCCTGCGGCGACGCTGCCCAGGAGGCGCTCGAGGCGCGGCTCGAGCGTGGAGGGGTCGCGGTCGGGCGAGGCGCGCCGCGCTCCCGCGCCGAACAGGAGGTCGAGGACGTCCTGAGCGTCGCGGACGACGTGCGCGCCGTCGAAGATCAGGCCGTTGGGGCCGGTCGCCGAGGCGGCGGTGACGCGGCCGGGTACGGCAGCCACCTCGCGGCCGAGCTCACGTGCGAGGCGCGCGGTGATCAGCGAGCCAGAACGCTCGCCGCCCTCCACCACGATCACGACCGCGGCGAGCGCGGCGATGAGGCGATTGCGCACCGGGAAGCACCACCTCCGGGCGGTGAAGCCCGGAGGCAGCTCCGAGACCACGGCTCCTGCGCGGAGGATGCGTCCATATAGAGACCGCTTGCTGGCGGGATAGGGCACGTCGACGCCTCCGCCGAGCACCGCGACGGTACGGCCGCCGCGAGCGAGCGCCCCCTCGTGCGCGGCGGCGTCGACGCCCATCGCCATGCCGCTGACCACCGTGACCCCGGCAGCGGATAGCCCGCGTCCGAGCCCCCGCGCGACCTCGTTCGCGTAGTCGCTCGCCCTTCGCGCGCCGACGATCGCCACGACCGCCTCTTCCGCTCCGACCTCCACGGCGCCTGCGAGGTGCAGGACGGCGGGCGGGGCGGCGAGGTGGAGCAGTGCGGAGGGATAGCCCGGCGCGTGACGGCAGGTCGCGCGTTGCCCGACCGCCCGGATCCGGTCGCGCGACCGCGAGGGATCGCAGCCCTCCATCGCCTCCTCCAGGCCGCGTCGATGGCGGCCTCCCAATCCTGCCAGCAACGCGTCGTCAGACAGCGAGAGCAGGTCGTCGGGACGCCCGTAGCGATGGCGCACGCGGTCGAGGAAGGGCGAGAGGACCGTCAGCAGGTGCGTCCGTCGCAGGCACGCGTCGCAGGCGTCGATCCCGGCGTCCTTCCCTGCGCGCCTCACGCCGCGAGCCTCTCCGTCGCCCATCACGCCGCGAGCCTCTCCCCCGCCTCGTACCCACGCAGGCTCAGCGCCTGGAGCACGTGCGGTCGGGTGACGATGGGGTGGTCGTCGAGGTCGGCGATCGTCTGGGCGACGCGCAGGACGCGGTGGTGTCCGCGAGCACTCAGCCGGCCGACGTCGTAGGCGTCAAGGAGCGCTTTGCGCGCGGCCGGATCGGAGCGGACCGTGGCTCGTACGACGCCTGCGTCCATTTGGCCGTTGCAGTCCGACGGAAGTCCCTTCAGGCGAGCGGCCTGGCGCTCGCGCGCCGCGAGCACCCGCTCGCGGACCGCCGCCGAGCCCTCGGCCGTGGCGGTGACGAGCTCCCCGGATGACGGGCGCTGGACGTCGACGAGCAGGTCGATGCGATCGAGCAGGGGCCCGCTCAGTCGCCGGCGATGGCGGGCGATCTCGCCCTCGCTGCAGCGACAGCGACCTTCCCCCGCCCCGGCGAACCCGCAGGCGCACGGGTTCGTCGAAGCCACCAACATGATGCGGGTGGGAAAGACCGCGACGTGCTGGCCACGCACGACGATCACGCAGCCGTCCTCGAGCGGCTGGCGCAGCGCCTCGAGACTCGGGCGCGAGAACTCGGAGAGCTCGTCGAGGAAGAGGACGCCGAGATGGGCGAGCGTCGCTTCTCCGGGCGCGGGGAGGGAGCCGCCGCCGATCAGGCCAGAGGAGGAGATCGTATGGTGCGGAGAGCGGAACGGCGGCTCCCGCGTGAGGTCGTGGCCGATGTGCAAGCCGGCGACGCTGCGGATTCGGGTGACCTCGATCGCCTCTTCTGCGGTCAGCGGCGGGAGGATCGAGGGAAGGCGCCGGGCGAGCATCGTCTTGCCGGTCCCCGGCGGCCCCTGCATGAGCAGGTTGTGACCGCCCGCAGCGGTGATCTCGAGCGCACGGCGCGGGAGCGCGTGACCGCGAACATCGGCGAGGTCGGGGCCATTCTCGGCCGGCGCGAGTGCCGCAGACGGCTCGGGCGGCGGATCGGGCGCGCTCCTCTCGCCGCTGAGGACCTCGACCGCCTCGCGCAGGGTGTCCACCCCGACTACCTCGACCCCTTCGACCAGCGAGGCCTCCCTGGCCTGCGCGCGCGCGACGAGCAGCCCCGGCGGCCCCGACCGCCGCGCGCCCTCGGCGACGGCGAGGACGCCACGGCACGGGCGCAGCCGGCCGCCCAGCCCGAGCTCGCCGAAGACCGCGTAGGGCGCCAGCAGCTCAGGGGCGAGCTGATTGCTGGCGGCGAGAATCCCGACGGCCAGCGCGAGGTCGTAGCTCGGGCCCGTCTTGCGGAGGTAGGCGGGCGCGAGGTTGGCGGTGATGCGCTTCATCGGGAAGTCAAAGCCGGAGTTCAAGAGCGCCGCGCGAACACGCTCACGCGATTCTCGGACAGCCTTGTCGCCCAAGCCGACGATGGCGAAGCTCGGCAACCCCGCACGGATGTCTACCTCGACCCACACTCTTCGAGGCTCGAGGGCGTAGATTGCGAAAGTGGCGATGCCGGTGAGCACGGGGCAGGACGCTAGGGAGAATCCCGTCACGCCTCTGCACGCGATCGTTACAGCCCGGCGACGCGGATGTCACAACTTCTCGCAGACAGCCTCGGTGGAGCCCGGGCGGCCGTAGGTTGCCGCGAATGGACTCCCGCCACCATCTCGGTCACGTCGGCGAGCGACTAGCTGCCGAGCACCTCGAGCGCCTCGGCTTCGACGTCCTCGATCGCAACTACCGCACGCGCTACGGGGAGCTCGACCTGGTCGCCTTCGACGGGGACACGCTCGTGTTCTGCGAGGTCAAGACGCGCCGGGCGCGCAGGCCCGGCGCGCCGTGGGATGCGCTGAACGACCGCAAGCGCACCCGGGTCCGTCGCCTGGGCGCCTCCTGGTTGACCGAGCGGCCGGGCCGTCCCTACGCGCGCGAGCTGCGCTTCGACGCGATCGGGGTGAGCTTCGACGCGACGGGCCACCTGATCTCCCTGGATCATCTGGAGGGGGCGTTCTAATGTGGCTGCCACGGAGGCCGCGGCGCCTCGAGGCAATGCCGACGGCCGATCGGTCGCTAGAGCTCGAGCTGCTGGTAGGCGATGGACTGGAAGGAGAGACGGTGCAGCGGCGAGACGCCTCGCGACATGATCGCGGCGCGGTGCTCGGGCGTCGCGTAACCGACGTGGGCGGCGAACTCCCACCCGGGGTGCAGGCGGTCCGCCCGGCGCATGTACCGGTCGCGGGTGACCTTGGCGAGGATGGAGGCCGCGGCGATCGCGGCGCTGCGGGCGTCGCCATCGATCAGCGCTCGCTGCTCGTAGCCGGTGGCAGGGACCGGGAAGCCGTCGGTGAGGCACAGGCAGCCCGGCCTGGCGACGCGCAGGAGGGCCTCGCGCAGCGCCGCGACGTTCGTGCGGTGCAGCCCGTGGCCGTCGATGCGCCGGACGCACCGGGAGACGATCGCGGCGCGGGTCGCGGTCCGCAGGATGAGGGGGTACAGCGCCTCACGCGACTCCGCGCTGCGCTGCTTGGAGTCGTTGAGGCTGGAGAGCATCCGCCGGTCGCTCAACGTGAGCCGCTCGTGGTCGAAGAGCACCGCGGCCGCGACAAGCGGCCCCGCCAGGCATCCCCGGCCGGCCTCGTCGGCTCCCGCGACCCACCGCGCGCCGAGCTCCCGGTCGAAGCGCAGGAGCTTGGCGCCCGTGCGCGAGGCCCGGCGACGCGAGCCGGCCCGACGAGCCTGCTGGGCGGGAGCGGTGGCCGGCGGGAGGGAGGCGTCTGGCTCCCGCGGCGCTGGCTCCGACGCGTCAGAGGAGGCCGAGGCGGCCGGGAGGCCAGTACGTGGCGAACGCGCCCCCGATGATCCATTTCTTGGGGACAGGGCCCCAGAAGCGGCTGTCGTCGGATGACCCACGGTTGTCGCCCATCATGAAGTAATGGTCGGGTGGAACGGTGATGGACCGGGGGAAGTCGCAGGTGTCCCCTTCCTGGCAAGGCCGCACGAAGGGCTCTCTTTGCAGCTTGCCGTTGAGGACGACCCGACCGTTCGAGATCGCGATCCTGTCGCCGGGGCCCGCCACGACCCGCTTGATGAAGTTGACGTCGGACCGGCCAGGGGTGGGGCGGGGACAGGGCTGGCCCTCCGCCGCGGGCGCGCCGCACTGGTTCTCGTCCGATCCTCTGGGCGGATGGAAGACGAGCACCTCGCCGATCTCGGGGGAGGCGAAGCGGTTTCCGATCCGGTTGACGAGCACGCGCTGGCCCACGTCCAGCGTCGGCTCCATCGACTCGCTGGGGATGCGGTAGGGCTTGACCAGGAAGGCTTGGATACCGAGCGCGAGCCCTACCGCGACCGCCACGATGATCAGGAACTCGATGGCCTGGCCGCCCCCCGACTTGGGCTTGGTCTGCACGCTCGGTGGCCCGCTTAGGAGCTGTCGCCGCTGGCAGCCGCCGCTTCGTCTGCGGCGTCAGGCACGTCGGCGCCGTCGGCGCCGACCTCGTCTCGGACCGGCTCGTGGAGCAGCCCGGGCTCTACGCGCTCCTCGGGCCCGAGTGATCGACGCTCGCGCACGCGGGCGCGCTTGCCGACGCGGCCGCGGAGGTAGTAGAGCTTGGCGCGGCGCACGTCGCCGCGGGCCGCTATCTCGATGCGCTCGATCTTGGGCGAGTGAACTGGGAACGTCCGCTCCACCCCCACCCCGAAGGACTGCTTGCGGACGGTGAAGGTCTCGCGCACCCCATGACCCTGGCGCTTGATGACGACACCCTCGAAGACCTGCGTGCGGCGGCGACTGCCCTCGACGACCTGGAAGTGCACGCGGACGCGATCGCCGGCTGCGAACTTCGGGACGCGGCGCAGTTGCGCGCGCTCGAGGCTGTCGATGACGCTGCTCACGGCAAGGAGGGAGAGGTGCGCGGGCGGGTCGGACCCCACCGGCGCGAAGCCAGGATGGTAGCGGACGGCTAGTGCCGCGAACCCCGCAGGCGCGCCTGCTCCAAGCGCCAGGCACGGACGCGCGCGTGGTTACCCGAGAGCAGCACGCCGGGAACCGGCCAGCCGCGATAGGAGGCCGGCCGGGTGTAGTGGGGGTACTCCGGCAGGCCTTCCAACGCGGCGCTGAATGACTCCTCCACCGCGGAGTCGGCATGCCCGAGCGCGCCGGGAAGCTTCCGGATCACCCCGTCGCAGACGACCATCGCGGCAAGCTCGCCGCCCGAGAGGACGTAGCGACCGACTGACAGCGCATCGGAGCACAGGTGCTCCACGATGCGCTCGTCGAAGCCCTCGTAACGCCCGCACAGGAGAGTCAGGGCCGGCTCGGCGGCCAGCTCTGACAGGAGGGCGTCGTCGAGCAGGCGTCCGCCGGGGGCCATCGCGACGATCCGCCGCTCAGCCCGAAGCTCGACGGGATCGCGCCCGTACCAGGTGCGCAGCGCCGCGTCGACGACGTCGACGCGCAGGACCATCCCCGCGCCGCCCCCGAACGGCGCGTCGTCGACCTTGCCCGCCGCGAGCGGCGTGTGCTCGCGGTAGGAGACGTAGCGTAGCTCGTGGCCCCGCGCGAGCGCGTTGGCGACGTGGCGCTGGGTCTCGAACCACGCGAACCACTGCGGAAAGAGGGTGAAGACGTCGATCTCCATCACGCGGGCCGCTGGCGCGGGGCCTCGCGGTCGGGCGAAGCGGCGCCGCTTGGATGCGCCCCTTCGCCCAGGAACTCCAGATCGACGTCGATGCGCCGGGCGCCTACGTCCACCGACCGGACGGCATCGCGGATCAGCGGTACGAGCAGGTCATCCAGATCGGGCCGAGCGACCTCGAGCACGTCGCAGCTCGGGAGGCCGAGCAGGCGACGGACCTCTCCCACCTCACGGTCGCCGTCGCTGACCCGGCAGCCTTCGAGCTCGTCCGCGTACCACTCCTCCTCTCCGAGGGGCGGAGCTTCCCGCGACGAGATGAGCAGCGGCTCGCCGCGCAAGCCCTCGGCCGCGTCGCGCCCCGCGAAGCCGCGGAGGCGGAGGATCGGACGGTCCTCGGTTCCTGCCCGGCGCTCGATCTCCGCCTCTCGGCCGGCCGCAGTGACCCGGTCGACCACCGCCAGGAGCGGATGCGCCTCGCGCACGTGGAAGCTCCCGTCAAGGCCGTGTGGGCGGCCCACGACCCCGGCCACGAGCGGCCGGTCGCGCATCAGTCCACTATGTCGACGAGGACGCGCCGGTCGGCGCGGGCGGCCACCGCCTTGACCACCGTCCGCAGCGCGCTCGCCGTGCGACCGCCCCGTCCAATGACCTTGCCGTAGTCCTCGTCGGCCACCGTCAGCTCGAGCACGACCGTGCCGTCGTCCTCCTCGAGCTCTGTAACCTCGACCGCGTCGGGATCGGCCACGAGCGCGCGGACGAGAAAGCCGAGCAGGTCGGCGAGGTCGGACACCGGGGGCTAGGCGATGCGCCCGGAAGGATCGATGCCCTGGGTGCGCATGAGCTTGCGCACCGTCTCGGTCGGCTGGGCGCCACGCGTGAGCCACAGGCGCACGCGGTCTTCGTCGAGCGAGATCGTCGACGGGTTGGTCTGCGGGTTGTAGCGGCCGACTATCTCGATCACGCGCCCGTCGCGCGGGGAGCGCTGGTCGGCGACGACCACCCGCCAGATCGGATCCTTGCGCCCGCCTACGCGGGTGAGCCTAAGTCGGACTGCCATGCGACGGTGGAGGGTAGCGGCAGAAGCCACAGGGCGACCGGCCGGTCCGCCGCGGCTGCGCGTTAGGCGGCCGGCGTCGGCCGGTCACCGCCCGCCGCGCATGAGCGCGCCGAGGTCGGGCATCTTGCCCTGGCTGAGGCCCTTCATCATCTTGCGCATCTGGGCGAACTGCTTGACGAGCTGGTTGACCTGCTGGACGCTCGTCCCCGACCCCTTGGCGATCCGCAGGCGCCGTGAGCCCTTGATGAGGTCTGGCCGCCTGCGTTCCTCGGGCGTCATGGAGAGCACGATCGCCTCGACGCGGTCGAGCTCGCGCTCGTCGATGCTCATCTTCGAGAGCTGCTGGCCCGAGAGGCCCGGGAGCATCCCGAGCAGCGAGGTCAGGGGCCCCATCTTGCGGACCTGCTTCATCTGGTCGAGGAAGTCCTCGAAGGTGAACTGCTCCTTTCGCAGCTTGCGCTCGAGCTCTGCGGCCTTGTCCTCGTCGATCTGCTGCTCGGCGCGCTCGATGAACGAGAGGACGTCTCCCATCCCGAGGATCCGCTGGGCCATGCGGTCGGGGTGGAAGCGCTCGAACTGGTCGAGCTTCTCGCCCGTCGAGGCGTAGAGGATCGGCTTGCCGGTGACCGCCTTGACCGACAGCGCGGCGCCGCCGCGAGCGTCTCCGTCGAGCTTGCTCAGGATGACGCCGTCGAAGTCCACGACCGCGCCGAACTCCTCGGCGACGTTCACCGCGTCCTGGCCGGTCATCGCATCGACGACCAAGAGGATCGTGTGCGGCTTGATCGCCTTGCGGATGTCGGCGAGCTCCTTCATGAGCTCCTGGTCGACGTGCAGGCGGCCCGCCGTGTCGACGATGAGGACGTCCTTGCCCTCCTTCGAGGCGCGGTCCCGAGCCCAGCGCGCGATGGCGACCGGATCGGCGTCGGTTCCCTGCTCGTAGACGTCCGCTCCCGCCTGGCCGCCGACCTTGACGAGCTGCTCCACCGCCGCCGGGCGGTAGACGTCACAGGCGGCCACCGCGACCGACGAGCCGTGCTGCTCGCGGAGATGACGGGCGAGCTTGGCGGCGGCGGTCGTCTTGCCCGATCCCTGGAGGCCCGCCATGAGGATCACCGTCGGCGGGCGCGGCGAGAAGGCGACGTCGTGGCCCGCGCCGCCCATCAGCGCGGTCAGCTCCTCATTGACGATCTTGACGACCTGCTGGCCCGCCTTGAGCTGGCCGACCACCCGCTCCGCGGGCGGTGTCCCCTCCTTCCCTAGCGCGCGCTCCTTCACCGCGGCGGTGAACTGGCGAACGACCTTGAGGTTGACGTCGGCCTCGAGCAGCGCGAGGCGCACCTCGCGCATCGCCTTGTTGACGTCGTCCTCGGTCAGCGAGCCGCGTGAGCGGACGTCGCCGAGCGCCTCCTGGAGCTTCTCGGAGAGGGAGTCGAACACGTCCCCGAGAGGCTAGCGGCGCTCACACTCAGGGGCGCAGATGCATCAGCGTGGCGCTCCCGGAGCTCGCGGCCGGGGCAGGGGGCTCCAGCCGAGAATAGTGCAACACCGGAGTGCTACACTTGCGCTATGCCCACCAAGCTTCGCCGGTTCATGGTCACGGAAACGCCCACTGTCGCTCGGCGGCTAGATGTCGCGGCGCGTCATTTCCCTTCCCTCGCCTACAGCCGTAAGGAGCTTCTCCTGCGCCTGACCGAGCTGGGAGAGCGAGCACTCCCGAGCCAGCCCGCGGACGACGAGCCCAGGGCCGCTGCCAAGCGACGCATCCTCGCCCGCACCGGCGCCATATCGGAGTCCCGGGCTGCCGCGATGCTCGAGACGCGTGAGGCTGACTGGCGCCACGAGCTCGAGGCCTGACGGTGCCCTCGGACGATGCCCCGGCTGCTCATAGACCTGTCAGCCTGGGCGCGCAGCTCGCACCCGGCCGTGCAACTGCGCTGGGCAGAGCTCGTGAACGGCGACCAACTCGTCTGCCACCCGGTGTTCGCCGTGGAGCTGCTTCACAACAGCCTCACGCCGGCTCATTACGCGCAGCTTCGAAGAGACCTCGACGAGGGATTCGACTGGCTCTGGCCGGACGAACGGACCGCCGAGGTCGCGATGCGGCTTCAAGCGCGCATGGCCACCGCCGCGGCATGCGGCCAGCGCGTCAAGACGGCCGACCTCTTGATTGCGGCGCTCGCCGTACAGCACGGGCTGGGGGTCCTGCATTACGACGACGACTACGACCTCATCCTCCGGAATGGGGGAGAGACCTTCGACAGCGAGTGGCTGGCGCCCAAAGGGACGCTTCAGGGCGAGAGCCGGCGAAGCAACGAGATTCGCAAGGCATACCGCAAGGCGCTCGGCGAGCGGATGGTGCAGTTCCGGGACGGCCAGGACCTTGCGATATGGCCGGGTCATCGCTTGATGGACGAGCGCCTTCGTGAGAATGCCCTTCCCGTGCCCCCACCGCCATCGGTCCCTTCCGAGGGTCTGGACTAGGCCTACGATCGCAAGGCGCATATCCGCACCGAGCGACGGCGTGCATCAGCGAAAGGCTCCCAGTCGCGTTGATTGTCAGGGAGCCGGCGGCGACGGAGGAGGAGGAGGCGACGGCGGATCGCTCGGCGGTGGCGCCAGCCCCGGCGGCGTGCTCGCCGCTCCCAGCCCGGGGGTCCGGGCGCTGTCGGCGGCGGCCTGGGCCTCGGCCGAGGCGCGGGCCGCTGCCTCCGCCTCGGCGGCGGCGTCTTGCGCGGCCCGCTCGACCGCGGCGGGCGGCCTGGGCGGCGGCGCGTCGTCGCTCCCACGGCCGGCCACGAGCTGGCCGAGGTTGCCGAGCGCCTGGGAAAATTCGGACGGGATCACGAAGATCTTGCTGGCCGGCCCCTGGGCGAGCTGGGGCAGCATCTGGAGGTACTGGTAGCTGAGCAGCTCGCGGTCCGGGCGCCCGGCGTGGATGGCGTTGAAGACGGTGTCGATTGCCTTGGCCTCGCCCTCCGAGCGCAGGACGGCCGAGGTCTTGGCGCCCTCGGCCTTGAGCACGGCCGACTGCTTCTCACCCTCCGCGGTCAGGATCTGGGACTGCTTGACGCCCTCCGCGTTGAGGATCGCCGCGCGCCGGTCGCGCTCGGCGCGCATCTGCTTCTCCATCGCCTCCTGGATGGACGGCGGGGGGTCGACCGACTTGAGCTCCACGCGGTTGACGCGGATGCCCCACCTGCCCGTAGCCTCGTCGAGGACGGTGCGCAGCTGGGCGTTGATCGAGTCGCGGCTGGTGAGCGTCTGCTCGAGGGTCATGCCGCCGGCGACGTTTCGCAGCGTCGTGATCGTGAGCTGCTCGATGGCCTGCAGCGGATTTGCCACCTCGTAGGTGACCGCCTTGGGATCGGTGACGGTGAAGTAGAGGACCGAGTCGATGGCCACCACGAGGTTGTCCTCGGTGATGACCGGCTGGGGCGCAAAGGAGACCACCTGCTCGCGCAGGTCGATTATCGGCTTCAGGCGATCGAGGAACGGGATGAGGATCGACAGCCCGGGGTCGAGCGTGCGGTTATAGCGGCCGAGCCGCTCGACGATGCCCGCCCGGGCCTGGGGGATGATCCGGATGGTGCGGGCGGCGGCGAACAGCGCGAAGACCGCCAGCACGATGAGCGCGATCAAGCCGGCCATTTGAATTCACAGCTCCTCATTCGGTGACGAGCGCCGTGGCGCCCCTGATCTCGACGACCTCGACCCGCAGGCCGATGTCGTAGACGTCGTCCTCATCGTAGGCACGGGCCGTCCAGACCTCGCCGTCGATCTTCACGATCCCGACCCCCTCGTGGTTGACGATCCGCTCGAGCACGATGCCCCGCTTGCCGATCAGCGCGCGGGTTCCCGTCCGAAGCTGCGGGGGAAGGCGCCGATGCGACCGGGCGATGGGCCGGATCACCAGCAGGGCGAGAACCGAGGCGACGAGGAAGACCGCCCACTGGATGACGTCGTTCGCGCCGACGAGCGCTGCGGCGGCGGCGAGCACGGCCCCCGCAGCGAAGGGGGCGAGGAAGAAGCTGAGCGTGAGCATCTCCCCCACCCCGAGCAGGCACGCCGCGATCAGCCACAGGACCCAGCTCTCCATGTCGCATCGAGAGTATCCCAGCGGTGAGCCGGCCCTCGCTGGGGCGCGTCCTCGCCATCCTCCACGGCGATGCCCTCGAGGGCGCCTTGACTGGTCCTCGTCAGGTCAGCAGTGCTCGGGCGAACTCGTCCGCGTCGAAGGGCCGCAGGTCGCCGAGTGACTCGCCGACGCCGATGAGCTTGACGGGGATGCCCAGCTCGCCCGCGATCGCCAGCGCGATGCCGCCCTTCGCGGTGCCGTCGAGCTTGGTGAGCACGATGCCGGAGACCTCGACCGCCTCGGCGAAGAGCTTGGCCTGGCGCAGGCCGTTCTGCCCCGTCGTCGCGTCGATGGTCAGAAGGGTCTCGTGGGGCGCGCCGGGGAGCTGCTTGGCGATCACCCGGCGAACCTTGGAGAGCTCCTCCATGAGGTCGTGCTGGGTGTGCAGGCGGCCGGCCGTGTCGACGATGACGACGTCGGCCTCACGCCGGCGGGCGGTCGCGACCGCGTCGAAGGCGACCGAGCCGGGATCCGACCCCTCCGGGCCCGTCACGAAGTGCGCGCCCGCCCGCTCGGCCCACGTCTCCAGTTGCTCGACCGCCGCCGCCCGGAAGGTGTCGGCCGCCCCGATGACGACCTCGCGACCGAGCTCGTTGCGCATGTGCCAGGCGACCTTGCCGATCGTCGTCGTCTTCCCCGTGCCGTTGACGCCGACGACGAGGACGACCGTCGGCTCAGGCCGCAGGTCGATGCGGTCCTCGCCGACGCGGGCGATGCCCGCGAGCAGCTCGACGAGCCGGTTGGTCAGCGCCTCACCACCCTCGAGGTCTCCCGACTCCGCCTCGAGCTCGAGCGTCTCGACGACCTTCGCGGTCGTACGCGCGCCGACGTCGGCCCCAATGAGCGCCTCCTCGAGGCGCTCCCACGTCTCGTCGTCGAGCTCGGAGAAGAGCGTGGCCTGGACTTCGGCGGCCAGGGCCTGACGCGTCTTTGAGAGGTTGCCGCGCAGGCGGCGGAAGAAGCCGCTGCGCCGAGGCCCGTCCTCGCCGGTTTCGCCGAGCTCCTCCCCGGCCGCGGGCTCGGCGCCGGTGATGAAGACGTCGCGCCAGTCGCGGGCCATGGCGGCGGCACGCTAGCAGCGCGCCGAGGTGGTCTAGGCTCGGCGGGGAAGCAGGCGCAGGCCGAGTCCGCACAGGAGAAGCCCAAGCCCGGTGGCTGCGACGAGCAGGGTGTTCGTCCCGGTGTCGGCGAGCCGCTCCTTGGCGCCCGACGTGGCGCCCGAGCCGCCAGTCGCGCCAGTCGCGCCGCTCCCGCCAGCACCGCCACTCGAGGAGCCGCCCCCACCCGAGGCGCTGTCATTCGAGGAGCTCCCTGCGCCTGAGGAGGCGCCGCTGCTCCCCTTTGCGACCACCTTGACCATGCCCTTCATGAACGGATGCGGGGTGCAGATGTAGGCGAATGTCCCCGCCTTGTCGAAGGTGGCCGAGCCGGACTCGCCCTTCTGGAGGAGGCCCGTGTCGAAGCTCCCGTTCTTCGCAGTCGCGGTGTGAGCCGCCGGGCCCTTATTGGTCCACGTCACCGTGTCGCCAACGTTGACGGTGATGCTCTTCGGGGCGAACTTGAAGTCGCTGATGGTCACCGAGGTGGAGGCCGCGGCGCGCGCGACCGCCCGGCTGCTCCGCGGATCGCGTGGGGCATCCGGCGTCGTGGAGACGACGACATCGTTGTCTTTGGCGACGACCGAGGACTCGGCCGGCGCCCCCGACGGCTGCTGGGGCTTCGGCGTGAGCGTGCCGGGCGGCGGCGTACCCTGATCGGACCCCTGCTCGGCCGCGGGCGTCGCTGGCGCGAGTAGGGCTCCCATCGCCCCGATCGCGAGCACGAAGGCCGCGAGCCTCTTGAGCACTGGCATCAGCTCAACTCTACGCGTCCGGGGCGGACGGGGTTCACGCGGCTTGCTCGCTCGGCGGCAGCCGGCGGCTGACCACCTTGGATACGCCGTCGTCGCCCATCGAGACGCCGTAGAGGGTGTCGGCCGCCTCCATCGTCCGCTTCTGGTGGGTGACGACGATGAACTGCGCCCGGTCGGCGTAGCGGCGCAGGAGAGTGAGGAAGCGGTCGATGTTGAGGTCGTCGAGGGCCGCCTCGACCTCGTCGAGAATGTAGAACGGGCACGGACGGGCGAGGAACACGGCGAAGAGGAACGCCAGCGCGGTCAGTGACTTCTCGCCGCCCGAGAGCAGGGTGAGCCGCTTGGTCGCCTTGCCCGCCGGGGTGAGCTCGATCTCGACCCCGACCAGCTCGTCGTCCTCGCGCTGGTCCCCGTCCGCGTGCTCAGTGTCCTCCTCCCCGGCCGACTCGTCCTCTGGCAGCCGCTGGCCGCCGAGCACGGGCCGCGGCGTGGCGTCCTCGCGCACGAGGCGCAGCCGCCCGCGCCCGCCCGGGAAGAGGTGAGCCACGAGCTCTTCGAAGTTGCGGGCCGTCGCGGTGAAGGTCTGCTCGAACGTCTCGCGGATCTGGCGGTCGGTGTCTGCGATCAGGCTCGCGAGCTCACGCATGGCGGTCTCGAGGTCCTCCCGCTGGCGCTCGAGCTCTGAGACGTGAGCGACCGCCTCGTCGTAGGAGTCCTTGGCCAGCGGGTTGACCGGGCCGAGCTGCTCGCGCCGGCGCTCGAGCGCCACTATGCGCTCGAGCAGCGAGGTGCGCTGGTCCTCGGCCAGCTCCTCCTCGGCCGGCTGGGGGTCGAGGCCCAGCCGGCCCCCCAGGCCGGCGAGGTCCTCGTCGGCCTCGGCGGAGCGGTCGCGGGCCTGCTGGGCGCGGACCTCCGCGCCGATGACGGCTTCGGCGCGGGCGCGCAGCGTGGTCTGCAGCTCGGCCTCCTCTTGCGCGCACGCGCGCAGGTCGGCAGCGAGGCGCTCGCCCGCCTCGCGATCGGACCGGAGCTCGGCCTCCAGGACGGCCACATGACCCTCGATCGCCGCCGCGACACGCTCGAGCGCCGCGATCAAGCGGTCCGCGCCGGGGGCGAGCGCCTCGTCGCGGCGGCGCCCCACCTCGAGCCGCGCGAGCCGCCTGGCCCGCTCGGCGCGCTCGGTCGCTATGCGCTCGGCGAGGCGGCGCTCGGCCTGGAGCTCTGCGGCGAGCTGGGCGCGGCGCAGCGCTCCCGGCCCCTCGTCGGGGGCGGACCGGCGCTGCTCGATGAGCCAGCCGACTCGGCGCTGGGCCTCGAGCGCAGCCTCCTGCTCGCGACGGACGTCGCGGAGGCCGCGCTCGGACGCATCGCGCTCCGCGTCGGCGCAGGCCACGCCGGCCGACGCGGCCTGCGCCGCAGCGATCGCCGCGCGCTCGGCGCCCGCCGCCTCCTCGCTCTGGACGATGAGGCGCTCGCGACGGTTGCGCTCGGCGAGTATCCGGCCGGCACCCCCGGCGGCGACCTGGCGAAGCTCGCGCCACGCTCCGAACCACACCCGGCCCGAGCGAGTGACCGCCGTGCCCGCGAAGCCGTCGGGGAGTGCGGCGAGGTCGTCGACCAGCCAAGCCTCGTGAAGGAGCGGCGCGGCAAGCGAGAGCGCGTCCGCGGGTCCCCGCACGAGGTCGAGGAGGCGCCGCGCGCCGCGGACGGGCGAAGCGCCCGCGTGGGGCGAGCCGGTCGCGGGCTGGTCGCCCCTACGCACGAGCGCGCTTCCTCCGTCCTCCCCCGCGCGGTCGAGCAGCGTCGTGCCGGCCGGGAGGTCGTCGACGATCGCCGCCCGGAGGCGGCCGTCCAGCGCCGCGGCGAGCGCCAGCTCGCACCCCGCCTCGACCTCGAGGGCGTCAGCCAGGGCGCGTGCCCCTCCGGGGGCACCGGCGTGCGAGCGAAGGAACTGGTTTACGGAGGAGAGCTCGGCCCCGACCCGGGCGGCCTCCCGCCGCGCCCGCTCCACGCCGCGCTCGGCCTGTCGCGCTTGGGCTCGGGCCGCGTCGGCGCGCTCGTCGGCGACGGCCAGCTCCGCGCGCCGCTGGGCCACAGCCGTCTCGCGGCCTTCGACCACGACGGCCGCCTCGGTGCGCTGGGCCTCGAGCAATGCAACCTCACGCTCTACCTCGTCGGAGCGGTCGCGCTCGAGGTCGGCAAGCTCGGCTTCGAGCCCCGTGATGCGCTCTGAGGCGCCCGCGTCGTCGAGCGCTTCGTCTGCTTGCGCGCCGAGCCCGTGGATCTCTTCGCCCGCCCTTCTGGCGCGGCGGCGTACCGTCTCGGCCGCTGCAAGTGCGCGCTCGATGCGCAAGGCGAGCTGGTCACCGGCGGAGCGGGCGGCGAAGGCCCGGCGCGACAGCGCCTCGCGCTGCTCGCTGCGACGGGCGAGCGCCTGCTCGGCCTCTTCACGTCGAGTCGCGACCCCGCGCAGCGCGCGGTCGGCCTCGTCGCGCTGCGCCCGTGCGGCCGCCGCGTCGCGCTCGGCGGCGGTCAGCGCCGTCCGCCGCTCGAGAGCGTCGCCCCGCGCGAGCTCCCATCGCGCCTCGAGCGTCTGGCGCTCGAGGCGGGCGTGGAGCTCTGCCGCCTCGGCCTGGCGCTTGAGCGGTCGCAGGCGTGAGCGGGCGTCGCGCTCTATGTCGAGCGCCCGATCGAGGTTGTCCTGGGTGCGCCCGAGCTTGAGCTGGGCTCGCCGGCGGCGCCTGCGGTGCTTTCCCAGCCCGGCGGCCTCCTCGATCAGCATGCGACGGTCGCGGGGCCTGGACGTGACGATCGACTCGACCCGGCCCTGGGAGACGACCGAATGCGACTCCTTGCCAAGCCCGGTGTCCGACAGGACCTCGATGACGTCCACCAGGCGGCAGCGCGCGCCGTTGAGCCGGTACTCGCCCTCCCCCGAGCGATCGAGCCGGCGCAGGATCGAGACCTCGGTGAAGTCGAGCTCAGGCGATCGGGCTCCGGCGGCGACGTCGCCGGGCGCGGGCGCATCCGCCTCGATGACGATCTCGACCTCGGCCGAGGCCCGGGCCTGCTGACCGCGTCCGCCGCCGAATATGACGTCCTGCATGGACTGGCCGCGAACGGCAAGCGGCGACTGTTCCCCCATCGCCCACAGCACCGCGTCGGTGATGTTCGACTTGCCCGACCCGTTCGGGCCGACGACAACGCTCACCCCCGGCCCGAAGTCCAGCCGGGTGCGGTCCGGGAACGACTTGAAGCCCTTGAGCGACAGCGACTTCAAGTGCATCTCAGAGCGCCTCCAGCGCCACTCGGGCCGCCTCCTGCTCGGCGTCCTTCTTGCTGCGGCCCGAGCCGCGGGCGACCTCCCTGCCGGCCACTGTGGCGCTGACCTCGAACGTTCGGGCGTGGGCGGGGCCGTCCTGGGCAACGATCTCGTAGACGACGACGTTGGCGTCGCGCGCGAGGCGCTCCTGGAGCGCCGACTTGAAGTCCACGGTGCCCTCGAGCGCCTGGGCGATCTCGGGCTCGAAGGCGTCGACGACGGCCGAGGCGGTGTCCTCGAAGCCGAAGGTCAGATAGCAGGCGCCGATGACCGCCTCGATCACCGAGGCGAGCACGCGCTCGGTGCCCGTGAGCGCCTCGACGGGCGTCCCCACGCCAGGGGGCGCCGCTGCCCGCAACCGCTCGGAGACGCCGGTCCGCTCGGCGACCGTTCGGCAGGACCGCCCCGAGACCGCCTGCGCGCGGATCTTCGTGAGGCGGCCCGCGCCGGTGCGCTCCGCCGCAAGCCGCGGGTATAGGTGGGTGGTGACCGCCAGCGCGAGCACGCTGTCGCCCAGGAACGCGAGGCGTTCGTAGGCGTCGGAGCGCCGCTCTGTCCACGACGCGTGCGTGAACGCCTGCCTGGCGAGGTCGTCGGGCATGCGGTCGAGAAGCTCTATCAACGTTGCCAGGGCTCAGGGCCTTGACGCTTCGGAGGTGTAGGCGAGGACGAAGTCGAGGGCCTGGCCGACGCTTAGGATCTGCGCCGCCTGCTCGTCGGACATTCGGACCCCGTAGGTGTCCTCGAACTCCTGCACGAGCGTGTAGAGGACGAGCGAGTCGGCCTCGAGGTCCGCCTTGAAGCGGGTGGATTCGTGGATGCGCGCAGGGTCGATCTCGAGCTCGTCGGCGAGGTGCTCGCGCACCAAATTGAAAACCTCCTCCCTGGTCATGGTCCGGGCACGCTAGCCGCGGGCTCGGACGTGGCGGCCGGCGGCCGGCGACCCAGTGCGCCCGCGGCCTCCAGGCTCGTGTGGGTCTTCTCGACCACGCGCTCCCGGACGCCCCGCTCCGCGCTGAGGATCGCGTTGGCGAACCCCCTGCGCGTGAAGCGCCCGTGGCAGACGACGGCGTGCCGGCGCAGCCCGAGCAGGTAGGCGCCGCCCCCGAGCTCGGGATCGATCTCGTCGCGAAAGCGACGCAGCGAGGGGCGCAGCAGCGCGCCGCCGAGCCTTCCCGGCGCCGAGGAGATCGCAACGTCGCGCACGGCGCCCATGACTGTCGCCGAGGTCGCCTCCATCACCTTCAGGGCGACGTTTCCGGTGAAGCCGTCAGTCACGACGACGTCGGCCGCTCCGGCGAGCAGCCCGGTGCCCTCGACGTTTCCGACGAAGTCGATCCCGGGCGCATCTCCTGCTTCGCGGGCGATGAGGGAGAGGTGCTCGTGGGCGGCGAGCACCTCGGGCGTGCCCCTGGTGGGCTCCTCACCATTGGCGAGGAGCGCGACCCGCGGCTCGCCGATCCCCAGCACCGAGCGGGCGAAGGCGGCGCCCATGAAGGCGAACTGGACGAGGTGCTCGGGGCGGGCCTGCGCGTTGGCTCCCACGTCGAGGAAGAGCACCGGGGCGCCGGGGATCGGCAGCGGCACGGCGAGGGCGGGCCGGTGGACGCCCGAGGCCCGCTTCACGTTGAAAAGGGCGGCGGCGACGAGGGACCCCGTCGAGCCGCCCGAGACGACCGCGTCGGCCTCGCCGGCGGCGACCGCGCGCGCGGCCCGGACGATGGACGCGTCGGGATTGGCGCGAACGGCCCGTGCCGGGTCGGCGGCCTTGGCGATGGAGACCGGAGTGTCGAGCACCTCGACGCCCCCGGCGACGTCGCCGATCTCCTCGGCAGCACCGAAGAGCAGCACCCTCACCCCGCCCTGCGCGGCCGCGAGCGCGGCGCCGGCGGCCACTTCGGCGGGGCCGAGATCGGCGCCGTTGGCGTCGACCGCGACCGTGACCCGCGGCGTGGGCGGGATCGCTTACTCCTCGGCGTCGGGGGACGTCGCGACGACCTCGCGGCCGCGATAGAAGCCGCAGGTCGGGCACACCCGGTGCGGGCGGCGGGGCGAGTGGCACTGCGGACACTGGTTGAACGCCGGCCTGGCGGCCTTGTGCTGGGCACGGCGCTTGCGCGTGCGCGAGCGCGCCTGCTTCTGCTTGGGAACGGCCATCGCGGCTGGGAGGCTAGCAGCGCGGCCGGGCGCCGGGTGGCCGCGGTCGAGCCGGACCCGTGCGGGCTGACCAGCGTGAGGTCGGAGGTTCGATTCCTCCGGGGGGCCTGCCATGGAGACGACGACGAACATCATGCGGCCGGACCTGGACGGCGCGCCCAGACCCGCGCGGCAGCCGCTGGAGGATGCTTGGCCCGAGACGCTCCCCCGCGGCCTCTTCGTGGGTGAGTTGCTGCTGCGCGAGCTGGCGCACATCGCCCAGGACGACTTCCGCGGCAGGCGCAGGAACGCCTCGACGTCCTCGCCCGCCGGGTCCGTCCGCACGAGCACCGGCTCGCCCACCTCCGCCAGCTTCGCCGGCAACGCGGTGCGCCGATAATTACTCAAGCGCAGCCCGAGGGGCGCTCCGGCGGCTCCTCGCGGCGCACGCTCCCGAGCGCGGCCGGTTGATCCTGTGGCGCGGCGAGGACTCGGAATCGACCGTGCTGCCGACCGGCTTCGGGTTTGCCCGCGTACTGGCGTAGGGCGAAGAGGACTTGACGCGGCTCTATCGGAGCCTCGCCCTCCGCCAGAGCGCGTTGCCGCTGACGGAGATCGAGTCCGTGATCGACGACGACGGGCCTCAGAACAGGCCGAGCTGCTCGCGCTCGCGTTCCGCCGCCGCGACCTCGATCGCCAGCTCGGGCTCCGGGACCGCCAGCTCGGGCTCTGGCCTCGCCTCGGGCTCAGGCACCTCCTCGAGCGGCTCGGGTTGGGGCGGCTCAGGCAGCGCGACCAGCTCGGGGATGCGCGCGAAGTCCTCGCGCAGCGTCTCGACCATCCGCGGCGTGTAGAGCGCCGCCGCGGGGTGGAAGAGCGGGTAGAGGCGCACGGCGCGAGGCCCGATCGTCCGCACCTCGGCGCGACCGTGCAGCCGCGTGATCCCGGTGATGTCGGCCCGCAGGAGCTTGGTGGCGAAGTTGCCCAGCGTGCAGATCACCCGTGGCTCGATGAGCTCGACCTGGCGCAGGAGGTAGTCCTGGCAAGCGTCGATCTCCGAGGGCTGGGGGTCGCGATTGCCGGGAGGCCGGCACCTGAGCACATTCGTCACGAACACGTCACCGCGCGCCATGCCGATCTCGGCGAGCAGCCGGTCGAGCAGCTTGCCCGAATGGCCGACGAACGGCAGGCCCTGCTGGTCCTCGTTGGCCCCTGGGGCCTCGCCGACGAACATGAGGTCGGCGTCGGCGTGGCCCGCCCCGAAGACCACGGTCGTGCGCGTGGCCGCGAGCTGAGGGCACTTCGTGCAGCCCTGTGCCTGCTCGTAGACGGCCTTGAGCTCCTCGCGTCGCCTGTGCCCGTCGCCGGAGGCGACTGGGTGCTCAGTCGCCGTGGGCATAGGGGCATGCTAGAGCCGGGCACGGCGGCTACCATGGGAAGGAGCCCGGCGTTCTCCGCATCGAGCGGGCTGCACATCCACGACCGACCGGTATCTCCGTGCGAGAACTGGAACGGCTAGACCGACATCCCCGCCCTTCGACCCTGCCTGCCCAGGGCCAGCCGCTCGACCGGCTGCGCTTTGCGCTGATCGGCCGCGGCCGGCTCGGCCGCGCGCTTGTTGCCGCGTTGGGAGACGCCGGCCTCCAGGTCGACGGCCCGCTCGGACGTGGTGCGACGGGCGCGGGCTCCGACGTGGTCATCCTCGCCGTCCCCGACGGCGAGATCTCCGCCGCCGCGCGCGCCGTGGCACCCGGGCCGCTCGTCGGCCACTGCTCCGGAGCGACCGGGCTTGACGCGCTCGGCGCCCACGAGGCCTTCGGCCTCCATCCGCTGATGACGGTCATCGGGGCCGGCGCGCGCTTCGAGGGAGCGAGCTGCGCGATCGCCGGCTCGAGCGAGCGGTCGCGATGGATCGCCGATGCCCTCGCCCGCCGCCTCGGGATGACCCCGTTCGAGGTCGCAGACGAGGATCGCGCCGCCTACCACGCCGCCGCCTCGATCGCCTCGAACTTCCTCGTCACCCTCGAGGCGATCGCGGAGCGCCTCGCGGCGACCGCGGGCGTGGGACGTGAGCACCTCGCCCCGCTCGTGCGGGCGACGGTGGACAACTGGGCGTCGCTCGGAGCCGAGCGGGCGCTCACGGGCCCGATGGCCCGCGGCGACGTGGCTACCGTGGCCCGCCAGCGAGCGGCGGTCGTCGAGCGAGCCCCCGAGCTGGCGCCGCTCTTCGACGCGCTCGTGGAGGCGACACGCGGGGTCGCGCGCGGCGAGGCGCACCGCGAGGCGGAGCCCCCCACGACCCCTCGGCGCCGTCCTCCTCGCGCCTCCGCCGCGCTCGCGGCCCACGGGGGCCGTCCATGAAGCTCCTGCGCACCGTCCCCGACCTCCGCGCGGCGCTCGCTCCGCGCCGTCGCGCCGGCGAGCGCATCGGCCTGGTGCCCACGATGGGCGCCTTTCACGACGGCCACCTCGCGTTGATGGGCCGGGCGCGGCAGACCTGTGACGTCGTGGTCGTCTCGCTGTTCGTCAACCCGGCGCAGTTCCGCGCCGGCGAGGATCTCGCCGCCTACCCGCGCGACGAGGCCCGCGATGCCGCGCTCGCGGCCGAGCGGGGCATCGACGTCCTCTTCGCCCCGCCGCTCGAGACGGTCTACCCCGACGGCTTCGCCACCACCGTCGCGGTCGCCGGCCTCACAGAGCCACTGGAAGGCGAGGCGCGTGGACCCGAGCACTTCCACGGAGTAACGACCGTCGTGTGCAAGCTCTTCAACATGGTCGGACCCGACGTCGCCTTCTTCGGCCAGAAGGACGGTCAGCAGGCGGCGGTCGTCCGTCGCATGGTCTCAGACCTCGACATCCCGGTGGAGATCGAGATCGTACCCACCGTCCGCGAGCCCGACGGCCTCGCCCTGTCGAGCCGCAACGCCTACCTGGAGCCCGCCGACCGCGAGCGCGCGATCGCCCTGCACCGGGCGCTCGACGCAGCCGAGGTCGCCGTCGCGCGCGGCGAGCGCTCACCCGGCGCCGTCCACGACGCCGCCGTGGGCGCCCTGGCGCCATTTGACGTCGAGCTCGAGTACCTCGCGCTCGTCCGCCCCGACACCCTGGCGCCGGTCGACGCGGTGGAGGGCGATGTGCTCGTCGCCGTCGCCGCCCGCGTCGGTCCCACACGCCTGATCGACAACACCCTGATCCACACGAACGGGAGGCCGCGCTGATGCAGCGCGTCATGCTGAAATCGAAGATCCACCGAGCGACGGTGACCGGCTCGGACCTGAACTACGTCGGCTCGATCACCGTCGACCCCGACCTGCTCGAGGCGGCCGACATCCTCGAGCACGAACAGGTGCAGGTCGTCGACGTCGACAACGGCGCTCGCTTCGAGACCTACACGATCGCCGGAGAGCGTGGGTCCGGCGAGTTGACGGTGAACGGAGCCGCGGCCCGCCTCGTCCACCGCGGCGACACGATCATCGTCTTCTCCTACGCGTCCTACGACGAGGCCGAGCTGGAGCGCTACGAGCCTCGGGTCGTCCACGTCACCGACGAGAACCGCATCGTCGACGTCGACCAGTCGGTCGCGACGCTGCTTCGATAGGGGGAACGACGCCATGCCCGTTGATCCCCGCACGCCCGAGACCCCTCCCTCCGAGCGCCGGCCGATCACCCTCCCCCACCTGCTCGAGCGCAAGCGCCTGGGCGAGCCGATCGTCATGGTCACCGCCTACGACTACCCGTCCGCCCAGGTCGCCGAGGAGGCCGGCGTGGACATGGTGCTCGTCGGAGACAGCGGCGCCATGACCGTGCTCGGCTACTCCTCCACCGTCCCGGTGAGCGTCGACGAGCTCGTCATGCTCGCCTCCGCCGTGCGTCGCGGCCTGCACACCCCGTTCCTCGTGGCCGACCTGCCATTCGGCTCCTACGAGGCCTCCGACGAGCTGGCGATCACCACGGCGCAGCGCTTCGTCAAGGAGGCGGGCGCCGGCGCCGTCAAGCTCGAGGGCGGCGGCGCGATGGTGCAACGCGCCCGCGCGATCGTGGCGGCCGGCATCCCCGTGCAGGGCCACGTCGGCCTCACGCCACAGTCCGCCACGGCGCTGGGCGGCTACAAGGCCCAGGGCCGCACTGCCCAGCGGGCTCTCGACGTCGCCCACGACGCTTTGGGCCTCCAGAACGCCGGCTGCTTCTCGGTCGTCTTCGAGGCCATCCCTGCTGGCGTCTCCGAGCTGGTCATGGAGCACATGCACGTCCCGGTGATCGGCATCGGCGCCGGGAACGCGACCGACGGCCAGGTGCTCGTCTTCCACGACCTCCTGGGCATCTACGACGGCCTGAGCCCGCGCTTCGCCAAGCGCTACGCGAACGTCAAGGACGACATGATCGCCGGCGTGCGCGCCTACGCTCAGGAGGTCCGCTCCGGCGCCTTCCCCGGCGCCGAGCACGCCTACTCGATCGATCCCTCAGAGCTCGAGCGCTTCCGGGCGCAACTGCCGGAGCTCGGCGAGCGCCTCGCGCGCTTCGATTGGTAGGGCCCGCGGGGCTTAAGTCACGACCGCGAAGTAGCTCCACAGGCGGCGAGCGCCTCCCACGGCCCGGCCCGAGCTGAGCGCCCAAAGCGCCGGCTTCGCACCGAGACCTTCTGCACGGGGAGCACGTCGGACTCGATGCCGGCCCGCTCGCGGGGCGCCACGCGGAAGACCACCCCGGGCGGTCGCGGGCGCGTGCGGACAAGCGGGATGTGGACCCGCAGCCGCCAGGCCACCGCCGGCGCCTGGGCCGAGGAGGCGTAGGGGGTTCCGCAGGCGCGCAGCCGCGCCGGGCCGCCGGCGCGGGCCACCAGGTCGCCCAGATCCTCGTAGAAGCCCGCGCGCGCGGTGGTCGGCTCGAGCTCGTCGACCAAGCGCACGACCCGCCAGGCGCCGATGGGCACCGCAGCGAGAGCGATGGTCGCCGCGGCGATCCTCGGCAGGCGCGGCACTAAAGCGGGGTAGCGCCCGCCGTGCTTGGTGGGCCGCGCGGAGGCGAGGCCGCGCGCGCGGGGCTGGTGGGCTGCGCGGAGGCAAGGTCGCGTGCGAGAACGCGCCGGGCGAGCCACGCAGCGGCGCCTCCCACCGCCCATGCGACCCCCACTCCGGCGAGCACCGACTCGAGCGCGAGCACCGGGTAGAGGAAGCGCGCGACGCCCTCGTAGCCGCCGACCACAGTGAGCCCGAGCTCGACGATGACATACCCCAGGGCACCGGCGGCCAGGCCGAGCGCCGGCCACATCCTTCTGCGCGCGGCGATGCCCACCGCCACGAGCGCGGCGAGGTGGACGGGCAGCGGGACGAGGTCGAACGTCCGCCTCAGGGCGTCGGTCGCGCACACCGCGGTCGCCCCGCCCTGCGCCTCCTCCGAGGAGCGAAGCGGCTCGCCCGCGAGCAGTGCATCGGGCGCGAACCACAGCAGGGGGACGAGCAGGAGCAGCGCGCCGACAAGCAGTCGTGTGCGTGCCGAGTGATCGGCGAACCACAGCCAGAGGCCGTAGAAGACCGAGGAACGGCCACACCTCCGGGCGGATCAGCCCGGCAGCGACACGAACGCGAGCGCGAGCGCCTGGGAGCGCCGTCCGTCGAGGTGGCGCTCGATCGCCGACAGGAGCAGGCCGACAAGCAGCCCCTCGGCGATGCCGAGCGACACGTTGACCAGCCACCAGCACGAGCAGGGACAGCAGCGCCCCCGCCGCGCACACGAGCAGCACGCAGTGCATGAGGCGGGGAAGCGTGGCGGCGGCAGGAGCGTCGCCTCAGCCGGCGAGCGGGCTGCGGGGCCGCGTGCCCTTTGTCGTCAGATCCGTGCCGCTTGGCCCTCGAATTCGCGGACGCAGAAGGGGGGCGCCGCTGCGACGTCCTGCGAGGTGCGCATCGACTGGGGAACGGTCACGGTAAAGGGATCGACGGCTACCTTGGCCTGCCGGACCGCCTCGAGGACGATCTTCGTCGCCTCGCGGCCCGTATCGGCGGCCGAGAAGTAGCGCGTCGCGCGGAGGTAGGGTGTGCGCAGCCAGCGCAGCGTCGCGTCGTCGGCGTCGCTGGTCACGTGGACGACGTCCTTGCGACCACGGTCCTCCAGGAAGGCAGCGATCGCATCGCCCATGACCGCCCCGTAGTCGACCACGACGCGCGCCTTGGGATGCAGGGCCAAGGCCTGGCGCACGAGGCCGACCGCCTCGCCGCCGTCGAGGTTGCCGGGCCCCCGGGTGACTATCTCGAAGCGGGGAGCATCCGCGAGAGCGGCGTCGAGCCCGGCGTCGAGCGTCTCGGAGATCCCCTGGCCGAGGATCCCCTGGACGACGACGATCTCGCCGCCGGCCGGGACGTTGTCCTTCAGCCACTTCCCGATCAGCATCCCGCCCTCCCGACCGGGAACCTCGACCACCCCCGCGAAGAACTTCGATCCCGGGCCAGGCCCGGGGGACATGCACGTCGCGGCTCGCACGCCGGCCAGCTGAGCCAGCTGGGCGCCGCGGGTCGCGCTCTCCACCTGCACCGGTTGGATGACGATCCCGGCGACCTTCTCCTTTACGAACGCCGCGATGTTCTCGCTCTCCTTGGCGGCCGCGAAGCCGGCCTCGCGCACGACGAGCTCATAGCCCGTTCCCCGCAACGCCGCGTAAGCGCCCGTCGCCACGCAGCGAGCGAACGGATAGGGCCCCGCGAGGCTGAGCCCGATCTTGCGCGAGCGCGGCGGAGCCGGGACCTCCACCTCCGAGCCGCCGCACGCGGCCAGGAGCCCTGGAGCGAGAGCGAGCCCCGCCCCGGCGCGCAAGAGGCCCCGCCGGGACAGCCCCTCGTCGGCAGGCATCTCAGCCACCGCCGGCCCCCTCGCCCGCGCCCGCCGCCGCCCTTGCGCCGACGCCGCCCGAAGCCTCCTCGCCCGGGTACTCGATCCGCTTGAGCACCTTCGCGGGGGAGCCCGCCGCGATGGAGAAGGGCGGCAGGTCGTCCGTTACCACGCTGTTGGCCCCGATGACGCACCGCTCGCCAACGGTCACGCCGCTCGTGATGACGACGTTGGCGCCGCACCACACGTTGTCGCCAACCCGTGTCGGGCCCTTCGTCGTGAACCCCTGCCAGGGAACCGGCTTCTCGGGGTCGTCGAAGCTGTGGTTGCCGTCGGTGACGAAGCAGCCGTTGGCGAACATGCAGTGCTTGCCGATCTCGATGAGCTCGACGGCGGCGACCATCACTCCGAGGTTGAGGAAGCTTCCTCCGCCAATCCGAACGCGAGCCTCGCCCGGTGCGGTAATCCACACGCCGGGCTCGAGGAGCGCGTGAGGGCCCACCTCGAGCCGGCCCTGATCGAAGGCCTCGAGGACGTTCCCGTACACCGGCCACCGCACGAAGGCCTCGCGCCGCAGGAAGTGCCAGTGGATCCGCGCGCGGTTCCACGGCAACGCGTTGTGCTCATACCAGCACCATTTCTGCGCGTAGAGCCTCGCCTGTCGGAGCACCTCGTCCCTCGGCACGGCGGTGAAGACTCGCAGACGTCGGCTCTCGCCGAGACGCTCCTGCAGACCCGCCAGGTGTCGCCGATTCACGATCTCCATGCCTGCTTGACGCCCGGCCTTCGCTGCTCTAGTCGCTCGAAAAACCGCCCCTACCCACCGCCTCGTGCCTCACCGCGGCTCCTCACCTCCGCCTCGGTGAGAGCGATCACGTCGCCTCGGTCAACCGGGCGGCCGGCGGCGCGCTTCATGGCGATGAGGTCGTCCCGCCCGACGACCGGAACCTGCAAGCCGATCACCTCGATGGTCAAGGCGCGACGGCGCATTGCCGCGAACGAGTGGGCGCCCGGCGGGGACCGGTGAACGTCGACGCCGCCCGCGTCGGTGTCGAGCGAGAGTGGGTCGGTAGCGAGGATATCTGCGGCATCGAGCAGTGAGCTTCCTTCGTTACCCTCGCCGGCCGGACGGGCGCGCAGCAACCGGAGCGCGGTCGCGAGACGATCGAGGTTCTCGGGTGCTGGATCAGGAAGCAGATCCACGTCCTGGGTGGTGCGGGCATGGCCGTGCGCCTGCACCGCGAGGCCCCCGATGACGAGGTAATCGACGCGATGCTCGGCGAACGCGTTGAGGATCCGGCTGGCGTCGAGCGGGATCTCGCGGCGGACCATCAGCCTTGGTCGCGCGCTCTGCGGCCGGCCTGCGCGACCTCCCCAGCGAGCTTGTTCCAGCTCATCGCGAGCTCCAGCCGCTCTTCCGGTGACCGAGCGGCCATGTCAGCCAGGTGACGAGCGTCGTGGCTGCCCTCCGCCCTTCGGACCCCGAGCTCGGGCACTTCGCCGAGCGCGTCGAGCAGGGATCGCACCGTAGTGAAGGTCGGCGAGACCTCACCCCGCTCGATCCGGCTGATCGCCGCCTGCGTGGTACCTGCGCGTCGCGCGAGCTGCGCCTGGCTCAGGCCATGGGCGAGGCGCCGCTCGCGAAGCACCGAACCTGGCATAGCCAAATGATACCTGATTTGATATGACGGATAGCCATCTTGGGGTCCGATTTCCCCGAACAGCGACTTCTATGCGTCGAATCCGCCGCCGCTCAGGACCGCACCGCCTCAAGCGCCGCGCACCACTGGCGAATCGACTTGACGCCCTTGAGACGGAAGAACGCGCGGCGCTGAATGCGCTCGAAGCCGGCGAGGGCGAGCCACGCGCGAAGGCACGCGAGCCCGGGCGGCGAGGCGCTCGCGGTTGGGCGGCGGCCACTCGACCTCGTCGAAGCGCTCGAGGTCGGCAGCGACCACCTCGGCGCCCCGGCGCTCGAGCTCGAACGCCCAGAAGCCGTCGAAGGTGCCGACGTCCAGCGCGCGGCGACCGGACAGGTCGGCCGGCAGGATCTTCGCCGCCGGCTCGCGTTGGTCCACCGCCCCGGCGTGACCTGTCCGTCGCCGAGGTCGATCGTTTGATACCAGCCGCGGCCGATCGCCTCGGCGACCAGCTCGTCGCGAGACGCCTGCACGAGGCATGCTCAGGCCGCCGCCGCGGAGCTGTGCCGCCGAGTCCGGCGTACCCGCGGTGTCGCCGGCTCTACGAGCTCACGCAGGTAGGCGCCGGTGTGCGAGCCGTCGACTCCCGCCACCTGCTCGGGCGTTCCGGCCGCCACGAGGCGCCCGCCCTCCTCCCCGCCCTCCGGGCCGAGGTCGATCAGGCGGTCGGCGACCTTGATCACGTCGAGGTTGTGCTCGATGACCACCACGCTGTTGCCGACGTCCACCAGACGCTGGAGGACGTCGAGCAAGCGCTGGATGTCTGCGAAGTGCAGCCCCGTTGTTGGCTCGTCGAGGATGTAGAGCGTCCGCCCGGTCGCCACTTTGGAAAGCTCGCTGGCGAGCTTGACGCGCTGGGCCTCGCCGCCCGAGAGCGTGGTGGCCGGCTGGCCCAGGCGGATGTAGCCCAGGCCCACGTCGTAGAGGGTCTGCAGGCGGCGGTGGATCTTGGGGATGTGGGCGAAGAAGTCGACCGCCTCCTCGACGGGCATCTCGAGCACGTCCGCGATCGTCTTGCCCTTGAAGCGGATGTCGAGCGTCTCGCGGTTGTAGCGCTTGCCGCCGCACTGCTCGCAGGGCACGTAGACGTCTGGTAGGAAGTGCATCTCGATCTTGATCTGGCCGTCGCCGCGGCACACCTCGCAGCGCCCGCCCTTGACGTTGAACGAGAAGCGGCCGGGCTTGTAGCCCCGGACCCGGGACTCCTGGGTGCGCGAGAAGAGGTCGCGGATCTGGTCGAAGAGGCCGGTGTAGGTCGCCGGGTTGGAGCGCGGGGTGCGGCCGATGGGCGACTGGTCGACGGAGATGATCTTGTCGAGCTGATCGAGGCCCGTGATGCGCCGGTGCGCCCCCGGCCGCTGCTTGTGACGGTGCAGCCGGTTGCCGACGGCCTTGTAGAGGACGTCGTTGACCAGGGTCGACTTGCCCGAGCCCGAGACTCCGGTCACGCACGCGAAGACGCCCAACGGGATCTTCACGTCGATGCGGCGCAGGTTGTGCTCGGCGGCGCCTTCGATGGCCACGTAGCCCGACGGCCGGCGGCGCCGCTTGGGCGCCTCGATGCGTCGCGTGCCGGCGAGGAACTGGCCGGTGAGCGATTCCTTCACCCGTTCGACCTGCTCCGCTGTGCCCTCGGCGACGACGTGGCCGCCGTGCTCGCCGGCGCCGGGCCCCATGTCGATGAGGTGGTCGGCCGCTCGCATGGTGCCCTCGTCGTGCTCGACGACGATCACGGTGTTGCCCAGGTCGCGCAGGCGCTTCAGGGTGGCGATCAGCCGCGCGTTGTCGCGCTGGTGCAGGCCGATCGAGGGCTCGTCGAGGATGTAGAGGACCCCGACCAGCGAGGAGCCGATCTGCGTCGCCAGGCGGATGCGCTGGGCCTCGCCTCCGGACAGCGTGGCCGCCGCCCGCTCGAGCGAGAGGTAACCGACCCCGACATTGTCGAGGAAGCGCAGCCGCTCCTCGATCTCGCGCAGGATGAGCCGCGCGATCGCCCGCTCGCCCTCTGACAGCGTTACGTCATCAAGCCAGGCCAGCGCACGGCGCGCGGAGAGCCCGGTGAACTCGTGGAGGGCCATGCCGCTGACGGTGACCGCCCGCGACTCGGGCCGCAGCCGCGCGCCGCCGCACTCGGGGCAGGGCCGGACCGACATGTACTCCTCGATCTTCTCGCGCGACCACTCCGAGTCGGTCTCGCGGTAGCGGCGCTCGAGGTTGGGGACGATGCCCTCGAAGCTCGTCATGTACGAGCGCTTGCGGCCCATCCGGTTGCGGTAGCTGATGTAGATCCGGTCGCCGTTGGTTCCGTGCAGGAAGAGGTCGCGCTGCTCGTCGGGCAGGTCCTCCCAGGGCGTCGAGAGGTCCACCTCGTAGCGTTCGGCGATCGCCTGGGTGATCTCCTCGTAGTAGCTCGACGAGCTCGACGACCACGGCAGGATCGCCCCCTCGCCGATCGACAGCGACGGGTCGGGGACGACGAGGTCGGGGTCGATCTCCATCTGCGAACCCAGGCCGGTGCAGCGCGGGCAGGCGCCGTGGGGGGAGTTGAACGAGAAGATGCGCGGCTCGAGCTCGGCAATCGACGGTCCGTGGACCGGACAGGCGAACTTCTCCGAGAAGAGCATGCGCTCCCCCGCCGCGCCCCGCTCCCGCGACGCGCCCCCCTCGCCAGACGCGCCTCGCTCCCCCGAACCGCCCCCCTCGCCGGCCGGCGGCACCTCCTCTATCTCCACCATCCCGTCCGCCAGCGCCACCGCGGTCTCGATGGAGTCGGCCAGTCGCTTGCGAAGGTCGACCCGCATGACCAGCCGGTCGACCACGACGGAGAGGTCGTGCTTGTACTTCTTGTCGAGGACGATCTCCTCCTCGAGCATCCGCTGCTCGCCGTCGACCTCGATGCGGGTGAAGCCCTCGGCGCGCAGCTCGTCGAGCAGCTTGCCGTACTCGCCCTTGCGCCCCCGGACGACCGGGGCGAGGACCATGAAACGCGTCCCCTCCTCCATCGCCATGACCTGGTCGATGATCTGCTCGGCGGACTGGCCCTGGATCGGGCGCCCGCAGATGTGGCAGTGCGGCTTGCCGATCCGCGCCCACAGCAGGCGCAGGTAGTCGTAGATCTCGGTTACCGTGCCGACCGTCGAGCGCGGGTTCCGCGACGTCGTCTTCTGGTCGATCGAGATCGCCGGGGAGAGCCCTTCGATCGAGTCCACGTCGGGCTTGTCCATCTGCCCGAGGAACTGACGTGCGTAGGCCGACAGCGACTCGACGTAGCGCCGCTGACCCTCGGCGTAGATCGTGTCGAAGGCCAGCGAGGACTTCCCTGACCCCGAGAGCCCGGTGATGATCACCAGCGCGTTGCGCGGGATCTCGACCGTGACGTCCTTGAGATTGTGCTCGCGGGCGCCGGAGACGACAAGCTTGTCGGAGGGGGGCATGACCCACCCCATTCTAGGCGGGCGAACGGACGTTCGCCCGCCTTCCATCCCGCACTTTGCGGCGCTTCCGGCGCCCGCCGGCCCGCCCCGCCGCCCGCCGCTTCTTAGCCTAGGCGGGCATAGACCTCGTCGAGAAGCCCGTCCCGATCCTCGATGCTGAAGTTCTCGGCCAGGTAGCGATCGGTCTCATCGCGGGAGGTCCCGTTGAGCGCCATGTTGAGGGCGATCAGGCGGGCGCCTTCGGTGTCGCCGCCGGTCGAGGTCGTGGCCGGAGCCTCGTCGAGCTCGGGCTCCTCGTCGAGCAGCAGCTCCTCGTCCTCCGCCCGCGCCACCTCGAGCTCGTCGAGGGTGGTCTCCTCGGTTTCGTCCAGAAGCGCGGCCTCTTCCCCCG
>Ga0183260_10000230_pt1 | contig 44797 bp, 44 predicted proteins | sample AntDrymUQ4972206_2_FD_129768 | JGI IMG/M metagenome (GOLD analysis project Ga0183260, IMG submission 129768) | Polar desert sand microbial communities from Dry Valleys, Antarctica - metaG UQ497 (22.06) (version 2) (version 2) | ecosystem: Environmental > Terrestrial > Soil > Desert | place... | reverse complement strand
CTCGCCGGCGAGCGCGAGCGCGCGCTCGTAGGTGTCGACGTCGATCACCATCCAGCCGGCGATCAGGTCCTTGGTCTCCGCGAAGGGCCCGTCGGTGACCGGCGGTCGGCCCTCCCCGTCGTACCGGACGAACGTGCCCTCGGGTGAGAGCGCCTGGCCGTCGACGTACTCACCGGTGCCCTCGAGCCGGGTGGCGAAGTCGGCCATGCACTGCAGGTGGTCCTCGATCTCCGCTGGGGTCCACTGGTCCATCGGGACGTCGTTGACGGCCTCGGGGGCGCCGCGGTAGTGCTTGAGAAGCAGATACTTCGCCATGCTGGGTCTCCTTGCTGTGGCGCGGCCACGGTGGCCGCATCTGCCCCTGGGACGGAACCGCCAGGCCGATCTCGACATCCTCGCCACATCTTCCTCGAGAACCTCCTCACGCAGCACGGCCCGAGCCACACATCGATCATCACCGGACACCCGCCAGCCGCAGAACCCCCCGCCACCCAACAACCACAAGACCCGGCCACTTACCGCTGCGGATCACATCCGAGCCGGTCGACGGACGCGCCGCTGGACGATCCCGCAACGGGGACCGCCGATCTATCGCATCCGCAAGCTCCTCCTCGCCAGCGACGAGCGCCTGGACGAGGGCGGGTACAACCGGGCTCGAGTTCCTCGGTGCTGATAGTGCCGACGACTTGGCGGAGCGGCCGAGGCACGGGAGCGCCGAGTGGAAACACGCCGTTCACGACGGCGTGACCGCCGTGACACAACGGGTCTCTAGGGTCTCACTCAGGTGAGCCGGGAAGCGTGGGTCGGCACTTGTCCTTCGCGCCGAGGAGACCCCGATGCCCCGTTGCCATCCCGTCGGGAGGGCAGCGGTTTCGTGGTCCGCCTACGAGCTGTCGGGATTGCAAGCGCACGACGGAAAGAAGGAGAAGTGGTGTTTGGTAAAGGGAAGCTGCTGGGGAGTGGGGCGCTCATCGCCGGCGTGGTGGCGCTCAGCCCTTCCCTCGCGTACGCGCAGGAGGAAGCACCGATCACCGCCGACGCCGTCCAGACGAACCTTGACAACGTGTTCGTGCTGTTGGCGGCCGTGCTGGTGATCTTCATGCAGGCGGGCTTCGCCCTCGTGGAAGCCGGGCTTACCCGTGCCAAGAGTGTCGGCAACATCATGATGAAGAACCTGATGGACTTCTGCGCCGGAGCAGTGGCCTTCTTTGCGGTCGGCTACGCCATCGCGTTCGGTACCGGCAACGATTTCTTCGGGTCCAAGGGGTGGTTCCTCGGTGACGGCGCCTTCCAGTACGGGACGCTCACCATCCCCGTAACGTTCCTGTTCCAGGTTGCCTTCGCCGCCACCGCGGCCACCATCGTGTCTGGCGCCATGGCCGAACGCACCAAGTTCAAGAGCTACTTCCTGTACTCGATCGTGATCTCCGCGCTCATCTACCCCGTCGTCGTGCACTGGAACTGGGGTGGGGGGTGGCTGGCGCAGCTGTCGACGCCGTACCACGACTTCGCCGGGTCGTCGATGGTGCACATGACCGGCGGGGTCGCGGCGCTGATGGGGGCCATCGCCCTCGGACCGAGGCTCGGGAAGTACGGGCCCGACGGGAAGCCACGGGCCATCCCTGCCCACAGCATCCCGTTCGCGGTGCTCGGCACCTTCGTGCTCCTCGTGGGCTGGTACGGGTTCAACCCGGGGTCGGAGCTTGCCGCTGACGATGCCATCGGGGGGATCGCTGTGACCACGACGCTCGCCGCCGCCGCCGGGGCCATCGCCGCCATGCTCATCATCTGGGCCAAGACGGGCAAGCCGGACGTGGCCATGTCAGCCAACGGGATGCTGGCCGGCCTCGTCGGGATCACCGCCGGCACGGCTGCTGTCAGCAACGTCGGTGCCGTCATCATCGGGGCGGGCGCAGGCGTGCTGGTCGTCGCGTCGGTCTTGTTCTTCGACCGGATCCGAGTCGATGACCCCGTCGGCGCCATCTCGGTTCACGGGGTGTGCGGCGCCTTCGGCACCATCTGCGTGGGACTGTTCGCCACCGAGGACAGCGACTTCTGGCAGCAGGGCCTGTTCTACGGTGGGGGCACTGACCAGCTGGTGACCCAGGTGATCGGCGTGGCTGCGGTCGCTGCGTTCGTTGCAGTTACCGCCGGCCTTCTCTTCGCCATCATCAAGGCAACGGTCGGACTGCGGGTGTCCGAGGATGAGGAGCTCGCCGGCTTGGACGTGCTCGAGCATGGAGCGCCCGGATACGGACCCGACGTGACCCCTCCGGTGCCGCCGGCACCCATCGGGTCGACAACCACCCGCCCGTCCGGCGCGACCGTCTAGGAGGACCGATGATCAAGCTCGTGACCGCCGTCATCAAGCCTCACATGCTGGACTCGGTCAAGGACAGCCTCCGAGCAGCGGGCGTGCAGGGGTTGACGGTCACAGAAGTACGAGGGTTCGGTCGCCAGGGCGGCCACACCGAGACGTACCGAGGCGCCGAGTACACCGTCGACCTCCTGCCCAAGCTGAGGCTCGAGGTGCTGTGCTCCGTCGACGATGCCGAGAAGATGATGGAGATCATTCGGGCGTCCGCGCACACGGGCAAGATCGGCGACGGCAAGGTCTGGGTCGTCGACGTTGATCGGCTCATGCGAATCCGAACTGGGGAGCTGGGCGTCGAGGCGACCTGACGTCGCACGTTGCTCTCTCCAGCCCTGGACGCTCCCGGAGAGGGCGGCGACGTGAGCCGACTCTCACGAAGACGACCTTGACCTCCAACAGCCTCGGCCCCGTCCCTACTGGTCCGAGCGACTCCGTTCGCATCATCGAGTGGCCTAGTGAGGGCAACGCCCTCGAGGAGCTCGCCGCAGCGCGGACGCCTCGACTATTGGTAGTTGACCGGGGAAGCGAACCGCCCACGAGCCCGGACTGCTTCCAGGACTGGATGTGGAGGACAGGCGACGAGGCGGAGATGCGCCAGCGGGTGAACCAACTGTCACTTCGAGCGCTCACCCACGGCCAGGCACGGCCGCACCTCGACAGCCTTGGGTTGCTACACGTGGGTCTGCGGTCCGTACACCTTCCCCCCAAGGAGCAGGCACTTACGGCGGTCCTTCTTCAGAGGTTCAACGAGGAGGTGTCAGTCGAGCAGTTGATACAGGCGGCGTGGCCGGAGGGCATCCGGCGTCCCACCGTGTTGGCAATGCGGATCTCGGCGCTTCGCTCTCGCCTCAGGGCGGTGGGCCTCGAGATTCGGGGGTCGAGCACCAGGGGATATGTCATGGCGCCCCAGGCCACGGCTGTCACGCTGACGGCCAGGGGTGGCTTCGAGGACGAGTTGGAAGCGGCCCGACTGCTCGACACCGACGCCTTCGCCTCGCCCAACAGACAACCCCGGCGCATTCGGTAGCGGGGCCGCTTTCCCAGAAGGACACACGGGCGCTCGCCGCCCGGTTGGGGCAAAATGTGACCACCACTTCGGTGGTGGTGTGCCGGGAAGCCTGGTCGGCAGCTGTCCTTGCCGCGATCCAGGAGCGGGGCCATGGCCACCACGACACCCGAAGACGCAAACCGACGCCGAGATGGAGCCGGTGCCCCTGACGAAATGCCGGGGCGCCGCCTCCCTCGAGTGGTGCGGCGATTCCTCGACACCGAGGCGGCCGGGGGCGTTGTGCTACTCGTCGCCACCGTGGTCGCTCTAAGGGCCCGTGCTGCAATTACTTGAGCCCTATGGAGGCATGGGGAGGATGGTGTAGTTCCACTGTGTGCCCATCAGCTCGGGCACGATGCGTCTGAAGGAGGATTCTGATGACATGACGTGACCGAGCGAACTGAGACAGCCAACCAGGGTAGGTCTGGTCCGGGGAGACGTCCGGGTCCCCGGTAGGGACGCCCCCGTGCGTGGTCGAGAGGCCGGGTGCGAAGCGGGGCGGAACAACTGGCCGGTCCGTAGCGAGTGCGATGTTGCGAGGCCTGACAAGCGTCGTCATACACACCCCGTCGAGAGGCGGGCCAAGAGGGAGCCGAGCCGCTATTGGAACGGCGAAGGCCACGGAAGGTGCCAGAGATCCGGAAGCGGGCACCGAGGAACCCTCCGGCGCAGTGGGCTCGGAACGGTCAGATGGTTGTTCTCGGAAATGGGGAGATCCTCCTCGGCCCCGCCGACGACGGGTGGTGGGAAGCGATGCCTGCCTATAACCGGAGACCCCGGGAAGTGGCATGGCGGCCGAGAGGAAGTCGGATGGGGTCGTAGTAGCAGACGACGGCGTGGACGGCACAGCCCCGCCAGATGCGAAGGGCCCCTGCTTCATCGATGCAGGCGTGTGGTGCGAAGGGAGTCGGTCAGTGGCCGAAGGTCTAGATCAGCCGAGCACACCCGAAGGCCCGCAGGGCGGTAGTGCCGCTCTGTCGGCTAGGTCCATCAGCCGGGCCGAGGGTGTGGACGCCTTCCAGGCGCTCCAGCGCGTGCTCTACCGCAGTGCCAAGCAGGACCCGCAACGTCGCTTCCATGCCCTCTACGACAAGCTCACCCGCCGTGACGTGATGTGGAGAGCGTGGGTCGACGTGGCCACCAACCAAGGCGCCCCCGGAGTTGACGGCGTGACCATCGCGTCGATCGAGGACGGAGGCGTCGAGGCGGTACGGGCCTTCCTTGACGACCTCGCCGCAGAGCTCGAAGCCGGCAGCTACCGGCCGAAGCCCCTGCGGCGAGTGAACATCCCCAAGCCCGGTCAGCCGGGCAAGACCAGGCCTCTCTCGATCCCGTGTGTTCGGGATCGGGTGGTCATGGCGGCGGCCAAGTCCATCCTGGAGCCGATCTTCGAGGCGGACTTCCTGCCTTGCAGCTTCGGGTTCCGACCGAAGCGGTCGGCACACCAGGCTCTGGAAGTGGTGCGCACCACGGCCAACCAAGGAGCGACCTGGGTGCTCGACGCCGACATCTCGGACTGCTTCGGCTCATTGTCCTTCGATGCCATCGTCTCTCAAGTGGGGCGGCGGGTGTCGGATGCCAAGATGTTGAAGCTGATCCGGGCGTGGCTTCGAGTAGGGGTGCTCGAGGGTGGGGTGGTCACCGAACAGGTGGCCGGCGCCCCGCAGGGCTCGCCCGTTTCCCCGCTGCTGTGCAACATCGTTCTCCATGTGCTCGACACGGCGTGGAGCCAGGTGGGCCAGGGGTTGGGGACGCTGGTCAGGTACTGCGACGACTTCGTCGTGCTCGCCCCGACCAGGGCCAGGGCCATCGCGGCCAAGGCCCGGATCGAGGCGATCCTGGAACCGTTGGGGCTGCGGTTGCATCCCGACAAGACCAGGATTGCCTGCCTCGACAAGGGGCAGGAGGGCTTCGTGTTCCTCGGCTTCGAGCATCACATGCGCGAGTCGAAGAAGTGGCGGGGTCGTTGGTACTTGCAGAAGTGGCCGTCGCCGAGGGCCATGGCCTCTATCAGGGCCAAGGTCAAACAGCGCACGGACCTTCGGTTGGCGAGCCTGCCGCTGGAGGACGTGGTCGGGCACCTCAACTCCGTGCTGCGGGGCTGGGGGGCGTACTTCGCCGTGGGCAACTCCACGGAGAAGTTCAACGCCGTCGACAGCTACGTCCACCTGCGAATGGCCAAGCTGGCCAGCAAGAAGCACGGGCTCCACGGACGGAACTGGGCCACCCGGTTCACCTACGGGTGGCTCACCGATCTGGGGATCTACCGACTCGGCGGAAAGGTGCGCTACTGGCGGGCTGCGTCTGCCTGACGGTGAACGATGTCGGCGAGCCGGATGAGTGGAGAACCTCATGTCCGGATCGATAGGGGGCGGTTGGCGAAGCGGAGGCATCAGCCAACGGCGAGCCAGCCGCCTACCTCACCGCCGTGGTGACTTCGCTGGCTCCCATTCGGCCCCGCCGTTGGCGTAGTCGCCGACGAGCTCCTTTTTTTTGCAATCCACGCTGATCACTGGTTGGCCGGTGTCGAGGTGACCGGCGGCGGTGGCGTTGATGTAGCGGAACTGGGCGTCACGGTCGGGATGCTGGGCGCCCTCGGACACCTTGGCGTTGGCCTGCAGGCTGTAGCCGAGGTAGTGCAGCATCCGTCCCACCAGGCCGGAGCCGGCCTTGTGGCCCAGCCGGGTGAGCTCGCCGGCCAGGACGCGGGTGGACTTGATCGTCCAGCGCAACGGCGACATCGGGTCGCCTCGGCTCTCGGGCTCCACCAGCGAGTCGAGGACAACCAGCATCTCGGGGTCGAGGTCGATCGCCTTCTTGCGACCGGCACCCGGACGTCGCACCCGATCCGAGCGGGTGGCGCCGCCGGCCAGCTCCTGAGCCCCGGCGATGAGGGTGTTCCGGCTCATTCCCGTCGCCCTCGAGACCAACGCCTGGCCACCGCGGCCGCACATCTCCACCACTGCCGCCGCCATCAGCCGCCGCTCCCGTTCGTCCAGGAGCGGCAAGGTCTGCGAGAAGAACGCCTTTAGGTTCTCGTCGCCGACCTCCACGACGACACTCTAGATCGCGCGCCTAACTTAAGCGCGGACCCTAAGGATGGGCCGCAGAACACGCTGGTAGCCGCCGCCCTCAGGCGCCGAGGATTGAGGCCAGCTCGCGGCTGAGGCCGCGTACGTCGGGCGCTGACGTACCGGTATGAAGAGCATTTTCGAGCTCAAGGACACATTCATAGGACTTGCCAGAGCGACGTAGCTCCTGATACCTACTTGCCTCGGCGACGCCGAGGCCGGAACGCCGCCGAGCTTGCCGACGTCGGTGCCCGCACCGGCAGTGGGGGATGGTCGGCGTCCAATGGCGACTGCTCGACCGACGACGGGGAGCGAGTGCCTCGTCCGTCGCGAACTGCTGCAGGCTCCGGTACGCTGTTGGAGCGCTGTGCCGGGTCGTGCAACTGGTCTGCGGAGACAAAACCGCAGGTCAGCCCATTGTTCTGCGCTCGTAGCTCAACGGATAGAGCATCTGACTACGGATCAGAAGGTTGGGGGTTCGAATCCCTCCGAGCGCGCAGCACTTGATTGAGCAGCAGTGACTAGAATCATGGTCATGTCGTAGACGCTTCCGCTGGCGGAGATCAAGGCTCACCTCTCGGAGTCGTCGGAGTGGTGCGGATCGATCACCCGCCCGATGTCTACCGACCTCGATGAATACCGAGCACCGTCGGGGGCCGCCGGGAGTCGTGACAAGGTGCTGCTCGTGTCCCCACCCCTGGAGCTGAGCTTCGTCACCTCCGCCGATCGGTTGGACAAGCTGCCCGAGAGCCCGGCCGAGGTGGCGGTGGTGGGGCGGTCGAACGTCGGGAAGTCGTCGTTGATCAACGCGCTGGCCAAGCGCCACGGCCTGGCCAACACGTCCAACACGCCGGGCCGCACCCAGCTCCTGAACTGCTTCGCCCTGCCTGACGGGACCATGGTCGTGGACTGTCCCGGCTACGGCTACGCAAGGGCCTCGAAGGTGCAGCGGGCGTCGATGAGCGCCATGATCGAGCGCTACCTCTTGGGCCGCGACACGCTGGCGATGGTGATAGTGCTCATCGACGGAGAAGTGGGGCCCACCCCGCTCGACCGTTCGATGCTCGAGTGGCTGCGCGAGGAGGGCCTCCACCACCAGGTGATCGCCACCAAGCACGACAAGGTCAAGGCCGCCCAACGGGACACGCGCAAGCGTCAACTGGCTGCCGCCTGCGACCTCGAGCCCGGCGACGTCGTGTGGGTGAGCGCCACCCGCAACGTCGGCATCGACCGCCTGCGCGACCTCGTGCGCCTCTGGCTCTCCGCCTGATCCGACTGGCGACGGCGAGGAGGTTCACGATCCCTCGCCGTGCCACCATGCCGTGATGGACGCGACGCGGATCGACCGGTGGCTCTGGGCGGTCCGTCTGTACAAGACCCGTTCCCAGGCGAGTGCGGCGTGCCGGGGCGGGCACATCCGGGTGAACGGTTCGGCGGTGAAGCCGGCTGCTTCGGTGCGGGCGGGTGACCGGGTAGCGGCTCGTGTCCATGGCGGCGACCGGGTCTTGGAGGTGGTGCGGGTGATCGACTCACGGGTGAGCGCATCGGTGGCTGCCGACTGTGTCGCCGACCACAGCCCGCCACCGCCTCCTCGGGAGCTGGCGACGCCCACCTTCGTCCGGGACCCGGCGGCGGGGCGCCCCACCAAGCGGGATCGCCGGCGGCTCGACCGCTTTCGCAGCCGCTGACCCTGACCGCCGTAGGGTCGTTGGTCATGACCGAGGAGCTCGACGAGGCGGCATCGGGCCCAGCCACCTGAGTGCACCCGTCCCCCGGCCCATGACGACCCTGACCGAACGGATCCCGTCCGGCACGGGCGCCGACGCCGTCGTCGACGTCTTCGCCGCCTGGGCCGACGAGCGCGGCCTCACCCTCTACCCCGCCCAGGAGGAGGCCCTCCTGGAGGTGGTCACCGGCGCCAACGTGGTTCTCAGCACGCCGACAGGCTCGGGCAAGAGCCTGGTGGCCGTCGGGGCACATCTCGCGGCCTTGGCCACAGGACGACGGAGCTTCTACACCGCGCCCATCAAGGCGCTGGTCTCGGAGAAGTTCTTCGACCTGTGCCGGGTCTTCGGCACCGACAATGTCGGCATGATGACCGGCGACTCGAGCGTCAATCCCACAGCCCCGGTCATCTGCTGCACGGCGGAGATCCTGGCCAACATGGCGCTCAGGGACGGTGCGTCCTCGTCGGCCGCCCAGGTCGTCATGGACGAGTTCCACTTCTACTCGGACCCCGATCGCGGCTGGGCCTGGCAGGTACCGCTCCTCACCCTGGCGCACGCCCAGTTCCTTCTCATGTCGGCCACCCTCGGCGACGTGAGGCATCTGGGCGCGGACCTCACCCGTCGAACGGGGCGCCCGACCGCCGTGGTGAGCAACACCACGCGCCCGGTACCGCTGCACTTCTCGTGGCGGACAACCCCGCTGCACGAGACCCTCGAAGAGCTGCTGGCCACCCACCAGGCGCCCGTCTATGTCGTGTACTTCACCCAGGCGGCGGCCGTGGAGCGGGCCCAGGCGCTCATGAGCGTGAACGTCTGCACCCGCGAGGAGAAGGATGCCATCGCCTCGCTCATCGGCGCCTTTCGCTTCACGACCGCGTTCGGGCGCACCCTGTCGCGCTTCGTGCGCCACGGCATCGGGGTCCATCACGCCGGCATGCTGCCCAAGTACCGCCGACTGGTCGAGCGTCTGACCCAGGCCGGGCTCCTGAAGGTCATCTGCGGCACCGACACCCTCGGTGTCGGCATCAATGTGCCGATCCGCTGTGTCCTGTTCAGCGCTCTGAGCAAGTACGACGGCACCAAGGTCCGCCTCCTCAGTGCCCGTGAGTTCCACCAGATCGCCGGGAGGGCGGGCCGGGCCGGCTACGACACGGCCGGGACGGTGGTCGTCCAGGCGCCCGAGCACGTCGTGGAGAACGAGCGGGCCCTGGCCAAGGCCGGCGTCGACGCCCGCCAGCGTCGCAAGGTCGTCCGCAAGAAGCCGCCCGACGGATTCGTCTCCTGGGGTGTGCCCACCTTCGAACGGCTGGTGTCAGCGGAGCCCGAGACCCTGACGTCCAGCTTCGCCGTGTCCCACTCGATGCTGCTCAATGTGCTCGACCGGCCCGGCGACGGGTGCGGTGCCATGCGGCACCTGCTGGTGGACAACCACGAGCCCCGCCCGGCCCAACGCCGCCACATCCGCCGCTCCATCGCCATCTACCGGTCTCTGCTGGCGGCCGGCGTGGTCGAGCGCCTCGACACCCCCGATTCCGCGGGACGCACGACCCGGGTGACGGTGGATCTCCAGTCGGACTTCGCCCTGAACCAGCCTCTCAGCCCCTTCGCCCTGGCCGCTTTCGAGCTTCTCGACCGACAGTCCGACACCTACGCGCTCGATGTCCTGTCGATCGTCGAGTCCACCCTCGACGACCCCTCGCAGGTCCTGTATGCCCAGGAGTCCAAGGCGCGGGGCGAGGCCGTCGCCCGGATGAAGGCCGACGGCATCGAGTACGAGGAGCGCATGGCCCTGCTCGAGACCGTCTCGTACCCCAAACCGTTGGCCGATCTGCTGGCGGTGGCTCTGGAGGCTTATGGCCACGGTCACCCGTGGGTCGCCGACCACGCCCTGTCGCCCAAGTCGGTGGCCCGCGACCTCTACGAGCGAGCCATGACGTTCAACGACTTCACCGGCCACTACCAGCTCGCCCGCTCCGAGGGTGTCGTGCTGCGCTACCTGAGCGACGCCTTCAAGGCGCTGACCCAGACGGTGCCGGAGAACGCCAAGACCGGGGAGCTCCACGACCTCATTGCCTGGCTCGGCACCCTCGTGCGCCAGGTCGACAGCTCACTGCTCGACGAGTGGGAGCAGCTTCGCCATCCCGAGACCGTCGTCGTCACAGAGCCTCTGGACGACGCCGGGGGTCTGGACGACACACCACCCCCGGTCACCGCCGACCGGCGGGCCTTCATGGTCCTGGTTCGCAACGCCATGTTCCGCCGAGTCGAGCTCGCCGCCCTCCGCCGTTACGTGGAACTGGCCGACCTCGACCCCGAGTGGAGCGCGAGCCGGTGGGAACAGGCGATGGCTCCCTACTTCGCGGAACACGACTCGATCGCAACCACGCAGGCCGCCCGGGCGGCCGCCCTCTTGGAGGTGACCGAGGACGCTCGCCGCTGGGAGGTGCGCCAGATCCTGGACGACCCGGCCGGCTTCCACGAGTGGGCGATCGTCGCCACCGTCGACCTGGTTGCCAGCGTCGAGGCAGGGGGGGCCGTCGTGCGGATCACGGGGGTGGAACGGCTGTGACCAAACTGTTGCATCACGGAAATGGTGTGGTTACCGCCGGAGCCGAAACTATGAGCATCAACTGCGAGGGCACGGCGCCTCGCCCGGGAAGGGGTCTGACGGATGGAACGGGCCGGGCATTTGGCGAGATCTTCGGCGGTTCGGCGGGCGTCGGCGTTCGCCGCCGGAGTCGCCGGTCTGGTGGTGCTCGGGGCCTGCTCGAGCGGCAGCGAGGGTTCGTTGCCACTGCGGACGGTGCCGACGACCGTTGTCGAGACCACGACGACCACCGCCGGACCGGCGACGTCGACGACGCCGGCGCCTTTGACGCCGGCACCCTCCCGCACGCCGGTGATCGTCAACGGGGTCCCGCAGGCGAAGGCGTCCCCGACCAGGGGCGCGATCGGTACCCGGGTCCGCCTCGACGGTTACGGGTTCACCGAGGCGCACTGGAAGGCTGCGGACGCCTCGCTGTGGCTATCGGGGTCTCAGTCCGGCTGTGCCCTGTACGCGTCGGCGCAGCACTCCGTGCGGGTGACGGCCGACGGCCATCTCTCCGGCGACTTCACCGTCCCCGGGCGCGGTGAGTGCCGCCAGAGCGATGTGGCCGACGCCGCCGTTGGCAACGGCTCCTACACGATCGTGTTCCAGTGCACCGCCTGCAGCATCGGGACCTTCGAGGTGACGGGGAGCGGCCCGCCAGCTTCGGCGCAGTGCAAGACGGTCGGGTTCACGCCGAACTCCGAGGACGCCGCGAGCAGCATCGTGGCCACCGGCCTGTCGTGTGACGAGGCCGAGGCCTTGGTCCGCCGGCTCGGGCCCTCGGTGGGAACCAACGGACCGGCCCGGATCGAACGCGATGGCTTCCAGTGCGTGCTCACCCGCTACCAGGACGAGCCCCTGCCCCAGGGCTTCTACGAGTGCACCAGCGGCTCGAAGCGGATCACCTTCGTCCGTTCCTGATGGGGTGACCACGGGCGGGGTCCTGATCAGCGCCACCTGAATCGAGCCACAATGACGTCATGGCCTCGTACTCACCCAATGCTCGCGCCTTGGCGCACGCGAGACGGCTCATCGACGCCCACCAGTACGTGCTCGAGAGCGTGTGGGCCGACGCCCAACCGAGTGCCGAGGACGAGAACGCCTTCCTGGAGTCGCACTCGTGGGACGACTACGCCGAATGGCACCTCGGGCTCACCGACGGGGCGAACGACCACACCAAGGCCAGGTACGGCTTCGTGTACGGCGACTTCCGTCGCGTCCACCGGATGGGGTTGATCGCCTGTCAGTACCGGGCCGCGGAGTGGCGGCACAAGGAGATCGAGCTCGCCGCCCACGAGCTCCTGCAGCACCTCGACGGCACGCGGGCGTAAACCGCTCGAAGCGCCAGCGGGTCACGACGCGGGGGTTGCTGACGGCGGCCATGCCGATGATCGAGCGCCAGGGCCTCACCCTCGTCGGGGTGGCGGTGGGCAATCTCGACAACGACGGCGCCGTCCAACTGGTGCTGCCGTTCGACGGACCCAGCGGGGGCGCCCTCGATGGCGCGCTCGACGACGTGCGTGACCGGTTCGGCTCGGCCGCCGTCACCCGCGCCGTGCTTCTGGGCCGAGACCAGGGTCTGTCGGTGCCGCTGTTGCCCGACTGACGAGCGCGCTAACCCTTGCGGTACAGGCGCGTCGTCAGCGGCGCGAACACGGCGGTCAACACCGCCGCTACTGCCAGGACGGTCACGATGTCGCCGGCGTCGGCATTCCCCTCCATCAAGCCTCGCGACGCGGTCGCCAGGATCGAGACGGGTTGACATCGACGAAGGCCTCGAGCGGGCCCGGCAACGTCTTCGGGTCGACGAAGACGTTGGAGAGGAACGTGAGCGGAAAGATCCCCATGAAGCCGGCGTTCATCACCGCGCTCGGTGAGCGCAGCAGCAGCCCGATGGTCGTGAAGACCCAGGAGAGCCCGAAGGCGAAGGTCACCACCAGCGCCAGCGCCGCCAGCGCACCGCCCACGCCCGCGCCCGGTCGGTAGCCCAGGATCACGCCGACCGCGATGATCACGGTGCCGGCCACCAGGTAGCGCACGCTGTCGCCGAGCAGCGATCCGACCAGGGGGGCCGGCCGCCAGATGGGCAGGGAGCGGAAGCGGTCGACGACCCCCTTGGTCAGGTCGGTGTTGAGGGCGATCCCGGAGTAGACGGTGGTGAACAGAACCGACATGACCAGGATCCCGGGGAGGAGGTAGTCGAGGTACTCGCCCGTGGAGCCGGAGATGGCGCCGCCGAAGATGTAGGTGAACATCACCACGAACATCACCGGCGTGAGAGTGACGTCGAGGAGCTGCTCGGGGACGTGTTTGACCTTGAGCATCCCGCGCCACGCAAAGGTAAGAGACGCCGAAAGCGCACTGGCCGTGGGCGGGCGCGAGGTCGAGGAGATCGCCTGGCGGACCGCCGCCTGGTCCGCGGTGGTCGTGAGGTCGGCCTGCGCCGTGGGATTCGAGCTCATGCCGGTTGCTCCTCGTCGACGGGCCTGGGTTGGTCGGGCGGAGCATCTTCCGCGGTGCGGCCGGTCAAGGCCAGGAAGACCTCGTCGAGGCTCGGCTGGCCGAGCGAGAACGTGGCGATCCGTACGCCTGAGCGAGCCAGCTCGGCGACCGCCCCCGCGGCACGATCGGCGTCGGCGCACGAGGCCGAGAGGGCGGCGGGATCGGGCTCCAGGGTGACAGCGCCGAGGGTGCGGTCCAGCACCTGCTGCGCCTCGGGCCGCTGCGTGGGGTCCAGCAGACGCACATGCAGCGCGCCGGACCCCACGGAGGCCTTCAGCTGGCCGGGCGTCCCCTCGGCGATCACCTTGCCGTGGTCGATGACGGCGATCCCGTCGGCGAGCTGGTCTGCCTCCTCCAGGTACTGGGTGCAGAGCAGGATCGTGGTTCCCTCGGCGACCAGCGACCGGATGATCTCCCAGACCTGGTTGCGCGAGCGCGGGTCGAGGCCGGTCGTCGGCTCGTCGAGGAACATCAGCTCCGGGGTGACGACGATGCTGGCGGCGACGTCGAGTCGTCGCCGCATCCCGCCCGAGTAGTTCTTGACCAGCCGGCCGGCGGCCTCCGAGAGCCCGAACGCCTCGAGCAGCTCCCCGGCACGGTCCTTGGCCGCCGGGCGCTTCATTCCCAGCAGGCGGCCGAGCAGGATCAGGTTCTCCCGGCCGGTCAGGGTTTCGTCGACCGAGGCGAGCTGACCGGTGAGGCTGACGGAGCGGCGAACGGCGTCGGCCTCCTCCACAATGTCGTGACCGAGCACCCGGGCACTGCCCGCATCCGGGCGGATCAACGTCGCCAGCATGCGGATCGTCGTGGTCTTGCCGGCGCCGTTGGGCCCGAGCACCCCGTAGACGGAACCGGTTTGCACGGCGAGGTCCACACCCTCTACGGCACGCGTCTCACCGAAGGACTTCACGAGGCCGGTGGCCTCGATCGCGAGAGGCGCGTGCGTTGTCATCTGGCTCCTCGGATGTCAGGGTCGGTCGTCATTGTGTCTCTTGGGAGAAGACGCCGCTCGTCGCCCCAACTCATCTGTCGCAGCGATGATTTCTGCCGTCTGCAGGGGTCGTAGGAGCGTGCTGCCACGAGACGCCGATGCCTTGGTGGTGCTCTCGTGCGGCGACACCGAGGTGGCATGCTGGTCGCTGGGGAACTGCGGCCGCCCTGCCCTCGCCGTGGTCGACGAGCTGGCGCAGCTGACGCTCGTGGCCCGGCGCATGGGGTGCTCGATCCGGTTACGGGACGCCAGCGTGGAGCTGTTGGAGATGCTCGAGCTGGTCGGCCTGGACGAGGTCGTGTCGGACCCAGCCGGTGTACGACCGCAGCCGCTACGGGTCGAGGCGGGAAGGGAGCCCGAAGGCCGCGAACAGGTCGGTGTCGAGGAAGTTGTGGTGCCCGATGATCCTGTCGCCTGAGACCTCGATGACCTGGATGGACCAGGGGTAGTGGCGACCCTGCTCGTCGAGGCGGTAGGAGCCGAAGGCAGCGCCGCCGTTGGCCGCGACCGCCACCAGGCGCGAACCGCGGCACCCGATGCCCGTGCCGAGGAACCAACGACCCATCTCGACGGGTCCCCGCAGCCAGAAGTCGTACGGCGGCATCGACATCACCGCGTCGTCGTGGAGGAGCGCCACCAGCGACGTGATGTCGTAGCGCTCGAAGGCGTCCACGTAACGGGCGAGGAGCTCCTGCTGGTCGGCTGCCAACGCAGGCGGCGAGGAGTCGAGGTCCCGGGTCGCAAGGGTGGCGCGCGCTCGCTGGAGGGCGCTGTTGACCGACGCCACGCTGGTCTCGAGGAGCTCGGCCACCTCGGTTGCCTGCCAGCGCAGCACCTCGCGGAGGATCAGCACCGCCCGTTGCCGGGGCGGGAGGTGCTGGAGGGCGGTGACGAAAGCCAGGCGTATCGACTCCCTGGTCTGCATCAGCTCGGCCGGGTCGCCGTCGTCGGGAACCACGTGGGCGTCGGGGATCGGTTGGACCCAGGCATGCTCCGGTCGGGTGGCGCCGGTGAAGGAGTCGGCGGTCGACGACGGTCCGAGGTCCATGGCCAGGGCCCGGCGTTGGCGGTTGCGCAGCATGTCGAGGCAGACGTTGGTGGCGATGCGGTACAGCCACGACCGCACGGCCGACCGACCCTCGAAGCCGTCGATGCCCCGCCAGGCGCGAACCATCGTCTCCTGCACGGCGTCATCGGCCTCGAAGAGCGAGCCCAGCATCCGGTAGCAGTAGCCGGTGAGCTCCCGCCGGTACGGCTCGTTGTCCTCCGGGCGGAGCTGGCTGGTGGCGATGGTGTCTGGTTGGACGGTCACCGGCCCGATTCTATGGCGACGTGGTCGCCATCGCCCCGCCGTAGGCTTCGGGGACCTGTTGAACTGACGGGATGACCGACACGTCCGATGCGGCGGCGGTGACGCCGCCCGGCTGGGTGCGTCGCCTCCTGCCCTACCTGCGCACGTACCGGCGGGAGCTGATCCTCACGTTCGGCGCCGCTCTTGCCGGACTGACCGTCACCGCTCTGACGCCGGTCGTCCAGAAGGTGATCGTCGACGACGTCATCCTCGTCCGGCGGCGTCCCCTGGGCCCGTGGCTTGCCGTGCTGGTGGCGGCCGGGGTCTTCCGGTTCGGCGCCGCCCACGTGCGGCGGTATGTAGGCGGGCAGGTCGCTCTGGGCGTGCAGTACGACCTGCGCAACGACGTGCATGCCCGACTGCAACGGCTCGACTTCGCCCGCCACGACGAGTTCCACACCGGCCAGCTCGTCTCCCGGGCGATCTCCGACGTCGGGCTCGTGCAAGGCCTACTCGCTTTCCTGCCCTTGTTCAGCGGCAACCTCCTGCTCCTGGTCGCGTCGCTGATCGTCATGGCTGTGCTCTCACCCCTGCTGACGGTTGTGGCCCTACTGGTCGTGCCGGTGACGACGGTCATCGCCCTGCGCCTGCGCACGACGGTGTTCCCTGCGGCGTGGCACGCCCAGCAGAAGGCGGGAGAGCTCGCGACCGTGGTCGAGGAGTCCGTCGCCGGGGTGCGGGTCGTCAAGGGGTTCGGGCAGGAGGACCGCGCCCTCGGGCAATTGTCGACGGCGGCCGACGAGCTCTACCGCTCGCGGATGCGCGCGGTGCGCATCCAGGCCCGCTTCGCCTCGGCGCTCCAGGCGGTGCCGACCATCGGCCAGGTCGGCGTGCTTGCCCTCGGCGGATGGCTCGCGCTGCGGGGCCGCATCTCGATCGGCACGTTCCTCGCCTTCTCGTCCTACCTGCTCCAGCTGGTGGCGCCCGTTCGCATGCTGTCCACCTTCACCGTGATCGCCCAGCAGGCCCGCGCCGGTGCCGAGCGGATCTTCGAGCTCCTCGACTCGATCTCGATCGTGGACGAGCGGCCCGACGCCGAGCCCCTTGCGAAGGCCACCGGTGAGATCCGCTTCGACGGTGTCAGCTTCGGATACCTGCGCTCGGAGCCGGTGCTGGCCGGGTTCACACTGTCCGTGGCTCCCGGCGAGACGGTGGCCCTCGTGGGGCCCTCGGGCTCGGGAAAGTCGACGGTCGCCCTTCTCGTCCCCCGTTTCTACGACGTGGTGGGGGGGTCGGTGCGGATCGATGGCGTCGACGTCCGCGACGTCACGCTCGACTCCCTCCGGCGTCAGATCGGCGTGGTGTTCGAGGAGACCTTCCTGTTCTCCGACACCGTCCGGGCCAACATCGCCTACGGGCGGCCCGACGCAACCGAGGCCGAGGTCGAGAAGGCGGCTCGTGCCGCCGAGGCCCACGACTTCATCGCCGCCCTTCCCGAGGGCTACGAGACCCGGCTGGGTGAGGGCGGGCTCACCCTCTCGGGCGGTCAACGTCAGCGGGTGGCCCTGGCGCGTGCCCTGCTCACCGATCCCCGGGTGCTCGTGCTCGACGACGCCACGTCCGCGGTGGACGCCCGGGTGGAGCAGGAGATCCACGCCACGCTGCGTCGTGTCCTCGCCGGGCGCACGACGCTGCTGGTGGCCCACCGCCGGTCGACGCTGGGGCTGGCCGACCGGATCGTGGTCGTCGACGACGGGACCGTGGTCGACGCCGGCACCCACGAGGAGCTTCTGGCGCGCTCGGCGCTCTACCACGAGCTGCTCGCCGGTCCCGGCCTCGATCTCGCGTCCGAGGTCGCTGCCACCGCCACGACGGCCGCAGTCGACGGCGACTGGCTGGGCGACGGGCGGGTCGACGGGGTGACGCCCTCGGCGTGGCGCCCGCTCGACGGCGAGGCGGCCCGTACGCCGGTTGCGGTGGCCGCCGCTCCGGCCGAGGGACGGGGCGGTATGGGCGGCATGCACGGCTTCGGTGGAGGAGGCCTCGGCGGCGGGCCCGGGCGCATGGCGATGGTGGTGGAGACGCCGGCGCTGCGGGCCGCGGTCGAGGCTCTGCCGCCACCGGCCGAGGAACCCGACGTCGACGTCGGCGAGGTGATCGCCGGTGACCGGGAGGAGCGCACGTTCTCGGCGGGGCGGTTCCTCCGGCCCTACCGCCGACCGCTGGGGGCGGGCCTGGTGCTCGTCGCCCTGGACGCGGTGGCCGCGCTCGCGGGGCCGGCGCTGATCCGCGTCGGCATCGACCGGGGCGTGGTGGGCGGTTCCGAGGCGGCGCTGTGGCTGACCACCGCCGTCTTCCTCGCCGTCGTCGTAGCCGACTGGGGCGTCGTGCGCAGCCAGCAGGTCGTCACCGGCCGGGTCGCCGAGCGGATCCTGCTCGCCCTTCGGGTTCGGCTGTTCGCCCACCTTCAGCGGCTGGGGCTCGACTTCTACGAACGGGAGATGGCCGGGCGGGTCATGACCCGGATGACGACCGACGTGGAGGCGCTGTCCAGCCTGCTCCAGCAGGGCCTGGTGCAGGCCGTGGTCGGGCTACTGACGCTGGCCGGCGTGGCCGTGGTGCTGGTGTTGATGAACGCCGCCCTGTCGCTGGCCACGCTGGTCGCCCTCGTTCCCCTCGTCGTCGCCACCGTCTGGTTCCGGCACCGTTCGGACCGGGCCTACGAGATGGCCCGGGAGCGGGTGGGAGCGGTGAACGCCAGCCTGCAGGAGAGCGTGACGGGCGTTCGGGTCGCCCAGGCCTACGCCCGGGAGGACCGCAACATCGACGATTTCCGGCGGGTGGCGCGCCACCACCTCGAGGCCCGGATAGGTGCCCAGCGCCTGGTGGCCACGTACTTCCCCTTCATCGAGATGCTGTCGGTGGTGGCTGGGGCGGCGGTGCTGGGCGTCGGGGCCCGCCTGGTCACCACCGGTTCGCTGAGCCCGGGCGAGCTGGTGGCGTTCGTCCTCTACCTGAACCTGCTCTTCGCACCCATCACCCAGCTGTCGCAGGTGTTCGACAGTTACCAGCAGGCGAAAGCGTCACTCACCAAGATCGCCGAGCTGCTCGGGACCGAACCCTCGGTCCGGCCTCCGGACGCGCCTGTCGACCCCGGCCGGCTCGACGGGCGCATCGCCTACGAGGGGGTGTGCTTCCGCTACCCCGGAGCGGCCGACGACGCGGTGGGGCCGGTCGACCTGGAGATCGCCCCCGGCCAGACCGTGGCCCTGGTGGGTGAGACGGGCGCCGGGAAGTCCACGTTGGTGAAGCTGGCGGCGCGTTTCTACGACCCCACGGCCGGGCGCGTCGCCGTTGACGGCCACCCGCTCACGTCCCTCGACCCGAGCGCCTACCGCCGCCAGCTGGGGTACGTGCCCCAGGAGCCCTTCCTGTTCTCGGGGACCATCCGGGACAACATCGCCTACGGTCGCCCCGACGCCACAGACGGGGAGGTGGAGGCGGCGGCCACGGCCGTCGGGGCCCATCACTTCGTCGCCCGACTGCCGGGCGGCTACCTGCACACGGTGAGCGAGCGGGGCCGGTCGCTCTCCGCCGGCCAGCGCCAGCTCGTGGCCCTGGCCCGGGCCCGCCTGGTCGACCCTGCCGTCCTCCTGCTCGACGAGGCCACCGCCGCCCTCGACCTGGCCACCGAAGCCCGGGTCATGCGGGCCATGAGCCTGCTGGCCAGCGGCCGCACGACGCTGCTCGTGGCTCACCGGCTCCAGACGGCCCGCACCGCCGACCGCATCGTGGTTCTGGATGCCGGGCGCGTCGCCGAGGACGGCTCTCACGACGAGCTGCTGGCCAATGGGGGGAGGTACGCCGAGCTGTGGCGGACCTTCGCCGACCCGGGTGCGCGGGCGACCACTTGAACCCGTTCCCGCCCTCGCGCAAGTACGGCTCTGAGGGGGTGCCGGCGCGGACGACCTGGCCTCAGGGTTCGGTCTTGATCACGACCGTTCCCGCCGCCCGGTCGTGCCACCCCTGGCGGAGGGGATTGAGGATCGCCACCAGGTAGACCACCGGGGACAGGAGCCACACCCCAGGCAAGGGGACGAGAGCAGGCAGGATGGGCAGCAGGTAACGCATGATCGATGCCGTCCAGTCGGGCGGTCGTCCGTCGGTGATCCGAACGACCTTGATGTGGAGTACCCGCTTGCCCACCGTCTGGCCGCGCGTCCTGATCAACGCCACCTCGTAGAGCGCCGCCGCCGCGGTGGCGAGCAGCTGGGCCCACAGCGGGGTGCGGATGATGCCTTTGTCCTCGTTGATGTCCGAAGTGAGCAGGACGAGCACGACGATCGGGACGCCGATGACGAGGCCGTCGAGGAGCCGGGCCAGGAAGCGCTGGCCGATGGACGCCAGCCGGGCGACGAGCTCCGGGTCGGGCGCCCCGGTCTTGTCCCGGCCTGGGCGCTCGGGCGTGTCCTCGGCCATCACCGTCTCTTGGTAGCACAGCCGCCGTTGCTCATAGCGGTTGCGGTCCGTTGCGCCGGGCCGGTGTCGCCGGGGCGGTGGCTACCTCCGTGGACGGCCGGGCGAAGGTCGCGACGGGGGGGTCGTGCGACGGCTCGCTCAAGGGGAGGGTGACCCGGAACCGGGCGCCCTTCCCGGGAGCGGTGTCGAGCTCGGCGCGCCCGCCGTGGGCCTCGGCGATGGCGGCCACGATCGACAGGCCCAGGCCGGATCCCCCGGCGGAGCGGGCCCGGGACGGGTCGCCCCGGTAGAAACGCTCGAAGACGCGCTCGGCCTTCTCGGGCTCGAGGCCCGGTCCTTGGTCGGCCACTTCGATCAGGGCGCGCCCGTCCTCGACCCGCACCTTCACCGCCACCGCGGTGTCGGGCGGCGTGTGCTGGGAGGCGTTGGCCAGGAGGTTGGCGGCAACCTGGCGAAGGCGGACGTCGTCGCCGTCGACCACCACCCGCCCTGGCGCGTCGAGGGAGATGGGCCGGCCGGGCGTCGCCGCCCTGGCGTCGTCGACAGCGTCGGTCGCCACCCGGGTGAGGTCGACGGGGCCGCGCTCGAGGGGGCGGCCCTGGTCGAGACGGGCGAGGAGGAGCAGGTCGTCGACGAGCACGCCCATGCGGCTCGACTCCTCCTCGATGCGGCGCATGGCCTTGGCCAGGTCGTCGGGGCGCTCGGCGGCGCCGCGACGGAACAACTCGGCATAGCCGCGGATCGACGTGAGGGGCGTGCGCAGCTCGTGTGAGGCGTCGGCGACGAAGCGACGGAGCCGGGCCTCCGACTCCTGACGAGCCTCGAACGCCGACTGGATCTGGCCCAGCATGGCGTTGAGCGACAGGCCGAGGCGCCCGACCTCGGTATGGGGCTCGGCCCGTTCCACCCGCTGGCTCAGGTCGCCGTCGGCGATTGCCCCCGCCACGTCGCCGATGTCCTCGAGGGGCTTCAGGCCGGCCCGTACCAGGCCGTAGGCGGCCAGGGCCACGAGGGCCACCACGGCGGCGGTGGCCACCGCCTCGATGACCACGAGCCGACGGAGGGTCTGGGTGACGTCGCTGAGCGGTATGGCGACGAGGAGCTGGTTTCCAGCGGTGTCGACGGCCGAAAGCTGGGCGCGGTAGCGGGTGGAGCCGCCGGCGCTCCCGACAGTCACCGCCGACGAACGACCGATGTCGAGGTCCTCGAGGTCGGGGACGGCGGCGGGGTCGGGCTGCTCCTGGCCCTCGTAGACGAACCACTTGTACTTGGCCACGCCGCCGACGGTGTCGATCACCGCCGCGTAGGTGCCGGCGGGGATGATGGCGTCGGACAGAGGGCCCGGTCGCCGGAGTGAGGCCTCGACGAGCTGGTCGCCCACCGGTCCCTGGGCGGCCGCGAGCTGGCGGTCGACCCGGTCGAGAAGGAACGAGCTCAGGGCCCGGTAAGTGAGGACGTCAGTAGCGAGGAGGCCGATCGTCACCAGGCCCAGTACCACAAGCAGGAGCCGGCTGCGCAGCGACACTTTCAGCCGCTCTGCAGGCGCAGGGTGTAGCCCACGCCCCGCACCGTGTGGATCAGCCGGGGCTCGGCCCGGTCGACCTTCTTGCGCAGGTAGCTGATGTAGGTCTCGACCACGTTGGCGTCGCCGTCGAAGTCGTACTCCCACACGTGGTCGAGGATCTGCGACTTGGAGAGCACCCGGCGGGCGTTGAGGAGCAGGTACCGGAGGAGCTTGAACTCGGTGGCCGTGAGCTCGATGCGCAGGTCGCCCCGCCACACCTCGCGGGTGTCCTCGTCCATCTCCAGGTCGGCGAAGCTCAGCCGTGCCGAGCCGCCCACCTCGTCGCCCCGCGTGCGGCGCAGCACGGCGCGCACGCGCGCCACCAGCTCTTCCACGCTGAACGGCTTGGTCACGTAGTCGTCGCCGCCCAGGGTCAGCCCGTTGACCTTGTCCTCGGGGGCGTCGCGTGCGGTGAGGAACACGACCGACACGGGGATGCGCTCGTTGCGCAGCCGGCGCACGACCTCGAAGCCGTCGAGGTCGGGGAGCATCACGTCGAGCACCATGAGCTCGGGGCGGAAGCTCTGACCTTTGCTCAGCGCTGTACGCGCCGTGGCCGCCACCTCGACGTCGAATCCCTCGTAACGCAGAGCGGTGCCGACCAGGTCGGTGATGTTGGGCTCGTCGTCGACGACGAGGATGCGGGTCTTGGCCGTCACCCTTCCATGGTGGAGATCGCGCCTGTGAGTTCCCTGTGAGACACGCGCCAGCCTAGAGGTTCGGATCAGTTGAGGCGCGCCCGAAGGGCGAGGGCCTCGGCCAGCAGCGGCGTCTCCAGGGTGGGCATGACCACAGCCAGGCCCTCGAGCACCTCCGCCGCCTCGGCGAACTCACCAGTGGACCCGAGCACGCGGGCGAGCTCGCGCCGTTCGATCGGGGGCGTACCGGGGATGGCGAGACGAAGGGCGAAGACCCACGCCAGGCCCTCCAGCTCGCCCTTGGTGGCGTAGATCGCCCGCAGATTGGCCAGCATCCGCCCGAGGATCTCGCGCGGGCCGACGGGATCGAGGTACGACTCGACGAACGGCGCACTCAGGCCGTTGACGGCCCGGAAGCGCTCGATGCACGCCTCACGGTCGAGCACGCGTCCTCCGGCGAACGGGTCGACGAACACGGGCGGGCCTTCGGTCTCGTGGCGCAGGAGGAAGTGGCCGGGGAGCCCGACGCCGGCCAGGGGGAGGCCGAGCCGCCGGCCCACGGCGAGCCCCAGGACCGAGAGGGTGATGGGAAGACCTGTGCGCCGCTCGAGCACCTTGTTGAGAAAGGAGTTGTCGGGGTCGTAGTAGTCGTCGACGTTGCCGCTGAACCCCTGGTCGACGAACAGATAGCGGCGCCACCCGTCGAGGGTCGGTTCGGGGCAGCGCTCGGCCAGCCCGTCGAGCAGCTCCATCTCGAATCCGATGTCGAGGTCGGGGTAGGCATGGGCGGCGATGAGCAGGGCGGCCTCGTCGAGCGGCAGCTCGTCCTCGGGGCCCTGGACCAGCGCGGCGAACCGCGCCGTGGGGTCGTCGCCCTCGAGCCCGGGGTCGTCGTCGTCCACCCGGACCACGGTACCGGCAGGGGTGGGGCCGGCCGTCGCCTACGATCCCCGGATGGCCTCAGCGACTCCTTCGCCCACCCCGAACCCCAACGCCATGAAGTACACGCTCGACGTGAAGCTCCCGGCGACGATCAACTTCGCCAACGCCGATGCCGCTTCCGGGAACGAGTTCGCGACGACGGTCTTCGCCGGCGGGGGGGTGGCGTCGCTCTTCGGGGTAAACGATTTCGTCACGGTGACCCGCCTGCCCGGGGCCGACTGGGACGCCATCACCGCCAACGTCCAGGCGGCGGCCGCGGAACACCTGTAGATCGTCGGCCACGGGCGCCGTCGCCCGACGCCTTTCACCAGAGGCGGTCTGGCCTCCTCAAGCGCTCGGTGATCTTCTCGGGCGGTTCCGGCGGGGCCAGCCACAGGCCCTGGCCGAACTCGCAGCCGATGGAGCGCAGGACTTCGGCCTGGGCCTGGCGCTCGATTCCCTCGGCCACGGCGGCCAGGCCCAGGGTCGAGGCCAGCTTGACGACGGCGCGGGCCAGCGCCGAGTCGTGGGCGTCGCCGGTGACGCCGTCGACGAACGCCTTGTCGATCTTCAGGAAGTCGACGGGCATGCGCCGCAGGTAGGCGAGCGACGAGTAGCCGGTACCGAAGTCGTCGACGGCCAGGCGCACGCCGAGCGCCCGCAGCTCGGCCAGCCGGCGGGCCGACACGTCGGTGTCGTCCATCAGCGTGCTCTCGGTGATCTCGAGCACCAGGCGTTCCGCAGGCAGGCCGGCGGCCAGGAGGGCGGCGGCGACCTCGTCGCCCCACTCGTCCTCGTGGAACTGCTGGGGGGACACGTTCACCGCCAGGGTCAGCCACCTGTCCCTGCTGCGACCCGCCTGCCACCCGACCGCCTGGCGGCACGCCTCGGTCAGCACCCACCGCCCGAGGGGGACCACCAGGCCGCTCTCCTCGGCTAGAGGGATGAAGTCGGCGGGCAGGAGCAGCCCTCGCGACGGGTGCTGCCAGCGCACCAGTGCTTCCGCGCCGCCCATCTGGCCGTCGCCGAGGTTGACGACCGGTTGGTAGACGACGCGCAGCTCTCCGGCGGTGATGGCCTGGCGGAGCTCGTGCTCGGTCACCTGGCGGCGCGTGGCGGCCGCGCGCATGGCGTCGTCGAAGAGCTCAACCCGGCCCCTGCCCCGCTGGCGGGCCCGGGCCATGGCGGCCGCCGCCTCCCGGAGCATGACGTCGGCGCTGCCCCCACCCGAGGCCACGGCGATACCGGTGCTGGCCGTCACCCACACCTCGGCTTTCCCGGACGCGAAGGGGACGCTGAAGGCGTCCTCGGCCCGGCGGGCGACATCGGCGATGTCGTGGGGCCCGTCGAGGTCCTCGCACAGCACGGCGAACTCATCGCCCCCCATGCGGGCGACGGTGTCGTCGTCGCGCACCCGGTCCCGGAGCCGGTCGCCGACAGCGATGATGATCAGGTCCCCCGCGTGGTGCCCGAACGTCTCGTTCACCGAGCCGAACCGGTCGAGGTCGCAGAAGACCACGGCTACCGACGACCCGGTGCGGCCCGCTCGAGCGAGGGCGTGCTCGAGGCGGTCGACGAACAGCGCCCGGTTGGGCAGGCCGGTCTGTGGGTCGCGGAGCGCAACGTCGGCCAGCCGACGCTCGAGCTCCTCGCGCTCCTCGTCGGCGGAGCGGGCCAGCAAGGCGTAGCGCTCCTCGGACTGCCGGAGGGAGGTTCGCGCCTGCTCGAGGAGATCGAGCCACTCCCGTCGCTCGAGACCGGGGTCGGGGTGGGCGTCGCCCGGGGTGGGCGGCTCGGACCCTTGGCTCGACATGCCGCTCAAGGATGCCACCGAAACCCGGCACCAGCCCTGTCCCTCAGGACGCCGCCCGTTCCCGTACCTAGGGGTCGCTGCAGGCGTGGGACGTGCTCGGCTGGGTCGGCCTAGGTCAACCCGCCCACACCGGCGGCCAGCGGGAACAGCGCCACGGAGAGCAGCGTCTCCGCGCGGGCCACGGCGTTGTTCACTCCCGAGCCCGCGCCCACATGGCGCTCCTCGACGCCCTGGCCGAAACGAGCCGCCGGAGTCGAGGACGGCGGCCCCGATCACCCACCGCCCGGCGGGTGTGCGGTATCGGACGTGACCGTCGGGTCCCGGAAGGTCGCCGCCGCCCGCCACTCGGCCGACGGTAGCCCGCCGGCCGGCCTCCACCCCGGCGGCCTGCGGGTCAGGTCCGCCAGGTCGTGGGAGTGGACGGAACGTAGGCGCAGAACATGCCCGTGCGGACGGTGAGGCGGAGGTGGCGCCCCAGGTCGGGGTGGACAGTGTCGATGCGGTCGAGGCTGAGGCGGACGGCGGTTGTCACCCCCAGGCGGGCCTGTTCCAGAGGATCGGCCAGGGGGTCGCCCGATGGTGACCGCCCGTCGGTGGCGGCGTCGAGCTCGGCCATGAGGCGGTCGCGCTCGGCCCGGCCCAAGGCCGCCTCCATGCGATCGCCGGCGTCGACCGCTCGGGTCACCCCGCGGTCGAGCTCGTCGAGGCGCTCCCGGTACTCCTGGCGGGCACCCTCGTCGAGGGCGGCCGATCCCCGGCGGACGCCGTCGCCGCCGGCGGCGCCCCAGGGCGGCCGCTCGTCGGCCCGTCCGAGGCCGGTCGCCACCGCCGCCCCGCTGAGGTCGGCCACGTGGAACGCCTGCCCGGGATGGGCGAGGAGGCGCATCAGATAGCCCATGCCGGTCGCGTCGCCGAGGCGCACCAGCCGGCCGCCGTGGCCGAGGACCCATTCGTGGCCGTCCCGACGAAAAGCATTGTTGACGGACGCATCCGCGTGTGCCGTGGCCCGGGCCAGGACGGCCTGGGCGTCCGCCGCCGGTTCGTCGACGCCCAGGCGCCGGTAGACGGCCTCGGCGTCGGTGAGGAGGTCGAGTGCCCGGTCCCAGTCGTGGCCGTCGCCTCGAGCGCGCAGCAGGGCGCTCCACTCACGACACGTGTGGGCGACCAGCAGGGGTGCACCGATGCCCCGGTTGGCGACGAGGGCGTTCTGAAAGTGGGTGTCGGCCTCGTCCCACCGGCCCAGCACGTGGGCCAGAAGACCGAGATGGCGCGACACCGACCCGTAGCACACGGCGCCGTCGCCATCGACGGTGATTCGGAACCGGTGGGGCAGCAGGAGGTCGAAGAGCTCGGTCGCCTCGGTCCGCCGCTCGAGCATCGCCGCCACCTCGGCCAGGGTGACCAGCGCCGCCAGTCGGTCACGCTCGGTCTGGGCGCCCCCCGTGCGGGCCGGCGCCACCGCCCTCCGGTCCAGCCCCGAGAACCCGCCGGCCTGAGCCAGCCCGGACAGCTCGGCGCCGGCCTCCCGGTCGCGCCCGAGGAGCCCGAGCAGCCAGGCGAGCGAGGCCCGGGCCACCCCGGCTGTCGACGGTTCGGCGGCGAGGGCCCGGACGGGCACCTCCATCTCGGCCAACCGGCCCTGGGCCACCCGCAGGTGGAGCGTCTGGATGACGCACGACCCCGTGGTACCGGCGTCGTGGTTGTGTCTCTGGCACTCGTGGGTGCGCCCTTCGAGCAGGGCGCGCATCGCCCTCGACAACGGTCCGCACCACGGGCGGCCTTCGTCGATCCCGGCGTCGAGCGGTCCCAGGTCGCCACGCTCCAGATGGGCGAGCATCTCGCTCCGCCGCTCATCGAGCCCGGTCCCGGCATCCGTTCCCACGGGGCCCATGATCCCTCTCCGCTCGGCTCGCAATTCCCGTAGGGTGTCAACTGATTCCAGTTCCAAGGAAACAAAGGAGTCAAATGTCGGTCATCGACGAAATGGTGGAGGCCAACAGCCGCTTCGCCGAGAGCTTCGACAAGGGCGGCCTGCCCACACCGCCGGCGCGCGCGGTCGCCATCGTCACCTGCATGGACGCCCGCCTGCACCCCGAGAAGTTCCTGGGCCTGGAGATCGGCGACGCCCACGTGATCCGCAATGCCGGGGGGCGGGTCTCCGACGACGCCCTGCGTTCGCTCATCATCTCCAGCCAGTTCCTGGGCACCAAGGAGTTCGCCGTCATCCACCACACCGACTGCGGCATGCTCACGTTCACCAACGAAGACGTCTGGTCGAGGCTGGGGCCCGACGCCGAGGGCATCGACTTCCTGCCCTTCTCCGACAACGCCAGGAGCGTCCAGGAGGACGTCGACCGGGTGCGCTCGTCGTCGCTGATCCCCGAGGGCGCCTCGGTGTCCGGCTACATCTACGACGTGAGCACCGGCCGCTTGGAGCAGGTCGTCCCGGCTGGCTAACCCCGGCCGTCCACGCGGGCGGTGACGACGGTGACGAGATCGGCGTAGGTCCGTAGCTCGGCCGTGTCCTGCTCCGGCAGGGCGATGTCGAACTCGTCCTCCAGTACCATCAGCAGCTCCACCGCGGTGAGCGAGTCGACGCACAGGTCGTCGCCGAGTCGCGTTCCGGGCGAGATGCGTCCCGCGTCGACGTCGAGATGGCTGGCGAGGATCTGCCGGACGCGGTCGTCAACCTCGTGCGAGCTCATTCGTGCCTTTCTTGACGGCGGCCAACTCGGTGAGAAGGGCCTCCCGGAGGGCCTGCTTCTCGATCTTCCCGGTTCGGTTCCGGGCGATGCTATCGACGACCCGTACGAAGCGGGGCACTGCGTAGTCGGCCATCCGCTCGCTCACCCACCGCTGCACCTCGCCCGGCTCGATGGTGCGGCCGGCGGCGGGCACCACATACGCCGCCACCGCCTCGAAGGCCACGCGGTCGGGGATGCCGAACACGGCAGCCTCGGCGATGTCGGGATGGCTCACCAGCACGTACTCCAGCTCGACGGAGTAGATCTTGAACCCGCCCCGGGTGATCATGTCCTTCTTGCGGTCGAGCACGAATACGTAGCCCTCCTCGTCGATCCGGGCGTAGTCGCCCGTGTGCAGCCATCCGTCGGTGATGGCGGCCGCCGTGGCCTCGGGCTGGCCGAAGTACCCCGACGTGACCATGGGCCCTCGCAGCAACAACTCGCCCGGCTCGCCGGCGGCCACGTCGTTCCCGTCGTCGTCGACGACCCGGGCCTCGGCGCACGGCAGCGGCCGACCGACCGAGCCGGGTTTGCGCCGGAACTCGTGGTCGAGCAGGACGGTCACCGGCGAATGGGTCTCGGTGAGCCCGTAGGCGTCGAACAGCCGGAGCTGGGGCATCCGCGCCCGGAGGGCGGTGATCGTGGAGATGGGCACCGGTGATCCGCCGAAGGCGCCGATCTCGACGTGGGCGAGGTCGGGCCAGCGGAACTCGGGAACTCGCAGCAGCAATGTCCAGAGGGTGGGGACGACCATCAGGTAGGTGATACGACGCTCGGCCATGAGCCGGACGAAGTCGGCGGGCACGACCTCGGCCACGGTGACGGAGGCGCCGCCCACCAGCATCATCGGCGTCACCTGAGCGATGTGGCCGGTAATGTAGAAGAGCGGGAAGACGATGGCCGTGCGGTCTTCGGCGGTGAGGGCCAGGGTGCGGACGTACGCGGTGGCCGAGTGCATGGTGCCCCGGTGGGTCAGCTGGCTGGCCTTCGGTCGCCCGGTCGTGCCCGACGTGTAGACGACGGCGTAGGTGGCGTCCTCGTCTGGGAAGGGGACGGCCTCGCTGCGCCAGGGCCGTCGCCGGCCGGTCAGATGGTCGTCGACCTCGCGGATCCGGTCCGGCGGTAGGCCCGCTTGGTGGCCGGCGGCTCGGAGGCCGTCGGCGAACTCAGGTCCGCCCAGGGCGAGGGTGGCACCCGAGTGCTCGAGCATGAACGCCCACTGGGGTGGCTGCAGCCGGGTGGAGAGGCCTACGAACACGAGGCCGGCCCGGGCACAGGCCCAGATGGCGACCACGATGTCGAGCCCGTTGCGCAGGCACACGGCCAGGCGGTCGCCTGGCTGCAGCCCCTCTTCGGCCAGTCGCTCCACGGCCCCCTCGACCAGCTCGGCCAGCTCGGCGTAGGTGACGTCGCCCTCGGGAGTCTCCAGGGCGGTGCGATCGCCGAACGACGCCACCGCCCGGTCGAGGGCGCCGACGATCGTATGCACGCGGTCGGGATAGCAGCGGACGAACGTTCCCAACCAGGGCTCGAGCGCCAACCCGTCCTCAATGGCGCCAGTGCCGCGGTCCCCGGGGTCGGACGGTGCGCCGGGACCGGCGCCTCCTAGCAAGGATCGCCGGCGGACGCGGGCAGGGAGTCGACGGCGGCGCCGGTCGCGCCGGCCAGCCGACCCAGGCGCAGGTAGACCTCTTTCACCGCCTGGCGGTTGGCTGCATAGCAGATGAAGTGGCCCTTTCGGCGCCTGGTGACGAGACCGGCATCGGCCAGCACCGAGAGGTGGTGGCTGGCCAGCGAGGGGGGCATCCCGACGGCCTGGGCCAGGAAGCCAGCACTACGGGCACCCCGCCGGAGGTGACGCAGAACCAGTAGGCGGTGTGGCTCGGCCAGCACACTCAACTCGTCGGACAGTCGCTCGGCTTCCCTGCGAGTAGGCGCCGTGACCACGCTCCAACTGTAGCGAAGGCCGGGTGAGCGAACCGATTCGCTCGTACGATCCGGGCGTGGCTCTCCAGAGCGGTTCTCCTTCGGCACCCCGCTTCTGGAGCGAGCCACGCGGGCAACTCGTACGCAGGGTTCTCCGCAACGCCTCCCCGACGAGTCGGTCCTCGTCGATGCTGGAAGCCCGGTTCGTCGCTGGCGTCGCTGGCCGGCTCCTATGCGATGATTGCCTGCCTCGGGCCGACGCGGAGGAACGACGGGCGCACGGACGGGCGGACGACCGGTGGCGCGGTCCGGCGGTGCGCTCCGAGACCAGCCGCCTGCCGCTGGCTGACGACAGCGTCGACGGCGTGCTCCTGCCCGACGTGATCGAGCGGGTCGACGACGACCGGGCGGTTCTGGCCGATGCCGGTCGCAACCCCTGAGGCCGCTCCGCGTCGGGGTGCAGCACGATTGTCCCGAGCCGGCTGTTTGCCCGACCTGATCACCTGGGTACTCGCGACAACGTCCACGAGAGGTCCCACAAGGAGTAACCATGCCGATAGTCGACCCCAGCACCGGCGAGCCCGTCACCGACGCACCCGACCAGGAGGACCAGGAAGCGGCCGGTGGCGAGGGCAAGGGCGGTGACTCAGGAGTCCTGGTGGACTCTGACGTCAGCACCGGCCCGGACAACGAGCGCGAGGCACAGCCCGGCGCGCAGGCCCCGCCCGGCGGCGACCCGGGTAGCACCGACGCAGGTTCGGCCAGCTAGCACCTGGTACCGGCGCCCGTTCCCGCTCGCACCTTGACGGGCGAGACCTCGCAGGTGCGGCACCCAAGCGCGATGAACATCGCACCTGCGAGGCAAGAGCCGGTAGCATTCTTGCGTGGCTCATCCCGGATACCGGCCCGGGCAGGTGGCCGAGTTGCTCGGAGTGAGCGTCGACACCGTTCGGCGTTGGGCCGATGACGGTCGCATCCGCACGTCGCGTACCGATGGCGGCCAGCGTCTGATCGACGGGCCCGATCTGGCGCGATTCCTGCGGGAATCCGCTCCGCTCGTGGAGCCCGAGCGCATCGTCGGGGCGTCGGCCCGCAACCGGTTCCCCGGCATCGTGACCCGGGTGGTGAAGGACACGGTCACGGCTCAGGTCGAGATCCAGGCCGGGCCCCACCGGGTGGTCTCCCTCCTGACCAGAGAGGCGGCCGACGAGCTCGGCCTCGCCCCCGGCGTGCTGGCCGTGGCCTCGGTCAAGGCCACCAGCGTCGTGGTGGAACTGCCCGAGGTGCGGTGAGCCCCCTCGTTCCGCGCCGCGGTTCCGTGCTCTTCGCCGCCGCTCTGTTCGCCGCCGCCTGCGGCCCGGCCGGTTCGTCGGGAGGTGCCGATGGCCGCCGGCTCACGCTGACGGTGTTCGCGGCCGCGTCTCTCACCGAGGCGTTCGGTGAGCTGGGCGGCCGGTTCGAGGCGTCGACGCCCGGCGTGAACGTTGCCTTCGACTTCGAGTCCTCCTCTGCCCTCGCCCGCAAGGTTCGCGACGGGGCGCCCGCCGACGTCTTCGCCAGCGCCGACGGGGCGACGATGGACGAGGTCGTCCGTGCGGGCGGGGCCGTCGATCCGCAGGTGGTGGCTCGGAACCGGCTGGCCGTTCTGGTCGCCAAGGGAAACCCCAAGCAGTTCCGCGGACTGGCCGATTTCGACCGACCCGGGGTCGTCTTCCTCCTGTGCGCGCCCCAGGTGCCTTGCGGCCGGCTCGGAACGCTCGCTCTCGATCGGGCCGGTGTGGTCGCCGAACCAGCGTCGTTCGAGGCGAACGTGAAGGCGGTCGTGGCCAAGGTGACGCTCGGCGAGGCCGACGCGGGTGTCGTCTACGCCACCGACGTGCGGGCAGCCGAGGACGAGGCCGACGGGGTCGACATCGAGGTCGGTGCCGATCCCGACCTGGAGGCCACCTACCCCGTCGCCGTGGTACGGCGCGCGGCCCATCCGTTGGCGGCACGCCAGTTCGTGGACTTCGTGCTGTCGGCTGAGGGCCAGGCGATCCTCGCCCGATTCGGCTTCCGGGCACCGTGACCAGAGCCGGCCGGGACCCGATGGCGCAGCCGGACCGACGTCGGGCGGTCCGCCGGCGCTTCCGCCGGGAGCGGGGGATGCCGCCGGTGCCCGTCGTGGCCCTGGCCGGGGCCGGCGCGCTCTTCCTCGTTTTGCCCCTTGCGGGCCTGCTCTGGCGGGCGCCGTGGGGATCGGTCGTGTCCGATCTCGCCTCGCCCGAGGCCCGGACCGCGCTCCGCCTGTCCCTCGTCACCTCGGGGGCGGCGACGGCGATCTCGTTGGTGTTCGGCCTCCCTCTGGCCTGGGTCCTGGCCCGGACCGAGTTCCCCGGCCGGAGCCTGCTGCGTGCGCTGGCGCTGCTCCCCCTGGTGCTGCCCCCCGTCGTCGGCGGCGTGGCCCTCCTGCTCGCCTTCGGCCGTCCGGGCCTGGTGGGTCGGTGGCTGTTCGAGTGGTTCGGCCTGCGTCTGGCCTTCACCGTTACCGGAGCGGTCGTGGCCGAGGCGTTCGTGGCCATGCCCTTCGTCGTGTTCACGGCCGAGGCCGCCTTCGGCCAGGCCGACCGGCGCTACGAGAGCGCCGCCCGCACGCTCGGGGCCCGTCCCCTCACCGTGTTCCGCCGGGTCACGCTCCCACTGGCCGCGCCCGCGGTGGCCGCCGGGGCGGTGCTGGCGTGGGCCCGGGCCCTGGGCGAGTTCGGGGCCACCATCACCTTCGCCGGAAACACGCCCGGGCAGACGCGGACCCTTCCCCTCGAAGTGTTCCTGGCCCTCGAATCGGGCGGTACGGGCCGTGCCGTGGCCCTGAGCCTGGTGCTGGTCGCCGTGTCGCTCGCCGTCCTCGTGGTCGTGGGACGGCGCGTCCTGGGCGGCGGCTCGCGGGGTGAACCGAAGACGGCACCGGCGACCGGTCGCGCCCCGTGACCGGGCCCGGGCTGGAGGCGTCGGTGACCCTGGCGCACGGGCTACTCGATCTCGACGCGGACCTGAACGCCGGGGCCGGGGAGGTGGTGGCCCTGGTGGGGCCGAACGGGGCGGGCAAGACGACGCTGCTCCGAGCTCTCGCCGGCCTCACTGCGCTCGACGGTGGGCGCGTGGTGCTCGACGGCACCGTGCTCGAAGACATCATGAGTGGCACGTACCTCCCTCCTGAGCGCCGGCCGATCGGCGTGGCCTTCCAGGACTACGCCCTGTTCCCTCATCTCAGCGCCCTGGAGAACGTGGCGTTCGGGCCCCGCAGTCGCGGCGTGCCCAAGGGCGCGGCGCGGACGGCGGCGGCCGGATGGCTCGACCGGGTGGGCCTCGGGAACCGCGCCGGAGCCCGCCCGGCGGAGCTGTCGGGGGGCCAGGCGCAGCGGGTGGCGCTCGCCCGCGCCCTGGCCGCCGAGCCGAGGCTGCTGCTGCTCGACGAGCCCCTTGCCGCGCTCGACGCCACGAGCCGGGTGGAGACGCGCCGTTGGCTGACCCGGCATCTCGACGGCTTCGGCGGTGCCACGGTCGTCGTCACCCACGACCCGGTGGAGGCTATGGCGCTGGCCGGCCGCCTCGTCGTGCTGGACGACGGCCGGGTGGTGCAGTCCGGCACACCGGCCGAGCTCCGCGAGCACCCCCGGTCCCGCTACGTCGCCGACCTGGTCGGCGTCAATCTCTTCAGGGGCACAGCCGGCGACGGGCGGGTCCGCGTGGCACCGGGCGTGTCCCTCGTCGCGCCCGACGCCGGGCGGGGCGACGTTCTCGCCCTCGTCCATCCGCGCGCCGTCGCCCTGCACCGCCGGCCGCCGGAGGGCACACCTCGCAACGTGTGGGAGGGGGTGGCCGAGGGTCTCGACCGCGAGGGCGACCGGGTGCGCGTGCGGGTCGGTGGCCAGTTACCCGTCGTCGCCGAGGTGACCGCGGCGGCGGCCGAGGAGCTCGGCCTGGCGGCCGGCGGCACCGTGTGGGTGTCGATCAAGGCCACCGAGATCGACGTCGTTCCTGCGTGACGTGCTTGTGGTTCAACGGCGAGCCGGCGGGCGTGCAGGCCAGACGGACGGCGAGAGCCGACGTGAAGGGTCCCCTCGCTCGGGTTCGGGCGTGAGGGGAACGTTCCCGGTACCGTCGGTCCGATGGTCCTGATGGCCCTGCTGGCCGAGAGTCAGCTGTTGCTGGGGGAGAACCTCCTGGCCTGGCTCCTGCTCGCCCTGGGCGGAGCGCTGTTGGTCGGTAACGGGCTCGCCATCGTCCGCCCGCCCAAGGAGGCCCGCGAGGGGGAGCTGGAGCGGGCGCCCCTGGGCCGGAGCGTCGTGATGGCGCTGGCGGGGCTCGTGGCTGCGGTATGGGCCCTGGCCACGCTCACCGGGTGACCGAGCCGCCACCGCCGGCCTTCAGCCCGACCCTCTCGGCGCGTACCAGCCGCCGGCGGAGGCCAGGCGCGGCTCGGGCTGGCGGCCGGCGGGGGGAGAGGAAGACCCGGTCTCGGGCCGGGAGTCGAGCTGCTCGGAGCCGTCGTCGCGCACCCGGGTGGCGATGTAGGCCATGAGGCCGACCCAGATGGCGATCAGACCGGCCAGGCCGGAGTAGGCGACGAGCGACGGCCAGGCCGGGCCGGGCCTGAGCTCCCGCAGCAGCAGCGACGTGTTGCGTACGAAGGTGACCTCGCGGCGGTCGACGGCGGGGATCTCCACCGCATCGATCTCGGGGTCTGCCGGCAGGTAGACCGGTGCGGCCATCACCTGGTCGCCGCGCAAGAGGCCGACCGTCGACTTCCAGCTCCCGGTGATGGGCACGGCCCTGTCCGTGCGGTAGTGGCCCGGCCCTACCTTCTCGAGCTTGGCGTGCTCGGTGCCCCCGCCCTGCCAGGCGGTGACCTCGAAGGCGACGGCGTTGTCGGCGGCGTCGGCCGGCTGCAGCGTGACGTCGACGAGGGCCCGGTCGCCCTGGCGTTCCAGGGCCACGACGCCCCGGACGTCGCCCACCTGCCGGGGGAGCGGGTAGGCGAGGACGCCGAGGAGCACCACTCCGGCGACGACGAGCGCCCCGACGGGGACCCCGGAATGGTCGCCCAGGCCCGCCCGCCCGGGGATCGACCCGGCCTTGGGCTCCACGGGAGCGACGGCCCCCGTGAAGGCCCGGCCCAGGCCGGCCCCGAGGAGGGCGGCGGCGACGGCGGCCAACAACCCGAGCAGGGTGCTCTTCACCACGAGGGAGCCGACGGGCGTGCCCCAGCCCGAGACGACGACCCAGGTCATCTCGCCGAACAGCCCGACGGTGCCGGCGAGCGCCCCGGCGACCAGCCCGAAGCGCAGCCGCGAGCGGGTACCCACCCATGCGGCGGCGCCCTCGACGGCCAGGGCGATGGGCAGGTAGAGGGCGAAGCGGGGGTAGGTGTGACCCAGGGCGCCGCCGACCATCAGGCCGAGCAGGACGCGCAGGCCGAGGAAGATGGCCACCGCCTTGACGGCCCCCCACGGGCCGAGGGCGATGCGGGCCAGCACCAGGGCGAAGCTGGCGGCGGCGGCGATCAGGATCGGGAGGTAGACGGCCTGGAACTGGGGGCCGCCGAACTCGAACTCGCCCATGAAGATCGTGATGCCGGTGAGCGTGGCGCCCGCCGCCAGCGCGTGGATGAACCGACCGAGCAGGGTGGGTTCCGAGTCTGGGAGGACCTCGGCGATGATCAGCCACAGGGCGATCGTGGCCAGTCCTCCGCCGGCCATGAGCTGGAGGTGCGTCGGGCTCCAGAGGGTCACGTCGATCCCGTAGGCCTCGTGCCACAGGGCGTCGAGGGGAAAGGCGGTCACGCCGCCGAAGCCGAGAAAGGCCAGCAGGACGGCGGGCAGCGGAACGCGAAGGGAACCCACGTGCAGCCGGGTCGACACACGCTCGAGCGAGGCGAAGAAGATCGTGATGATGGCGGCGAAGAAGAGGCCGCCGAGGGCGACGAGGATCATCACGTGCGAAGGCGTGAACAACTCGTTGTCGCGCCCGAAGTCGTAGTGCCAGGCGACGTCCCAGTAGAAGCCCATGAGGGCGATACCGAGCATCAGCAGGCCGGTGAGCACCCCGGCCATGGCCCATCCCGGGAAGCCGGTGGCTCGCCGCAGGCTGTCGGAGATCTGGCCGAAGAGGAAGCCGACGAACGAATCCAGGTCGCGCGACTTGCCGGCGGCGAGGAGGATGGCGGTGCAGAGCAGGTAGATGCCCAGCGGGACGATGAGCCAGAGCCATGCCGTCCAGGTCCATCCGCTGGAAGCGGCAAGAATGGGTATCGCCATGGGCTCGAGCCTCCCCGATCGTCCTGCCCCGTATGCTAACATCGATTGGTGTAACAGTCAATGGCGTCACATTTATGGGTGAGGGCATGACGATCGACGAGTTGGGTCGCGCCGCCGGCACCACCACGCGCACGATCCGTGCCTACCAGACGCAGGGTCTTCTGCCCCACCCCCGCCTGGCTGGTCGTGTCGGCGTCTACGACGAAGGCCATCTCGCCCGACTGCGCTACATCGCCCACCTCCAGGAGCGGGGGTTCTCGCTGGCCGCCATCCGCGACGTGCTCACCGCCTGGGAGGAGGGCCGCAGCCTGAGCGACGTGCTGGGCTTCGAGGAGGCGCTGACCGCGCCGTGGACCGACGAGGCGCCCGAGCACGTCGACATCGACGGCCTCCGCCAGCTCTTCCCCGGAATCGACGACGAGGGCGACTCGGTCCGCCGGGCGGTCGACATCGGCCTGCTCGCACCCCAGGGCGATGGCTGGCGTGTGCCCAGCCCCGCCCTTCTCCGTGTCGGGGCGGAGCTGGTGGCCGCCGGCATCCCGCTTTCCGCCGTTCTCGACGAGCACCTGCTGTTGTCCACCGACATGGCACGCGTGGCCGAACGGTTCGTCGCTCTGTTCGAGCGTCACGTCTGGGAGCCGTTCGTGTTCCAGGGCCTGCCGCCCGAGCGCCTGGGCGAGGTCACCGACGCGCTGGTGAGAGTGCGGCCCAACGCCGCCCGGGCGGTGCAGGCGGTGCTCGCCCGGTCGATGGAGCAGGCGGTGGCGGCGTCGACCACGCGCCAGCTGACCCGCCTGGGGGAGGCGGCCGCCGCCGCAGAGCGGCGCCAGGCGCTGTAGGCGCCGGCGCATGTCGGCACCGCCCGGGGGGTAGGAGGCGGGGATGCCGGTCGATCGCGCCACCGGGCGGGTTGTCGCTGACCGCTACGAATTGAAGGAGCGCCTGGGTCAGGGCGGGATGGGCGTTGTCTGGCGGGCCTGGGACACGCTCCTGCGGCGACATGTCGCGGTGAAGATGTTGCAGATCCCACTCGTTCCCGACGACGCCGACCGGGCCAGGCTCCGGGCCCGCGTGTTGCGCGAGGCTCGCGCCGCGGCCCGGCTCAGCCACCCCGGCGTCGTCACTGTTTTCGACGTGGTCGACGACGACGAGCCGGCGATCATCATGGAGCTGGTCGACTCCCCGACGCTCGCCGAGCTCGTGCGCAGCAACGGGCCTATGGCGCCGGCGGACTCCGCCGCTGTGGGCCTCGAGTTGCTCGACGCGCTGGCCGCCGCCCACGCCGAGGGCATCGTGCACCGCGATGTCAAGCCCGCCAACGTGATGGTGTCCGAGCGGGGCCGGGTGCGGCTTTCCGACTTCGGCCTGGCCGCCCTGGTCGACGACCCCACGGTGACGGCCTCGATGACGTTCGCGGGCTCGCCGTCGTACATGGCCCCCGAGCAGGCCACCACCCGTGAGCGGGGGCCGGCCGCAGACCTGTGGTCGCTCGGGGCAACGCTCTACTTCGCCGTTGAAGGCCAGCCGCCCTACGACAAGGGCTCAGCCATTCCCACGCTGACGTCGATCGTCAGCGACCCGCCCCGGCCGCCGACCCGTGCCGGCGGGTTGGGCCCTGTGCTCGATGCCCTGCTGGTGAAGGAGCCGGACGCCAGGCCCGCCGCTGCCGATCTCCGCCGGCTCCTGGAAGCAGCGGCCGCCACCACCCCCCCGGTTCTGGGTGAGAAAAGCGGTGCTCAGGGCCCGCTTTCCGCTACAGAAACCGCTCCCTCCCCCTCGCCCGTCACCGAGCCGGCCGTTGCCGAGGTCGCCGAGCCGACCGCCACCGAGCCGGCCGTTGCCGAGGTCGCCGAGCCGACCGCCACCGAGCCGAACGTTGCCGAGGTCGCCGAGTCGGCCCCCCGGCGCATCCCGCTCGCCCCGGAGCGGACGGCCGGTGGCGGTACGAGTGACGTCCGGTCGCGGCGCGTCGCGGTGGGCGGGATGCTGGTCGTGGTGCTCGCACTGGTGGGCGCATTGATCGTGTCGCTCGGCCGCTCGTCGGACACGGGGTCTCCGCCCGAAACGGCGGCTGGCTCGCCGACCACTCAGGCATCATCCGGCCGTGCCGCACCCTCGTCCGGTGCTGCGACCTCGGCCACCGTGCCCGCCGACTGGAAGCCGTACTCCGACCCCGCCACCGGCTTCACGATCTCCCAACCCCCCGCCTGGACCGTGCGCACGAACGGAACCCTCACCGACTTCGTCGACCCTACGTCGGGTGCGTACCTGCGTGTCGACCACGTGGCGCCCCCGGGGCCGTCGCCCGAGCAGGACTGGTTGGACTACGAGCCCCGCTTTGCCGCCGAGAACCCCGGCTATCGGCGGATCCAGATCACGCCGACCACCTATGCCGGCTTCCCTGCCGCCATCTGGGAGTTCACCTACGGCTCGGGAAGCGGTGAGAAGCGGGCCGTCGACCTGGGGTTCGTCACCGGTCGCTACGGGTTCGCCCTGAACTTCCAGACTCGCAGTGCCGACTGGGACCGGTTGCAGCCCGTGTTCGACGCCTTCAAGGCCTCGTTCAAGGCGCCGGCGTAACGCGCGAGGTCATCCGCCCGTCTCGGAGTGGGGATGGTCGAGGGGCTTCGACTCGGGCGAGCCCTTCTGACGCAGGAAGACCGACAGCACGACCAGCGCACCGACGGCGAGGAACTCGCTCTGCCAGTTCTGCATCGACTCGTGCCAGAACCGTGCCGTCGTCATGTAGGCGGCGACGGAGACGCGCGGTTGGCCGTGGGCCTCCTGCTCCTCGCCGTACTCCTCGGCCCCGCCGGCCGCGTGCAGGAGGAGTGACAGCACGAACAGCGAGAGCAGGACGATCGAGAGTGAGTTCTGGTAGAGCGCAAGCGCCAGACCGCCCCGGCGCACCGGTGCCGGCGCTCCCTCGGCTCCCGGGTCGGGCTCGGCGTCGACGTCGTCGGGGCCCTCGACCTTCTTCGATTCGGGCGAGCCCTTCTGACGAAGGAAGACCGTGAGCAGGACGAACCCGCCCATCTGCAGGAACTCGCTCTCCCAGTTCTCGAAGACACTCTCCTTGAAGTGCCCGGTGCCCAGGTACTCGACGTAGCCGAGGGTCTCCTCACCGTGCTCCCGCTGGTCCTCGTTGTACTCGCGGCTGCCGGTGACGCTCTGTATCGACAGGAAGGCCAGGAAGAGGCCGAACGCCGCCAGCGCCAGGCTGTTGTTTCGAAGAGGTCGCTTCATCACGTCCCCGTACCCCCGGATCGTGGAACGGACGGAGAAGACGCAGACCTAGCGGAGGCCGCTACCGCTTGGCGGCTCGGCGGCGGTCGGCCTCCTGGAGCCGCCGCTTGCGGATTCGGATCGCCGCGGGGGTGACCTCGGCCAACTCGTCCTCGTCGATCAACTCGATGGCCGACTCGATGGTGAGCACCCGAGGGGGCGTGAGCTTGATGGCGTCGTCGGCGGCGTGGGTGCGGATGTTGGTTTTCTGCTTCTCCTTGATGACGTTCACCACCATGTCGCCCGGTCGCGAGCTCTCGCCGACGATCATTCCCTCGTAGACCTCCTCGCCGGGGCCTAGGAACATCTCGCCGCGGAGCTGGAGGTTGTCGAGGGCGTAGCCGGTGGATACGCCGCGCCGGTCGGCCATCATGGCGCCGCCGCGCCGCTGGGGCAGCTCGCCCACCCACGGTGCCCAGCCGCGGTGACGGGTATGGAGCAGGACGGTGCCCCGGGTGGCGGTCATGAGCTGTGAGCGGAACCCCAGCAGCCCGCGGGCGGGCGCCTCGAAGCTCACGATGGTGCGGCCGGGGTCGCCGGTGCGAAGGTCGACGACCAGGCCCTTGCGGGGGGCCAAGGCCTGCGACACGGTGCCCACATGCTCGTCGGGAACGTCGGCCACGCCCTCCTCGACCGGTTCGTAGCGCTTCCCGTCGATGTCCCGGGTGATCACCTCGGGGCGGCTGACCTCGAGCTCGTAGCCCTCGCGTCGCATCGACTCGATGAGCACCGCGAGCTGGAGCTCACCTCGCCCGGCCACCTGAATGACGTCGGGCGACTCGGTGTCCTCCACGCGAATGGCCACATTGCCGAGGACTTCGCGCGCCAGGCGGTCGCGCAGGTGCCGGGAGGTGAGGAAGCGGCCGTCGCGCCCGGAGAGGGGAGACGTGTTCACCCCGAACGTCACGCGCAGCACAGGCTCGTCGACGGTGAGCCGGGGGAGCGGGTCGGGGTCGCTCGGGTCGGCGAGGGTGTCGCCGATCTCCACTTCGGGGAAGCCGGCGAGCACGAACAGGTCGCCGGCCGGGATCTCGGTCGCCTCGGTGCGGCCCAGGCCCTCGATCGCCAGCAGTTGGGCCGGGCGACGGGCGACGGCCGCCCCTACGGCGTTGATCACGGTGACCGGCCTGCCGGCACGCAGTGTCCCCCGCATCACCCGTCCGATGGCCAGGCGACCCACGTAGTCGGAGGCGTCGAGGTTGGTGACCAGCGCCTGAAGTGGTGCCGTGGGATCGCCGATAGGCGCGGGGACCGTGCGGAGGATGGCGTCGAGCAGGGGCGCCAGGTCCGCGTCGGCCTCGGGAACCTTCACGCCCTCGATCGACCGTCCCTCGCGCGCCACGGCCGAGATCACCGGGAACTCGATGTGGTGGTCGGGCACCTCCAGGTCCATGAAGAGCTGGTAGATCTCGTCGAGGACCTCTTCGGCCCGAGCATCGGACCGGTCGACCTTGTTGAGCACGACCACCGCGGGCAGGTCGGCGGCCACCGCCTTGGAGAGCACGTAACGGGTCTGGGGAAGGGGGCCCTCGGCCGCGTCGACCAGGAGCAGTACGCCGTCGACCATGGCCAGGGCCCGCTCCACCTCGCCGCCGAAGTCGGCGTGGCCGGGAGTGTCCACCAGGTTGAGCTTCACGTCCCGCCAGTGAACCGAGACTGCCTTGGCCAGGATGGTGATACCCCGCTCCCGCTCCTGGTCGTTCGAGTCCATGACGCGGTCGACCACCTCCTGGTTGGCCCGGAACATGCCGGTCTGGCGGAGGATGGTGTCGACGAGCGTGGTCTTGCCGTGGTCGACGTGGGCCACGATGGCGACGTTGCGAATGGCGGGTAGGCCCATGGGTACTAGTCAAGGATACTGGTGGTCTCGACGGTGCCCGACCGCCACACGACCGGCCGGACCGCCATCATGGGACCGTGGCTTCCCGAGCGCCGGTGCGAACGCTCGCTGTCGCGGCCGTGCTCGGTCCCCTGCTGTTCGGTGTGACCGCCCTGGTCGCTCCCCTGCTGCAGCCCGGTATGGGGATCGTCGGAGAGTCGATCAGCTCCTTCGCCGTCGGCAGCTACGGCTGGGTGCTGCGGGCCATGTTCTTCCTCCTGGGGGCGGGATCGCTGGCGTTGGCATGGGGCCTGCGCTCAACCATGGCTGCGACGGAAGAGGGCCGGGCCGGGTGGGTGCTGGTCGCCGTCTGGGGTGTGGGGTCGATACTCGGTGGCGTCTACCCGGCCGACGAGGCGAACCGCGACATCCACAGCTTCGTGGTCACCGTCGGCTTCGTCGCCATCGTGGCCGCCATCCTCGTGCTCGCCCACGCGTTCGGCGAGGACACCGCGTGGCGTCGGCTGGCCCCACCGAGCGCCGCGTTCGGCGTGACGGCCACGCTCACCTGCCTCCTGACGGCGCTGACGCGGACCTCGTGGTTCGGCGTCACCGAGCGGCTGTTCATCGCCACCGTGCTGTGCTGGCTCGTCCTCGCTGCCCTCCATCTGTACCGCGTGGCCTCGGTGCCGATCGAGTCGCGGCGATGAGCGGGCCCGACGAGGTCGTGCGATTGCTCGGACTTCAGCCGCACCCCGAGGGAGGGTGGTACCGGGAGACCTGGCGGGACGCAGGGGGCGACGGCTCGCGGAGCGCGGGATCGGCGATCTTCTACCTCCTGCGGGCAGGCGAGGAGTCGCGGTGGCACCGGATCGATGCTGCCGAGGTGTGGCACCTCTACGCCGGCGGGCCGCTGGAGCTGGATCTCTCGGTCGACGGCACCACCGTCGACCGTCTGGTGCTCGGTGTCGACCTGGTGGCCGGCCAGCGCCCCCAACACGTCGTTCCGGCCGGCGTGTGGCAGGCGGCGCGTCCGCTGGCCGCATGGTCGCTCGTGGGGTGCACGGTGTCGCCCGCCTTCGAGTTCGCCGGCTTCGAGCTCGCACCCGAAACATGGGGCCTCCGACCGTAAGCTCGGCCCGGTGCAGCTGACCCCCGTGCAGGTGCGGATCCTGGGGTGCCTCGTCGAGAAGGAGCGCACGACTCCCGACAACTACCCGTTGACGGTGAACGCCCTCCTCAACGCCTGCAACCAGACGACGAACCGTCACCCGATCGTGACCTTCACCGAGGCGACCGTGCAGAACGCCCTCGAGAACCTGCGGGCCGCCGACCTCCTACGCATCGACTTCAGCCGCTCGAACAGGGCCGAAAAGTACCGCCATGTGCTCGATCAGGTCCTGGACGCAGGTGACGCCGAACTGGCCCTCCTCGGCGTGCTCATGGTGCGGGGGCCGCAGACGTCGGCCGAGTTGAGGGCCCGCACCGAGCGGCTCCACCGCTTCGCCGACCAGGCGGCGCTCGACACCACCCTCGCCCGCCTCGCCAACCGCGCCGAGCCGCTTGTCGTGCGCCTGCCGCCCGGCCCGGGCCTCAAGGAGCCCCGATGGGCGCACCTCCTATCCGGCGACGTCGTCGCCGAGGCGGTCATCGTGCCACCGGGGCCCGCCAGTACCGGAAGGGCCGACCGAATCGACGCCCTCGAGTCGGCCGTGGCGTCGTTGACGGCAGACCTCGACCGCCTGCGCGTCGACCACGACGCCCTCTCGGCCCGGCTGCGCGAACTGCTGGAATAGGTCCCCGGCCGGGGCACGGTCGCCCGCACGGTGTAGATCTGGTGATCGTCGGCGTGAGATGGCCCCTTGGTGGGGAAGAAATCGCCCGTCGAAGACCCGAACCGCATGGAAACAACCAAGCCCCGGCCTGGGCCGGGCGCCGCACCCGAGGCGCAGCCCGCCACTTCCGCAGCGGCCGGGAACCTCACCTTCACGGGGCAGCACCCGAAGCACGTCGGCGACGCGGCCGTCCGGTCCACCACGACGCCGGCCGGCGCTGGCATGGTGGTTCGCTGACCCGAGCCCGTCAGGAGCCCACCGAGTGATCTCGCCGATGACCGACCTTTCTGCTCCGGTCGGCGCCCCGCTCACCAAGACCGTCGTGCTCGACACGTCGGTGCTGGTGGCGGACCCGGGCGCCATCCATGAGTTCGGAGGCTGCGCCCTCAACGTGCCTCTCACCGTGATCGAGGAGCTCGACGGGCTCAGAGCCGTCCCGACGGCGTGGGCCGGACGGCCCATGACGCGCTGCGGCGGATCGAGGCCCTGAGAGTCGCCGCCGGCGGCTCACTGGTCGATCCCGTAGCCGTCGCCCACGGCGGCACCCTGGCCATCGTTCTCAACGGGGTCAACCACACCTTGCTCGACGAGCACTACCTCGATCCGTCGGTCCCCGACAACCGCATCATCGGCGCCGCCCTCGGTCTCAGGATGCGTGGTCTCGACGTCGAGGTGGTGTCCAACGACGCCGCCCTACGGATCAAGGCCGCCCACGTCGGGCTGGCGGCGAAGGAGTATGTCCCCGTCTCCGCTTACGGGCGGGGCCTCGACTCGCCCGGATGGCTGACCGTGAGCGGGCTCGACGGGGCCCTCGTCGACCGCGTCTTCGCCGAGCGGCGGGTCGAGGTGGCCGACGTGCCCGGCGCCGACGACGTGCACGAGAACGAGTTCGCCGTGCTCCGGGCCGGCCAGCAGTCGGCCTTGACACGGCGCAAGGGGAACCACCTCTGGGTGCTGCGCCAGAACCAGGAGGCGTTCGACCTGAGGCCCCGAAACTTCGAGCAGCGCCTTGCACTTGACCTCCTGCTCGACCCGGAGGTCTCGGTGGTCGCGCTCGACGGCCCGGCCGGCACCGGCAAGACCCTCCTGGCCATCGCCGCCGGCCTCGAGCAGGTGTGGAACCACCCGGCTACCCGCCGCTACGAGCGGATGGCGATCTTCCGTCCCGTCGTGGCCGTGGGCCGCCAGAAGTTGGGCTACCTGCCCGGCACCCTCGAGGAGAAGCTCGACCCGTGGATGGGAGCGATACACGACGCGGTCGTGGCCATGAGCGACGGGCGCCGCAAGGCCGCAGCCGACGAGACCATCGCCCAGATCACCGCCGAGGGGCGGCTCACCATTGAGGGCTCTTCGGATTTCAGCGGGGTGTGATGGTGGCGAGTAGCGACCAGTTGGGGCGCCCGGCGTAGAGCAAGGTGCGGATGCGGTAGTTCCGGAACCGGGTGAAGCCGAAGGCGACGCGCTTGATGCGCTTGATCAAGTTGTTGGCTGCCTCGGTCGGGCCGTTGCTGACATGAGCTCTGTGCCAGGCGGCGATCTGATGGCGCCAGCGGATGAGGGTGCGGCCGAGCCGGCGGATCTCCGGAGGGCAGTCGGCGTCCTGGAGGTCATGTCCAAGGCGGATCACCCACTCGAGAGCCAGGTCGGGATCGGTGTGAAGGTAGAGGGCCCTCACTGCCTCCTTGGCGTGCCAGGCCGTGGTCACCTCGCCTCTCGGGTCGCCGGCGCGCAGCAGCCCGAGGAGCTTGGTGCGCCCCTTCTCGTCCAGGCGCTCGTCGGCCTTGGTGAGCAGACGTCGGCACCGGTAGAGCGGGTCGTCCTTGCGACCTCGGTGGCCCAACGTGTCGTCCTGCACCCGCCGCCGGCACTCGTCGAGGGCGGTG
>Ga0183260_10000229_pt1 | contig 44817 bp, 45 predicted proteins | sample AntDrymUQ4972206_2_FD_129768 | JGI IMG/M metagenome (GOLD analysis project Ga0183260, IMG submission 129768) | Polar desert sand microbial communities from Dry Valleys, Antarctica - metaG UQ497 (22.06) (version 2) (version 2) | ecosystem: Environmental > Terrestrial > Soil > Desert | place... | reverse complement strand
CGTGGGTCGCCAGGGAATCGAACCCTGAACCTACGGATTAAGAGTCCGTTGCTCTGCCTGATTGAGCTAGCGACCCAGCGGCGCAGTCTACAACGCCCCTTGCGTACCCTCCCGAGGTGGGACTGGAAGGAGAGTGGGGCGACCGACCGGATTTGAACCGGCGACTTCCTGGACCACAACCAGGTGCTCTAACCTGACTGAGCTACGGCCGCCATGTATCGTCAAAGACTAGCAGTCAGGCCCCCGCTGTGTCGCGGAGCTCCCTTACGACGCGGTCTACCTCTTCGAGCGTGTTGTAGTGGCAGAAGCCGATCCGAACGGCACCGCCGGAGCTCTCCAGGTCGAGGCGCTCCATGACGGCGAGGGCGTAGTAGTTCCCGTCCCACGTGAAGATGCCGCGGCGGCCGAGCTCCTCGCCCAGCTCTCGCGGCCTGAATCCCTCGAGGCGGATCGCAAACGTCGGCGTTCGTTCATAAAGACGCTCGACGTCGTCGATGCCGTAAAGCGTTAGTCCGGGGATCGATCCGATGCCGTCGAGGAACCGGCGACTCAGCTCCGCTTCGTGCCCCGCGATGGCTTCGAACGCCACTGCTATCTCAGCGCGTCTGGAGGCGACACCTCCGGCTGCCTGGCCGATTCCGGCGATGTAGTCGACCGCAGCGGTGAAGCCCGCGAGAGCCTCGTGGCTCAACGTGCCGGTCTCCCAGCGGTTCGGCGAGGCATCCGCAGCGGGTCGCACCTTATACGGCCGTAGCTCGTCGAGCAATCCCTTGCGACCGAACATCATCCCTAGGTGGGGGCCGAAGAACTTGTAGGGCGAGCAGAAGAGGAGATCAACGTCGAGCTCGGCTACGTCGACGAGTCGATGCTGCGCGATGTGAACCGCATCGGCCACGACGAGAGCATCGGTCTTGCGGGCGGCACGGACCACCTCCGCCGCGGCCGTGATACTGCCGACGGCATTCGATGCGAGCGTAAACGCGACCACCCGGGTCCTCGGTGACAGAACCGTTTCTAGGTTCGCAAGATCCAACATGCAGTCCTCCGGCCGGAGGTCGGCCCAGTGGACGCTTGCCCCCGCGTCTTCCGCCGCTGTGAGCCACGGCGAGATGTTCGCGTCGTGATCCAGACGCGTGACCACGAATTCTGCTCCGGGATCCACGTCGCGCGCGATGGCTCGGGCCATCGCGAAGCACAGCGTCGTCATGTTCTGACCGAACACGACTTCCTCGGGGGAGCAGTTGAGGAAGTCCGCACCCGCCCGGCGCGCCGCTGCGATGACGTTGCCAGTCTCCTCGCTGGTGCGGAATGGGCCCCCGGCGTTCGCGTTGCTGGTTTCGAAGTAGCCGGCCATCGCATCCATCACCGACCGGGGGACCTGCGTTCCGCCAGGGGGGTCGGCGAAGACGTACGGGCCCCGCTCGTCACCCCGCTCGAGGGCGGGAAAGTGCTTGCGGCAGTCCGAGATGTCGATCGATGCGGTCATCCCTCGACCATAGACGCGGCGGCGACGTCCCGAGGGTTGTTGCGCCGCGCCCTGAACACCAGCGTGAGGAAGCCGGCGAGAGCCACGAGGCCGGCGGCGACGAACGCCCCGCGGTAACCCAGAAGCGCAGCGATGACTCCGGACGACACCGCGCCCAGGCCGAACGACAGATCGAAGAATGCCGTGAAGGTGCCGACGACGGCACCCCGCTCCTTCGGTGGCGCGTTGCGCATCGCGATCGTCATGAGGGCCGGGAATGCGAGTGAGTGGCCGATCGCGAAGACCGCCGTCCCGGCGAAGAGACCCACGGGGGTCGCCCACAGGCCGATGACCGCGAGACCGACCGCTTGGATCCCAAGAGCGAGTTTGGCGGAGCGAGGGGCCCCGAGCCGGTCCGGGATGCGCGCCCCGAACAATCTCAGAAGGATGATGATCATCGAGTAGCTGACGAAGACCATCCTCGATCCGTCGAGGCCCACCTCGCGCGCGTACAGCGGGATGAAGGTCACGAAGCTGGCCAGCCCCCAGATGCTCGCGGACAGGAGCATGCCGGGGAGGAGGCCCGCTGGATGGATGATCCGTCGCGCGTCGCCGCTTGCCGCGCGCTCCTCTTCTGGGCGAGTCTCCGTCACCGGCAGACCGGCGAGCGCGGCCAGTCCTGCAGCCAGCGCGGCGACCAACCAAACGGCCGTGAAGTTGTCGTCGCCCAGGATCGTCTCGCCCAGCACGGGACCGACCACCAGTCCCGCATACAGCGCGAGGGAGAAGTAACTGAGGGCTTCGCCTCGCCGCTCGTCGGGGGCCAGGTCATTGATCACGCTGGCCGCACCGACGTAGAACGCGGCCTCGCCGGCCCCGGTGATGAGTCGGAAGATCAGAAGAACCCAGAGTGACTCCGAAACGAGATAGCCGAGGGTGGCCAGGGACACGATCCCGGCTCCGGCGACGATCAGGACGCGACGGCCGCGCCGGTCTCCCACCGAACCGAGGAAGGGGCGAGTCAATACCGCGGCCACGGCGAAGAAGCCGATCGCTAGGCCGACCTGCACCTCGGTGCCGTTCAACGGCCCCTTCACGAACAGAGGCAGCGTCGGCTGGAGTGTGCCCACGGCCGTGAAGTAGGCCCACGTCGACAGCATGACCAGCAGGAAGAGAGGGGTAACGAGGCGCGGCCTACGGGCGCGCCCGTTCGCTCTGGTCCTCATTCTCTCGGCGAGCAAGAAGCCTCCGCTCGGGATCGGATACTACTCATCTATATAAAGGCGTTATGCCTCAGCACCATTCCCCGCCTGTGCCTCGCCAGCCACAGGTGCGGCAGCCCGGCGCACTTTTGTGGCTCTGGCCCAATCGAAGCGCCTCTGGCTAGTGGCCCGTGCAGACTCCCGCGATGACTAGCTCGCCGGGCATGGGGCTGCTGCCGAGTGTCGGCGGCACTCCCGCTGGACAACTACTCTCTAGGAACCAGTGCCGACGACGATCCGCGACGGGTGAGGGATGGCTGACGAGGAGATCGAGCAGGTAGAAGCCTTCGGGCCCAATATCTGGCTCGTTGACGATATGTACCGGCGCTACCAGGAGAATCCGAAGTCCGTGGGGGAGTCGTGGCAGGAGTTTTTCGAGGACTACCGGCCCGACCGCACGAAGCCCCAGCGGGCCGAGTCACCTGAGGCCGCCAACGGCGGCGGAGCCAAGTCCAAGACCGACGCGCCCGATCCCGCCGGAGCCAAGTCCAAGACCGACGCGCCCGATCCCGCCGGAGCCAAGTCCAAGACCGACAACGGCGCGAAGGACGGCCCCGCCAAGTCTCAGAAGAAAGGGGTCGAGCAGGACTCGAAGAAGAAGTCCAAGGACTCGGATGATGGTGCCCCGAAGTCGACGGACGAAGGCTCCAGCGAGGACGAGGGGCAAGAGGTGGAGGACGCCACCCCGTTGCGCGGTGTCGCAGCTCGCATCGCCGAGAACATGGAGGCTTCGCTCCAGGTCCCGACGGCAACATCGGTGCGCACCATCCCAGCGAAGTTGCTCGAGGAGAATCGTCGCATCATCAATCGCTACCTCGCTGGGCGTCAGGGGGGCAAGATCTCGTTCACTCACCTGATCGGCTACGCCGTGCTCCGCGCTCTCGAGATGCGCCCTCGGATGAAAGCCAGCTACGAAGAGGTGGGTGGCAAGCCACACATCATCGAGCGCAAGCGCGTCAATCTCGGCTTGGCTGTAGACGTCGAACGGTCGGGGAACAGAGTGCTTCTGGTGCCGAACATCAAGGAGGCGGATCAACTCGACTTCGCCGACTTCTGGTCCTCGTACGAAGACATTATCCGCAAGGTTCGCAAGAACGAGCTCAGCCTCGACGATTTCTCCGGCACCACGGTCACGCTGACCAACCCCGGCACCGTGGGAACCAGTCAGTCGGTCCCGCGCTTGATGCAGGGTCAGGGCCTGATCGTCGGCGTTGGCGTGATCGGTTATCCGACCGAGTACGAAGGGGCGGACCCGAAGATGCTGGCGCGCGTCGGGGTGAGCAAGGTCATCACCATCACCAGCACCTACGACCACCGGGTCATCCAGGGGGCCGAGTCGGGCCAGTTCCTTGCAGGGATCCACGATCTGTTGCTCGGCGAGGATCGTTTCTACGACGACCTGTTCGCGTCGTTGAACGTTCCCTACCAGCCAGCCCGCTGGAATCGTGACCACGGCCCTGTGGACGACACGGATTCGACACTGGTCAAGCAATCGCGCGTCATCCAGCTCATCAACATGTATCGCGTTCGCGGCCACATGCTTGCGGAGCTCAACCCCGTCGGGTGGGAGGTCCTCTATCACCGCGAACTCGACTTCGCGACGTATGAGTTGACCGTTTGGGACCTCGACCGTGAGTTCCTCACTGACGGTCTTCCCGGTGACAAGAAGCGCTCGCTCCGAGACATCATCGAGACATTGCGGGACACCTATTGTCGAACCATCGGCTACGAGTTCATGCACATCTCGGATCCCGTCGAGAAGCGCTGGATCCAGGAGCGTGTCGAATCACCCGACGCGTACACACTGTCGAACGAGGAACGAAAGCACATCCTCGACCGGTTGAACGCAGCGGAAGCGTTCGAGCGCTTCGTGCACTCGAAGTACACGGGCCAGCGGCGCTACTCCATCGAGGGGGCGGACAGCCTCATCCCGATACTCGACGCCGTCCTCGAGGAGGCGACCAAGGCCGGGATGATCGAGATCGTTATGGGGATGTCGCACCGCGGACGGTTGAACGTCCTCGCCAACATCGTCGGCAAGCCGTTGCAGCAGATCTTCGACGAGTTCGAGGGAGACGTCGATCCGGACACCGTCCAGGGTTCGGGTGACGTCAAGTACCACCTGGGGATGACCGGTCGGTTCGAGTCACGAGAAGGCAAGGAGCTGAATGTGGTCCTCTCATCGAACGCCTCTCACCTCGAATCCGTCGATCCCGTTGTCGAGGGGATGGCGCGGGCGAAGCAGGGTCTCATCGGCCCGGAGGGCCACTTCCGCGTCATGCCGTTGCTCATCCACGGCGACGCCGCCTTCCCGGGCCAGGGCGTGGTGGCCGAGACCCTCCAGCTCTCGCAGCTCTCCGGCTATCGCACGGGCGGCACGATCCACGTCGTGGTCAACAACAACATCGGCTTCACGACGAACCCGAAGGAAGGTCGGACCAGCCTTTACGCGACCGACATCGCCAAGAGCATCCAGGCCCCCATAATCCACGTGAACGGGGACGACCCCGAGGCCTGCGTGCGCGTGGCCCGCCTTGCGTTCGACTACCGGCAGGAGTTCAAGAAGGACATCGTCATCGACATGGTCTGTTACCGGAGACACGGGCATCAGGAGGTCGACGATCCGTCGTTCACCCAACCGGCGATGTACCAGAAGATCAGCGTCCGGCGTTCGGTGCGCAAGCTGTACACCCAGCAACTTGTGAATCGCGGCGAGCTCAGTGTCGAGGAAGCCGAGAGCCTGCTCGACGACTTCCGCAACAAGCTGCAGAAGGCGCTGGACGAAACCAAGGAGAGCTTGCCGCCCGAGTCCGCTCGGGCGAAGCCGCCAAAGACCGTGGGGGTTCTGCCGCCGGTCGAGACCGGGGTCGAGCGCGAGCGCTTGGAGCACGTCCACGACAAGCTCACGTCGTGGCCCAGCGAAGTCGAGCCGCATCCCAAGATCCAGAAGATGCTCGAGAAGCGCAAGGGATTGCTCGAGAAAGACGCGTCAGACTGGGCTCACGCGGAGGCTCTCGCGTTCGGGTCGTTGCTGCTCGAGGGCTTCCGGGTCCGGATCGCAGGCCAGGACACGCGGCGAGGGACTTTCAGCCAGCGCCACAGCGTGCTGATCGACTATCGGTCCGAACAGGAGTACATGCCCCTCAACGATCTCTCCGAGGATCAGGCTCCCTTCCGCTCCTTCGACAGCTCACTATCCGAGTTCGCTGCCGTCGGTTTCGAGTACGGCTACTCGATCGCGAACGGGGATGCTCTGGTGTGCTGGGAGGCTCAGTTCGGCGACTTCGCAAACGGAGCCCAGGTGATTATCGACCAGTACATCGTCGCCGGCGAAGACAAGTGGAAGCAGCCCAGCGGCCTGGTGTTGCTGCTACCGCACGGTTACGAGGGCCAGGGCCCGGAGCACTCGAGTGCGCGCCTCGAGCGCTTCCTCACTCTTGCGGCTGAGGACTCCATCCAGGTCGTGCAACCCACCACGCCGGCGCAGTACTTCCACGTCCTTCGCCGCCAGATGCTGCGTTCGATCCGAAAGCCACTGGTTGTGATGACTCCGAAGTCATTGTTGCGACACGCAGAGGCCAAGAGCGCGACGGATGAGTTCGCTTCGGGGAGTTTCCGGGAGACGCTCGACGATCCATGGCTTTCGTCTCCCGATGAGGTCGAGAGCATCCTGTTGTGCACCGGCAAGATCGCCTACACCCTGAAGGACGAGCGGAATGAACGCGATGCCAAGGCGGCGGTCGTGCGCGTCGAGCAGCTGTATCCGTTCCCCGAGCAGCAGCTCGGCGAGATCTTCGAGAACTATCCCAAGGCGGAGGACCTCTGCTGGATACAAGACGAGCCGGAGAACATGGGGGCCTGGACCTTCATGCAGGCCCGACTCCATCGCATGGCCCCCGATCGCCTGACGCTTCGACATGTTGCCCGAGCCGAGAGCGCGAGTCCCGCTACCGGCAGCTCCAAGGTTCACGAGCAAGAGCTCGAAGAGATCCTGAATCGTTCCTTCGAAGTGCCACGCAACTCCTAGAACGACGCGTCACATAGGCCCCACGTGGTCGGGCCACGGAACGATCCCGGCCTTGCGGGCCCCCAGCACCGTTTCGGAAAGAGTTTCCATAGCGTCGTACTTGGGCTCCCAGCCGAGCTTATTCCGGGCCTTGGTTGTGTCCATCAGGACCGGCACCCGCAAGGCGTCGATCCATTGAGTGGAGGTGGGGAGGTAGGGGATCCTCTGGACGATCTTCGCGGCGCCCTGCATCACCAGATCCGGGATCGGTACCGCGTACCAGTTCAGTGCATGTGCCAGGTCGGTGACCGTGCAGTCCCCGCCCGCCGCGAGGTTGTAGTAGCCCGCCTCTCCCTGACCCAGAACCGATCGAACCAGTGCTTCCGCGACGTCGTCCTCATGCACGAGCTGGAAGGGAGTGCCCGGATCCGGCACGATCGGTCTCATGGTCGGCAATGACGAGGCGATCTTCTTAGCGCCCTCCGGGACCTTGTCGCTCAACCGAACGTAGGGGATCTCGGTGATCAACGACAGAGCGTGGGCCCCGCAACGACACACGGACGGAGCACGAAGATATCCGTGCTCGGGAAGCTCGCGCCCATCTTGTCGAGCATCTGCTCCAACTCTGCCTTCTGAGCGGAGTAGTAGTGGTTGTCGCTGCCGCGAGCGGGAACATCTTCGGTGAGCCTCGGTGGATGGTCGTCACGAAAGCCGTAGGCGGCCACCGACGACGTGTAGACGAGACGCCTGACCTTCGCGCCGAAGGCGGCCTCGAAGACGTTGCGGGAGCCCTGAAGGTTGATCGTACGCGTCTGCTCGAGCGATCCCATGATCAGGAACGCGAGGTGAACCACGACGTCTGCATCGGCAACCAATTCCTCGACCGATTCCCGTTCCAGGATGTCGCCGCGCCGGTACTCGACCTTGTTCAAACCTTCCTCGGACGGATCGAACGGCCTGCGGGCCATTCCGACGATCGAGTCGACGCCCTCCGTCTTGTCGAGCGCGCGCAGAAAAGCCATCCCGATGTCTCCGGTGGGCCCGGTCACTACGACCCTGAGGCCATCTCCCGCTGTGCTCAAGATGTTCGCCCTTTCACGCGTTGGATACGACCCAATGTGGCCTCGAATACTCGCATCGCTCGCTCCTCGAACAGGACGAACATGATCAGGTCGACGTCGGTGTTCGAGTCGGTCACAGTCGAGAGGGCGACGTCCGCGGCGGCCTCGAGTGGGTAGCCATAGATACCGGTTGAGATCGCGGGGAACGCGATGGATCCAGCACCGAGATCGTCCGCCACCCGCAGTGACTCCGTGTGACACGACGCAAGCAGATGAGAGCGATCCTCGGTTGCTGAGTAGACGGGCCCCACGGTGTGGATCACCCAGCGCGCAGGAAGCTTCCCGGCGGTCGTAGCGACCGCCCTTCCGGTCGGGAGTCCCTCGGAATGCTGTTCTCGACGGATGCGTTGGCATTCCTCGAGGATGGATGGCCCGCCGTTGCGGTGGATCGCGCCATCGACGCCGCCGCCACCCAACAACGAAGAGTTCGCGGCATTGACGACGGCGTCCACCTCGACGACCGTGATGTCTCCCTGGATGAGATCCACACGGGGCACGGGGCAACTTTAGGGCACTAGGGCACGAGCGCACTAGGGCACGAGGGCACGGCTACGATTCGGTACCTCAGGCGAGAGCGAGGGAGGAGGGCACAGTGGCAGCCATCAGATGGATCGGTTTCTTTGTCGGACTGGTCATCTTCCTCGGCACCCTCTCGAGTCTCGTGCGCACTCTCGTAGTTCCGCGCGGGCTCACTTCGAAGCTCGCGCTCCTCGTCAACCGCCTGTTCACCCGTCATCTCTTCCTGTGGCTGGCGCGGCGTTTCGACGACTACGAGGCCAAGGACAGGATCCTCGCGTTCGCAGGCCCCCTGTCCCTGCTGATGCTGTTGTCCGTCTGGATGTTCTCCTTCTGGATGGCGTTCGCCCTCATGCTGTGGCCGCTCATCCCGCTGGGGTGGTTGGAAGCATTACGGGAGAGCGGATCGTCGATGCTCACCCTCGGTTTCGCCAGTCAACCGGACTGGGCCCCGACGGCAGTCATGTTCGTGGCCGCGACGACCGGTTTGATCGTCGTCGCTCTCCAGGTCGCCTACCTCCCGACGCTCTACGGGGCGTTCAACCGCAGGGAATCGCTCGTGACACTGCTTCAGAGCAGGGCCGGGGCGCCGGCGTGGGGGCCCGAGTTGTTGACCAGGCACGTGGTGGTCGGTCTCGTAGACAACTTGGGCCAGCTCTACCTCGACTGGGAGGAGTGGGCTGCGGACGTTACTGAGAGCCACACGAACTATCCCGTGTTGGTCTGGTTCCGATCGCCCCACCCGCTGCGTTCGTGGGTCATCGCGCTCCTAGCCGTGCTGGACTCTGCTGCGATGTACCTGGCGCTGAGCCCGAACGCGGCGCCAACGCAGACTCGCCTGTGCCTGCGGATGGGTTTCACCGCTCTGCGCAACATCGCCGACGTAACCGGCATCCCCTACGATCCGGATCCGCTCCCGACCGAGGACATCGAGCTGGACTACGAGGATTTCCTCGGTGGTGTCCATCGCCTGAGGGATCAGGGTTTCCAGCTCGAGCGATCGGCCGAGGAGGCGTGGCCGGACTTCAAGGGGTGGCGTGTCAATTATGAGTCCATCTGCTACGCGCTCGCCGACATGACCGTTGCGGTTCCAGGTCCATGGACCGGCTCGCGCACCCACCTGAGTGACGTGACCATCGTTCCCGAGCGTCCGGCCAACCGGCGCCCTGACGATCCACGGGAGGAAGAGGAGCCAAAGGCGACGCGCTTCGGATGGCGCGTTTAGCCCTACATTTGGCGATCATGTCGATCGATACGGATGCCGCGCTCGAAAGAGTGCTCGACCAGGGCGACGAATGGCAGTCGTGGCGCGCTCTGAAACTCTCGGGGGACGATCCGGGCGAGCTCCCGGCAGCGCCGGCTCAGGACGACGAGGGAGCCTTCGTGGGACCCGGCGGCCGCCCTTCTCCCGGCGCGACCGGTGAGGCGTTGTGTCACCTAGTTGTCCTCGGACTGCGAGATTCCGGTCTTGCGGCGATCGCGGCGGACTGGCTCGAGAGCGCGCGGACGCCGGCGCAGGCGTGGCTCGACGCGCCGGACGAAGTACCAGGTGAGCTCGACTCGTACGCGGGCGGCCGGGTCTGGGCGACGGCTTCCGCGGCCACCGGGCTCTTCGTCGTCGGACGCGACCCAGGACATCGCGCCATGGACCTTCTCCGTGGCGAAGCCGACATGGAAGGGCGCTTTACCGGAGGCGCGTATCCAACGTTCGCTGCTGCGGCCGCCTACTGGCTGGCCGAAGGCCCGAAGACGGAGATGGCCGAGTGGGCCCTCCGCTGGTCGCGTGAGTGGGAGGCGGATTGGTGGGGCCCATGGGAGCGCGCAACCGCATTGACCTTCTGGAGCGCAGCCGGGATCCCAAGTGAGCATCCATCGATGGAGGAGTTCCTTGAACGGCTGCGCGACGAGTCTCCTTCAGCCGGGTGGCCGGACTTGGGACTAACCGTGCGAGCGCTCGAGTTGATCGCGTTCCTGGCCTAGGTCAGGTGGCACCCGACTGCACGATGCAGAACTCGTTACGTTCGGGATCTTCACACCACACCCAGATCTCCCCATCCTCTTCATATCGCCCAACGAGTCGCGCGCCGAGCCCCATCACGCGTTTTACCTCCGCGTCCAGGTCCGGGGTATGGAGATCGAGATGAACCCTGTTCTTCGTTCGTTTGTTTTCGGCCACCTTTTGCAGCAACAACGTCACGTCGCGGCGCTCCGGATCAACGAGGGCCCAGTAGGGGTCCTCTTGTCCGTGATCGACCACCTCTCTTCCCGTGACCTGAGACCAGAAGCGACCCATGACGTCCGGGTCGTTGCAGTCCATGGTGACGGTCCTGATCCGCAGTGCCACCAGCTTTCCCCTCCCGGTCGTTGGAATGTGTAACCGGCAAAGAAGTTACACTGGTTACATGGAGAGGGTCAATTGACGGACGGATGTGGCCTCGAGCTGTCCCTGGTCGGGGCTGGCGGAGAAGCCGTCGACCTGCGGCGAACCTTCCTGTCCCACGGGGTCGCCTCGCTGCCTCCGCAGGCGATCGACGAGGATGCAGTCACCCTGGAGACAACGTTGCGGTTGTCCAGGTCCAGGCCTCGCGTCGTTCTCGTGTCGGCTGGCAGGCCGGGCTTCGCCCGGATCGAGGTTCGCGGGCGAGCTCCCGGCGCGGCGGCAACGGATGAGATCGCAGACGGCGTCCGGCGCGTGCTACGGCTGGATGAGGATCTCTCGGCGTTCTACGACCTGGCGGCCCAGGATCCGGAGCTCGCGTGGGTGCCGGGGGCCGGCGCTGGTCGCATGATCCGTAGCCCGACGGTGTTCGAGGAGGTCGTGAAGACGATCTGTACGACGAATTGCACGTGGTCGGCCACCGAGCGGATGGTCGCGGCCCTCGTCGAACATCTCGGTGACCCGGCCACCGCGGCGCGCCCGGGCCCGTTGGGACACGCCTTCCCGACCGCGGAGGCCATGGCCTCCGCGGGGGAGCGTTTCTACAAGGAGGTGGTTCGCGCCGGGTACAGGGGGACTTATTTCGTCGAACTCGCTCGGATGGTGCGGGACGGCGAGGTAGATCTCGAGATCCTCGGTCGGGTGTCCGCCCACGAGATACCGGACGACGAGGTGGAGAGGCGGCTACTGGCGTTGCCCGGAGTCGGCCCGTACGCGGCCGCTCACGTGATGATGATGATCGGTCGTTACTCGCGGCTGATCTTGGACTCTTGGACCCGCCCGAAGTACGCGCGTCTGGTCGGGCGGCGGAGGGTGAAAGACTCGACCATCGAACGTCGCTTCCGCCGCTACAAGAGCTACGCGGGGCTCGCCTTCTGGTTGTTCCTAACGCGCGATTGGGTCGAGGAGCCTCTGCCGGCCTAGACCCCGTCCCATTCCTTGGCTGGGTGGAAGAAGAGGTCGATGGCCACCCACACCGTCTTAGAGGTGGGAAAGAAGAGGATGGGGAACGCGACATTGGTGACCGCCGCCACGAGAAGAACCGGTCCCCACTTCACATCGGGGATGGTGGCGATGAGCACTCCAACGAAGAAGATCCCGAAGAGCGACTCGGTTGCTGCGGTGTTGACGATGATCGCACTTACCCAATAACCCTCCTCGCGTTCGAAGTGCCACTCGCAACGGGGACAATCGTCGACCAGCCTGGACCATGAACGCCACACCCGTTTTTCTCCACAGCGAGGACATCGGCGGGTCAAGCCCCGCCCCAGCAGCGTGCTGAACCTGGGCTTCAAGCCGAGAGGCGCAACGCGATGATGGCAACGTCATCTCGCGGGATGTCGCTCTGGAAGTCCACGATCGTGCGCTCGATGGTCCCGGCGATCTCGGGGGCGCTCATGCCCGCACAGCCTTCGAGGAGTTCTTCCAATCGCTGCTCGCCGAATTCATCCTCGGGACCCTCCGCCTCGGTGACCCCATCCGTGAACAACACGAATGCATCACCCGGGGAAAGAGCCTGCTCATGGTTCGCCATCTCCGGCTCATCGAGGACGCCGAGCAGGGTGCCCTCGCAATCAACCTTCTCGACCTTCCCGTTGCTCCTCAGGATCAGCGGCGGTGGGTGCCCGCCACACGACAACACCATCCGGGCACCGCCCTCGTAAAGTTTTAGCTCCACGCATGTGACCGTGCAGAAGCGTGAGTCCGAGACCTGCCTGAGGATCGCCTTGTTCGTGAGCTCGAGGACCTGGTCGGGCGAGTGACCCGCCACTGCGGCGGCGCGGATCGTGTGGCGTACGAGCCCGGTCAATGCGGCCGCGTCGGGCCCCTTGCCGCAGACGTCGCCGATAACGACGGCCCAGTTACCTGCCCTCGTCTCGAACAGGTCGTAGAAGTCGCCCCCAACCTCATTGCCTTCCCCGGCCGGCCGGTACCGTGCACCGATCTCGACCCCGGGGATGCGGGGGAGCTCCGGAGGAAGAAGACTGCGTTGCAGTGTCCGCGCGACGTGGCTCCGTTCTTGATAGAGACGCGCGTTGTCGATGGCCTGAGCGATCCGTTGTGAAAGATCTTCAGCGAGAGCCAAGTCCTCCGACCCATACCGCCGGGTGTCATTGGAGGACATCAGGACAAGCGCTCCGCGCGACCTCCCGCCCACTACGAGCGGAAGCACCATCGCCGACCTCGGGACCAGGGCTTCGTTGATGTCCTCCGGTGGAAAGCCTCCACCGTCGGGATGAGAGATCTCACCCAGCACTTCGGGGGAACCGGCGTCGAGCACCTCTCTTACGGGAAGGAGCACATCGATCGCGGCGCGCTGGATGGGAGACATGCCCTCGAGGATCTGTTCGATGCGGTCGTCGGAGTGAGCGAAGTAGACCCAGCGAGGCGCGGGACCCTCTTCTTGTGCGTAGAACACACACCAGTCGGCGAGGCGAGGAACGGTGAGCTTCCCCACGCTCTTGAGGACCTCCGCATAATTGAGTGACCGGTTCAGGACACGGCTGGCTTCCGCGAGGAACGAGAGGCGCGCTTGAGCCGCCTCGGCTTCGGTGCGAGCTTCCTGTTCGAGTCGAAGAAGTCGGGACCTTTCCGCCTCCGCCCACTTCCGCTCGATGAACTGTCCGATCTGGCTGCCGACCACGGCCATTACCTGAAGCAGGTCTCCATCGGGAGGCCGCACCTCTGTACTGAAGGCCTCGATCACGCCGAGGATCTCGCCCCCCACGATGATGGGAGACCCGAAGCCGGTGTGAAGACCGGCGCGGACGGCCGACTCCGTCCTCCTGAAATGCATGTCTTGCGTTACGTCCTCGAACCAGGAGGGCTTGCCCGCCTTCCACACTTGGCCTGGAAGTCCCTCTCCGAACGCCAAAGTCATCGCAGCGGTCCGCTCGATGAAAGCGGTGATGGCCGGCCGAGGCGGTTCCGTGACGCGCAGACACAGAAGACGGTTTGTGGAGCGATCGCGAACCCACAGCGCGCACACATCCCACCCCAGGCTGTGCGCGATCACGCGCAGGATGCGGGACGCTGCGGTGGGAAGGTCCTGTGCTTCGCTCAGTACGCGACTGATCGCGTATTGGGCGGCGATGCGCAGCTCGCCGTGCCGGCGCTCGGTGATGTCGCTGGAGATACCGACGACGCCGAGGAGGCCTCTCTCAGGGTCGACGATGGGCGAGTCGCTCACGAAAGCGAGAAGCGTCGTCCCATCCTTGCGGTTAAGCCGCATCTCGCCTTCCCAGGAATGGCCTTCACCCACGCGGGACATGATCGCTCCGGCGAGATCCAACTGGTCATCTGGGATGAGCAGTTCACCGATCGAGCGCCCCATGACCTCATCCCGCGACCATCCGTACAAAGTCTCGGCATGGTGGTTCCAGTAGGTGACGATCCCCTCGAGGTCCGTTGCGATCACGGCCGCGCGCACCTGATCGAGGAGAAACGTCTCGAGCCAGGTCGGTTGCTCCGCTTTCACGCTCCCCCCTGGATCGCCCGGCGAGTACCTCCAAAAGGATATTCCCAGGCTACGGGGGCGCGCGACCCGACCGTCCGAGGACGACGAGCCGCCATCGGAGGATCCGACACACGGATCTTGCGCAATGCCGCCACAATCCGTCCCTTCTAGAGGAGATTGAGTCTCTACCGGAAGGGTAGGGACTAGTGTGGACGTGGCCCAGGATACGGTGGAACTGACGCTGACCGGGGGACCGGAAACGGCTGCGAAGGCGCGCCAAGCGCTTCGGGCCTTAGGCGAAGCTATCCCTGAACGTCTTTACGATGACCTCTCCCTGCTCGTCAACGAACTGGTGACTAACAGCATCCGGCACGCAAAGCTGGGGGCCGATGGGTGGATAAAGGTCTATGCCGCAGTTTCTTCCGGCGTCGTCAGGGCCGAAGTCACCGACTCCGGGGTCGGGTTCTCTCCGGTGATCGCGCAGCCGGCCCTCATGGACGTCGGTGGCCGGGGCCTCTTCCTTCTCGAGGGGCTCGCCGACCGGTGGGGAGTGTCACAGGACGGACAGACGAGGGCCTGGTTCGAGATCGATCTGGCGCGTTACCTTTAGTTCAGGTTGAGAGCCTGGTCGTTGGCGGCGAGGCGCTCTGAGATCCTCTGGTCGACCACTCCTCTGAGATGGGGATCGGAGGCCAGCAGCGACGCGAATGAATCCTTGGGGATCGCCATCAGCTCCGTCTGCTCCGTCGCTTGGGCGCTCTTGGAATGCGGTTCCTCTCGCATCAACGATAGCTCCCCGAAGAAATCCCCCGGCCCTATCGAAGCCACATCGATCTCCTTACCGTCGACTGTGGCGTAGATCCTCACCCTTCCGGACAGAACGATGTAGAGCGCGTCGCCCACAGATCCGTCGGTGAATACCACTCCGTCCTGGGGCCATTGGAGATTGGCGGACAAACCGACGATGTGCAAGAGGTCGTGATCGCCCAAACCCTCGAACATCGGTACCTTACGCAACGTCTTCACGAGGCTGTGACTGATCTGCCTACGATCCACTATCTCTCCGTATGATTGTCTTTGTGGCCATCGACGAGGGTAGCGTGGAGGGCAGATGAACGTCTCGAGCATCCCCCTCCGCATCGCCCAGATCAGCGATATCCATTGCGGAGAGCTGACGTTCGACGCCCATCTTCTCGAATCCGCCATCAAACGGATCAATGCGATGAACCCCGATGTTGTCGTCATCGCTGGGGATCTGACCGCTAACGGCTACGAGTGGGAGTTCGAGGACGCCGCCCGATGGGTCGATGAGATCGAGCCTCCGAAAGTCATCATCCCCGGAAACCATGATTCACGGAACGTCGGCTATGTCCATTTCGAGCAGTACTTCGGACACCGATTCTCGTTGTTCCGCAAGGAGTTCGATGGACTTCGGGCGGAACGCCTTCGAGCAACCGGGGTGACGATCGTTGCGGTCGATTCATCGTCGCCCGACCTCAACGATGGCCACGTGGGTCGCGAGCACTACGCCTGGATCGGTGAACAGTTCGCGCAACAACCCGATGACCTCAGGGTGCTCGCCATCCACCACCACATGGTGTCGATCCCAGGGACCGGGCGCGAGCGAAACATCATCACCGATGCCGGTGACCTCTTGGCCGAACTGACGAAGCTGGACATCGACGTGGTCCTGTCGGGACACAAGCACGTCCCGTTCTTCTGGGGGCTGAACGGGATGTTGATCTGCAACTCCGGGACGGCCTCCACACGGCGGGTCAGAGGGTTCACTCCTCCGTCGTGGAACGAGATCCAGATCGATGCCTCGACGATCAAGGCGTACCTGCATTACGAGGACGGGCGACGCGAGCTGTCCCTGATATTCAGCTTGAAGACTCGAACGCTGACGCGCGACGACTTCTACCTCACAGACGATTTCGTGTCGTCGAACAGGATCTTCGAGGCCTCGAGACCGCCGGCCGGGCGCTGACGCCGGCCCAACCGTCTACGGTTGGGCTTGGAGCAACTCCGTTGTCACGGCTCGTGTCGTTTCCTCGGTAGGTCCGGCCACTATCACCATGAGGTTTTCGTAATAGGTCAGGGACCCGGACCATGCCGCCCCGGATGAGAAGTATGCGACCTTGCCATCGATCTCGACCCGCTCGGCTGAGGCGTCGGTTGCTTTCTCGAGCTCGACCAGACCGCTCCGGCGCTCACCTCGGTTGCTCATGAAGTCGGGGTCGATCGAGATAACGACGGCCCCCGCCACGACCTGGCCCCCCTCCATCACGCCGCGGGCAGTGAGGTTCTCCATCGCCTCCTCCGCAGCGGGATCCGCCGCAACGATGGAGCGCGCTTGCTCGAGGAGAACGTCAGGAACCTCCTGGTAGCTGTAGCCGATCAATGGCCGGAAGAACTTCTTTGGCTTCATCACCGTGATCTCTCCGTCGGCCCCCGTATTGAGGGTCGGCTCGCCGGTGAAGATCAGCGTGCTGGTGACGAAGTAGGCGGCCACGGCCACGACGGCCATCGCCAGGATCTTGAGGGGGACCTTCGACTTCGATCTCGCCATGTCGGTCGATGCTTGGGAGAGATCAGTCTCGAAGGAGGTTCGAGAGGTAACGACCGCCTTCTTGAAGTAGGCGTCCGCCGGCGGGCCCTCGACTGGTTTGGTTGGCTGGGACCATGCCGCGACATGCGAAGCCGACGGGGGAGGCGGAGGTGCGGTCATCGTTCGGGTCGCGCCCGAGGAAGCGGCGGCAGGCACTGGTTTCATGGCCTGCGGAATGCCCCAAAGCGCTTGGGGGGCGGTCGGCGGAGGGGGCGGTGGAGCAGCCCCTGGTGGCGCGGCCGGAAACAGCTCGGAACGAAAGTCGTCCGCAGCCTGTGCCCATTGCCCAGATGTCTGAGCGTCGTTCGCCGTATCAGCCACTGTGGTTCGATTCCTCTCGCCGCCGGACGGGCCCCAAGTCGACCCGCAGTTACTTCTCCGTAATCGGCGCAACTCGGCCGGTCCTGAAGCCGCCCGCGTCCCCGGCTCGCCATCCCTTAACGTCCCCGAGGGAACCGTCCATCCTCGGGAGGGATAGTGGAGCTACGGGAAGCGGTGCGTGAGCGCCGGATGGTGCGCAACTATCGGGACGAACCGGTATCGAGGAAGGTCGTGGAGCGGCTGACCGACTTGGCTCGCCGGGCCCCCAGCGCGGGCTTCTCTCAGGGTCAGTACTTGGTGGTCGTTACCGAACAGGAGCTTCGGACACGGATAGCGGAGCTCGCAGAGGAGGAGCACTACGTATCGCTTGGCTTTCCTCCGTGGATCTCCAGGGCTCCAGTGCACGTCGTTGTCTGCACGCGCGAGGAGGACTATCGCGAGCGGTACCGGGAGCCGGACAAGATCGACGCCGACGGGAGCGAGATTGAATGGCCCGTGCCCTACTGGTACGTGGATGCCGGTGCAAGTCTCATGCTGCTGCTGCTCGGCGCTGTAGACGAGGGATTGGGAGCCGGGTTCTTCGGGGTTCATCGGCTCCCCGGCCTGAAGGAACTTCTTGATATCCCAACCGACGTGACGCCGGTTGGAGTCGTCACACTCGGCCATCCGGCCGCCGACCAGCCCCTGGGCTCCGCTCGCCGAGGACGGAAGCCGCGGGCCCACGCCGTGCGCTGGGAACGGTGGTGAGTGCGGAGGTCGGCGCCCGGCGGGTTGAGGCGAAGGATCTGGGGGACGCTAGATTTGTCCGCTCACGAGACAGGCAGGAAGGGATTGCGCATGGAGCCGGTTTACCGGCCGGTGGTGGCCTTCGCGCTCACGATCTTCAAGGGCATGCGCTGGAAGATCCAGACCACAGGCGAGAACCACGTTCCTATATCCGGCCCTGCTGTCATTGCTACGAATCACGTCGGATACCTCGATTTCGTTTTCGTCGGCGCGACCGCGCGCAAGCGCGGACGGCTCGTGCGTTTCTTGGCGAAGCAAGAAGTCTTTGCTCATCCTGTAGCCGGGCCCCTCATGAGAGGGATGAAGCACATCCCAGTGGATCGTTATGGGCGAGCGCGCGACGCGATCGAGGCCTCGGTAGAGGCACTGCGCGACGGAGAGGTGGTCGGCATGTTCCCGGAGGGGACGATCAGCCGTTCTTTCGTCCCCTCCGACGGAAAGTCGGGTGCCGCTCGGATGGCGATGAAGGCGAAGGCGCCTCTGATACCGGGAGCTGTATGGGGCACTCAGCGGATCCTGACGAAGGGCCGCCCGAAGAACTGGCAACGCAACATCACGATCATGGTCGAACTGGGGAAACCGATCCCGTACGACGAAACCTCAGATCCCGACGTCGTGACTAAGCGGCTGATGGAAGTTATCGGAGAGATGGTGCAGAACGCGGCCGCGTCGTATCCCGATCGTCCGGTGGGTGATGACGATCGGTGGTGGCTTCCGGCACATCTCGGGGGTACGGCCCCGACCGTTGAGGAGTCACTCGAGATGTCGCGCGCTGAACGCGAGGAGAGGGCGCGCCGTCGGCGGGGGGAATAGTTACGCCACGCTGGCGTGAGTGTCCGGTGGGCTTGCCGGGTCTGCGTTCGAGACGGTGAAGACGGGGATGAAGACGTGCGCGAGAGGTCCGATCCCAAGCGCGTAGGCCACCGTGCCGATCCCAACCGACCCCCCCAGGGTCCATCCCAGAGCAAGCACCACGATCTCCAGCGCTGTCCGCACCAGACGGATGGAGTGACCTCGGCCCGCGATCCCGGTCATCAACCCGTCGCGCGGGCCGGGGCCGAGGCCCGCTCCGATGTACGCGCCGGTCGCAACCCCGTTCAGAACGATCCCTGTCAGAAGGAAGGCCCACCGCCACGCTGTGTTCGGGGGTTCGGGAAGGAGCGCCAGGGACGCATCGATGGCCAGACCGATGAGGATGGCGTTGCTCACCGTTCCCAACCCCGGCCGTTGGCGCAGGGGGATCCACAATAGAAGGACCACCACTCCGACCACGATCGTGCACGTCCCGATCGAGGCGCCCGTCTGGCGGCTCAGTCCCTGGTGCAGCACGTCCCATGGATCGAGCCCTAACGCGGCTTCTACCAGGAGTGCCGAGCTGAATCCGTAGAGAGCGAGACCGAGATACAGCTGGGCGAGTCGGCGCCCTCGCGCGTCCGCGGGGACCGGCAGGAGAAGAGACATTGGGGGAGGATAAGGGGGCACAGAGCCGGACGACGCGGTGGGCGCCGCCCGGCTCTGACTTTGTTGCAAGGGCTACTCCGTTACTTCGAGGGTGCCCTTCATCGAGTCGGGGTGGTATTTGCAGATGAAGTCGTAGGTGCCCGGCTCGACGTCTGCGAGATCCACCGTCGTCGATGATCCGGCCTCGACGTCCTCGTCCAGACCGGCCTCTTCCGCCGAGATGTTGTGCTCGGCGTCGTCCTCGTTCATGTACTCGATGCTGTCTCCCGTGGCAGCCGTGAGCGACTCCGGCTCGAACGCGAAGTTGGCGGCGGTCAAGGTGACGGAGCTACCTACACCACCACCACCGGCATCGTCGCCACCGCCTCCGCCTCCATCGGTGGTCTCGCCGCCATCGCCTCCGCAGGCGGCCACCAGGACGGCCACCATCACCATCACGATCATCGATCTGAGCTTCATGCCCTCTCCTTTCAGTCGACCCTCAGTACCGCCTTTCGGCCCGGTTGGATTCAACCGTGGTGCACTTCACCTGGCTGGTTCGGGCACGCAACCGGAGAGGGATTGCCGGCCTAACGTTGGAGGGCTAAGGGAGTTACGGAGAGATCTCGACGAGGTTCTCCCCATTGCCCCTTCCCAAGGGGCGCCCTCGGATTGCTAGCGTGACGCCTGGCGTCTGCCGACGTCGGGCGCGGGACAAGGAGGCACTTACTGATGCGGACGTTCAAGATCGCGGCGGCGGTTGTCACTGCGGCCGCTTGCCAGAGGTCGAGGATCTGACCGAGATCCTGCGGCCGGTAAGGGCGCAGTGTGGGAACCATCCCCGAAGTCTCGTTCATCAATCGCAAGCGCGCAACGCATCAGCAACCTCTGGTCGGGCTGTTCACGCGATGATTGCCTCAGGGGCAAGTCAGCTTCCTACCGATCCCCCTAGGTAGAGGTGCGCACGATCGGCAGCACCTCCTGGGCGAGCCGCTCGACTTGCTGCTCGGGTTCGGGACCGGAAGGGATGAAGTTCATCGCCGTGAAACCGAGAGCGGCGAAACTGATGAGCTGCTCGGCCATATCCGTTGTGGACCCCGTCACGATGTCGCGCGAAGGCCCTGCTCGGTCATCCAGTCGGAACTCAATGTTGTAGGCGAGTGTGATCTCTAGAGGGTCCCGTCCGGCGGCATGAGCAGCGTCGAAGATCCGGGCGCTCATCGCGGAGATGCTGGTCGGAGGGGCCATCTCGAGCGTGGGGATCCAACCGTCGGCGACGCGGCCGGTGACCGCCAGCGCCCGTTGCCCGAAGGTCCCCAACCATATCGGGGTGTGATGCGCGGGCTTCGGCTCGATGTCTGCGGCATCGGTGCGGTGATGTCGTCCCTCGAAGGTGAACCCCGGCGAGGTCCAAAGACCGCGGACGATCCTCACGGCTTCTTCGAGTCCCTCGATCTTCTCTTTCGGGGAAGGGACGGGAAGCCCGAAAGCCTTGAACTCGTCGTCGGAATAGCCGGCTCCCATCCCGAGGATCAGTCGGCCGTCCGAGAAGCGATCCAGAGACTCGGCCATCTTGGCGACCATCGCGGGCGCCCGGTACGGCACCCCAAGAACCCGGCTCGCGACCTTGATGCGGGTTGTCTTGGCGGCTATCCAAGTGAGCATGGTCCAGGTCTCGTAGCTTGCCTGGGTCCCGCAAGGATGGTCGTTCGCAGAAACGAAGTCATATCCGAGAGCCTCCGCGCGCATCGCTTCCGCTACCGGGTCATCTCCGTTTCGTGCGGAGGTAGAGACGTTGATACCGAAGGACAGTTTCTTCATGCTCACTCCTCTTGTTCTTAGATCCGCGCGCCGGTGTAGCGCGATGCCTCAGCAGATGCTGATGAACCGAGCTCTCCTCGTCGCACCCACATTCCGATGGCGCGAGACGAGCGTGTGAGGACGGAGGCATGTGGCGAACGCGCTTCCATGCGGAACATCCGAAACGCGGTGTTGATGGCAGGCCCGATCAAGACTGCAAACACGATGGTGCCCAAGCCGGCTGCTCCGCCCAGGGTGATGCCGAAGAGGACAACAGAACCCTCTATGCCGGCGCGCGCCACTCCAGGGGAGGTATGCAACCGTTTGGAGACCGCCATCATCAGGCTGTCTCGGGGCCCCGCACCGAGTTCGGCTCCTATGTAAAGGGCGGTGCCGAGCGAGATGACACCGATGCCTGCGACCAATGCCACGAGGCGAGCGAGGATGTGAGCGGACCCGAGGTCGGTAAGAAACGCTGTCCTAAGGATGGTATCGACAAAGACGCCGACGAGGATGACATTAGCGACGGTTCCCGGACCAGGTCTCACGCCGAGGGCGAGACTGGCACCAACGATCAAGACGGAGAGTCCTATGACCGCCTGCCCAAGCGTGAGGAAGGTCAGACCGCGGATCGCGTCGTGCAGCACGTCCCACGACGAGAGACCGAGATCTGCGCGCACCATCAGGGTCAGCCCCAGCGCGAAAACCCACAGCCCCAGGAGTAGCCTGATCCAGTGAGCCGCCATCGATGTCGCGGCCGCACGATCGACCCTCGCAGGTGACTTGCAAGTCGGCGCCCTTGCATCCATCGGCCTCGGGTAGCCGAGGTCTCCGGTCCGGGCGGGATCCGATGTCTCACGGATCCGCTGAGCCGCCGTTGCTTGCACCGTTTGCTCCATCTCCATCTCCCGCCCCATGGTGGGCTCACGAACCCGTGACCGTGTCCCATGGTCGGTGGACTTATCGTTAAGCACAAGCGAATTCTCCTTTATCTTCTGTAAGTTCTCCTGTATGGTCCGATGATGCTGGATGTTCGACGTCTGGAAGTCTTGAAAGCAGTGGTTGACGCGGGGTCCGTAACCGCCGCGTCGACGGTCCTCGGCTACACGGCCTCGGCTGTAAGTCAGAGCTTGGGCTCGTTGCAGCGCGAGACCAAGGCGCAGTTGTTTGAGAAAGTTGGTCGCGGGATCCGGCCGACCCAGGCCGGGCTTCTCCTCGCCGAGCACGCGGCAATAGTGATGGCGCAGCTGCAGCATGCAGAGGGAGCCCTGGAGGCGCTACGGGCGGGTCAAGCGGGGCAACTGCGCCTGGCCGCATTTGCCACCGCGGGGGCGACGTTGGTCCCACAAGCTCTTGCGCGATTCAAAGAGGTCTATCCGGGCGTCGAGCTGGACCTGACCATGGCGGAGTCCGATGAAGCGTTGGCCGCATTGCGCTCCGGGCACATCGATCTCGCCGTTATCGCTGAGCCGGGCGAGGTTGCCGGCGGAGCTCGCAAACTGAAGTACACGCACCTGGTGGACGATCCTTATCGTCTCGTCCTGCCGGTAGGACACCGCGCCGCAACCAGGCGCGCGGTTGCACTGGAAGATCTTAGTGAGGACCCGTGGATCTCCACGGCGTCCGCTCGATGCAACTGCTTGCAGACGGTCACATCGGCATGCGCGCGCAAGGGCTTCACGCCACGCTTTGCTGTGGAGGCCGATGAGTTCGCCACTACGGTCGGATTCGTCGCAGCCGGACTGGGCGTCGCCATGGTGCCGGCGCTTGCGCTGAGTTCCGTTCCCGCAGGGGTGCGCGTGTGCCGGATGCGCGGCGAAGAGCCGAGGCGGTGCGTGTACGCGGTAACGCGCCCCGTTGAGTCTCAGGACGCAATCGTCGAGGGGATGCGCGAGGCCCTACGTTTCTCCGCTGGTTCTTATCTACGGTCAGCAGCCTGAGCATCGGCTTTCGGGCATCAGGTTGAGTCGACCACCGATCTGAAAAGAAAAAGGGCGGCTCCATCTGGAACCGCCCTTCTGGCTTAGTTTCCCAGCCGCCCAAGCGGCGCTAGTTGTCGGAGTCGCCTTCATCCTCATCGTCGTCGCAGTCGTCGGAATCGGAGTCATCCTCATCCTCATCGTCGACATCGTCACCGTCGGAGTCCTCGTCGCCGTCCTCGATGCCGTCATCGTCGGAGTCTGCATCTAGCTCGTCTTCCACGCCATCGTTGTCGTCATCGGGATCGTCGCTGTCCTCGACGCCATCGGCATCGTCGTCTGAGCCGTCGAGATCGTCGTTCTCATCCTCGTCGTCGAGGCCGTCATCGTCGGAGTCGTCGTCGTCGGCACGGCACCCTTCTCGGGCGTCGTCCTCGTCTTCGTTGTCGATACCGTCCTGGTCCTCGTCCTCGTCACCATCTTCGTCGCCGTCATCGTCCGAGTCGTCGTCGTGAAGCTTGGTGTCGGGGTCTGAGTCCTTGACCTCATCGCCGTCGTCCATGCCGTCGTCGTCGGTGTCCTCGTCGTCGGGCTCTGAATCGCGGTTGAACTCTTTGAGGTTATTGAGACCATCGTGGTCCTTGTCGCCGGCGTCGTCATCTCCGGCCACCACGATGCCGTTGCGAGACTCCCACCGGTCGGGCAGTTGGTCGTCGTCGTGGTGAGCGCTTGCGACACCCATCAGCCCGAGGCTGTAGACAGCGAGAACCAATCCAGCGAAGATGCGTAGCGGTTTGCGTCGCAGAATCTTCCTGTCGGACATGGTGCTCTCCTTTCGGTAGCTGGGCAGCCTCGGTCCATCCGAGGCCCCTTAGCTTTGCGTCCCCGGATCGCTCCGGGTTTGCCGTTTCGAGGAGATCCGCTCCTCCAATGTGGGAAACGGGCTTCTAGCTCGGATGGATACGGGTGAGCACTGAATGTTTTCGGTCTGTCTTCCGATAGGCGGAGTATGGGAGAGAACGGCAGCAACGATGAGTTCCAAGGAACCCTAGCCGCGGCGCGAGCGGGGGCAGAGTGGGCCTGGCGCGACCTCTACTACGAGTCGGCCCCACGGGTGCTGCGGTTCCTTCGGGCTCGCAAAGCACTTGAGCCCGAGGATGTGCTCGGCGACGTCTTCCTTCAAGCAGTCAAGAACCTCCACGCTTTCCAGGGGAGCGCGGGCGACTTTCATGCCTGGCTCCTGACCATCGCCCGAAACCGTGTCGTCGACCTAGCTCGCAGTGCGGCTCGGCGGCCGATTTCGGCGGGCCCCGACGGAATGCGACGCCTCCCTGCTGCGGACCCCGACCCTGCCATGGCCGCCGAGCATCACGCCGCTCAACTGAGAGTGCGCAAGGTCATCGACGGTCTCTCACCCGACCAGCGCGACGGGATGCTGCTGCGGGTGCTTTCGGGCCTTACCCTCGCGGAAACCGCGGGGGTGCTCGGGAAGTCCGTCGGAGCGGTAAAGGCGCTTCAGGTGCGGGCGGTCGCGCGCCTCCGGCGCCAGATCGCCGAGGAGACCGTTCCCCTATGAGCGAGCGCGACGTTTACCTCAGAGACATGAACTCATTACGGGATGACGCCGCCCTGGACCGCGTTCTGGACGACAAAGCGCGGGCAAACGACGCGCCCATCGCGCTCCTGGTTGACGACCTGCGCCGGACCTATCCGATGAAGGAGATCGAAGCGGAGATCGAGCGTTCGCACGTGGCGGCGATCCTCACGGCGGCGTCGGCGCAAAGAGAAGCGGCTGCGGCCATTGCTATTAGACCGGCGTCGTCCCTGGCACGTGTGCGCTCATCTTTCGCAACCCGCGTTGCGGCGCTCGTCGCCGCCGCTACCACCTGCTTCGCAGGAGCGGCCTTTGCGGGTGAGCTGCCACCTTCGGTACAAGCGGCGATCTCCGATACTGCGGAACTCATCGGTATCGACCTGCCGCATCCAGATGACGTCTCGGCCGACGAACAGCCTCCCAAGGAGGGAGACGCACTCGGATCGAGCAACGAGACCGTCGCCTCCTGGGCGAGGGAACCACGGGATGGGAGGGAAGGTAGCGGCCGGACAGGAGTCTCCTCGGGACCGCGCGAATCTCGTGACCCCGAAGCGGACGATGCATCCATATCGGGGGCCGGACCCGAGGAGGGCGATGGCCGCGAGTCGGGCCTCTCAGGATCCGAGGACGGTGAAACGCCGGAGGCGGTGGGGCGAGACTCTGGAACGGAGGGGGGGTCGCGCGAGGAGGAAGATGCCGAGGAGTCGAGGGAGAACGATGGTGACGAGGAAGATGATCCCGAGGAATCCGGCACTGCCCCCGAGTGGGAGGGCGACCATGATCCCGGTGGATCCGACGACTCTGAGGAGGAGGAAGTCGGTAATTCCGAACTTGAAGCCGATAGCCCCCTCGATGAGTGAGTGCACCGAGTTTTAGTTGCGGCGCTTTGACTGGGCTCTGAGGAGCCAGCTCTGACCGTACAGGGCAAATATAAGCCCCAAATGGTCAGATTTGGTCACTCACTCCTACAGATGCTTCGCCCCGGTGTCGAAGTCAAGACTATGACTTGCACCCTCAATCGGCTGCGGACGATCCCAACATGGATCGCTGTGCTTACGGGTGGCTCCTTACTGGTGATCTTGTATTTCATTGTCCAGGGGGCACTCGCCCACGCCTTGATGTACTCATTGATTGGACTCTCGAGCGCAACCCTGATCCTCATCCGTGCGCGCACGATGTCGAGTGGACGCACCCCCTGGCTGCTCATGGGCTCAATGCAACTCCTCTGGGCAGTGGGGGATCTGGTCTGGCTCGGCTACGAGCATGTGTTGCACCAGCCGGCCCCCTACCCATCGATCGCAGACGTTTTCTATCTAGCGGCCTACCCGGTAGCGATGGTGGGATTCGTTCTCTTCATGCGAAGGAGGGCGGGGAGGCAGACCGCTATCGTGTTCAAGGACGCCTTGATCGTGGCTCTATTGGTGGGCTTGTCGGCCTGGCAGCTTGTCGTCCAACCCTACCTACAAGCGTCGGGGCTTTTGAGTTCCGGGGACATAGTGGGAATCAGTTACCCGATCATGGACGTTCTGTTACTCGCTGCGACTGCGGCGCTGTTCGTGGGCCCTGGAGCGAACTCACCTTCGAACCGGCTGCTTGTGATCGGAGTGACCAGTGTCCTATTTGGCGATGGCATGTACAGCTTCGGTTGGCTGAACGGTAGCTACTACACCGGGATCTGGTACGACGCTGCCTTCCTTCTCGGTTACGTGCTGTTTGCTGCGGCAGCTTCCCACCCCGCGGCTGACGCTCTCGAGAAGGATCGGTCCGTCGAATCTCTGGGCCGTCACTTCCGACTGCTCTTCGTCGTTGGCTCCGCCACGACGGCGATCCTTGCGTTCGAATACTTCCGCGGTGCCCACATCTCCCCGCTTCCCTTGGTGACCGTCGGCGGAGGCTCGTTCCTGCTCGCGGTGGCACGGATAGGCGCTCTCTACCGGCATAGCCAGATCCAGATCAAGGCCGCGACAGAAAGCGAGGGCAGGTACCGCAGCCTCCTTGATCATGCCTCGGATGCCATCTTCATCGTGGAGAACGGTAGATACGTGGACGTAAACGACAGGGCCTCCGAGCTGATCGGTTACGCGCGCGCGGATCTGCTCGCCGCCCCGGTGGAAAGTCTGACGCCTCAACACGAGAAGGAGCTTGCAGCAGAGGGGCTCGAGCGGGCTCGAGCCGGTGAAACGGTGATACAAGAGCGTCATCTGATCCACAAGGATGGGTCCCAGATCCTCGTGGAAGCCAGCGGCCGGATACTCCCGGATGGTCGTTACCAGTCGATCGTGCGAGATATCCAGGATCGTCGGGCGGCAGAGGAAGCTCTACGACGCAACGAGGAGTTGCTCAGGAAGGTCTTCGATTCCGGCATATCCGGAATGGCTCTCGCCTCGATGGATTGGCGCCTCCTCCAAGTCAACAGTACGTTCGCCACGATGCTGGGATACGAACCGGGCGAGATGGAAGGCTTCTCTCTGCGGGATCTCACCCATCCAGACGAGCGCGACACCAGCTTGGATGGCATCGCCGCTCTGGTCGAGGGTGCCACGGAAGAGGTCAAGCTCGAGAAGCGCTACCAGCACCGGGCGGGTCATTGGGTATGGACAAACGTGTCACTCATGATCGCGCACGACAAAGATGGCACGAACTTCACCGTTGCTCATGTGCTGGACATATCTCACTCGAAGGCACTCGAAGAGAGCCTTCGTCAAGGCCAGATGATGGAAGCGGTGGGGCAGTTGGCCGGCGGCGTTGCGCATGACTTCAATAACCTCCTGTCGGTGATCCAGAACTTCACTCGTTTCGTCTACGAGACGATGGATCCGACCGATCCAAACCGCAAAGACCTCGAGGAGGTCCTCAAGGCTGGGGACCGAGGTGCCGGACTCGTAAGGCAACTTCTAACCATGGCGCGGCGCGAGCGGAGCGCGACCGAAATCGTCGACGTGAACGAGTTGCTGAGCGACATGTCGGTGTTGCTTCGTCGCACCGTGCGGCAGAGCATCTCGCTGGACGTCCAATTAAGTCCGTACGGGCCACACGTCGAGATGGATCGCAGTCAGTTGGAACAGATCCTTCTCAACCTCACTGTGAATGCGAGCGATGCGATGCCAGGGGGAGGCGAGCTGATCTTGCGCACCGAGGTCGTGAAGCTCTCCCCGGAGGAGTCCGACTTGGCTCAGGTGACGCCGGGCGAGTACGTGCGAGTCCGCGCGCACGATACCGGGACGGGGATGTCGCCTGAAGTTCGCCTACGGATATTCGAGCCGTTCTTCAGCACCAAGGAGAGAGGAGCGGGGACAGGACTCGGTCTTGCTACGGTCTATGGCATCGTGACCAGGGGGGGAGGGGGCATCACCGTCGACTCGGAGATCGACCAAGGGACGACGTTCGACGTCTTCTTGCCTGTTGTCGGTCGAGGCCGTGAGGAAGCAATTCACCCCTCATCGCGGATCAGTCTGAAGGGCCACGATGCTTGTGTCCTCGTCGTTGATGATGAGGATGGCGTGCGCGCCATCGTTCAACGTATCCTGGAGTCCAACGGGTATCGCGTCCTGTCTGCAAGCAACCTCTCGGAAGCTCTTGAGATCTCGGACAAGGGCGGATCCCCGATCCGCGCGGTCGTGACTGATGTCGTGATGCCCAACGGGTCCGGATTCGAGTTGGTCGAACAGCTCCGGTTGCAGCGCCCCGGGCTGCCCGCCTTATACATCTCCGGGTACTCCGGCGACGTGCTGACAGCACATGGATTGGTTGGCGGGGATCGCTACGTAAGCAAACCATTCAAGCCCGACGAGATCCTCAGCGCACTGTCCGCAGTTATCGAGCATGAGTTCGCTGCATGACCGCTTCCGGCACAGTTGGAGCTAACGGCGGTGGCCAGCCGGTCTCCGACGTTCACGCTGAACTCGACTGACCTTGAGGGATGCTTCAGAGGACCTCGGACTCGGGCCGGGCCGCTACGCGGTAGCGAGCGTCAGCGACACAGGAACCGGCATCCCAGATGAGATCCGTGACCATGTCTTCGAGCCCTTCTTCACTACGAAGGAGCGTCACAAGGGGACCGGATTTGGTCTCGCCACGGTCCACGGGATCGTCAGTCAGGCTGGCGGGGCGGTTCACATCGAATCTCGAGAAGGATATGGAACGAGATTCGACGTCTTCCTGCCGGCGACCCTGGGTGAGGCCGATTTCGAACCAAGCAGTCTCCCTTCCATCGACATCACAACCGGCGATGACTCTCTCGATCTGCTGGTCGTGGAGGATGAGCCTTCTGTTCGTTCGGTGACGTCTCGCATCCTGCGCGCGGCGGGCCACAACGTAGTCGAGGCGAGCGATGGGATAGAGGCACTGGACCTGCTTAGAGAGGCGACTTTCGACGTGCTGGTCAGCGACATCGTCATGCCATGGATGTCCGGGTTGGAACTCAGAAAACGCGTCGATCTCCCCGCCGTTCTCATTTCTGGTTATCCGGACGATGTGATTCGCGAACACGGAGAGCTTCCATCGGACATCGCATTGGTCATGAAGCCCTTCACTCCCATGCAGCTGGCTCAGGCGGTCACGCGCGCGGCAGCCCACTCGACCCCGTGATCCGGGCTTCCGGACCCGGCCGTTAGGGCTTGTTCCCTCTGACTGAGTCGGATCCCGGGGTTAGATTGTTCTCATGGCATCGGACCAGCGTCTGATTCCGCTCCTGGGGATAGCCGGGGCCGTGTGTGCGGTGGCGAGCGTCGTTTTCTTCGGCTTGGCTCTTGGATTCGATCCGGGCGTCGGGTCAGAACTGGTGGAGCGGCTTCGGAATGCAGAACCCGGCGACGCAACCCTCGTTCGATGGGGAGCCGTTACGGACATGCTCGGGTATTACCTATTTCCGGTCGCTCTGATCGTCGTGGTTCGAGAGCGCATCCCCTGGTCGAGTACGAGTAGTCGTGACCTTGCGACGGTGGCCGGCGTTCTCTACGGAACGATCGGGGCCATCGGAGCGGGGATGCTGGCAGCCGCTGCACCGCCCCTGATCGCGAGCGACGCGCCCGGTTCTCGCGTCGCCCTGCAGACCCTTGCGGACACCGTGGAAGGTGTATGGCAGTGGCTCGAGCCCGTTCCCTTCACCGTGTGGGCGGGAGGGGTAGCGCGCGCGCTGCGAGTCCACCTCGCCTTCTTCTCGGCATTGTTCGGTCTTCTGGCCGTCGGTGGCGTGCTCGTTTGGGTGGGTCGGATCTTCGCGCTCGAACCCATCCTTATCGCAGGCCTGATCGCATGGTTGATGCCGTTCCCCTTCATCCTTGCGACCGCGGGTTGGTGGGACCGATCGAGAACGGAGCATTTGCACACTCGTTGATCTGAGCGGCCGGCCCTCATGAAGGTATCGTGCCGAACGAAAAGGGGACGAGCTCGCAAAGGAGACGCATCATGAACTGGATGCTCGAAGTAGTCACGATTCCGGTCTCGGACCAGGACCGCGCTCTGACCTTTTACGCCGAACAGTTGGGTTTCAACGTGGATATCGACCACCGGATCTCCGACGAGCTTCGCCTCATCCAGCTGACCCCTCCCGGGTCGGGTTGCTCGATCCACTTGAGGATTGGGAACGACGAGATGCCGTCTGGCTCCCTCGAGGGGTTGCAGCTGGTGGTCCCGGACATCCATGCTGCGCATGCGCATCTCGTCGAGCGGGGGGTCGAGGCCGGTGAGGTCCAGGTGTTCGACTCGGGTTCACTCCGCCCCAGCCGAGATGGGGACGTTCTCGATAACGTCGGGTTCCTCTACTTCAGCGATCCAGATGGCAACGCCTGGTCCGTGCAGCAGATATCCGCCCGCGGCTAGACGGTCGTTCTCCGACGCGATATGAGAGTCTTCGTAGCAGGGGCTACCGGCGTCGCTGGGCGACGAGCGGCAAGGGATCTGGTTGCAGCCGGTCATGACGTGTCCGGGGTAGCGCGCTCGCCCTCAAAGGCGGCATTGCTCCAGAGTCTCGGCGCGACACCCGTAGAGGTTGACCTCTTCGACGCCAACGAGGTTCAGCGAGCGGTCAGGGGCCACGACGCGGTCGTGAACCTGGCGACGAGCATCCCAACCTCCGCAGCCCGCATGGCGATGCGCAGCGCTTGGGGAGAAAACGACCGGATCCGCCGGCAAGTATCCCGAAATCTTGTCGAGGCGGCGATCGCAACACGCGTTGAATGCCTGATTCAGGAGTCGATAGCGTTCATGTACGAAGATCGCAAGGACGACTGGATCGACGAGGACGTGCCGATCGAGTCTGCTCCGCACGCCGACTCCGCTCTTGAGGCAGAAGGACAGGCGCGGCGTTTCACCGAAAGCGGTGGCCGCGGGATCGTCCTCCGCTTCGGCCAGTTCTATGCGGCCGATGCGCCGCATACCGTGACGATGGTCAAAGTGGCCCGGCGTGGCATTCGCCGTTCGTGGGACCCCCCCGCGCCTATCTCCCTCTCCTCCATGCAGATGACATCGCAACCGCCGTGGTCGCGGCCTTACAAGCGCCCTCCGGGATCTACAACGTTAGCGACGACGAGCCTCTGCGACGCCATGAGCTCGCAAGGGTGCTCGCCGGGGCTCTCGGTAAGCGCAAGCTCCGTAATCTCCCATACGTCGGAATGAAGCTGAGCGGGATAACCAAGATGTACCTAAGGTCTCAGCGCGCGTCCAACCGCCGCTTCAAGGAGGTCACCGGATGGACTCCGCTGCAGCCGACCCCGAAGGTCGGACTCCCTGTTGTTGTGAGGGCGATCCAGGGGGCCGGCGAGGCGTGATGATTTGCCGAATCTTATCCTTCGACCACTCGCTCGGCGGGACCGAAAACGAAGAAGACCGGCATCCAGGGCTCTGGATCTCCATCCCACTCCATCGCTCGCACCTGGTCGACGGTGCGCCGACCGTGAAGCGCCCTGAACAACTCGAAGGTTGAAGTGCGAAGGCGCACTCCTCAAGTCCTGCTCGTGCGCCAAAGCGTCGGATACCGCCACTACGCCGAGGTTCGACTCGAAGAGATCACCTGGATCCTCGAGAGCTTGGTCCACTCGGTGTTGCACTCCTGCATAGAACGATTCTGTCGTTCCTCAAACTCCCTGTCCCCCCATCCCGGAGAGAAGGCTTCCTTGGGTCGCCGGACCGGAAGGTGGTGAAGAAGCCGGCTAGGTGGGCGACGACGTCCTTTACCGTCCACCCCGGACAAGTGGGAGCCTCTACGTCCTCATCCTGTCCTTCCAGAAGGGTGCAGATGCGACGATAGACACGTTGGTACGCATCGGCGTGGTCCATCCCTACTCCTTTCGCTCTTGGGCAAGCGCGCTAGGGCTCCGAGATCTTCCCGTGTGGGTACTCAGGCGCTCGGTTTTGGAACGAAAGGATCTTCGGGTTCCGGATGACTCCGTCGCGGATCTCGATCGCTCTCCTGATCGTCTCATCCCTCTCCCATGCTTCGGGACCGGCCATAACGACGGGTAGATACGAGAGCAGAGCTCCACTTATCTCCCACGTCGCCGAATTCCACAGATAGGACGGGCTGTGGTCCACTGCGTAGTAGTGAGTGCCGTCGCCCACGGAGAACATCGGATCGGAGAAGGTCGTTGGGCGTGCCCATTCAAAGCCCATACCCTCGTCACAGGATACGTCGATGATCAAACTGCCGGGCGCGAACAGTCCGAGATCGTCGTTCGACACGAACATGTACGGCGCGTCCGGGTTCTGCAGAACGCAATTCACCACGATGTCGTGCTCGGCTAGGACCTCGGCCATCGGACTCGATCCCTCATCCGATACGACATCCAACCTGCTGGGATCGTCCTCCTCCGCTTCGTACTGAAGGATCGTCGCCGAGTGCACGGGCGATGCCACCTCAACCGGTTCTCGGTGCGACAGAACGGTAACGTCGAAGATCCCGAGGTTCGTAAGGGCAGTAACCGCTCCACGGGCGGTCGCTCCGAAGCTGATCACAGCGGCACGCAGAGGCGGACCGTACTGGCCCGTGAGTCCCATCAGCCGCAGCGCGTGTAACACCGAGCAGTATCCGGCCAATTCGTTGTTCTTGTGGAAGACGTGGAGATTGAAGGTTCCGTCCGAGCGCCAGAGATTCATCGCCTCCCACGCGATCAGGGTCAGTCTCCGGTCGATCGCGTTCTGGGTCAGCTTCTCGTCCTGCACGCAATGTGGCCAGCCCCATAACGCCTGTCCCTCGTGCATCTCGGTGAGGTCCTCCGCAAGCGGCTTGGGGAGCAGGAGGGCATCGCATTCTTCGAGGAGTTCATGTTGTTTTCGAACGCCGGCGAACAGCTCCACGAGCTGCTCGGGATCGGTCCCGAAGCGGCTCCCGTAGCCCTCTTCAAGGAAGATCGACTTTCTGAGATCTGGGGGGATGGCCTCGAAGTGCTGAGGGTGGATGGGCAGCCGGAACTCGTTCTCTTTGTGGGTCGTTCCTAATACTCCGAGACTGAGCGGGCTCAATGTGGGCACACCCTAAGCGCCATGAGCGACTTCATAGCTCCCTGGCATCACGAGGATCATGCGGGCGCCTTCGACTGGGGGCCGCTCGGCTACGCATATGGGTCCGTTTGGCCCTCGCCTTCTCGCTCCGAACCCACCACCATTGAAAGACGAACGATGTTGAAGGGGAGCGGAGATGAACGAGCAGCGAGTAAAGAACATGATGACCAACCTGGTGGTGATGGTTTACCCCGAGGATCCTATCCATGAGGCCGCAAGTCGGCTCGTCCGCAACGGGATCAGCGGAACTCCCGTAGTCAAAGATGGCAAGGTTGTTGGTGCCGTCTCTGAAGGCGACATCGCTCGAGCGCTGACAGGGCCCGCAAACATCCATCGGGGCCTGCAAGTATCGGACGTGCTTTCGCTGATCATGCGCCATGCTGCTCCGGGCTCGCAAAAACACGCCCGCACCGTGGCTGACGTCATGTCGTCGCAGGTCTTCACCATCGGACCCGAGGAGAGTCTGTTCAAAGCGGCTCAGTTGCTAGATCGTCATGGGATCAAGAGACTGCCGGTGCTGAACGATGAGGGTTACCTGGTGGGGATCCTGTCCCGTGGCGACTTGGTGCGAGCGATGACTAGGAGCGATGTCGACATCGGAACCGATGTCGCCTGAGCGGACGACGCGTCTGCCTTGAACTCACTCTGACACCAGCCGGATTCTCGAGGGGTGACGACCCTTAGAGTGAGTAAATGAGCCCTCCCGCCGATCGACTCGTGATGTCATTGGTCGAAGCTGGGATGGCTCTCGCATCGGAACTGGATCTCGATGGCCTGCTGCAACGGATCGCCGACATATCCCGAGAAGTCATCGGCGCCCGCTACGGTGCGGTGGGTGTGCTGGGTAGCCAGGGGGAGCTGGTGCGGTTCGTGTATTCGGGCATCGTCAAGCAGCTCGCCGATACGATCGGCGGCCTGCCGGTAGGAAGAGGGGTGCTTGGAGCTCTGATCGAAGAGGGGACACCTCTCAGGTTGCAGGAGATCTCCGACCATCCTCGGTCCTATGGCTTCCCTGATGACCACCCACCGATGCATTCGTTCCTCGGAGTGCCAATCGTGGTGCGCGATCACATATTCGGGCGTCTGTACCTGACTGAGAAACAGGGTTCTGAGAACTTCACGAAGGACGACGAGCGCATAGCGCTTTCGTTCGCCGCGCAGGCCGGGGTAGCCATCGACAATGCGGGATTGATCGAGGAGCTGAAGGCTCGCGGTGAGATCCTCGCGATCCTCGAGGAGCGCGATCGCATCTCCAGAGATCTCCACGATGGCGTCATCCAGTCGATCTATTCCGTGGGGCTATCGATCCAGGGTGCGATGACGCTGATCGAGCGTGATCCGGATGGGACGAGGAGGCGGATGGATGAAGTGATCGTCACGCTCGACAACGTCGTGCGGGATGTGCGCTCTTATATCTTCGCCCTCCAACCCAAGAGCGTTGAAGAGCGTGGCCTCAAGAGGGGGATCGAAGAGTTGATTGAGGATCTCAAGGTCAACGCACTTGCGGAAACCAGCGTGGAACTGTCCGAGACCGCTCTGGAAATGATCCCGGAAGCGGCTAAGGGGGACATGATCCAGATCGTGCGCGGGGTCCTGTCAAATATCGCTCGTCATGCTCGAGCCACTCAGGTTTCGGTGGAATGCGCCGTGAGAGACGACAGGGTCGTGATGAGCATCGAGGATGACGGCATCGGTTTCGATCCAGCGACGATCCAGAGAGGTGACGGGCACCAACATCGAAGAACGTTCCAAGCACATCGGTGGACAGTTCGTCATCTCGAAGCGCGCACCAAGAGGCACGGTGCACACCTTGTCTCTTCCAGGGGAGAAGAGCTAACGATGGCGGAGAGCCTCAAGGTGATGCTGGTCGACGACCACGAGATCGTGCGCCAAGGACTGCGCTCTCTGCTTGAAGCAGAAGCTGACATCGAGGTCGTCGCCGAAGCCGATAACGGACCCAGTGCGGTCTCGCTTGCCAGAACGCATCAACCGGACGTTGTCGTCATGGATGTCCGGATGCCCCGAGGCTCAGGGGTAGAAGCTTGTCGGGCCATCCGCGACGAGCGTCCGGATGCGCAGGTCATCATGCTGACGTCGTTCTCGGATGACGAGGCTCTGTTCAAGTCGATCATGGCCGGCGCCGCGGGCTTCGTACTCAAACAGATACGGGGCACCGATCTAGTTGATGCGATCCGCACCGTGGGATCGGGCAGGTCACTTCTCGACCCAGATGTGACCAAACGTGTTCTGGAGCGCCTTCGCAAAGCGAAGTTCGACGACAAAGACCCAAAGCTGGCCCGGCTGTCGCCTCAAGAGGAACGCATCCTCGACATGATCGGAGAAGGCCTGACCAACCGTGAGATCGCCGGCCGGATCCATCTCTCCGACAAGACGGTTAAGAACTATGTCTCAACCATCCTCCAGAAGCTCGATGTGGCCCGTCGTGCCGAGGCAGCGGCCTATATCGCCACTGCGCGGGCAGAGCACCCTCAAACCGACGTCTAGCCCCCCTTGGTTCTCCGTGTGGCCCCCAAGAGAAGGGCCGACCGGCACTTGGTCTGAGGAGGCAATCCCAGCATCCTTAGGTTAAGAAATCGGTCCACCAAGGAGGACACAGTGGCTCACGCAGCAGTAGCACCGAGGATTCCCCTGGCAGGCTCCAAGGCTAAGGTCGAAGTCACGGCACAACACAAGGATAGACGGTTCATCGACCTGATGATCAGTTGGTCGGGTGCCGTCGTTGCGGTGGTACTACTCGCGTTGGGCGCCGCCGCCATCTACGGCGGATCATTCGCTCTGAGCAACGTGCGCGACCGCCTCGAGCCACAGAACATCAGTTTTCCGCCCGCTGCCGAGATGACCGCCGCGGAGACCGCAGACATCGGAGCTTTCGCCGGTATGAAGGTGGATACGGGCACAGAGGCTGAGGCGTACTCCCGTTACATCGGCGGTCACCTCAAGGACGTCAACGAGGGAGCGACCTACTCGGAGACGAGTGCTGCAGCTCGTGCGGAAGGCCTCACTCCCAAGGCGGCGGCTGAGCTCCAGGGCATGGCCGACACGCTGTTCAAGGGCGAGACCCTTCGGGCGATCCTGCTGAATGCATACGGCTGGTGGACGGTCGGTCAGATCACGATGTGGGCCGGTATCGGAGCGGTAATCGCTGGACTCTTCCTGACTCTCTTCGTCAGTCTTGGGTTCCTACACGCTCGCAAGGCGCGGATGCAGAGCTAGCAGATATCGCAGTAAGTCGGTTTGCGGTCCAGGCGTCCGAAAGGGCGCCTGGACCGCGCACGAAGGGCGGCAGATACGGGAGCGCCGAAGGTCGTGCTCACGAAGGGCATGGGCAGTTTGACTGAAGCAGATTGGGAAGGCGCTGCGGGACTCTCGCGGCGCTTCGCATCCCTAAGGAGGCGCGGTGATCAGCGGCAGGAGTGTCGAGTTGCACAGCCCTGTAGCGACCAGGGAGAGACTCTCACGACCTCCGAAGCAGAGTCATCTGCGCGATTTCATCTATGGCGGGATAGACGGGGCCGTAACGACATTCGCCGTTGTCGCCGGTGTGGCCGGCGCAGGTCTGTCAGCCTCAGTAGTGATCATCCTCGGGGTGGCGAATCTGATAGCGGACGGCTTCAGCATGGCGGTGAGCAACTATGCGGCAACGCGCGCCGAGTTACAGAAACGAGCGTTGGCGCGAGCCGAAGAGGAGCAGGAGATACGGGACATCCCAGAAGGCGAGCGGGAGGAGATAAGGCAGATCTTCTCCCTCAAGGGGTTCTCCGGCGACCAATTGGACCGAGTCGTCGAAGTCATCACCGCTAACCCAAGGGTCTGGGTCGATACCATGATGGTCGAAGAGCGCGGCTACAGCGTTACTCGAGAGGAGCCGCTTCGAGCCGCCAGTTCGACGCTTGTTGCTTTCGTCGTCATCGGCTTCATCCCCTTGTTTGCGGTCATCCTCGACTCAGCGTTTCCATCGCTCCTCGATCATCCGTTCCTATGGAGTTCCGTGATGACGGGGATCGCCTTCTTCGTGGTGGGCGCCTTGAAGAGCAGGTTCGTTGCGCAACGTTGGTGGCTATCGGGTTTGGAGACCTTATTGATGGGTGGATCGGCTGCAGCGATCGCGTATGCGATCGGCGCCATCCTCGGCAACGTGGTCGGTTAAGGCCGCCTTGGTCTCTGCCTGCCAGTGTTCACGCCGATCTCACGGCCGTGGTGGCCTCCTTCTTGCGTCGGGCGGCAGCCGGTTCGGGGATGAGGAATCGGAGGGCCAAGTAGGGCGACGAAGACGAGGCTCGTAGCCGGAGACAGGAACGCGCGGCCCAGGGCGATGACATACATCAGAGCACCCGCGACATACCGGCGATTCATAGACCTCAGCGTCGGGCGAGAGTTGATCGTCGAGCAGGTGGCGAGAGGCGTACGAGAAGCGGATTGTCTGAGGGAGACCCGAGCCCACCGATCATTTGTCAACACAAGTTGACGGGTGCGCCTACCCTCTCTTTATGCGGTCCGTTTCGTAAGCCCACATCGCGATCTCGACGCGATTGCGGGCGCCGAGCTTGGCCATGAGGCTGGCGAGGTGGGTCTTGGCGGTGCTGAGGCTCATGTGGAGTTCGTGGGCGATCTCGGCATTGGTTAGACCGCGGGCAACCGTGACCAGGACCTCTTCTTCGCGATCGGTCAGCGGTTGGATGGGCTGAACTGGGGGCGCTCCGGTGCGTTTCTCGGAGAATGTGGCCAGAAGTCTGGCGGTCACGCTCGGGGCGATCAGCGCGTCACCGCTGGCGGCGGCGTGGATCGCCTGCACCAGGAGTTCGGGTCCGGCGTCTTTGAGCAGGAAACCCCGGGCGCCCGCCTTGAGGGCGCCGTGCACGTACTCGTCGAGGTCGAAGGTGGTGATGATCACGATGGCAAGTGGATCATCGACATCGGGTCCCGCGAGCTGCTGGGTGGCTTCGATGCCGTCCATGTTGGGCATGCGGATGTCGAAGAGGCACACGTCGGGACGCAGTTTCCGAGCGAGGTCCACGGCCTCACGACCGTCGGCAGCCTCGCCGACCACCTCGATGTCGGGCTGGGCGTCGAGGATCATCTTGAGCCCGGTGCGAATGAGGTGCTGATCATCGGCAACGATCACGCGTATGGTCACCTGGGGGTGCCATTCCTGGGCAGCACGGCAGTGATGATCCATCCGCGATCTGGGCTCGGTCCGGCCTCGAGGGTGCCGCCGAGGAGCTTGGCCCGCTCGGCCATACCCACGAGTCCGTAGCCCGACGACGAGCTGGCGCCCGGCGGGCTGGGATCGCCGTCGTCGTGGACGGTCAGGCGCACACAGTCTTCCTCGCCGGCGACTCTGACATTGATGCGGGTTGCGTGACGGGCGTGTCGTATCGAGTTTGTGATCGATTCCTGGGCGAGACGGTAGATAGCGGCCTCGACCGATGGCCCGAGATCTTTGAGGTCACCCGAAAGCTCCACATCGACGCGCGGCCAGTCGCCGGGGCCGTCGGCGAGTTGCTCGATGTCGGCGACGCCTCGTTGCGGGGCGAGGTCGGGCTCCTCACCGCGGCGAAGGGCGCCAACTATCGTGCGCATCTGGGTGAGCGTGCGCGTCGCCTCTTCTTCGATGACCTCCAGGGCGTCGGCGGCGGCGTGGGGTTGGGCCGCAGCAAGAACGCGCCCGGCCTGGGCCTGAATGGCGATCGCCGAGACATGGTGAGCGACGGTGTCGTGCAGCTCGCGCGCCAACTGCTCGCGCTCGAGAAGCTTGACCTGATCCACCTCCCGGAGCCGGGAGTTGGCCCGGTAGCGCATGGAAGCACCGAGCGCGGCAGGGAGCAAGAGGAACGGGATCGCGATCACCGCCTCGACACCGGTCGAGTTAACGGATGCCGTGAAGAGATGACTGGCCAGGATGATCGCCAGCCCGATCGCCGCCTCACGACCGGCCCCCCAACGGAATAACGAATAGGGGAGCAGGAGCACGTACGCGCTGATGTACAGGATCCCCGATTCGTCGGCACCGAAGAGTGGCGCGGCCTCGGCTACGGTTTGGGCACTCCACACCACAGCGAGCATGACGAGAGGGTTCGTGCGCCGCCACAGCAGCGTGAACACGGGTGCCACACCGACGACGAGCGCGACGGGTCGCCACACCAGCTCGTCGCGGAAGATCCCTTCGAGGAGCCCCACCGGCACCAGTACGGCCACGAGCAGCCAGTCCCGCCACACCCGCTTAGGCGGATGCGGAACTCGGGGTTCGGCCCAGAACGATCGGACAGCGTTTCTCACGTCTTCATCGTAGAGAAGCAAAGAGGACGGCGTATCGACCGAAAGTACGAGCGCCGGCTCGGCCAAGAAGCCACTTCACATCCGACCTGTCGGCCGATGTGCCGGCTACTGACTCTCATCACAATGAGGTTTCAGTACGGCTCCCCAGACCGTGGGGAAGCGGTAGGCGCAGATGCGCTCTACCCCAAACGACCAAAGGAGAGAAGAAGATGGATTCACCACGAGGCCCGGCAGAAGAAGGCCGTGGCACCGATGTCTACGCAGCCCGTCTCGACGTCGACTACCCGGAGAAGCTCGACCGGCTCACCACGTTCTTCCGGGTGATCTGGGTCATCCCGGTCGCCGCCATCCTTACGCTGCTTGCCGCAGCAGGGAACGAGATCGGGGTGACCGAGACCGGCAAAGAGATCTGGAGCACCGGCTGGGGGATCCTCGGCGGGCTCTCCATCGCGACGGCGCTGATGATCGTGTTCCGGGAGCGGTACCCACGTTGGTGGTTCGACTTTGCCCGAGAACTGGTGCGTTTCGAGACGCGGGTCTATGCATACATCGCATTGGTCACCGATCAGTATCCTTCGACCGTTGAAGAGCAGTCGGTGCATCTCGACATTGACTACCCCGACGTCCGGCAAGACCTCAATCGCTGGATGCCATTGGTGAAATGGCTGCTGGCCATCCCGCACTACATCTTGGTCGCGGTGCTGGGAGCGGTCGCAATCATCGCCGTGGTTGTTGCGTGGTTTGCGATCCTCTTCACCGGACGCTATCCGCGAGTACTCTTCGATTACGTCGTGGGGGTGGGCCGATGGGGGCTTCGAGTACAGGCCTACGCGTTCTTGCTGGTCACTGACCGATATCCGCCGTTCAGCCTGAGATGACGCCCAAGGAAAGGTCGTCATCACCGTTGTTGACTGACCGCCGTGAAGCACGACGTCGGCACCATCGAGCAGGTCACTCCAGATGGAAACAATGCTCCCGTCTCTGTGGTTAGAGGTGGGAAGGAATATGACGTCAAGGGGGCAGGATGGATCAGATCGAGCGCGGGCACATCCAGGACCACGAGCCACAGCCCGATTCGTTCAGCGCGTTAGCGGTTCAGATCTCGGATGATGACCACATCTATGGCGCGATCGACGCGACCGTCACGCTGGTCGAGTACGGAGAGTTCGAGTGCCCACATTGCGGACGGGCCCACTTCCAGCTAAGGGCACTGCGCGACCGACTCGATGAACTCGACGCCAGGTTCGTCTTCCGCCATCTTGCCCGGGACGAAGTTCACCCCTTCTCGATCCGCGCGGCCGTAACGGCGGAGGCCGCCGGGAGACAGGGACGCTTCTGGGAGATGCACGATCACCTCTTCGAACACCAGCATTCGCTGGGCTACGAGGATCTCAGACGTCACGCCACAGAAGTCGGCTTGGACCTGGATCGTTTCCAAGAGGATGTGCGGGATCCGCGTCTGCTAGATCTTGTGCATGCGGATGGCGCCGGCGCGTTTCGAAGCGGAGTGACCGGCACGCCGACGTTCTTTCTCAATGGGAGGCGCTATGACGGCACCTATGCCTTGAGCGCGCTGGTGAAAGCGATCAAGGCAGAGGGGTGAGACAGGTCTACCGAACGCTCACAACCGAAACACGACGCTTGTAGCGCGCCCGGAGGGATTCGAACCCCCGACATTCGGATTAGAAGTCCGATGCTCTATCCACTGAGCTACGGGCGCTTGGCTGTCAAAATCGCGGGTCAAGCTCAGTATAGGAGCAGGCTCTTGGGAGACCAGCAACCATGGTAGGAGTTCACTCGGGCCCCCCCAGGTAGCGGGTGGCGGTTGCTGTGAGTGTGGTCCAGAAAGCGCCCAGGGTCAGTCCGGCGATGACATCCGTCGGCCAGTGCGCGCCAAGGTATACACGGCTCAGCGCGACAACAAGGGCTAGGAAGATGGCTGCCGCCCAGATCCAGACGGCTGTTCGCCAGGTCGTTCTGCGCGTGATGATGAAGGCGATCGAGCCGCACAATGCGGCGGCCGCGACCGCGTGACCGCTGGGGAACGAACTTCCGAACGGGTGAACGAGCGGACGAAAATCGGGGCGCGGCCGATCCACGAGAAACTTGACGATGTTGTCCAGTGCTATCGCCCCGACGACCGTCGCCGAAAGGAACGCCGGCCAGCGTGGGGATCTCGTTTTGATGTAGGCGATGAAAGCTGTTAGCGCCAGCACCGCAGTGACCAATATCGTGCCGCCTATAAACGTCACGATCCTCATGGCTGCGGTGAGCCCAGCACTGCGGTGCAGGGCCAGGAAGCGTAAGACGGGTCGGTCGATCAATGCCAGCTCGTCTCCGCCGAGGACATCTTGAACGACCGCTCCGAAGACCCACGAGGTGATGGACGCGAAGACGAGGCCAACCGTGAGGAACAGGCCGGTTCGCCGACCCGGGTCGAGTCGAGCCTTGAGGAAATCGATCTGGGCCCGAAATCGGTTGCGGAGACGCGATGTGTATGGATGGTCGAGGAGGTGCATCCACCACCTCTTGAGCACCTCGCGGTGATCTCGCACCCACCGGGCCGCAAGCGAAAGAGCGAGGGCAAGCATCACGATCGCGGCCAGCACGGCCGTAGCTGGACCGACCCACCGTTCCACGATCTTGTAGCTCGATCCGCCGACGGCCCCGAGTGAGACGAAGGCACAAGCCCACGTGATCCCTCCGGCCGCATTGAAGAGAAAGAATCGACCATATGGGATGCGAGCGGACCGCGATCGCCGGCACTAGGGCGCGCAGAACACCGACGAATCGACCGAAGAACACGGCTCTGCCGCCACGCTCCCCAACGTAATCCTGCGCTCGCTCCCATCTCTCTTCTCCGATTCGCCGGCCTAGCCGATTCGTTTGAAGTCGCGAACCGAAGTGACGTCCGATCTCGTAGCCGACAGAGTCGCCGATGACCGCTCCTGCCGAAGCGGCGAGGAGCATCCAGCCCAATCCGGCGCGACCCTGCGAGACGAGTACACCCCCGAGCAGCATTGCGGCCTCACCCGGGAGGAATAGCCCAGTGAAGGCCGATGCCTCACCCCCTGCGAGCAGGCCTATGAGTACGTACGCCCATGGCTCGGCGACGTCGAGCAGCTGATCCATCAGGGTCGCTTCGAGGTCTTCATAGCCAGATGATGACTGCCGCGACGTAGGCGAGGTAGATGGCGACGAGCATGATGCCGTGATGTCGCCCCGTGCTCGGGCGGGCTAGGCACCAAAGAGCAGCTCCCACTGAAATCATGAGTGCAACAGCTCCGAAGCTCCTGAGGGATCCGCCTATGTCGATTGGGTAGATGACTCCGATTACTCCGAGACTAGCGAGCAAGAGGAACGGGATGGTCCCCAAGACGTTGCCCACAGAGATCTCCGGGTGACCCTTGTGCGCCGGGAGAAGTTCTAGCAGCCCCTCTTCGGCAGAGACGGCGATGGCAACGACGATGGAGCCGAAGATGGCCTGCGACCAGCCGAGCGACACGAGGATTCGTTGTGCGCCCTCGATCAAGACCTCGGCTCCGACGATCAGGCCTATCAGCGCGACGGCGACCCGAGTAATGAAGACCGTCTTGTCGCTTCGAGAGGTACCCGTTTCCACCTGTTCGGTTCCGTCCGCTGGAGTGTGGGAGTCGGAGGTGCTCCGATGCGGTGATGCTCTGGTGGTATTGCTCCCTGTAACTCGTCGCGTCGCTTCGCGCGCAAGCAACGCGAAGACGATCAGGAGGAGCAGGCCGCGTGGCCGGTCGAGGCGACCGCTGAGCAAGACCATGGCTGCGAGAACCGCCGAACCTCCCGCCGACCAGAGATAGAACGGTGGAACGGTTACTTCGAAGGGGTACAGGATCGCGAGAAGGCCCAACGCCAGTGTCGCGATGAAAATGACTGATCCGATCTGCGTGCCGATGGCGACTCCCGGAAGGTTCTTGAAGGCAGCCGCAACGCCAGTTGCGGTTGACTCCGGATCGAGACTCGTCGCGAGCAACCCGAGAGCGAGGCCGGATACCCCGGTGGCTGCTGCACGCTTTATCACCGACTCGACCAGTCCCTCGACGCTGGCGATGAGGACGCCGGCGCCCGCTACGAAAAGCACCGTCCCCCAAAGGAGGGTCAAGACCGCAGTGAAGTCAAGCGGATCTAACCGCGGATGCCGACGTAGCGGAATCCGAGGGGAGCGACCTCGCCCGATCGGATCAGATCCCGCTCTTGATCGATCAGGTCTGGCCGCTTCAAGTAGTACTCGGCGATGAATGGGACCCACTCGAAGGCGTTCTCTCGAAAGAGGTCAACGAGCGCCCCTCGTATCGTCGCGGATTCATGCAATCCCTGGTGCTCTGCGAACCACGCGTCGGGAAACTTCCCCGGAAGCAATGAGTCATCCTCGTGACCCGGCGGTTCGACGTGGGATAGATACCAGCGCACCGACTTGTCGTCCATCTGTTCCCATGCGAACTCGTTCAGGATCAACAGGCCGCTGTCACGGAGCAGCGTGTGAATCTTCCTTAGCCCCGCATCGAGGTCGTGAACGTGGTGCAGGGATCTACTTGCCAGGACGACATCGAATGGTCCCGGTTCATCGAAGTCTTCTAGTGAGGTTCTTCGGAAGATCGTGCCGGCCGACACCTCGGGATCGATCGCCGTGATGGAGTAGCCGCGTTGGGCAATGGCATGGGCGAGCTCGCCGGCACCGCACCCGACCTCGAGAACCCGGCATGGCGGCTCCGGCAAGTGCGAGACAACGAACTCCTCGATGTTCATAGGCTTGCGGCCAAGCGTATTGGCACCCGTCTCGCGCCCGATCAGGCCTCGGTGGCGAAGGCGTCGATCCAGGCCCCCGTGTATTCGATCGTCGTGAGGAAGTCATCGACCGCAACGTTCTCGTTCGGAGCGTGGATGTTGGAGTCGGGTCTGCACACTCCGCCGGGTGACACCGTCGGGATCCCGAGGATCCCTGCGATGGGGTACATGGGCCCGGTGGCGATCATGAGAGGCGCGGGCGCCGGGTCCTTGCCGAAGACTTCCTTAGCGCCCCGAAGCGCAGCGCGTCCGACAAGTGAATCGACCGGTGACCTAACGGGACTTTGCATCGAGAACGAAGTGATGTCGATGTTTTCGAAACCGTTCGTATCGAGATGCGCGCGCAGTTTATTGACGATGTCGCGCGGGTCCTGGTCGGGTACCAGGCGCATGTCGAGCTTGGCCATGGCTTCTTTCGGCAACACCGTCTTGGACGTGCCTCGTTCGGTGAACCCCGCTTCCATACCCGCGATG
>Ga0183260_10000228_pt1 | contig 44836 bp, 41 predicted proteins | sample AntDrymUQ4972206_2_FD_129768 | JGI IMG/M metagenome (GOLD analysis project Ga0183260, IMG submission 129768) | Polar desert sand microbial communities from Dry Valleys, Antarctica - metaG UQ497 (22.06) (version 2) (version 2) | ecosystem: Environmental > Terrestrial > Soil > Desert | place... | reverse complement strand
GTGGACCAGAGGGGATTCGAACCCCTGACCTCACCCGTGCGAGGGGTGCGCTCTACCAACTGAGCTACTGGCCCATGGGCCCCCATCCTACCCAGCAGTCGTCGGTGGCCGACTAGTCGAGCAGCTCCGCGTGCTTCTGAAGGGCGTCCCGGAGTGAGCTCTGGATCGTCGAGGTGGTGAAGTCACCCCTTGTCCGCTCGATGATCGACCGGGCCACATCGGTCAGGCGCCTCAGCCCGTGGGTGATGCCGTCCGGGTAGTCCATCGAGATCAGCAGATAGTAGATATCGTCCATCTCGTCGAGAAGCGTCTCGCAGCGGGCCAGGTCGCCACGGCGCATCAGATCGAGGATATGGCGGCGGAGCTCCCCTATCGACTCGGCCATGCCCTTCAGGAAGGCGGACGGAGGCACGGCCATCCCCGTGGGGGTCGGCATCGGCGCGCCGGTCACCAGCGCCAGGGTGATGCGGGCCTCGGCGAGCTCCTTCTCGGCGTCGTGAACGAATCCCGCCATCAGGATGTCGGCATGGCCCTCGAGAGTTCGGCGGGCCTCGTCGAGCTCGCGTTGGGCGTCATCGATCAGGGCCTGGGCCGACTCGATCTCGCCGCGGTGGAGGGCCCTGATCCCGTTGCCGCACGACCGGATGACGTTGCGGCTGCCGGCCAGCCCCGCCTCACGTGCGGCGGTCTTGGCGTCGAAGCCGCGCCGTAGCTCGGCCCCCAACTCGGTCAGGTCCACCGCCGAACCCTACCGAAAGGACGAGGCGGCCTCACCCACGGTCTCGGGCCTCCTTGCGGTCGGGAGCGGACGGACCACGGCCGTCTCGCCATCACGCATCTTCCGGTTGCGAACCAGGTAGAAGACATAACCGGCCAGGAGGAGATCGGCGACGGCCTGCATCGCCCACACCACCGGCCCCAGCCAAACCGCGGCTACAGCGAGGATGAGCACGAGGGCGGCCAGGCCCAGAAGGAGCCGCTTGCGAAGCTGCAGGGCGCGCCGCTCGCGGGCGCGCCGCACCAACTCCGGGGACTGGGGCATCAGCACCCAGCGGCCCCCGGCATCGGCGCGCCCCATGGGCCTCATCCGGCCCCTGCGGACCTCTCCGTCCAGCGGCTCGACCCCCCGGCGCGCGTGCCGCACGGCCGGGACGAAGGTAACCAGGAACAAAATGAGCAACACAACGGTGAACGCAATGTCCACTGCCGCCCTCCCCGTGGCCTACGAAACCTTGTCCTGCCTCAACAAGCTATCGCGCCGAGGGCCACGCTGGGCCGCTTTCCCGCAAATACGGAGGCCGTACCATGAGGGACGCCCGCAACCCGTGAAGGAGCCGAATGACACCCGAAATCGCCGTCTCCGAGGAGCGCCCGCTCGAGGCCGGATGCGACGCTCTCGTGGTCGGAGCGTTCCAGGCCGAAGAAAGCCCCGCACTGACCGAGCACGGACGGGCCGTCGACGAGGCGATGGATGGTCGCCTGGGGTGCCATCTCGAGGCGATCGGCTTCAAGGCCAATCCCGGGAACGTGGTGCTGGTCCCCACCGGCGGGGCGACCTCGGCGCCGGTGGTCGCCGTTGCGGGCCTGGGGCCCGAGCCAGAGGTAAGCACATCCCAGGTCCGGCGCGCCGCGGCGGCCTGCGCTCGCTCGCTCGGACACGCCGCCGTTCTGGGATCCATGCTTCACTCCGACGGGCCGGAGGGTTCGGCTGCCGCCGCGGCCGAGGGCTACCTGCTGGGCGCATACCGCTTCACCGCCCACAAGACGAGCCCCCCGACCACCAAGCTGTCACGGGTGCTGTTCTTCGAGGCAGCCGCCGACGAGGTCGCGAGAGGCGTGGCGTACGGTTCGGCGACGACACTTGCCCGCGATCTGGTCAACGAACCGCCATCCCTCCTCACCCCGGAGGTGCTCGCCGCCCGGGCGGCCGAGATCGCATCAGCCGGTGGGTATACGAGCAAGGTATGGGATGCCGACGCGCTCACACTGGACGGCTTCGAGGGCATCCTGTCGGTGGGCCGCGGCTCGGCCCACCCTCCCCGGTTCATCCGGTTGGACTACCAACCTCCCGAACCCAAGGCGAAGGTGGCTCTGGTCGGAAAAGGGGTGACCTTCGACTCCGGAGGATTGTCTCTAAAGGACGCCCGGAACATGGAGACGATGAAGACCGACATGAGCGGCGCCGCCGCGGTGCTGGGGGCGATGAGCGCGCTCGCTGCTCTCCAACCGCAGGTTCACGTCGTGGGGCTCATTTCCGCCACCGAGAACATGCCGGGTCCAGATGCGATGAAGCCGGGGGACGTGATCAAGCACTACGGAGGAACCACCTCAGAAGTCCTCAACACCGATGCAGAGGGCCGGCTGATCCTTGCCGACGCACTTGCGTACGCATCGGAACAAGGAGCCGATGCCATCGTCGACGTCGCAACTCTGACCGGCGCCATCATGGTGGCCCTCGGAGGAAAGTGCACGGGCCTGTTCTCGAACGACGACTCGCTCGCGCAGGAATTGCAGACCGCCTCTGAGAAAGAAGGCGAGCGCAACTGGCGGATGCCGCTGTTCGACGATTACGCAAGCGAGCTCGAGTCCGAGGTAGCCGACATAAAGCACATCGGGGGCCGGTACGGGGGCTCGATCCTTGCGGCACTGTTTCTGAGGAGGTTCGTCGGCAAGGACATCCCCTGGGCGCATCTCGACATCGCCGGCACGGCGCGCAGCGATTCTGCGTCGGACGAATCACCCAAGGGAGGCACCGGCGCGGCGACTCGCACTCTTCTGGCCTGGATCGAGGGCAGGGGATGAGCCGGCACACACAAGGCGGGCCCACCCGGCGACGCTCGCTCCACGCGCTCGCAACCACCGGCGTGGCAGTGTTCGCAGTGACGGGCCTTCTTGCGATTCTTGCCTTCGTCACAGTGGGGTGGCCCGGAGACACCGGCCGCTACCTCATGGCGATCTTCATCGGTTCGGTTATCGGCTGCTTCGCCTGCATATCTGCGGCCGTCTTCACCGCGGCCCGCAGCACTTATCCCGGACAACCGGAGGAATAGGGGGCGGCGTGGAAATCGAAGGTCACCCGACGTTGGATCTCATCACCGAGCTCGAGCAACGCGGTGCGCGCCGCGTCCCCGGCCCCCCAGCCGGGCCCGATCCCGACGCAGCCGAGGCGGCCGGCTTGTGGCTCTTTCTGCCACCGGAGGCCTTTCTCACCGGGCTGGACGAGCAGCTCGATTGATGGCTCGGGTAGCTAACCGAGAAGCTTCAGACGGTCACCCTCGACTACCCTCGCATCGACTGTCCCACCCGCCAGCTCCACGACGTGGCGCGCCCGAACCACCCACCGGCTCACTCTGTTGGGTGGCATGGCGATTATCCGGTGGATCACCGTCCACCGGCTGTCGCAAAAGAGCACGTCGATCGGATAGCTCATTCCGAAAGTGTGCACCGACGCGCCCAGGCGAACGGCCCCCCCGCTGATCAGCAGGCATTCGCCGGGGCCAAGCCGAGGGGTTCCCAGCAGTCCGCGGGAGCGCTGGCGCATGGTCGTCGCCTCCCTAACCGTCCATGCCGGCACCGAGCTGCTCGAGACCGCAATGAGGCGCGCCGTCACCTCGGGTAGGTTACGACTGCAGTCCGCAGAGGTAAGTGAAGGTGGCAACACCTAACGGGTTTCTATGACTGGAGGTCGAGCGTCTTGCAGAAGTGGGAGTACGCAACTGTGCCACTGATCTCTCATGCGCTACAAGAGATACTGAATCAGTGGGGCGAAGAAGGATGGGAGCTCGTGCAGGTGGTCGAGAGCCAGGCGACCGGAACAACGGGCTATCTCAGGCGTCCCAAGGACGAGCCGCAACCTCAACCAACGGAGTAAGCGGCCGAGTCACGGGTTGCGCAGCCATTCACCCGACCGGCCCCCGGACTTCTTGAGCAATACCAGGTCGGTTATGGCCACGCCGCGTTCGGTGCCCTTGACCATGTCGTAGATCGTCAACGCGGCAACCGAAACCGCGGTCAGCGCTTCCATCTCGACACCGGTTTTCTGGGTCGTGCGAACGGTCGACGTGACGGAGATGCCCTCGTCGTGCTCCTGCAACTCGACGTGCACGGAGTCGATGCCGATCGGATGGCACAGGGGGATCAGATCGGAGGTCCTTTTCGCCCCCATGATCCCCGCGACGCGCGCGACCTCGAGCACGTCTCCCTTGGGCAGCTCGCGCGCCAAAACGAGGGCCCGCGTCTGAGCACTCATGCGAACGAGCCCGGATGCCACGGCTTCGCGCGCGGTGGTCGCCTTGCCGCCGACGTCGACCATCCGGGCTTCCGTCTCGGGATGTCGGTGCCCCATTACACGTCGTCACCGGGCAGACGCCACACTTCGACGACCACCTGGGATCCAGGCTCGAGCACGGTTGCGTCGCGTTCGAAACGAGCTACGCCATGGCAGTCGACGAGGCTCGATTGCACGTGCGACCCCTGCGCTCCGGTCGGTGTCGCACGCCAGCCGTCCGTGTCCGAACTCAGCCTCACCCGAACGAAGTGCAAGCGCCCCGGTACCTTCTCGATGGCCTCGGTCAAGGTTGCTTTCATTGTCGGGCGGAGGAGGTCGCGGCAGCCGCGCATCTTGCGGATGGCGGGCCTTACGAATTGCTCGAACCCGATATGAATCGACACCGGATTGCCGGGCAGGCCGAGGAAAGGCGTGTCCCCTACGGCGCCGAGCACCACCGGTTTCCCCGGCTGCATGGCAACGCGCCACAGATCGATGTGTCCGAGCTTCTCGACCGCATTCTTGACGAAGTCGTATCGCCCGACCGATACGCCGCCGGACGACACCACGAGATCAGACGTGTCGGCGGCCCGCCCCAGCGCTTCGGTTACCGCCTCGGCGGTGTCGGCCACGCCGCCGAAGGGGACGACTTCGCCGCCAGACTCGGTCACGAGCGCCTGAATGGCGACCGAATTCGAATCTCTTATTTGCCCGGGCCCGGCCGTCGCCTCGGGGGCAACCAGCTCGTCGCCCGTTACCAGCACTGCCACCTTGGGGCCCGGCCTCATCGGGAGCGGCGAGTAGCCCATTGACGCGAGCAGAGCCAACTCGCCGGGGCCGAGCTCTGATCCGGCACGGACAAGCGCATCACCCTCGGCCAGATCGTCGCCTGCGGGGCGGACATGACGGCCGGGGGCCGTGGGGCGCACGATGCGAACCCGGCCGGACTCCTCGGTCGTGTCCTCCACCGGCACGATCCCGTCGGCCCCCGCCGGTACCGGGGCACCCGTCATTATCCGGACGGCCGTTCCTTTGACGACCTCGAGCTCACCGGGGTCGCCCGCCCTGATCTCACCCATCACTTCGAGCTCGACGGGCGCTCCCTCGGATGCCACGGCTACATCCCCTGCGCGGACCGCATAACCGTCCATTGCCGAGTTGTCGAAACGCGGCAACGGGTGCGGGGCGAACAGGTCGACGGCCAGCACGCCACCCTGGGCATCTCCGACCAGACAGTCCCTGGGCTCGAGCGGCCGCACCGCGTCGAGAATCCTCCGACGCGCCTCCTCCACCGCCAGCATCGGCTCAGTCAAGACGGGGGCCGAGCTCTTGGAGATAGCTCTTGAACGACGGGCCGAGGTCCTCGCGCCGTAGAGTCAGCTCCACCGTTGCCTTGAGATAGTCGAGCTTCTTGCCCACATCCATGATGATTCCGCCGAACACGTAGGTAAAAGCGCCCTGCTCTTCGGCGAGGATCTTGATCCCGTCGGTTAGTTGAATCTCGTCACCGACGCCGGCTGTGGTCCTCTCGAGTGCCTCGAAGATCTGTGGAGTGAACACATAACGGCCGCGCGACGCGAGGTTGGAGGGAGCGTCCTGCACCGGCGGCTTCTCGACCATGTCCTTGATTCGAGCTACCCGGTCCTCGACCCAATCGGGATCGACGACGCCATAGGCAACGGCTTCCTCCTTGGGCACTTCGACCACGGCAACGACGCTCTTGCCGTGCCGCTCGTAAACTTCGAGCATCTTCGGCATGAGGTCCACCTCGTCGCCTCTTGGCGGAGGCACTATCTCATCGGGCACCATTACGGCAAACGGCTCATCGCCGACATGCTGGCTCGCCACGAAGACCGCGTGCCCGAATCCGAGCGGCTCTTTCTGCCTCACGTAGTGGATCTGCGCCAGGTCGGGAAGGGCGCGCACTTCGGCGAGCTGTTCGTCCTTGCCGGCTTCCTCGAGGTGGTGCTCGAGCTCCAACGACCTGTCGAAATGATCTTCGACGGAGCTCTTGTTGCGCGAGGTGACGATCAGGATGTCGTCAAGTCCGGCGCGGACCGCCTCCTCGACGACGTACTGGATGCCCGGCTTGTCGACAACCGTAATCATCTCCTTCGGCTGCGCCTTGCTGGCAGGCAGGAACCTCGTGCCAAGACCAGCCGCCGGTATCACAGCTTTACGCACCGTCACCTCTAGAAACCTCCCAAAGTTGTCCGCCTCGCCGGGACCGAGTCTACAGACCAGCCGCCGGCGAACCGCCGTATCGGTGACATCGTCACCTGCAAAGTCACAAGGATGCGACAATCACTGACTATGCCCATCTACGAGTATGCCTGCACCGTGTGCGGAGAACGGACCGAGGCACGACAGGGATTCACCGATCCTCCTCTGACCGAGTGCCCGATATGTGGAGGAAACCTCCGCAAGCTCTATTCGCCGGTCGGGATCGTGTTCAAAGGGACGGGCTTCTACGCCACCGAGTCACGCAACAAGGGCCGTGGCGACTCAGACTCCTCCTCCTCCTCTAAGGAGGGTGGCGAGGCATCCAAGGACGGGGGGGCATCCCGGGGGCCGGACAAGCCATCCGGGGACTCCAAGAAGTCCGGGGACTCCAAGAAGTCCGGGGACTCCAAGAAGTCCGGGGACGGCGCCAAGCCCGCCGAGAAGACGGCCACCAAGTCGCAGGACAAGAGATAGGTGGCCGGCGAGGCGCGCATCGGCATCTTCGGAGGATCGGGCTTCTACTCATTTCTCGATGACGTCCACGAGGTAACCGTGGACACACCCTACGGGCCGCCGTCGGCTCCCCTTTCGATCGGGACGGTCGGGGGCATTCCCGTCGCATTCCTGCCGCGTCACGGCGTTGCTCATCATCTTCCGCCCCACATGATCAACTACCGCGCCAACGTATGGGCGTTGAAGGAGCAGGGCGTCGAGCGGATCATCGGCCCCTGTGCGGCAGGTTCACTCAAACAGGAAGTCAAACCGGGCGAGTTCGTTGTCTGCGATCAATTGGTCGATCGCACCAACGCCCGCAAGGACACCTTCTACGACGGGGCGATAACAACACACGTCTCGTTCGCCGACCCGTACTGTCCGGAGCTTCGTCCGCTCGCAATCGGCGCAGGACAGGATCTCGACATTACGGTTCACGAACGGGGAACCGTTGTCACGGTCCAGGGACCGCGCTTTTCCACCCGCGCGGAGTCTCGGTGGTACCAGGCCGCGGGGTGGGAAGTGATCAACATGACCCAGTACCCGGAGGCCTATCTTGCCCGTGAGCTCGAGATCTGTTACGTCAACATCTCGCTCATAACCGATTACGACGTCGGTGTGGAGGGGGAGACCGAGGCCGTCAGCCACGCCGACGTGCTGGAGGTCTTCCAGGCCAACAACGAGAGGCTCCGGAAGCTGCTCTTCTCTCTGGTGCCCCGGATCCCGGAAAAGCGCGACTGTCCCTGCGGCAGCGCGTTGACCGGGGCACGACTGGAGCCCTAGGTGCATCTTTGGGCAAGTCCGGCGCCCCACAACACCCTCCCACCGATGGCTTTGCTTCCGCACAGGAGCTCTAGGGTCTGAACATCATCCAGGCGATAGTTCTGGGCGCCCTCCAGGGCCTGACCGAGTTCATTCCGATCTCCTCCTCGGGCCACCTCGTGATAGTGCCCGAGGTTCTGGGCTGGCCCACTCCCGGGCTCACCTTCGACGTGATGCTCCACGTCGCCTCGCTCATAGCGTTGGTGGCCTACTTCCATACCGACCTCATGGGAGTGGCGCGGGGGGTGTTGGTGCGCGATCGGGATTCGCTGCTGCTCCTGTCCCTGCTGGCAATCGGCACGATCCCGGCCGTCGTGGCGGGTTGGGGCCTCGCCGACTACTTCCAGGGCACCTTCACCGATGCGCGTTCTGCATCGATCCAACTCGTGATCACCGCTGCGATCCTCGTCGCCGGTGAGCAGGCTTTGTCCTGGCACGATCGCAGGGCAGCCCGGCGGCCGTTGAAGACAATGGCGGAGATCAATCCCCTCGACGCCGCCGTCATCGGCGTTGCCCAGGCCATCTCCATCCTCCCCGGGATATCCCGCTCAGGGGCGACAATCTCGGCCGGGCTGGCTTTGCGAATCACTCGCGACGATTCTGCCCGCTTTGGATTCCTTCTTGCAGTGCCGGCGCTGCTGGGAGCCGCTCTCGTCCAGATTCCCGTCCCCAGTCAAACGCCTGTCGGGCTCGGTGCGGGGGTGGCGGGATTCCTCGCCTCGCTGCTGTCCTCCTACGCTGCCATTGCAGGGCTGATCCGGTACCTGAGAAACCGGACCCTGTATCCCTTTGCGGTCTATTGCGTGGTCGCCGGAGTGATCTTCTACCTGATCCTCTAGCGACCCATGGAGCGTTGCTGTCACCGATTCTGCGTAGTCTGTTACCCTGTCCCTCATAGGACGACAAAGGGTCGTCCGTGGGATTTGCTTCCCCCTCCTCCTTTTGGCGGCACGTGGGCAGGAAATCTCCCCGAAAGTGGTGGCTGCCGCCATCAAATAAGGAGTGAGTTGTGTCATCTTTTTCTGAACTTGGAGTATCCGCGCCTGTGATCCAGGCTCTGGCGCGAGACGACATCGTCGAGCCGTTTCCCGTCCAGGAGCTCGTGATGCCGGATGCGCTGGCCGGCCGGGACGTTCTGGCAAAGTCCCGAACGGGATCGGGCAAGACCCTTGCCTTTGCCATCCCGATCGTCGAGCGCCTCAACCCCTCCGGTGCGCGCCCTGCTGCGGTGATCCTCGCACCCACCCGTGAGCTTGCGCTCCAGGTGACCGAGGACTTCGTCGCCATCGCAAGAGCCCGCAATCTGCGTGTCGCGACCGTCTACGGCGGAGTGTCGCTGCGCGATCAGGCCGAACGCGCTTCCAAGGCTCATGTGATCGTCGCCACCCCCGGCAGGCTCGAGGACCTGGCCAACCGAAAGATGTTGTCTTTGAAAGGCGTCGAGATTCTGGTCCTGGACGAAGCGGACCGGATGCTCGACATGGGCTTCCAACCTCAGGTCGATCGCATCGTCGACAGGCTGCCCAAGAAGCGCCAAACGATGTTCTTCTCGGCAACCCTTGACGGTCAGGTAGGGCACGCAGCCCGCTCCTACACCAACAACCCGATCCAGCACGAGGTGCACAATCCGAAGCTCACCGTTGCCGAAGCAGACCATCGTTTCGTTCCCGTGACATCGGGCGACAAAGTCGGGAAGTTGATCGAGATCCTCGAGGGCGAGCGCTGTCTCGCGCTTGTGTTCGTCCGTACCAAACGCGGCGCCGACAGACTTTCGTACAAGCTCAAGTCGCGCGGGGTCAAAGCGGTTGCGATGCACGGCGACCTTACACAGGCCGCCCGGAAGCACGCGCTCGACCGCTTCAAAGCGGGCAAGGTCGATGTACTGATAGCGACCGACGTCGCCGCCCGGGGGCTTGACCTTGATGACATCACCCACGTCATCAACTTCGATCCTCCTGAGGACGACAAAGGCTATGTTCACCGGGTTGGGCGCACCGCCCGAGCCGGACGAAGTGGAACCGGCGTCACCCTCGTGCTGCCTGATCAACAGGCTGATGTAAGCCGGGTCGCCTCACGTCTGCAGCTATCCGACGATTTCGAACGAGAAGGCATGACGGTCGCAGCACCTCGCGTGGTGTTCTCATCCCATGGACGCCGCTCGAAGATGCGGGCAAGGACGAAAAGAAAGTTCTGATGCAGTCTCGCCCAGCCGGATGACGAGCCGGGACGAGGGCCTGTCCTCCAATCGCGCCCTGTGGGACGAGTGGACCGACATTCACGAGACATCGGAGTTCTACGACCTCGCCGGCTTCAAGCAAGGGGGAGTCCGCCTTCGGGACTACGAGCTCGAAGAGATAGGCGACGTCACCGGCAAGGACCTCCTTCACCTCCAGTGCCACTTCGGCATGGATACGCTTTCCTGGGCGCGCCTCGGCGCGAGGGTCACGGGCGCCGATTTCTCGGGGCGCGCGATCGACCTTGCACGTTCGCTCGCCGGCGAGCTCGACATCGAGGCGCGCTTCGTGTGCTCGGACATCTATGAGCTGCCAACCGCTCTCGAGGACTCCTTCGATGTCGTCTACACCTCCAGGGGAGTGCTGGGATGGCTTCCCGACCTCGAGCCATGGGCGCGGGTGGTCGCCCACTTCCTCCGTCCGGGAGGCGTCTTCTATGTAAGTGACATCCATCCCGTGACGTTAGTGTTCGACGACACCGAGGAGACCACCGCTCTTGAGGTGCGCTGGCCCTACTTTCCGCGCCGTGAGCCGGTGGCCTTCCCCGTAAAGGGTTCCTACGCAGACCCCTCGGCCGATGTGAAGACGAAGTTCGAATTCGCATGGCCGCACAGCATGGCCGAGGTCGTGACTTCGTTGGCGTCTGCGGGACTTCGCATCGAATGGCTCCACGAGTGGCCCTGGCTCGAATGGCAGCTTCCTTTCCTCATTCCCCGGGACAACGGTACCTGGGGGCTGCGCCCGGACCAGGAGGGCGAAATCCCCTTGTACTTCTCGTTGAGAGCGACGAAAAACAGTGCCTGAGGCGCCTGAGATGCAGGCGCTGGCCGAGCGCCTGGACGACCTCATTGCGGGCAAGTCCATAACCGGCGTGCAGCCGATTCAGTTCTCGGCGCTAAAGACTTTTGCTCCGCCTCCGGACGCGATCGAGGGCCGTTCGGTAACCGGTGTCGGGCGGCGCGGAAAGTTCCTTGTGATCGCTCTCGATGAAGGCCGCGTCCTGATGCACCTCTCACAAGGGGGCCGCATCGACGTCGAGAAGCCGCCCAAGGCGACCCGTCCCAAGAACGGCGTGGTTCGTTTCTCGTTCGACAACTCGGTTGGCGTGTTCGTCAAGGAGTTCGGCACCGAGCGAAAAGCCGGCTGGTGGATCCTCGAACAGGGCGAGGCCGGACCGCTCGAGAAGCTTGGCCCCGAGCCGACCTCCGATGACTTCGCCGGCTTCATAATGGAATCACCCGATCGCAGGCGGGTCCATACCCTGCTGCGCGATCAGCGCACCGTGGCGGGCGTCGGCCGCGGCTATTCCGATGACATCCTCCACCGCGCCCGGCTGTCTCCCTACACGGCGTTGGGGGCGCTCACGAAACAAGAACGGCAGAGGCTCGTTACGGCCGTCCACGAGGTGCTCGACGAGGGATTGCAGGCGGAGAGGAAACGTAAAGGCGGATTACCGACAAAGCTCGGCGATCACTGGATCGTCCACGGCCGCTACGGACAGCCTTGCCCCCGATGTGGAGAGGGGCTGCAGCGGGTCTCCTACGAGTCTCACGAGGTCGCCTATTGTCCCGCCTGCCAAACCGGCGGAAAGATTCTCGCCGACCGCCGCATGTCGCGACTTCTTCGATAAGCGCTCTTCGACTCGAGCCGCTCAGCCCCCGGCGACGGTCATGTTCGAGATCAGGGTGGTTGCGCCGCCGAACGAGCCTCCGAACGGAAGCCACCGCCTGTCGCCGGCGACCGCCTCGATGCCCCTGAGGATCTCGAGCATCGGCGCAGCAATGGTGACCTCTTTCACCGCCTGGGTGGGCTCCCCGTCCTGGAGCAGATAGCCGGTCGCGCCGACCGAGAAATCGCCGGTCACGGAGTTGGCGCCGGAGTGAACTCCGTGGAAGTCCTGCACCAGCAGAGCGCTTCCGGCGCGCCGCAATACCTCGGCCCGATTCTCGCCGGTCGGGTCCAGGGCGAGGTTGGACGGCGATGGGCCGGGGGCAGACTTGAAGCCGGAACGGGCGGCATTGCCGGTCGATCGGCGCCCCTCGCGCCGAGCGCTCACGATGTCGTAGAGAAACGATCGGAGGACTCCATCTTTGATGACCTCGGTGCGCTGGGTCGGGACCCCTTCTGCATCCCACGGTGCGGAACCCGGCGCACCCTCGGCGCGACCGTCGTCCACCAGCGTCAGGTTCGGGGCCGCCACCTCCTCGCCTATCCGGCCGGCGAACAATGAGCGTCCCTTCTGCACGGCCTCGCCGGTCAGCGCGCTCCCCAGCACACCGAGAAACTGCCCTGCCGTATAAGGGTCGAAGACGACCGGCATGCGGGCCGAGGGAATCTTCTTGGCGCCCAGCACACCGAGCCCCCGCTGGGCGGCACGCCTGCCGACCGCGCCGGGATCAAGCGACGCGATGCCGCGCGCCAAGTCGAACTCGAAACCAATCTGTGTGTCGCCATCGTCCTCGGCAATCGCAACCGAGTAGCACCACGCGTCAGACCTCTCGTAGGAACCCGCCAGTCCGGCGGAGTTCGCTATCGCGATATGACTGACGGTGTCGGAGTACACGGCCTCCTCGACGTTGCGGATGCGCGCGTCGACCGCCCGTGTCGCGCGCTCGAGCTCCACCGCGAACGCCACTTTGTCTTCGGGTAACACCGAGGGTTGCGCAGCATCGAATAGCCCGGCGATCTGCTCCGGTGGCTCGTCCGGTGGATTTGCAACCGCAACCGCGTCGTCTGGAGTTGCGTGCGTGGCATTGTCGCGCGCCGCGATGACGAGTGCGTTGATTCCGCTCTCCGAGAGATCGGTCGTGAACGCGAAGCCCACTTTCGTATTCGATACGACCCTCACCCCTGCTCCGCGGGGTTCGGCGGAGGTCAGCGACTCGACCTCCCCCTCGTACACCTTGACCTGAAAGTCGCGCTCGTGGGTGACGAACGACTCGACCGCCTCGGACCCGGAGGCTCGCCCGGCTATCGCCTGTGCCAAATTCAGCAGGTCGTCGCTCACGCCTCGGTGCCCCCAACGGTCATACGTGCGAGCAGGACCGTCGACATCCCGTTGGTCACGGGTGCGGCCTGGCCGTCTTTGCCGCAGACGCCCTCCTTGCGATCGAAGTCGGACGCCACGGCGTCGATGGCTCCGAGCACCTCAGGGCCGTTGCCGATGAGCGTTGCCCCCTTGATGGGATGGGTGATCGCCCCGTCTTCGATCATGTACGCCTCGGCCATGCCGAAGACGAAATTCCCGGTAGCCGGGTTGACTTCACCGCCGGCAAAGGTCGCCGCGTACACGCCGCGCTCGACCGATTCGAGAATGGATTCCGGGTCGTCGGGCCCGGGGAGAAGATAGGTGTTGGTCATCCTCACAATCGGCAGATAGGCATAGGATTGCCGCCGCCCGTTGCCGGTCGGGGGATGACCGATCTGACGCGCCGAGCGGAGGTCGCTCAGGTGCCCCACGAGCACACCTTGGTCGAACAGCACAGTGCGCTGAGCCGGCGTGCCCTCATCGTCGACTCCCACCGAACCCCAGGCCCCGATATCGGCGCCGTCATCGACGATCGTGACGCTGGCCGAGCCGAATCGCTCGCCTTGGCGATCGGCGTAGACGCTCGCATGCTTGACCAGGGTGTCGGCCTCCAACCCGTGACCACAGGCTTCGTGGATGAGAACGCCCCCCGACCCGGGGGCCAGCACCACGGGGAACTGTCCGGCAGGCGACGGCCGTGCGTCCAGCATGCGAACCGCCTTGGCGGCCGCCTTGGACCCGACCTCCGCCGCAGGAAATCTCTCGAGCAGCTCGTAGCCACCGGAGTGGCCCGGCGCCTCGAAGCCGGTCGCTATCTCACCATCGCGTGCCGCTACGACCTGAACTGCAAAGCGCACCCGGGTGCGGTCGTCTTCCGCAATCGTTCCTTCGCTCGACGCAACCAGGATCTTCTGGCGCACGTCCGAGTAGGACGCGACGACCTGTCTGACCTCCGCTCCCGTCGCCCTCGCTGCGTCATCGGCCACTCTGAGCACCGTCGCCTTGTCGTCCGCACCGACCTCCCCGGGAGGAAGACGCACGGGATGCTTCACGGGCGGCCCCGCCCGGCGCAGGTCCATCCCGGCCTGCTCGCCCCCCCGTCCGAGCCCGGCCCGCGCCGCCCCGGCGGTGTCGAGCAGGGCTTCGAGCGTGAGCACGTTGGTGTAGGCGTACGATGCCCGGTCCCCGGAGATCACCCGGACACCCGCCCCGATGTCGACCCCGGAGGCGACGTCTTCGACCCTCGAGTCCTCCAACCGGAGCGCAGTCGAGCGGCGATCCTCGACGAACAGCTCCGCCGTCGCCCCGCCGCCCGCGGCCGCCGCAAGAACCTTCTTGATCACGTCTTCGGTCAGCATGTGTCCGGCAGGATAAACCGCGGCGCCGGGGTTCCCAGGCCTAGTGCGCTTGTGCTTTATACCGTGCCCCGGTGATAGTGTGGCGTCGGCCGACAAGCGCCGACAGCCAACAGCCTTCAACCCGGAGGAGCTTGCCCTGAGCGACTATGGATATGTACTTCCCCACGAGCTGGCCGGCCGACTGGATGACATCCGCTCCCGGCTGATCGAAGCTCGCAGAGAGCTGGACGCACTGATCGGAGACGCCTACCTCCGCCCACGAGCTTCGATCGTGCCGGTGCATTTTCTCGACCTCGCCTCTGCCGTCGAGAAGCTTCGATGGGCCGAGAAAGAATGGCGCGATCTCGACCGGATGCGGGCCGAAAGCCACCCTGCGGCCGATTCGAGAGTGGTACAGAGCAGACGCATCCAGGACCCGGCGAGCTCGCCCTCCGGCGAGGGTTGGGACGGCGAGGATCGACGGGAGACGCCAACCCGTTCGGTGGCCGCCGAGGCAGCCTCGGCGCAGATCACCTCTCGCTAGCGAGGGGGCATTCGCAAGGCCCCGTCGAGGCGAATCGTGGCCCCGTTGATCATGGGGTTCTCGATGATGTGGCGGGCCAGCTGCGCAAACTCAACCGGCTTGCCCAGCCGGTGGGGGTGCGGTGTCAGCTCGGCAAGGCCCTCCTGCACCTGTGGGGCCAGCCCGGCGACCATCGGCGTGTCAAAGGTGCCGGGGGCGATGGCGACGCAGCGGATGAGGCGCGAGGCGAGATCCCTGGCGACCGGGAGCGTGAGCGACCGGACACCGCCCTTGGAGGCGGCGTAGGCGGCCTGGCCGATCTGGCCTTCGAAGGCAGCGACGCTAGAGGTGGTGATGATCACTCCACGCTCTTCGCCATCGGGCTCCTGAGCGGCGATCTGAGCCGCCGCCAACCGGATGACGTTAAAGGTACCAATTAGGTTTACCCCAATTACTTTGGCGAACGCATCCAGGTCGCCCGGGCTGCCATCGCGGGCCAGAACCCGTCCGGGCGTGCCGACGCCGGCACAGCTGACGACGATATGGAGGCCGCCGAAGCCATCAACCGCTTCCCGAACGGCTCCGGCAACGGCCTTTTCCGAGGTCACATCGGCGACGGCGAAACGGGCTCTATCGCGCCCGAACTCCTCGGCCACGCCTGTTCCGTCGGAGCTCTCGAGATCGGCGATCACAACCGAAGCTCCCGCTTCGAGCAGGGCCTCTGCGGTGGCGCGGCCCAGGCCTGAGGCTCCACCGGTAACCAAAGCGACCTTGCCGTCTATTTCCATCTCAGGGCTCCCCCCGGATCACGTCACCGCTTGCAAGAACGAGACCATCTTCACATCTCGTCTCGACCCGCCCGTCGGAAAACTGCTCATGGTAGAGAGCCGCGTACGCCCCGCCTCGCGCCAGCAGCTCGGAATGGGAGCCGCGCTCGAGGATTCGCCCTCTATCGATGTAGAGAATGGTGTCGGCGGCCAGGATGGTCGACAGCCGGTGCGCTATCGCAATGGTCGTCCGTCCCTGGACGAGGGGCGTGAGAGCCTCTTGCACGAGCCGCTCGGAGTGGGTATCGAGGGCACTCGTTGCCTCGTCGAGGATCAGGATACGGGGGTCCTTCAGGATCACACGGGCGATGGCAAGCCGCTGTTTCTCGCCCCCCGACATCTTGTAGCCGCGCTCACCGACGATCGTGTCTAGGCCCTCGGGCATCTCGTTGATGCGATCGTTGATGTGCGCCGCCTTCGCCGCAGCCTCGATGGCCTCGTCGGTCGCCTCCGGGTGGCCGTACCGCAGGTTGTCCCGCACTGAAGCGTGGAAAAGATAGGTCTCCTGCGTCACCATCCCGACGATGGCTCCAAGCGACTCGAGCTTGACGTCGCGGACGTCGATGCCGTCGATCATCACCCTGCCGTCGTTAACGTCGTAGAGACGGGGCGCCAGGTAGGTGAGCGTGGTCTTGCCTGCGCCCGAAGGCCCGACCAGCGCCACGAGCTCGCCCGGGCTTGCAGTGAAGCTGGCGCCGGCGATGGTCCAGGGACGTTCCGGTTCGTCCGGGTCCCGTGGAGTCTCGTAGCGAAACCAGACATCATCGAAGACCACCTCCCCGACGACTTTTGAGGGGGACAGTTTGACGGCGTCGTCGCGGTCGACGATCTCTTGTCCCAGATCGAGGTACTCGAAGATGCGATCGAACAACGCGAGTCCCGTTTGAATCTCGATGTTCACGTTGAGCAGCTGCCCCATGGGAAAGAACAGCCGGCTCTGCAACGTGGTAACGGCAACGATTGTGCCCACGATGCTGCGATCGACCTGTCCGTTGAGAAAGAGCCAGCCGCCCAGGAGATAGACGAACGCTGGGGTTATGGAAAAGAAGACCTGTACGAGCGCAAAGAAGCCTCTGCCCACCATGATCTTTCTGACCTCGAGTTCGGACAGTTTGCGGTTCTCTGCGCGGAAACGCTCGATCTCGAAGTCCTGCCGCCCGAACGCCTTCGACAGCAGGATGCCGGAGACCGAGAGGGTCTCCTGCATGATCGCAGTCAGGCCTGCCAGTGACTCCTGCGATTGGCCCGAAAGCTCTCGACGTATCCTGCCGACCTTCCGGCTCAGGACCAGAAAGACCGGCAGTATTGCGAGTGACAGAACCGTTAGGGGCCAACTCAACAATGCCATTGCCACAACGGTCGTGATTACTGTAGTGACGTTCGACAGAAGGCTCGACGCCGTGTCGGTCAGCACCGACTGAATACCGGCGACATCGTTGGTGAGCCGGGACTGGATCTCGCCGGTGCGGGTCGAGGTGAAGAACTTGAGCGACATGTTCTGCAAATGTGAATACAGCGAATTCCGCAGGTCCTGCATCACACTTTGCCCGATGATGTTGTTGGTATAGGTCTGCCACAACCCCAGCAACCCCGCAGCGATCGGCGCCGCGATCATCACCGCTGTGATCAGGATCAAGTCGCGCACACGCTCATCTACAGGGCCCTGGCCCAGGATGACCTGGTTGAACACAACCTTGATGAGCAGCGGGTTGACCAGACCCAATCCGGAGGTGATCAGGATAATGACTGAGACCAGCACAACCTTGGCGCGGTAAGGCGCAAAGATCTCTCTTATCCGGCCCCAGGTCCCGGGGCGCGCGGGGCGCTCGGGCCCCGCCGGGGGCACCAGGCGATGCGGTCGGCCCACTTATATTCCTTTCGCTTTCACATGGTGGAACAACCCGGGCGGGGGGTTTATTTCTCCCGAACCGTTACCGCAGTCGCAAGGCTGCGACAACCCCGTCGCGAAGGGGAACGATCACCGAACGCCAGTCCTCATCGGACGCTATCGCTCTGTTGGTGTCATCGATTACCTCGGTGTCGGTGTCGTCAATGGGCCCGGTCACTCGGCCGCTCCACAGCATGTTGTCGCAGATATAAAGGCCGCCCACGCGCACCCTGGCGCGGCCCGCGGTCCACGCTTTGCGATAGCCCGCCTTGTCGATGTCGCAATAGACGATATCGAACGTGCCGTCGGCCGCGTCCAGAGCTTCGAAAGCGTCGGCCACATGGTAGCGAACGGGGGAGTGAAGCTCGGCACGTTCGAGAAAGGCGAGGGCTTGGCTCTCATTCGCGGGGTCGGTATCGGTCAGATGGACCTCCCCTGCAGGCCCGACCGCACGCGAGAACCAGTAGGCGGAGTATCCAAAACCCGAGCCCATCTCGAAGACGCGCCGGGCTCCAATCGAGCGAGCGAGAAGCTCGAGCAATCCGCCACACAGACGTCCGATGATGGGAAACCCGCGCTCCTCGGCAAGCGCCTCCATCTCGAGCAGGACCTCGGTGTCGTCGGACGCGGCGAGATCCTTCAGGTACGCGTCTATGGCCGGATCGACAATGTCCACGACTAGCTCCTATTCCTTGTTTAGCACCAAATTGCTGAGTTGCTCGTGAAGGGCGGGGGCCGCGACTATCACTCCGGGCGTCAGCCCGAAGGGAGCGGCCAAGTCGCTGACCACTCCCCCAGCCTCCTGGATCAACAGTACTCCGGCCGCCTTGTCGTACGCCTCCATCGTGTGCTCATAGAAGCCGTCGAGCCGCCCACATGCGACATACGCCAGGTCGAGCGCCGCAGAACCCGGTCGCCGCACATCGCGCACATGCGGAAGCACACGCGTCAGCACCTCCGCCTGGACGGCGCGTACCTCTGAGTCGTACGAGAACCCCGTCCCGATCAGGGCCTTGGTCGGGTCGGCCCGGTCGCGCACCTTGATCGGCGCGCCGCTCAGGTAGGCGCCGCCACCTCTGCTTGCAGTGAAGGTCTCGTTCCGGTTGGGGTCGTGCACCACGCCCACGAGACCACCGTGGCGGTCCTCGACGGCAATGCTGACCGACCAGATCGGTATCCGGAAGAGATAGTTGATCGTCCCGTCCAGCGGGTCGATCACCCATCTCAGCCCCGACTCGGAGATCCCTTTGCCCCCCTCTTCGGCGTAGATCCCGTCCCGGGGGCGTTCGCTGGTGATGAGCTCGATCAGGAGCGCCTCGGAGCTGCGGTCGGCGTCGCTGACGAGGTCGGTATGGGTCGACTTCGAACTCACTCCCCGAGCGGGCCCCTCGAAGCGTTCGAGCAGCAGCTCGCCTGCGCGGAGCGCCCCCTGGAGGGCAAGGTCCAGTAGCTCGTCCTGCTCTACTCCCACGACCCTGCTTTCAGCATTCCGACAGCCGCTCCCGAATTCGGCCGGTTCTGTTCTGCACCCCGTGGAACGGCGTTCAGCATTCCGACAGAGTCTCCTGAACCCGGCTCCATGCCTTGCGAGCTGCGATGAGAATCGGATCCCACACCGGAGAGTAAGGAGGAGCGTAGGAAAGGTCGAGGTTGAGCATCTCGTCGACGGTCATCTCGTTCCACAATGCGGTTGCAAGTGCATCGATCCTCTTTGCCGCTTCTTCGCGTCCGACAATCTGAGCACCCAGCAACTTGCCCGAGCGTTTTTCGACCACCAGTTTGATCTTGATCGGCGAGGCACCCGGGTAGTAGCCCGCGCGCGTGGTCGATTCGACGATGACACTCAAATGCTCGAAGCCGGCTTCGGTGGCCTCCGATTCCTTCAATCCCGTACGCGCCACCTCGACACCGCAGACCTTCGTCGCCGCGGTGCCCACGACGCCGGGAAAGGTTGCATAACCACCACCGATGTTGATTCCTGCGATGCGGCCTTCCTTGTTGGCGTGGGTGCCAAGCGCAAATGCGACGGCGCGCCGGGACACGCGATGGTATTTCTCGGTGCAGTCCCCCGCCGCCCACACTCCTTCGATCTTGGTGCGCATGCGCCGGTCGACCATGACACCGCCGCTTGGCCCTACCGGTATACCGGCCATGTCGGCAAGCTCCCGGTTGGGTTGTGTGCCCAGGCCGAGCACGACGATGTCGGCCCGCAAACTGCGGTGCTCGGTAACGACCTCGGACACCTTGCCGCGATCGGTGTCGAATGACGTGACGGCCTCGTTCAGATAGACGTCGATTCCGAGATCACGCAGGCCATCGGTTATCAGTTCCCCCATATCGGCGTCGAGGGTCGCCATCGGCTCCTCGTGCATGTCGACCAGAGAGACCTGCAGCCCCCGTAGCTTGAATGCCTCCGCCATCTCGAGTCCGATATAACCCCCACCCACGATCACTGCGTGCTGCGGCTCTTCCTTGGCGAGCACGTCACGGACCGCGATGCCATCGTCGAGTACCTGGATTCCGTAGATCCCATGGGCATCGGATCCCGGAAGCTGAGGGCGTTTGGGCACTGCCCCGGTGGCGAGGATCAGCTGATCGAAGGCCTCCCGCGTCTCCGCTCCTGTGGCCAGATTGCGTACCCTGACGGTTCGCCCCTCGAGGTCGATCTCGGTCACCTCATGGCCGATGCGGACCTCGATGTCCGAGCGATCCTGGAACTCTTCGGGTGTTCGTGCAATCAATCGGTCGACATCATCGCCGATCACATCGCCGACAAAATAAGGAATCCCACAGGCGGAGTAAGAGGTGAAGTTCCCGCGCTCGAAGGCGAGTATCTCGAGCCGGTCGGGACCAAGTTGGCGGCGCGCGTTGGTCGCTGCGCTCATACCGGCGGCATCTCCGCCGATGACCACTAGCCGCTCAGGCATGTCAGGGGCGGAGCCGGCGAGTGTAGGTGACGTACTCGCGTTCAAGAGTCATCCCGGCCCTCTCGTAGAGCACCTTGGCTCCGGTTCTGTTATAGGAATCGACCGTGAGGCTCGCGCTCTTGCGTCCCCTGCGATGAAACTCCATAAAGGCATGACGAAGCAGCGCCATTCCGAGACCCCGGCCGCGCCATGAACGCTTGACCGAAAGCTGCCTCACCCAGCCTTCGTCCGGATAGTTGGGGCAAAGGGCAGCTCCTACAATCTCCTGGTCGTCCGTTCGGGCGATGATCCACAGATTGGGATCAAAGGTGTCCCGCTCCATCATGAAGGCCTTCCACTCCTCGAAAGGCTGGGGTTCGTGATAGTCATTGTCGCCGAAGGTCTCCTCGACAAGAGTGTGCACCTCCTGCTCATCACCTGATTCGAACACTCCCGGGAGCACGCCATCCGGCCACACGGGAGGGATAACTTCGTCGAGAGGGATCGTCATTCGCCAGATGATCTTGCCGGCCGCGTAGGCGGCGTCGTCGAGCAGCCGAGTGGCGGCGGTGTCGGTGGTGCTGATGACCTGAGACAGCCCGACTTCGTTTTGGTTCGAGGAGGCCCGTTCGAGAGCTCGCTGCTCTGCGCGTGCCAGAAGATAGGTGCCGAGACCGAGTCCTCGCCGGTCAGGATGGACGACCGCTTCGGCTCGCCCCCACAAGACTTCGAGATACCCGACCGCATCGCCGGCATCGCTTTCTACGATCAAGTTGTCCTTGCCCAGAGAGAAACCCGGCGTTGCCCACGCCGCCAGGACATCCTCCGTATCGACATCCGGCACTCCGTACTCTGCTATGTCGCATGCCGCCACCAGCCCGACCACCGTCTCGACGTCGTCTGCGGTTGGAGGGCGCGCCGAGAAGCCGTTCGGCAACGATACAGGGGACTTTGTGCTGGTCACCGGACTGGACTTGCCGAACTAGTTGGGAGGCCGCAAATCGCGTTCTGCCCGCGCCTGGTCCTCGACACAGAAGCGAGCGGTGGGGACCGCCTCGAGGCGCGGGTCGCCGATCGGCTTGCCGCAGGCCTCGCAAGTGCCATAGGTGCCGTTCTCGATGCGGGCGAGTGCATGGTCGATGTCGTTCAACTCACCTTGAACCTGTTCGAGGATCGATTCGTCTTTTTCACGCTCGAACGTCTCCGTGGCGATGTCGGCGCTGTGTTGATCGTAAGAGGAGAGTTCGGAGAGGCTTGCCTGTTGAGACTCGACCCCCAGTCCCTGGTCTTCCGAGACGCCATCCCTGATTCGCTCGAGGCGAACCCTGTCCGCTTCGAGAAGCTCCTGTGCTTTTTTGGTATCCATGGGCCCTAGGGTAACGGGCGGGGAGGTGCCCTGGGTCGGAATCGAACCGACGACCTACCGCTTAGGAGGCGGTTGCTCTATCCCCTGAGCTACCAGGGCGGGGCATGTCTAAAAGTTGGGAGAAAACCCTTTTGCGCAGGCCAGCTTCCCAATTCTTGATCGAGTCTACCGGCGGAGCGCCACACCGAGCGCTTCTAACGTCGGTTGAAGGGGACAATCTATGGAGCAGCCACGTGCTGCCGCTTCAGGGCCAGGAGGGGTTGGTGGTTCTACGCCACTGAGGTGAGTGGTGGACGCCGTCGATGCTCGTAGATTGTCAGCGAGTTCACCATCAGCGCATAGCCGATGAGGTTGAGGTGCTGGCGGGCGTGTCCAATGCTGTGGGCGCGCCCGAGCCACATCGAGTCGTCGAGGCCTCGGTTGATCGACTCTGAGTCATTGCGACGGGCATAGAGGGCGGCGAAGTCGGGGTCGGAGGCAGGAATAGGTCGTACGTTCTCAGTCCGGTTGAGCTTGCGAGCGGCGTCTTCTTCATTGTTGTGAAGCCTGACAGTGATCGTCCCACCACCGTGACTTTGAGGCAGGCGGTAGTCGTTGTACCAGCGAAACAGCCCGCCCTTGTCCTTGATGCGATGGGTCCGGATCCGGCTCAAGGGGATGAACTCGGGCTCTCCAATATCGCTGAGCTCGCCGATACCGATCTCACCGCCACGGCCGTAGAGACTGTAGGTCTTGACGGTTCCATCCCCAAGGACGATCCGCTTGTCTTCGATGTGCACGCTCTTCTCGACGCGCCGTCCGTCCTTGCGGCGGGGCTTGTCCGCGCCCTTGACCGCCGCGGTCACCCGATTGACCGGCAGGAGCCCGAGCTCACGCAAGAACTCTTGGTGGTGGACCCCTCGAAGTGCGGCGTCGTAGATCACTCCCTGGGCACCAGGGGTGTGGGGAGAGAGTCTCCTAAAGCAGTCCATGGCGGCACTCGCCTCTCCCCCGGGTTTGGGGACCCACTCAAGGTCTAGGATCATGCGGGCGCGCTCCTCGGGGGCCCGGGCGGCCACGATCACGAACTTGGTGCCCCAGGCCACCTCCCCGGTGCCCTCGAAGTGGAGGGCGCCGTCACTGTCGTAGCGCAGCTGTTTGATCTCACCCGTGGCCTTGTCGGTGCGGGTCTCACCTGGCTTGGCCCGAAACAGCGGGGTGACGACCTTGCCGTCGGCGTAGAGCATGCGAGACAGATGCGGATGGGACCACGATCCCGCTCCCTGGGGGTCGAGGAGACCCAGTTCCCGGCCTGGGCCGGTGCGATCTGGCGATGGAGCCGTGCGATGCCTTGAAGGACTCCAGGATCCTGGAGGTAGCGGTTGCGGCCATAGAGGTAGTGGTGGCGCCGCATGGGTCGGCGGGGAAGGTGCTTGCAGCTGTCGTTGGGGAAGAGGTCTTTGACCAGCCGGCGCATGAAGCCCCACACCACCCGATGGGATAGCTCCGCCTCGACCTGGCGGGCGCTGCCATAGACGCTCACCAGGGCCTCATAGACCAGCAGCATGTAGTCGGGATAGTGGCGCTGTCTGCCGCCCGCTTGGGGGCTTGGGTGCGGGATCAGCTCGGCGAGCCGGTAGATCTCGGGGTTTTCGAGGATCGCCTCCACTCGCCTGAGCTTGGCAACGCCCTTGGAACGGTGACCCACTAGGAGGGGGATCTTTTGCTGTCTTGTTCGTGGTGGTCCTTCCAGTCCCAGCCGATGAGGCGGGCGGCACGGTCGAGGCTGCGCATCCCGGTACGCCAGGCGACCTCGTCGATGAGGCCGGTTTCGGTGAAGATGCAGCGGCCCGCCCATGCAACGATCGAGAGGGGGCGGACATCGGGCTCCTGGGCCAGACCGGCTCGCTCAAGAGTTTCTGAAATGGCGATACAGGAGGCTGCCTGGCGGCTCTCCTCAGAGCCGGTTCCTCGGTAGACGAGGCGGGGGTCATGTTCGCCCCCACCCTTCACGGCCTCCACTCGACGGGCGAGCTGGAGAAGGCCCCACTGGGACGGATAGCCCCAACGGGTCGCGGTTTTGGGGCTGCCGTGGAGCCACACCCGCCCCCTTTCGAGATCGAGGTCTGAGACTCTGATGTGGGGGATCTCGGAGGTTCGGGCGGTCGCCTCGGCGAGCGCAAAGGCCGCAGGGTGGCGGGTGGCTGTGAGGCTCTTGAGTGAGAAGCTGCGGCAAAGGGCGATCTCGTCTGATGTCAAAGGCCGCACCGCGACCCGGGAGCGAGGCGGAAGGTGGAGATCAACCGTCGGATCCCCCTCGATTAGGCCCTCCTGACGGGCTATTCGGAAGTAGAGGCGAAGAGCGGTGCGCCGCAGATGCATGGTGGCAACTGCCGGCTGCTGCCGCCCTGAAGACTCTGGCAAAGGAGCTAAGACAAACCCTGTAACGTGGTCCTTGCCGATGGCATGAACCGATCGAATCCCAAGACCCTGTTCGAGGTAGGCAGTGAAGCGGGCCACGGTCTCGGCCACCCGAGGCATGCTCTGATCGGCTAGTCCGGCTTCCTTGAGACCGTGGAGGACAACTCCGAGTAACTCCGAAGGAGTGACGTTCGCCCCTGGGCGGTCCATGTTTGCCCGCCCGGGCACAAAGGCCATAGGGTTTTCCATGTCGGGACCTCCTACATAGGTCTCGGCCAGGCCTCGGGGTGTTAGCGCACCGCCGGGGCCATCTCTCTGAATTGTCTTGCCCCCAAGACTACCCATTGGGAGTTCAGTTGTCAAATCCCCTAGACTGTTGCCGTGACGCCGCAGGTGCGAACCGAGGACCTCATCGACTCTAGAGGAGTCGCCCAGCTTCTCAGACTGAGCCATTCCGAAAGCGTCAGCACCTACCAGCGCCGCTATCCGGGCATGCCCCGTCCAGTTGTGGATCTGGGTCCCGGCCGCCCGCGATTGTGGCTCCGCTCGAAGATCGAAGAATGGGCTCGCACGTCTGGACGCTTATAAGGGGATCTTCATGTCCCCTCTCGAGGGAGCCGATAAGACTGGGCGCGTACTCGGACCAAGGCAAGAGACGCGAACTCGTGATTCCGCCTTACTGGCGTTCCCCCTCTTGTCCTCCGACGTCGGGTTCCCGAAATGCCGACCCCCTGCGCTTACAACGCAGGGGTCGGCGGTTCGAACCTGTCACCGCCGACTTCGCAAAGGTCCTTGTCAATGACGGTTTTCTCAACCGAATGAATGTTCGGGAATGTCCTTTGCCTGGCCCGCGTTCCGCATATGTTCCGCAAGGGGGAATCGGGAGTTGATCCGGTTCTCGAACCGTGTCGGCGTGTACCTCGGGTTGATGGACGATCGCCATCCCTCGACCGATGAAGAGCAGTCGGTCCACCTGGACATCGATTACCCGGACGCGGCACAAGACCTGAATCGAGGGCTCCCCCTGGTGAAGTGGTTCCTCGCGATCCCGCACCACATCGTGCTGTTCTTCCTGAGCATCGCCGCACTCTTCGCCGTTATCGCCGCATGGTTCGCAATCCTGTTCACCGGGAGGTACCCACGAGGGTCTGTTCGGATTCGTCGAAGGCGTGGTGCGGTGGCACAAACATATTCCCGGCCCGGTTCATTTCGACACGCCAGAAGAAGACTACGCGGCCTCGATATAGACGACGAGGTCGTCGTGTGTTGCTCGAACGTGGATTGTCAGGCGAGCGCTGCTCTGTATCGCGATCTGGTCGACCGGGGCTACAAGAATGTGCGCCGGTATTCGGACGGCTGATCGATTGCAATCGCCGCTGCGTCGTCCACCGAGATGGTCGGAGTCTTACATCCGATGACGGGCCGGCGCGTCACTGCCGGCGTGTGCGGAGCGGCTTCCGGGGTTAGGCCGTTCGTGCCACTGTGGATCGCCCCGGCATGTCGAAGAGCACCCAGAGGGCGGACATGGCTGTGAGCGAGGCCACGCCGGCGATGGCACGCGCCGTAGCCGGTGGCGTCCGCCACGACGCCCGCGATGACGCCGCCGCCGACGTACCCCATGTGCACCAGAAGCGGTACACGCCGACCATCGGCGCGCGTGCGACCGGGGACACCGCATTCGAGATGGCGGCGATGAGCGTCGGATACACCAGCGCGGTGCCGACGCCGAGCAGCACCGCGGTGACCGCGGCCACGGCGACGACTCCGCCCGAGGCTGCGAGCACGACAAGCGCCGTGGCTTGGATGAGCATCCCGGCGACGATGAGCGGCTTGCGGCCGATGCGGTCTGACCAGTGGCCCGTCCATATCTGCCCGGCACCCCAGACCGCCGGGTAGATCCCGGCGACGAGCCCGACTGACGCCGCGTCCGCGCCGTGGGCGGCCAGGAACAAAGGCACGAGCCCCTTCGACGACAAACAAGCGCCGCCGCTGCCCGCGGCTCCAGGGCCTCGCTTCTGGACTCGTTTAGGGCCGCGCCTGTCACGACTTGCTGACCTACTGCTTGGGCGTCTCCTTCTTGGGATCGATGAAGGGCTTCTCGACGACCGTCGCGGACGTCCTGCCGTGGGGCGTGTCGACCTCCAGTTCCGTGCCGAGCTCCGCATGCTGGACGGGGACCATGGCGTAGCCGATGTTCTTCTCGAGCCGCGGTGAGTGACAGGCCGACGTCACCTCTCCGATCCGCGCCCCGTCGTCGAGGACGGGAAAGAAGTCGATCATCGACCCGTCGTTGTAGGCACCGAGGCTCTCACCGCCGATCTCGACACCTACGAGCTTGCGCTTGACGCCCTCCTCCTTGATGCGTCGCAGAGCATCCTTACCCACGAAGTCGGCTTCCCCGTCGAGGTCCACCATCCACGAGTATCCGATCCCGACCTCGAAAGGGTTGGTGTCGAACCACATGTCCGCGCCGAGCGCGAGGATTCCGCCCTCGATGCGTCTGATGTGGGAAGGTCCCACAACCGCGAGTCCGTGAGGCCTGCCCGCTTCCAGCACGGTGTTCCACAGCTTGTCCGCGTGTTGGCTTGCGTCCTTGAGATAGATCTCATAGCCGACCTCGGCCGTGTAGCCGGTACGGGACACGACGACCTCCATGCCCTCGAGCTCGGTCTTGGTCATGAAGTAGTAGGGGACTTCGAGGATGGACTCTCCGAAGAGCTCGACAAGGACGTCTTTTGATTTCGGCCCCTGTATCTGCATGGGTCCGACGTCGGGTTCTCGGATCGTCACGTTGAAAGGCGATCTGTAGGCGAGCCCCTTGGCCCACAACAACGCATCGCTGTCCGCCAGCGAGAGCCAGAAGTGGTTGTCGTCCAGGCGCAGGAGCACGGGGTCGTTGACGATGCCTCCCTCTGGGGTTGTGAGGAAACAGTACTTGCACTGCTCGACCGCACACTTGCTCAAGTCCCTTGTAACCAGGAAATTCGTGAAGTCGAACGCATCGGGGCCGGTTATCTCGACCTGTCGCTCCACGCCGACGTCCCACAGCGTGACCCCAGTCAGGAGCTGCCAGTACTCTTCCACGGGGTCGCCGTAATGCCTGGGGTGATACGTATGGTTGTAGACGCTGTAAAGGGCAACGCCGTGACGGCGTGACGAATAAAAGTAGGGCGACTTGCGAATCCGTGAATACAGCATGATGCCGGGAGTCTTGTCCGTTTGGGTCACACATCCTCCTCGTATGGAACGCTGTCGGCTGTTGAGATCACTATGGCTATTGCCCCATCAACTCCGCATGCGGGTCATGTCTCTGTCAAACAGAGGATCCGTGGAAACCGTGGCCGGGTGGCGCTGTGCGAAGTACTCGATTTCGACCGATGCACCTTGGGTTGCGGTTTCCTCAGGCAGCCAAGCATATGCGATGCTCTTTCCGACCGAGTAGCCGTACGCGGTGCTGGTAACGAAGCCGCGCGGTTGGTTGTCAAGATAGACGGGTTCCTTGCCGACAAGAAAGGTCCCGTCGTCGACGGTAAGGCAGCAAAGCCGGCGGTCGATCCCTTCTTCCCGCCGGCGCTGCAACGCGTCCCGGCCGATGAAGCTCCCTTTGCCGAGCTTGACGGTAAAGCCGAGTCCGGCCTCGTAGGGATCGTGCTCAGACCACATGTCCTGTCCCCACGCCCGGTAGCCCTTCTCCAAACGTAAGCCGTTGAACGCCCCGCGCCCTCCTGCGATCATGCCGTGGGAGCGGCCCGCCTCCCACAGCAGGTCCCAGAGCCTCAGACCAAACTCTGCGGATGTGTACAGCTCCCACCCCAGCTCACCTACATACGACAGCCTCAAAGCGGTTACCGGAACTTCGCGCACGAACACGTCACGTGCTCTGAAGAATCCAAAGCCCTCGTTCGAGAAATCGTCCATGCTCAGTCCCTGGATGACATCGCGCGCGTCCGGTCCCCAGAGCCCGATCGCACAGGTTGCTCCCGTGGTGTCTCTTACGTTGACGGATCCATCCGTAGGGAGATTGCGTTCCAGCCAATCGATGTCGCGCGGGCCGTTCAGGCCAATCTGAAAGCGAGTCTCGCTCAGACGAGCAATGGTCACGTCACTTCTGATACCTCCGTCGTCGTTCAGCATCAGGGCGTAGGCGATGTACCCGGGTGGCTTGTCGAGCTCGTTGGTCGTAAGGCTCTGCAGGAAAGCGAGCGCGCCCGGGCCCACAACCTCTGCCCTCTTCAGCGTCGTCATGTCATAGAGGGCGACTCGTTTCCGCGTAGTCCCGTGCTCCGCCGCTATGACCGGGCTCCAGAAGCGGCCGGCCCAGTCGTCCGACGGAGCTTGAACTCCGTCTTCCACGAGCTCCGCATTGCTGTCGAACCAGTGTGGCCGCTCCCAGCCGTTTGCCTCGAGAAAGAACGCGCCAAGCTCTGTATGGCGTTGGTGCCAAGGGCTGACCCGTAGCGGGCGTGGCTGTTCCAGCGGCTGGCTTGGATGAAGGATGTCGTACACCTCATCATATTGCTGAGAGGCGCGCGCGGTCACATAGGCGGGGCTGCACGCGAAGCTTTCGAACCTGTTCAGGTCGCATTCTCGAAGGTCGATGCTGGGGGTGCCCTCTACGATCCACTCGGCCGTCGCCTTGCCAACGCCGGCCGAGTGCGTGATCCAGACTGCCTCGGCTACCCAGAAGCCCGGAACGTCGCGCGACTCGCCGATCAGCGGCATGCCGTCGGGAGTGAATGAGAAGAGCCCGTTGAGCGACTCCTCGATTTCGACGCCGGCAAGGGAGGGAAGGAGCTCGGCCGCGTCGGCCCACGGCTGCTTGAAGTCATCCTCAGCGAAGGCCATCAGAGAGGGCATGATCTCGGCTTCATCGGGTCCCGGGATGTCTGCGGCCTTTACAGGCATAGGTTCGTGCTGATACGAGCCGACCCCGTAGCGACTGCCCTCCTGACGGTAGTACATCGCGCGGTCTTGGTCCCGCAGGATAGGATGAGTCGTCTCCTTCTCTTGTGTTTGGGACAGCTCGGGCAGTCGCGCGGTACGAACGTATTGATGCTGCATGGGGCTTAGTGGGATGCGAACACCCACCATCTCTCCGATGAGGGGGCCCCACATGCCGGCGCAACTCACGACGACATCGGCCTCGAGAGTCCCCTTTGACGTGTCGACGCCCCGCACCCGGCCCTCATGGGTTGCGACACTGGTGACCCTGGTATTCGCTTCGAAGCGCGCCCCGTGCGCCCGGGCCGAGTCGGCCATGGCCTCCGCCGCCCAGATCGCGTTGGCGATGCCATCCGACGGTACGAGCAGACCGCCGCGGATCTTGCCCGCATCGAGGAGTGGGATCCTGGCGGCGACCTCGTCCGCGGAAATGAGCCTCGACTCGAGCCCCCAGGACGAGGCAAGACCATGCCTTAGCTTTATCCAATCGAGACGTTCTGGGGTGCGGGCGATCTCGATGCTGCCCACCGGCATAAAGCACGATCGACCACTGTGCCTGAGAGACCGGAGGTGTTGGACCGTATAACGCGCAAACCGGCACATCGTCTGCGAAGCGTTCACCTGGAAGACGAGCCCGGGTGCATGCGAGGTCGAGCCGCCGGTGCGGAACAGTGGGCCCTGCTCGACGACGGTCACTTCCCGCCATCCCAGTCGCACGAGGTGCTCGGCCACGCTGCAACCGACAATTCCTCCTCCGATAACGACCGCTGTGGGACCGGTCCCCACGGACACACCTCCCATTGACCCTGCCGGCGCCGCGTTGCACTATACGGTTCCCGTATCGGATGACGCAACCGTCCTATTGGCTGGACTACCGGCCTTGTGATTTGTCGCGTGCTTCAGGTCCGCTGGTGACGGTAGAACTCCACCGGCTCGGGCGGGAGCGGGGTATTGCCCAGGATCAAATCGGACACTTTCTCTGCCACCATCATGATGGGCGCGTAGATGTTGCCATTGGGAACACAGGGCATAACCGAAGCATCCACGATGCGAATGCCTTCCAAGCCGTGGATCTTCAAGGTTGTGGGCTCGACAACCGCCATCTCATCGGTTCCCATCTTGCAGGTACACGAGGGGTGCAACGCCGTTTCTGCTTCCTTGGCGACCCAGGCGAGAATCTGCTCGTCCGTTTCGACCTGCGCGCCCGGAGCAAGCTCACCTCCGTCGAATGGTCGCATTGCGGGCTGCTCGAGGATGCGCCGCGCGATGCGAATTGCCTCCACCCACTCGCGGCGGTCCTGTTGCGTTGAGAGGTAGTTGAACCGCAGGGCGGGATGTACGCGAGGGTCGGCGTTCCTAATCCTTACTGTGCCTCGGACATCTGACAACATCGGTCCGATATGCACCTGGTAACCATGCCCCCCCGCCGGTGCGGAGCCGTCGTAGCGAACCGCAATCGGTAGGAAGTGAAACATGAGGTTCGGCCGGTCGACGTCATCGTTGGTCCGCACGAAGCCACCGGCTTCGAAATGATTCGTCGATCCAGGCCCACGCCGGAAGAGGAGCCATTCGGACCCGATCCACGGCCGGTACCGCCATTTCAGGTAGGGAGCCATCGATACCGGCTGCTTGCACGCGTGCTGAACGTAGACCTCGAGGTGATCCTGCAAGTTCTGACCCACGCCGGCGAGGTTGTGCACCACCTCGATGCCCAGGCGGGCCAGCTCGTCGGCATCTCCCACGCCGGACACCTGCAAAACCTGAGGAGAGTTGATCGCGCCGCCGCAAAGGATCACCTCTCCAGCGCGTACCCGCCGCGGCAATAGGTTGCCGCGCGCGTACTCGACACCCACGGCGCGCCGACCCTCGAACTCGACTCTGGTCACGAACGCGTGCGTCTTCACATCGAGGTTCTGGCGCCCGCTCACGGGGTGAAGGTAGGCCCGGGCCGCGTTTAGGCGCCGTCCTCGATGGACGTTCCGGTCAAACGGGGCGAAGCCCTCCTGCCGGTAACCGTTGACGTCATCGGTGAGTGGGTAGCCGGCCTGTTGCACGGCCTCGAAGAAAGCCCCGAAGAGGGGATTGGTGGCGGGCCCTCGCTCCAGCACGAGAGGCCCGGCGTGGCCTCGGAAAGGATCATCGAGAGCCGCGGCAAGACAGTTCTCCATTCGTTTGAAGTAGGGCAGGCAGTGCGCGTAGTCCCATGTCTCCATCCCGGAAGCGGCCGCCCAGTGTTCGTAGTCCAGCGGGTTGCCTCGCTGGAAGATCATGCCGTTGATACTGCTCGAACCGCCCAGCACCTTCCCGCGAGCGTGAAAGATGCGCCTGCCCTGCAAGCATGGCTCGGGCTCGGACTCGTATCGCCAGTCGTAGAAACGATTGCCGATCGGAAAAGTGAGGGCGGCGGGCATGTGTATCAGTGGATCTACCCGGTAGTCCGAGCGTCCCGCCTCGAGCACGAGCACCCGGTTGGTTGAATCGGCGCTCAGCCGATTGGCGAGTACGCTACCGGCCGAGCCGCCGCCCACGATAACGAAGTCGTAGTCGGTTGAAGCCAAATGTTCCTTCCTCTCTGGCCACCAGCCGGACCGATGGTCCGGGCGGTTCCCTGCTGCGTCTCACCGAGGGCAACATCAGGGTCGACGAGAGGGAATCATGCGAAAGGCGGTCGGCATTCATCGTACTTGGTACTTGCGCTTTCTCACGCAGGCCATCGCACCAGGCCACTCGACCTTCGCCGCGGCGCCCTCGGGCATGTCGACGGATCGAGCTCGGCCGAAGAGAGTGCTGGTCATGGTCATCGATGCCTTCAAGCCCCGCTGCGTAAACCGCTTCGACATGGCCAACGTCAAGGCGTTGCGGGCCCGGGGGAGAACGTCCCTTCGTAATCTCAGAACCGGTGTGCAAGCGCTACTACATCAACTCCGATTCGGCGATGGGTTACGGAACCGCAACGACGCTGAGGGCCTGGATCTGTCCGTCGGACGGCAACCGTTTCGTGGCTTGCCTTTCACGTAAGAGCAAAAAGGGGCCCAGGGAGAGGCCCACTTGCATCGCGCGGCAGGGCAGAAATTCCTCTCTCGACCCCGTAGCTCAGATGCGGCGGGCGCCGGGAGTCCCGTTGTCCACGGCGAACGAGGCCAGCGTGTAGGCGGGGGCGCCCCGCCTCGACACCGTCCTTACCATGCGCAGATCGGAGATCCACTGGTCTCGGTCCACCGTGCAGCGGACGTAGCCTCGCCGGTCCCCATCGAAGAACTTGATGTGTTCGTTGAAGGGGATGAAGGGGCCATAGTAGGGACCGTAGACCTCTTGGTCTCCGTTGGTGCTGATCGAGGTTCCTACAAACTCGGTGGCTACGACCTTGGACTCGGGCTTGTTGAAGTTCAACAGGAGGTCGTTGACGAATCTCGAGTGCCAGTCCCCGGTGATCACCACGGGGTTGCTGATCCTGCGGCTCTCTAGATGTCTGAGGATACGAGCCCGTGCCAGCGGATAACCGTCCCACGAGTCGTTCCAGAAGATCTTCCCCGGACCTTTCTTGTGGTCGAGCTCGGCCATCAGCACCTGCTGGGCGATGACGTTCCAGCGTCTCTCCTGCCGCACGAGGCCCTGTAGGAGCCAGCGCTCTTGGGGCGGACCGGTCATGGTCACCGAGGGGTCGAGCGCCTCTGCGCAGCGGGGGTGTTCGCCGTCCCCGCACGGATGATCGCTTCTGTACTGGCGGGTGTCGAGCACCCTGAACTGAGCAAGATCCCCCCAGAGCAACCGGCGGTAGAGACGCATGTCTGGGCCGCGCGGGCGAGAGCGACCGCGCAGAGGGAGATGCTCGTAGTAGGCCCTGTATGCCGCCGCCCGTCGCCTGAGGAACCGGCGCCCACCGGGGGGCGTCTCGGGGATGCCGTCGGTATAGTCGTTCTCGACCTCGTGGTCGTCCCACGTCACGACCCACGGAAAACGGGCGTGGGCGGCTTGGAGGTCGGGGTCCGTCCTGTACAGCGAGTGCTGCAGACGATACCGCGCCAAAGTCGTGGTTTCGCTTCTGAACTGATCCGGCACGAAGACGTTGCGGTAGCCACCGGTCGCGTCGATTCCGTCCTCGTAGATGTAGTCGCCGAGGTGGATCACCAGATCCAGGTCTTCTTCGGCCATGTGGTTGTAGGCGGAGTAGTAGCCGTCCGGCCATGATTGGCACGAGGCAAAGGCGAACCTCAGACGCCGAACGTGCGCGTCGGGTGACGGGGCCGTCTTCGTCCGCCCGATGGGGCTGGTTTCGGATCCCACCTTGAACTGGTAGAAGTACTCCCGCGCGGGCTCGAGGCCCTCGAGCTCGACATGAACGGAGTGTGCCAGCGTGGGGGAGGCGAGTGCCCGCCCGGAGCGCACGATATGACGCATGTTCTCGTCGGTTGCGACGCGCCACCGCACGCCCACGTTCCGCCTCGGCATTCCGCCGTCGGGCTCGAGCGGGCTCGGCGCGATGCGAGTCCAGAGCACGACCCCTTTGTTCGTCTGGTCCCCGGAGGCGATCCCGAGACTGAACGGATCCGACAGGAAGCCCGGCGGACCTGCCCATGTGTCGTCACCCGGTCTGAGGGCAAACGACGACAGGGCCGCGAGACCTGCACTTAGCTGGATGAAACGCCGGCGATCCATGGGTTCCATGGCCGGGGGAAAGCTCGAATCGACCTTCTCACCCATGCCGAGCCTCCTCTCTCGACCGCCTCGCTCACCTCCCGATGGAGGCCGCCCCTGGAAGCGTCGCGCCCTACTTACCACATCCGCCCGGTCTTTGGAGGGCCCGACCTGCGTCTACCCGGCCGCCGCTCTTCTTCACCCGCTAGTGTGGCCCTCCGAAGGGATAGTGCTCTCGGCCCAAGAGGTAGCCCCAGAATTGACGTGTACCTTCACTGGACCGCCAGCGGCAAGGTCTTCCTTGCCTTCACCTCCGAAGCTGCATAGGCACAGGTTCTCGACGTCCGGCTCGAGGCTCACCCCCGCACCGTTGTCGATCCGGATGTGCTGCCCCGGCAGTTCCGGTGCAGTTTGCGAGCCGACGGTGGAAGCGGCAGCATAGTGGCCTGATATCCGTCGCTAAATGCCAAGCGCCGTGACCCGACTAGGTTCCCGACACTGACCAAGGGTCGAATCGAGTATTGAATGCCGCAACCCGCCCCTTGGATGCGCCGAGATGATCCTGCCGTTACTCGGCTGGGATCTCGCCGTGCACCATCTTGAGGTCCATGCCCTGGGCGCGCCTGACGAGGCGTGCTACGACATAGATAACGATCGCGACGACATACAAGATCGTCATGTAGAGAGCCGATTGAGGGTTGTTGACTCCGTACACGTCATCGGTGGCCCACTTGTACAGGCAGAAGATGAGGAACACAGAGAAGAGCACCGAGGATGCAGTGATCAAAGGAATGCCAAGGATCTTGTACCGAGCGATCGGGGACGCGCTGTAGATTTCCGGCCTGCGCCACGGTAGGACCGCCGCAGCTATGGCGGACCCGAGAAACGTGATGGCGATCACCAGAGTCGCGTCCAGAGTGTAGGTGACGAAGTCGTCGGTGTAGGCGTACAGGTAGCTGATAGGTATCGAGGGAAGCAGCATGAGAGCAAGAGCCGCATAGGGCACGCCGTTCTTGTTGGTGCGCGCTGCCCACTCCGGCAACACGCGATCGAATGCAGTCGCGAAGACGACTCGCGTTGAGGAGAGAAAGACCGAACCAACCCAGCCGAAGAACCACAGCGACAGGATGGCCACGAGGATGAACTGGAGTATGGGACTGTCGAAGAAGAAGGCGGCGAGCAGGCCCGGATAGGGCCAGGCCGACACCGGGGCCCCCTCGAGCCCGCTCCAGTAGGCGTTGTTGGCCGCGTAATAGAAGTCCCACCCGATCGTCTTGGAGATCAACGCGAGCAGGGCCGCTCCCACGAGAGTGGTCGCGATCAGAGCTCCACCCATGGCGTAGATGTTCTTGCGAAAGTCGGAGGCCCCTCTGACTTCCCCGTAGAGTGTGGCGCCCCAGTTGGACCACAGGTTAAAGAACACGATCATGGGAATGAGCAGCAAGGTGGGGGCAATGGCCAGGCTTGTCGGCCCGGCCGCTTCCAAGCCTCCCACCTCCAAGGTCTTCTGATAGGCATTCCCAGGTGCCCCGAGGACCTCTTGCGCCTCTGCGTTGAACGAGGAGATGAAGTCGCTGTTCGAGTTGACGAGCAGAAGCACGAACACGACGGCAAGGCCGACGACGCCGCCGTAGAAGCAGATTTGTTGTATTCGAGCGTACGTGCGCATGCCGAGCGAGATGAGGATCGAGGCTAGTACGGCAACGATCATGGAGGCGGTGAAGATCCCCGCAGGTTCGGAGAAGAAGGCCACGACCGAGTCGAGCCCGAGGATGGCCGCAAGCGGCGCGACGACCTCGATGTTGAGGATGTTTGCGTAGATCGGAACCCAGTGCCACAGGATGAACCACCATCCCGTACACGCCAGCACGAAACCCAGCCCGCCTCCCAGCACGCGACTGACCCACACGTAGTCGCCTCCGGCTCGTGGCATCGCCGCGATGAGGGAGGCATAGGTGATCGCCTGAAAGACGAGGTAGACACCCGAGAGCACGATCGCCCATATGAGAGAGCCGTCGGGGATGAAGGGAGCAAAGGAGAAGATGTAGAGGCCGAGCGTGATGAGGTTGATCGAGAAGGCCGCGTAGATGAAGGCGTCTCGCACCGACCAGCCCCTGAGAAGGCCGGTGGCCTTGCGGACGAACAGGTTCTCCTGCGGAGTGTTGCTTGCTGCGGTCGCGGCCATGTGTCCCCCTATCCGCTCGTGAGCACGAATCGCTTGACCGACTTGCCCCCATCCAGGTTCACAACCGCCCCCAATAGCTCTCCCTGCTCGTAGGAGCTTCCTGGATTGATGCTCAGCGTACGCCCTATGCGGGTGCTGCCCTTGCCTTCGTGGATGTGGCCGTGCAGCGACAACGCCGGTTGCCCCTCCTCGATCGCCTCCCGCACCGCCGTAGAGCCACACGGCACGGAGGAGCGGCCGGCGTACTTCGGCCGCATGTCCGACGTCAGCTCGGGGGCCTCGTCAAGCCCAGAGCCGTACGGGGGGCAATGAAAGCTATAGACGGTCCGCTCGGGCGGGGCGGTGATCTCGGACACGACTCTGTTGATGCGCTCCGCAAGCTGCGGTTCGTCCTCCTCCCGGTAGGTGTCCCACGGCGTCCGGTTGGCCCATCCGGTCGAGGCCATCTGAAAGTCACCGAGCTCCACCACCCGGCCCTCCGCGAGCTCCACTCGCTTCGCCTGAGTGATGATGTCGTCGACCTCGAACTGATCGTCGTTGCCCGGGCAAACGAAGCAGCCGATGGAGGTTTCAGCGAGCCGCTCGTCTGCCATCCTCATCCAGCGCTCTACTGTGTCGAGCATGCACTTATGAAAGAGCTCGTTCCTGCGCCGTTCGTCCCTCTCGAGCTCCTGGAGCTCGTCACCATCTGTTCTGAACGGGTAGTAGCCGCGCCGGCGCACGGAGTCTTCGAATTGGACGACCTCGTCCTCGCCGGTCATCTGGTGGCCGACCTCGAGCAAGCTGGCGTGCCAGCGGTCGTCGCCGTCGCTGACTATCGGAACGAGTGCTTTGCCGGTCATGTCGCCGCCCAAGATCATGACATCGGCTTCGTAATGCTTTCCGGCATTGAGAAACTTGCGCCAGCACGTCTCCGAGCCGTGGATGTCGGTGGCGAAGAAGATGCGTTTGCTCGGAGCCTTCTTCGAAAAGATCATTCTGGGTCCCCCGTCACTTCTTCCGGTAACTCATACCAACGCTTGCGCTCGCCGATCCTTGCGCGCAAGCGCCACTTTCGTGATTTTGGTTCGCGTTCGATCGCATCCGCAAGTTGCTCGAGGCGCTCGGCCATTCTCGCCTTGTCCTCAACGGGGAGATCGTAACCGTCCAGGCGCCGGAGGCACGTGTCCAGATTGGTGGTGAGGGTCCGCCATAAGCCCCAGTCGCTTGCGCACAGGGAAGCAATGCGCACTCGGTTGATTGCGGAGTCATCGCCCTCGCCGACTGGGTACCCGTGGAAGAGAGTGAGGGCGTCTTTTACGTCCTTCTCGTTCAGCTCGGCAACCTGAAGTTTCGTCATCACCAGCTCTGCGAGGGGGATCGTAACAGGGCTGACCTGCAATCTGTCGTCCATCGGGATCTCATGACTCATGCGGAAGGTTCCGACGAAGACATCGATCCGGCGATGGTTGATGTCATCGTAGAACATGAGCCGCTCCTTTCCATTCAGAGCGTTGAAGCGCACTTGAGGCGTATAACCTGAGTCCTCGAAGAAGCCCTGCGTTGCACGTGTCGTGCCCCGAGCGGTGACCCAGTCGATGTCACCGTAGTCGCGTACGAAGATCGCGGGAAGCTTGTCTCGAGCCTGCAGACGGATGGCTACTCCCCCAAGGAGCCGCAGCGGCAGGTCTTGCTCGGCGGCCCGGGCGGCGAGTCGCCCGCCTTCGGAGACGACATCTGTTTGGATCTGACTCACAGCTCTGCATCCCGAATGCTCGATGGGGCCCGCTGTCGCTCACCTGGAAAGGTTGCAGCCTGCATCTCCTACGTTCCAAGTCTCACGACGACGGTCTTCAACTCGGTGAAGACGTCCATAGGATGGCGCCCTCCGACACGTCCGACCCCGGAGCGTGACCCAGAGCGGCCGCCGAAGGGGAGATGGCTCTCCCAGTAGTTGGAGGACTCGTTGATGTTCACCCATCCTGCTTGTGCCTTTTCCGAGAAACGGATGCCGCGGGCAAGATCCTCGGTCCATACGGACACAAGCAGACCGTATGGCGAGGAGTTGACTAGCTGGAGGGCCTCCGACTCCGACCGAATGGAAGTGACCGGTACCACCGGGCCGAAAGTCTCCTCGCGCGCCACTTCCATGCCGTGCGCCACCTGGTCGAGGACGGTGGGCTCATAGTACAGAGGCGTGGGGAAGCCGGAGGCGCGTCCGCCTCCGGTGATTAACTCTGCACCTTCCTCGAGTGCCTGGGCGACGTGGCGGTCCATTTTTTGGGCAGTTGCCTCGTTGTTCAGCGGGCCGAGGGTGGTGGCCCTGTCGGTGGGGTCGCCCAGGCGAACAGTCTGCTTGATCGTCGCGATCAGGTTGTCCATGAAGGCCCCGTGAACGGCCTCATGGACCAGCCAGCGCTCTCCGGCGGTACAGCTCTGGCCCGCGCACAGGAAGGCGGACTCCAGGCTCGCCTTTGCCGCAGCTTCGATGTCGGCGTTGTCGAGAACCACGACCGGACCATTGCCCCCCATCTCCAGGAGCAGAGCCTTGCCGGCGGCACGCTCGGAGACCTTTTGTCCGGTCGCGATGGAACCGATGAACGCGACGGTCTGTGTGCCCCCGTTGCCTGCGATCTCGTCTCCCACCACCGGCCCGGGGCCAGTGATCATGTTGAAGATGCCGGCCGGCAGACCGGCATCGACGATGCATCCGGCCAGCTCAACCGAGCACAGGGATGTTGCCGGGGCGGGGGCCCACACCACAGCGTTGCCCGACGCGAGTGCGGGGGCGATGAGCTCGGCCGGCATGGTGTAGGGCCAGTTCCACGGCGTGATGACGCCGACGACGCCCCGCGGGACGCGATAGACAAGGATTCGCTTGCCCGCATCGGTTGAAGGCGGCATCGAGCCCTCGATGCGCTTCGCGTCCTCTCCCGCCATGCGAAAGTATTCGGCGAGCTCGTCGACCTCGCCGTAGGCCTCTGCGTACAAGGGCTTCCCCTGGTCGAGCGTGAGTGTCTGAGCAAGCTGGTCTCTGCGCTCGGTGATCAGCTCGACGATGCGTTCCATTGCGGCGGCGCGTTCAAAGGGTGAGCGCGCCGCCCAGTCCGGCCATGCCTCGTTTGCTGCCGCGATGGCTTTCTGGACGTCGGACCGGCTACCTTCGGGGACCGTCCCGATGATCTCGCCCGTGCCCGGACTCACGGCCTCCATACGGGTGTCTGTCCCATCCGTCCACGACCCTGCAATGAACATGCCGTGATCGCGCGCCCTTGTAGTCACCCGATGGCGCCCTCCCGCAAGACGCCGGCCCTCCCGGCGAGGCGCACTCATGGGAAGCATTGTCCGGTCAGAACGGCCATGAGCCCGCACATCCGCGTTTCATCGCCCCCTGTCCAGTCCTCGCTAGGTGTGGATCAGCCCATTCTCATTTGCGCTCGGCTCAGTTTATGCGATGGACGAGCCGCCGGCCGTGGTGGGGACGGAGAGTGAATCCGCCACCCTCGGCGGGGACGCCTCACCGTGGGACTCACACCCAGCGATCGGCCGAAGTTGTTTCCCAGTACTCCTCCGAAGCATCGACGACCCAGTCGACGAGGTAGTCGGCGTACGAAGGGTGGATGTAGATGCGTGTGTCTCCGGCCCGCTCCTGCAGGACGACCGGCGCTCCGGCGAGCAGCGTCTGCGCGCACTTTCCCGAGGTCCACACAGTGGGTCGAAGATCGATAGAGCACCCCTTGGACAACAGCTCGAGGCGCGCCGAGCCGCGGATCTCAACCGTTGCACGGTTGGATGAGAGGTCCACGGTGGAATGGTGGACCCCGGCGAGTCGCTGCTCGAGCTCTGCGATGATGTTCGGGGCGGTCTCCGGACGGCCGATCAAGAGCCATTCGTCCGGACCAATCCAAAGGGTCTCCCTCTCCCGACCGTCATGGGCCTGAGTGTGCGTGTTGGGCTCCACCGGCAGATTGAGCCTTAGGCGCTCAGCGGGCGCGGGATCGAGGCGCAGGCAGACCTGTGCGAGAAAGGCTATATCCCCTATCTCGATCGCGCCGCGGGCCCTTTGTGTCACACGTTCGAGGTCGGGGACGCGGTGAGCGAGAGGGCTACAGGCACCGACCTCAACCATCCCGGCGAGCCCCCTCTGGATCGTAGAACACGGGCTCCGTAACGGTCACGGGGAACGTGCGGCCGGGCACGGAGGCGAACAGCGTGCGGCCGTACAGCTCCCGGCCCCGCGCTACGAGCGCAAGGGCAAAGCTTCGATGAAGAATCGCGCTGCGGTAACTCGACGTTATGTGTCCGATCATGGGGATCGAGAGCGCGTCGGTGTCTTCTGAGATGATCTGCGCGCCCTCGGGCACTACCGCGTCGCGATCGTGGGGCAACAGGCCGACGAGTTGCTTGCGTTCGGACCGCCGAATGTCCGGCCGGCGCAGCGAGCGCCTGCCGATGAAGTCTCGCTTCTTATCGGAGACGATCCACGACATTCCCAAGTCGTGAGGAGTCACGGTCCCATCGGTGTCCTGCCCGACGATCACGTACCCCTTCTCCGCGCGCAGGACGTGCATCGTCTCGGTGCCGTATGGAGTGATGTCGAACGGCCTTCCGGCCTCCACTACCGCCTTCCACAAGGAAAGCCCGTGCCGGCCGGCCACGTTCAGTTCGTAGGCGAGCTCGCCCGAAAAGCTCACGCGGGCGATCCGTGAGGGCACCCCCGCGACGGTGCCGGCGCGTACAGTCATCCAGGGGAAGGCCTCAACCGTAAGGTCGACGTCTGTCCCTAGTGAGCGGACTACGTCACGGGCATTGGGCCCGGCAACGGCCACGGTGGTCCACTGCTCTGTGACCGAGGTGCAATAGACTCGCAGATGCGTCCACTCGGTTTGGAGCCACTCCTCGAAGTGGTCGAGGACCTTCGCAGCCCCGCCCGTCGTCGTCGTCAGCATGAATCGGTCCTCGCCCAGTCTCATTACGACTCCGTCGTCCATCACCATTCCGTCGAGCCCAAGCATGAGTCCGTAGCGGATGGAACCCACCCGCAGAGAGCTCATTATGTTCGTGTACATGAGATCCAGGAACGCGGGGGCATCGGGGCCCACCACCTCGATCTTGCCGAGCGTCGTTGCGTCCATAACGCCTGCTCCGTTGCGCACCGCGAGGCACTCGCGCTTCACTGCTGCCTGGAGATCCTCACGCGCGTGGGGGTAATACCACGGGCGCTTCCACTGTCCGACGTCTTCGAACACTGCCCCGTGATCACGGTGCCACTGGTGAATCTGGGTCACGCGCGCAGGATCGAACAGAGAACCTGTTGCGACTCCTGCAAGCGCAGAAAAGCTCACCGGTGAATAGGGCGGTCTCGAGTTGGTCGGACCCTGGGCTCCAGGGTCCCACCCGAGCAGCTGGTTGACTACCTCCGCGGTTGCTACGGAAGACGTCCGGCCCTGGTCGACGGCGGTGCCGATGTAAGTATAGCGCTTGACGTGCTCGGCAGAGCGGAATCCGATACCGAGCGCTTCGATGAGGTCGGCAACCGTTGCATCCCGTTGCATGTCCACGTAATGACGCGAGAGGTCCTCGTCGGGCACGAACCAGTACGGCGCCGACGACGGAATCTCGCCCGCCGCCGCACCTTGCACCTCGAGCCATCGCGGGCCACCGCCGGCCGGCGCGAATGATGCGCTTTTTTCGTCGTACCGAAGCCCACCCCCGATGGCGCGGTAAAGCTGAAGCACGGGGTTCCACCCGCCCGACACGGCCAGGAGGTCGGCATCGAAGGTGTGTCGCCGAACGCCGTCTGTGACGTGGACGGCCGAGACGGAGGGATCGCCCTCGGTGCCGGCGATCGTCGAGCCGGAGAGGAGGTTGAACCCGTCGGAACGGGCGCCGCGCTGGGCCGATGAGTCGCTGCGAACGTCCACGATTGCCTCCACCGTGGCTCCGGCATCCCGCAGGGCACGTGCCGCCGCATAAGCGGAGTCGGTCGCGGTAAAGACAACGGCGCGCTGGCCGCAAAGAACCGCGAACCGCTGGAGATACTCCACGACCGAAGAGGCGAGCATCACTCCGGGGCGGTCGTTGTCGCGGAACGGGATCGGTCGTTCGTGCAGCCCGGTCGCAAGCACGACTCGCCGGGCCCGCACGTGCCACAGGCGCTCAACGGGAAGGCTTCGTTCGTGCACCACGACGTAGCCGTCGTCGTAGAGCCCGAGGGCCGTGGCGCGGCGGAGAACGACGGCTTCCGGCGACTCCTCCAGGCGCGCAACGCTCTTGGCGATCCTCTCTGTCGCCGCGCTTTCTTGGGCGCTCCAGAAAGGGTTGCCGCCGAGTCGGGACCGTTCGTCCACCAGGATGACGTCCTCGCCTGCCTCGACTGCTTCGACCGCCGTCCTCAGGCCGGCGATGCCGCCTCCCACCACGAGCATGTCCACATGGGCGTTGCGTGGCTCGCAGCGGCGCGGGGAGGGCCTCCCGTTCGGGGGTAGCCGGCCAATGCCGGAGCGCCCCGCCGCCACGAGCCCGGGTTCGAGCTCGACCGTGGTGGCAGGCGTGATGACGTCGATGGTTGGGGCTGTGATCTCGACGAACGCACTCGGCTCCTCGATCCCTGCGGTCATCACACCGCGAGGGCGTTGCTGAATGGGGCTAGATGCAACCACGTCGACCCCGTTGGCGAGAAGCGCCGAGGCAAGCGTGTCACCTGCGAACCCCTCATAGGAAGTCCCGTTGAATCGGAAGGGCAACCGCGTGTCGCGGTCGACCTCGCCGCCGGACGAGAGACGACGCGGCGCCACCTAGGAGCCGGCCTCCGGAGGCGGTTCTCCGATACGGTAGACCGCGCGGATCTCATGAGTCACTGTGCTGCGGATTACGTTAAACCAGCGCCGGCAACCAGACGAGTGATACCAGCGCTCGGAGAAGTCTCCCTTGGGGTTGTGACGCATGAAGAGGAAGTCGGCCCACTGCGCGTCGGAGAGCTCGTCTGGCTCTGCGGGATATGCGATGTGTGCCTCGCCACCGTAGCTGAACTCGATCTCATCCCTAGGACCGCACCACGGGCATGGGATCAGCAGCAAGAGTCCTCCTCAGTGGGCCACGGCCGCCGCGCCGTGCTCGTCGATGAGTGCGCCAGTCTCGAACCTCTCCAGGGCGAAGGGCTGCGCGAGCGGACCGGGCTTGCTATTCGCGATCGTCTCGGCGTACACGTGCCCGGAGCCCGGAGTTGCCTTGAAGCCCCCAGTGCCCCAGCCGCAGTTGAGGAAGAGGCCATCGATCGGGGTCGTGCCGAGGATAGGCGAGGCATCGGGGCTGACGTCGACGATGCCACCCCACGTCCGCAGCAACTTTGCATTCCGGAATATGGGGAATAGCTGGATCGCTGCCGCTAACTGGTGCTCGATCACGTGAAACGAGCCCCGCTGTGCGTAAGAATTGTATGCATCGATCCCAGCTCCCATAACGAGTTCGCCTTTGTCCGCTTGGCTCACATAGACGTGCACGGCATTCGACATCACGATACAGTTCAGCACCGGCTCGAGGAGGACCGAAACGAGCGCCTGCAGCGGATGGCTTTGCAGCGGAAGCCGGAGGCCGAGCATTGACGCCAGCACAGAGGTATGGCCCGCTGCTGCGAGCGCGACCTTGGTCGCACGGATGCTTCCGCGCGACGTCTCCACACTGGTCATGTGTCCTTGTCGGACGTCGAACCCCCTGACCTCGCAGTGCTCGACGATGTCGACTCCAAGTCGATCGGCGGCGCGGGCGTAAGCCCACGCGACCTTGTCGTGGCGGGCCACGCCTCCACGCCGCTGCAAGGTCGCTCCCAGCACCGGATATCGAACGTCGGGGGATATGTTGATGATCGGGCAGAAGTTGGCTACTTCCGCGGGCGAGAGCCACTCCCCATCCACCGCGTTCAGCCTGTTGGCGTTCACTCGTCGCAGGCTCGAGCGCACGTCGCCGAGGTCGTGGGCCAAGTTGAGAACACCCCGCTGGCTGAATTGGATGTCAAACTCGAGTTCTCTCTCGAGGTCCTCCCACAGCTTGAGGGAGTGCTCATAGATGGCTGCGCTCTCGTCCCACAAGTAATTCGAGCGGATGATTGTCGTGTTGCGCGCCATGTTGCCTCCGCCGAGCCAGCCCTTTTCGAGGACGGCGACATCCGTGATCCCGTAGTTACGCGCAAGGTAGTAGGCGGTCGACAGGCCGTGCCCTCCGCCGCCCACGACGACCACCTCGTAGGCCGGCTTGGGCTCGGCCGCCCGCCAGAATCCGCTGCCGTCAAAGCTCATGCCTGAGGCACGCACATACCACTCAACCGGTTCACGATCCGTCTCCCACCGACTCCCGGGCCGCCAGGACGTTGCGGCACTTCAACCCCTCATACCATGCCGACAGACCGCAAGCGGAAGGTCCTTCGTTCGCATCCGGGCCGTCGAGGTGATCGTTCACCGCCCCAGCTGGCCCGTGAGCTTGTCGGCGCCCACACCGCGTCCGCTTCGTCCACGATGTCTTGGCCGAGGGCGCGGGTGCTGCTGGATGAGACGGGCGGTGTCGTGTAGACCCCGTGGTATGGACAACGAAGCTAGGGAGATCCGGACGCGAGGCGAGCGTCGCCCTGTCGCCCACCCACGACTACGCCCGGACACGACCCAGGCTGTGGGGTGCATTTATTCGGTTCAGGCCGTTGACCAGCGCTTTCTCCTTGTCGCCGAGGAACGGCGACAAGTTCCCGCGGCCCCTTCAGGACATCCCCCGGCATTCTCAGAGGCGGCTATGCC